>Ga0136612_10000038_pt1 | contig 26047 bp, 28 predicted proteins | sample AntDryUQ224A2306_2_FD_106644 | JGI IMG/M metagenome (GOLD analysis project Ga0136612, IMG submission 106644) | Polar desert sand microbial communities from Dry Valleys, Antarctica - metaG UQ224A (23.06) | ecosystem: Environmental > Terrestrial > Soil > Desert | place: Antarctica: Dry Valley... | reverse complement strand
GGGGTAGACGCCGCTGAATTCTCCGGCGAGTCCCACGGCCCCGGCGGGGACCTGCGTCCGCGGTTGTCGGCGTCGCGGGACGTGCAGGCGGTCGTGTCCGCCGACCAGGTAGGCGAAGCCGGGGGCGAAACCGCAGAAGGCTACGCGCCACAGCGGCTCGGTGTGCGCGGCGACGACCCCACCGGCTCCCAGTCCAGTCAGATCGCCCACCTCGTCGAGGTCAGCGCCGTCGTATGTCACCTCCAGCTCGACCGCTGCCCGGACCACCTGATCCGCGACGGCAACAGGCTGCAGCGCGCTGATCGCGCGCCTCGCCGCTTCCGTTGCGGCCACCGAGCCCATCCGCACCAGCACCGTTCGGGCGGCTGGCACCAGGTCCTCGACCATTTCGAGCCGGGCCGTTTCCAGCGTGGCGTGCCAGGCCAGGGTTTCGTCCAGGCTGTCGAAGTCCAGCAGCAGTCCGGTGTCGCCGCAGGGGAGTAGGCGCACGTCATCCGCCACCGGCGAATGCCCGAAGCTCGATCTCCGCCTTGCTCAATGCCTCTCGCACGGCCCGGGCGAGCGCCACGGCTCCGGGGGTGTCGCCGTGGACGCAGATCGAGTCGACGCCGGGCGCCAGCCGGACTGCCTGCGCCGCGACTGTCGCCTCGTCGGTGAGCAGGGCACCTGGCTGGTCGCGCGGGACCAGCGTCCCGTCATCGGCGTACGCGCGGTCGGCGAAGCCCTCCTGGACGACGGGCAGCCCGGCCGTCGCGGCGGCCGCCAACAGGACCGAGTCGGGCAACCCGAGCAAGGGCAGCGTCGGGTCGTACGAGCGCACCGCCTCGACGACCGCGCCGGCTTGTGCATGGTGGCGAACGACGGCGGTGTAGAGGGCACCGTGCGGCTTGACGTACGCGACTCTGCCGCCGACCGTGCGGGCGAGACCGTCGAGCGCCCCGATCTGGTACACGACATCCGCGACCATGTCGTCGGGTGCCACGTCGACGAAGCGCCGGCCGAAGCCGCGCAGGTCGGCGTAGCCCACCTGGGCACCGATCACCACCCCGGCGGCGACGGCAGCCTCGCAGGTGCGCAGCAGCGTCGTGGGGTCACCGGCGTGGAAGCCGCAGGCGACGTTCGCACTCGTGATCAGGGCGAGCATGTTCGCGTCATCGCCGAGCCGCCAGCGCCCGAACGACTCCCCGAGGTCGGCGTTGATGTCCACGCGTCGCTACGCCTCGTCCCAGGCACGGACGGCCGCCGTAGACGCCCGTAGCCGCCATGACTCCGTGACAAGCTCGGCGAGCTCGTCGACGTCCACTGCGGCAAGCCGCACGAGCACGATCGGATGGCCGTCGTAGTGCGGCGTGGTGAAGAACTTGTCCGCCTCGGACGTGACCAGCGCGTGCTTCTCGCCTTCGTCGGCGACCCAGAGGACCGCGACGTCGCCGTCGTCCCGGAGCGCGGCGAACATCCGCGGCTTGGTCCGGAACGAGGACCGCTTGTCGTGCGACGCCCGCTCGTAGGCTTCGGGCAGCTCCAGCGCGATGCGGCGTAGATCGTCGGCGGTGGCCACCGGCCCAGTCTTTACCACTCACGAGGTGGCATCACTTCTCGACCCGCTCCGCGACCGCCAACCGCGTCGAGCGAACCTCCCGACACTCACGTCGCGGACGCAACCTCAGCCTCGGGAGATCGGCGACAACTCATGGTGGGCGGGAACCCGCGGATGGTGGGGCGGGAACCCGCGGATGGTCAGTTGATCATGCCGGCGCCGACGGTGACCCCGGTGGCTTCGTCGACGAGCACGAACGAGCCCGTGGTGCGGTTCTTCTCGTACGGGTCACAAAACAGCGGGACCGTGGTGCGCAGGTGGACGCGGCCGATCTCGTTCAGCCCGAGCTCGTTCGTCTCGAGGTCGCGATGCAAGGTGTTGACGTCGAGCCGGTACTGGATGTCTTTGACCATGGCCCGGCCGGTGCGGGTGGTGTGCTTGATCGCCAACTTCTGGCGCGGTCGCAGCGGCGCGTTCACCATCCAGCAGACCATGGCGTCGATGTCCTGGAGGGGCTCCGGGGCGTTCTGCGGACGACAGATCATGTCCCCGCGCGAGACGTCGAGGTCGTCGGCGAGCCGAACGGTCACCGACATCGGAGGGAACGCTTCGTCGATCTCGGTGTCGAAGAGGTCGATGCCGGCGATCGTGGAGGTGAAGCCGCTCGGCAGCACGAGCACTTCGTCGCCGGGCTTGAGCACGCCTCCGGCGATCCTCCCGGCATAGCCGCGGTAGTCGTGGAACTCATCTGACTTGGGGCGGATGACGTACTGCACGGGAAAACGCGCATCGACCAGGTCCCGGTCCGATGCCACGTGGACGTGCTCGATGTGGTGCATCAGCGAGGGGCCCTCGTACCACCCCATGTGTTCGCTGCGGTTGACGACGTTGTCGCCGTTGAGCGCCGAGATCGGGATGACGGTGAGGTCGGGGACCCGCAGCTTGGTGGCGAACGACGTGAACTCCTGCTGGATTCGGTTGAACACGTCCTGCGAGTAGTCGACGAGGTCCATCTTGTTCACCGCGAGCACCAGGTGCGGGACCCGCAGCAACGACAGGATGACCGCGTGCCGATGGCTCTGCTCGGTGAGACCATGGCGCGCGTCGACCAGCACCAGCCCCAGGTCGGCGGTCGAGGCTCCGGTCACCATGTTGCGGGTGTACTGCACGTGCCCGGGGGTGTCGGCGATGATGAACTTGCGGTTGGGGGTGGCGAAGTAGCGGTACGCCACGTCGATCGTGATGCCCTGCTCGCGCTCGGAGCGCAGGCCGTCGGTGAGCAGCGCGAGGTCGGTGTAGTCGTAGCCCTTGGAGATCGAGGTGCGCTCGACGGCCTCGAGCTGGTCCGCGAAGATCGACTTCGAGTCGAGCAGCAGGCGCCCGATCAGCGTCGACTTGCCGTCGTCGACGGAGCCAGCAGTGGCAAAGCGGAGCAGGTCCATCGAGGGTCTGGACGAAGCAGCCACCGGCATCAGAAGTACCCCTCACGCTTGCGGTCTTCCATCGCCGCTTCCGAGAAGCGGTCGTCGCCTCGCGTCGCACCCCGCTCGGTCAGCCGGGCGACGGAGATCTCGTCGATAATCGTCGCGACGGTCGACGCCTCGCTCTCCACGCAGCCGGTGAGGGTAATGTCCCCGACGGTGCGGAAGCGGACCGTGCGCTCGGTCACCGTCTCACCGGGTCGCAGCTGGGCATGCTCCCCGGCGCTGAGCAGCATGCCGTCGCGCAGGAACACCTTGCGCTGGTGGCTGAAGTAGATCTCGGGGATGAGGATCCGCTCCCGGCCGATGTAGTGCCACACGTCGAGCTCGGTCCAGTTCGACAACGGAAAGACCCGCATGTGTTCGCCTTCGCGAATCCGGCCGTTGTAGAGGTTCCAGAGCTCGGGGCGCTGGTTCTTCGGGTCCCACTGACCGAACTCGTCGCGGTGCGAGTAGACGCGCTCCTTCGCCCGCGCCTTCTCTTCGTCGCGGCGGCCACCTCCGAAGGCCGCGGTGAAGCCCTCCTCCTCGATGGCGTGGAGCAGCGTTCCGGTCTGCAGCCGGTTGCGGCTGGTCTTGCCGTCGTCGACCACGATGCCGTCTGTGATGGCCTGGTCGACGGACGCCACGACGAGCCGCACTCCGAGCCGGTTGACCCAGGAGTCGCGGCACGACAGCACCTCGGGGAAGTCGAAGCCGGTGTCGACTGGAGCACCGGGAACGGAATCTTCGCCGGGTAGAACGCCTTCTCGGCCAGGCGCATCATGCAGATGGAGTCCTTGCCGCCGGAGAACATCAGGACCGGCTTCTCGAACTCGGCTGCCGCCTCGCGGAAGACGTGGATCGACTCGGCCTCCAGCTCGTCGAGCTGGCTGAGCCGGTAGTCGGCGTGCGCCGGGGGAGCGGCGGTCGTGTCGGGCATGAGGAAGGGGACTCCTTGAGTCGTTGAACGACAGACCATGCTACCGGGGTGGGTTAGCAGGGACCTCGTTCTTGTCGGAGTCAGCGGCCAACCGGGTGTAGCGGGCGCGCAGCGCCCGCCAGGCGAAGGTCCCGGCGACCAGGGCGATCACCCCGATCAGGAGGGCGACAATGGGGTTGACGCCCAGCAGGTTCAACCCGGTGATGAACAACAAGAACACGATGCCGCGACGGATCACCGTTTGGGGCATGCGGTTGGCCACCTTGGAGCCCACGTAGATGCCGGGTGTCGCGCCGATGACCAGCGGGAGGAGCACGCTCCAGTCGACGCCGCTGACGATGACGTGGCTGATGGCCGCCGCCATCACGAGCGGCACCGCCTGCACCAGGTCGGTGCCGACCAGCCGGACCGCCTGCAGCCCGGGGTAGAGCAGCAGCAGCGTGACCATGATCACCGAGCCCGAGCCGACCGAGGTCAAGCCGACCAGGCCGCCGCCGATCGCACCGACTGCGATCGTCGGGAGCGGTCGGATGTGCGGGTCCGGGTCCTGACGCGCTCGTCCGCTCTTCACCTCGCGCAGGTTGACGAAGATCCGGAACGCGTACGTCGTCGCCGCGATGAGCAGGGCGATCCCGATGGCGAGCTTGACGAAGTCCTGCTGCTTGTCGTCGCTGCCGACGGCGGAGATGATGAAGGCACCGGCGAAGGCACAGGGCACCGACCCGACGCCGAGCCACATCGCCAACCTGAGGTTCGGCGAACCCTCTCGCCAGTGCACGCCCGCGCCGACCGACTTGTAGATCGCGGCAGCGACCAGGTCGTTGGCGATCGCGACCGTGGGGTCGACCCGCAGGAAGATCAGCGCCGGCGTCATGAGCGCCCCGCCGCCCATGCCGGTCATGCCCACGACCATGCCGATGAGCAGCGCGGCCAGCGCGATGAGGACCGTGGTGGTATCGATGGGAGTCATCCTCCGGAGGCGAATAAGGTGTTCGGCGACCGAAGCCAACCATTCGTATAGAGAACGTAGAGTACGTCTTCCAGGGCATCTTGAACGGTCCGACCGGTCGTGTCCACTTGGACACTCGCATTGGTCGGCTCTTCGTACGGCGACGAGATGCCGGTGAAGTCCGGGATGAGACCGGCGCGCGCCTTGGCGTACAAGCCCTTGCGGTCGCGCCGCTCGCATTCCTCGAGCGGGGTCGCCACGTGGACGAGCACGAAGCCGCCGCCGGCCTCATCCACCATCGCCCTGACCTGTCGCCGGATGGCGTCGAACGGCGCGATCGGCGAGCAGATCGCGACCCCGCCATGGCGGCCGATCTCTGCGGCCACCCACCCGATGCGGGCGATGTTGGTCTCGCGATCCTCACGGGAGAAGCCGAGGCCCTTCGAGAGGTGGTGACGCACGACGTCGCCGTCAAGACTGGTGACGGTGCGCTCACCACTCTCGACGATGGTGTCGAACAGCGCCCGCGCCAGCGTCGACTTGCCCGAGCCGGAGAGCCCGGTGAAGAACACGACCAGACCGCGACGTTCAGGCGGTGGTCGGTCGCGGTCGCGCACCCTTGCCACCAGCTCGGACGGCTCTCCGGTGCCGGCGACGGTGAGGACGTCATCGGCGTACGCCGCCGCGACCTCGGTGTAGAAGGCGCCGCTGGCTTCGGTGTCGTCGCGTGCCGCCGCCGACACCGCAACAACCTCCGCACCGTGGATCGACTGCCGTGCCGCCATCGTGGCGTTGACCAGCCCCGGCGCAGAGAGCTCCCGCGGCGACCCCGGGCCGGTCAGCACCAACAGCAGGGGGGTGGCGCCGGTTTGCTCGGCGTGGCGGTTGATGGCTGCGACGTCATCGGTGGTCATGACCCTTGAGACCGGGACGGCGAACGCGCCTGGGTGCTTGTCGCGTACCTCCGCGGGCGGGAGGTGGAGACGACGAAACGGTCCGAACTCGTTCCGGGCCAGCGGCTCGACCCGCCCGGCAACGCGGGCGCGCCCGGTCTCGGCACCCCGCCAGCTGTCGAGGTGCAGCCGAGCCAGCGGAAGTCCTTCCGGATCGACCAGCTCGAGCTCGGTGGCGTCGCCGACAGCCGTCTCAGATACCACGATCTCGAACCCATCGGGACACCTCAGTGCACCGATGCTCACGAGCTCCAGGTCAGCGAGCTCCCGCGCGGACGGAGTCCACTGCGGCGCGTTCACCCAGCGATTGTGCCAGCGTTAGGGTCACGCCCGTGCGACATGTCCGGGTGGCGGAGGTGGTGCGCTCCGGTTTTATCGAGGGCGAGCACCACGGCTCGGTGGTCGCCGTGGCGCCCGACGGCTCGGTCTTGTGGTCGGTCGGCACGGTCGACGAACCGGTCTTCCCCCGCTCGTGCAACAAGCCTGTGCAGGCGGCCGCGATGGTTCGCGCGGGGCTACCACTACGGGGCCGGCTGCTGGCGCTGGCCTGCGCCAGCCACTCGGGCGAGCCCTTCCACCTCGAAGGCGTCAGCTCGATCCTGACCGCGGCCGGGGTGGCCGAGTCCGCACTGCAGACCCCACCCGACTGGCCGATCGACGAGATCGAGCGCGCAACCTGGAAAGGCGACGACCGGGCACCCGTGCCGCTGGCCATGAACTGCTCGGGCAAGCATGCCGCGATGCTGGCCACCTGCGTCGTCAACGGCTGGGACGTTGCGGACTACCCCGATCCCCACCATCCGTTGCAGCGGCACCTGGCCGCGGTCTTCGCCGAGCTGACCGGTGAGACCATCGAAGCCACCGGTGTGGACGGTTGCGGCGCGCCGCTTTTCTCGGCCAGCCTTACCGGGCTGGCTCGCGCCTTCGGCCGCCTCGTCCAGAGCCCGGCCGGCTCCGCTGAGAAGGACGTGGCTGACGCCATCAGCGGCAACCCGGAGTACGCGAGCGGTACTCGACGCGACGAGGCCGCCCTGCTCCGGGCGTACCCGGGTGCGATTGCCAAGGCAGGAGCGGAGGCCTGCTACGCGGTGGCGTTGTCCGATGGCACTGCTGTGGCACTCAAGATCGCTGACGGCGGCGCGCGTGCCCGGCCGGTCGTCATGGCGGCAGCGCTCCGCCGTCTCGGCTACGACGATCCGGTGCTCGACGAGGTCGGCGTCCATGTCCTGACCGGGGCACACAACCGGTTGGCTGCGTCCGGGCGTCTCTCTAGGCCTAACGAGCGACTGCCGCCGGGGCAGACCGCGTACCCTCGTGTCTGTGATCGACCTCTTCGCCGTGCAGAACAACATCATGCTGTTGCTCACGCTGGTGCTGTTCGTGTGCAAGGCGGTGGCGTTCGTCGACGCGGTCACGCGTCCGGAAGCGGTTTTCGTCGCAGGCGGCAAACAGACCAAGGCCTTCTGGCTGCTGATCCTCGGCCTTGCCGTGGTCGCCAACATGCTGATCTGGTCGCCGCTCGGCTTCATCAACCTGATCGGCACAGTGGCCGCATTGGTCTATCTCGCCGACGTACGGCCAACGGTTCGCAGCCTCACCCGGCGCTGATGCGGCTACACGTCGTCCGTGGCGACATCACCATGATGGACGTGGACGCCGTGATCAACGCTGCGAGTCCGAGGATGCGTGGTGGCGGGGGCGTCGACGGGGCGGTCCACAAGGCCGGAGGCCCAGCGATCCTGCGCGATTGCATCGCTCGGTTTCCCGACGGCCTGCCCACCGGCGCTGCTGGTTGGACCACGGCCGGAGACCTCCCGGCCCGATGGGTCATCCACGTCGTAGGCCCCAACCGCCACGCCGGTCAGGTGGACCCAGCGCTTCTCGCCTCGTGCTACCGCAATGCGCTGGCGGTCGCCGACGAGCTCGGCGCCCGCTCGCTTGCGAGCCCCCTCGTGTCGGCCGGGATCTACGGCTGGGCGCTCGACGATGCGGCCCGGATCGCCGCGGCGACGCTGACCACGGCTTCTGCAGCAGTCACCGACGTCACGATGGTCGCGTTCAGTGATGCCGCGCTGGGCATCCTGTCCGCCGCCTTCGCCGCTGCCTCGCCGCCACAGATGTAACCGGCCCAGCCCAGTGGCCTTAGCTCGTTGCCCGGCGGCCTCGCCGCTTGGAGCGCTCGTTTCCGTCGAGGACCACCTTGCGCAGCCGTACCGCGCCCGGCGTCACCTCCAGGCACTCGTCCTCGCGGCAGAACTCCAGCGCCTGCTCGAGCGACAGCCGCCGCGGCGGGATCAGCCGCTCGAGCTCCTCACCGGTGGACGATCGGATGTTCGTGAGCTTCTTCTCCTTTGCGATGTTGACGTCCATGTCGTCGGCACGGCTGTTCTCGCCGACGATCATGCCTTCGTACACCTCGGTGGCCGGCTCGACGAATAGCGTTCCTCGCTCCTGGAGGTTGAACATCGCGTACGAGGTGGCGGCGCCTGCGCGGTCGGCGACCAGTGACCCGGTGGGCCGGGTGCGAAGCTCACCGACCCACGGCTCGTATCCCTCGAACACGTGATGGGCGATGCCGGTCCCGCGGGTGTCGGTGAGGAAGTCGGTGCGGAAGCCGATCAGGCCGCGCGCCGGCACGAGGAACTCGATGCGCACCCAACCGGTGCCGTGGTTGACCAGCTGCTCCATGCGGCCGCGACGGACGGCCAGCAGCTGGGTCACGATCCCGAGGTAGTCCTCTGGGCAGTCGATGGTGAGCCGCTCGACCGGTTCGTGCACCTGTCCGTCGACCGAGCGGGTCACGACCTGCGGCTTGCCGACCGTGAGCTCGTAGCCCTCCCGCCGCATCTGTTCGACCAGGATTGCGAGTGCCAGCTCGCCGCGGCCCTGCACCTCCCAGGTGTCGGGTCGCTCGGTGTCGAGCACCCGGATGGAGACGTTTCCGACCAGCTCTCGGTCGAGCCGGTCCCTGACCAGTCTCGCGGTGACTCTGGAAGCCTTGCTGCGGCCGGCGAACGGTGAGGTGTTGATGCCGATCGTCATCGAGATCGCCGGCTCGTCAACGGTGATCAACGGCAACGGGACCGGGTCGTCGAGGTCCGCCAGCGTCTCACCGATGTTGATCTGCGGGATCCCGGCGATGGCGACGATGTCGCCGGGCCCGGCCGATTCGCCCGGCACCCGGTCCAACGCCTCGGTGATGAGCAGTTCGGTGACCCGGACCCGGTCGATCGAGCCGTCGCGGCGGCACCAGGCGACGGTGGCGCCTTTGCGCAGGGTGCCCTGGTGGACCCGGCACAGGGCCAGGCGACCCAGGAACGGGGACGCGTCGAGGTTCGTCACGTGCGCCTGCAGTGGCGCACCGGCGGAGTAGGTCGGAGCCGGCACCGTGTCGAGGATCGTCCGAAAGAGCGGCTCGAGGTCCGGGGCGTCGGGCATGACACCGTCGGGCGGCTGCTCCACCGAGGCGCGGCCGGCTCGTGCCGAGGCGTAGACAACCGGGAAGTCCAACGAGTCCTGGGCGGACTCGGAGTCGAGCAGGTCGAGAAAGAGCTCGTACGTCTCGTCCACGACCTCGCTGATGCGTGCGTCCGGCCGGTCGACCTTGTTGACGACCAGCACGACCGGCAGCTTGGCGGCCAGCGCCTTGCGCAGCACGAAACGGGTCTGGGGGAGCGGTCCCTCGGAGGCGTCGACGAGGAGTACGACGCCGTCGACCATCGCCAGGCCGCGCTCCACCTCGCCGCCGAAGTCAGCGTGCCCGGGGGTGTCGATGATGTTGATCGTCACTCCTGATGCGGGGGCGCTCGGCCCGGTGTAACGGACCGCCGTGTTCTTCGCGAGGATCGTGATGCCCTTCTCGCGCTCCAGGTCGCCGGAATCGAGCACTCGATCGGCGATGTCCTGATGGGCGCGGAAGGCACCGGACTGCCACAGCATGGCGTCGACCAGAGTGGTCTTGCCGTGGTCGACGTGGGCGACGATCGCAACGTTGCGCAGGTCGGCTCGAGACTGCGTGGGCATGGTGGAGCCACGAGTCTAGCGCCGCGGGCGGCGACCAGCGGCAATGTCTTCTGCGGCGGCACGCAGCCACGACTCCGGCATCGTGATCAAAGCCGCCTCGAACGCGGTGCTGAGCTCGGCCAGCACGACGGGGTACGGCTTGCCAGCGCTGCGTGCGCTGACCCTGGTCAAGACAGCCTCGGTGAGGTCGTCCACCTGCCCCGAGAACTCGACCGAGTCACTGGGGGACGCCGCGGCTGAGCCGGTCTGCTCCTGTAGGCCACCGGGATCGGATGCGTCCATGGTGGTGTCGTACCCCGGCGGGTGGCGGACATGCCGACGTTTGTTCGCAGACGACGCCGGGTACCACAACCGACCATGGCCGAGGTCAAGACCGAACTGCTCGCTATCTACCTCCAGGACCACCTCGCCGGCGCCACCGCCGCCGTGGAGCTGTGTCGACGCGCTGCCGGCGCGCACCAGGGGTCCTCGCTGGGCGACGTGCTCGAGGTTCTGGCGCTGGAGGCGACCAGCGACCGGCAGACGCTCGTCGACCTGATGGCACTCATGGAGGTTCCACCGGACCGGATCAAGATGGCTGCGGCGTGGCTGGGCGAGAAGGTCGGCCGCCTCAAGCTCAACGGCGCCCTCATGCGCCGCTCACCGCTGTCGGACGTGGTGGAGCTCGAGGCGATGCGGATGGCCCTGGAGTGGAAGGCGGCCGGGTGGCGCGTGTTGCGCGCTCTGTCCGACTCTGAGCCTAGGTTGGCGGCGGCCGACCTCGAGGGTCTGCTGGCACGCGCGGCCGACCAGATCGCGCGCGTCGAGGACCTGCGCCTCACGGTCGCCCGCGAGCGCCTCACCGACTCATGCGGTCCGTGACGCAAGCTGGAGCCGCTGGCTCAGGGTTCGCGGTGCACCTTGTGGGCGGCCGCCTGCACTCGCGGCTTGATCACCAGCAGGTCGATGTTGACGTGAGCCGGTCGGGTGACGATCCAGCGCACCGCCTCGGCGACGTCGTCGGCGACCAGGGGGTCGCGCACCCCCGCGTACACCGCCTCGGCGCGCTCGACGTCACCGTCGAACCGGACGAGACCGAACTCCTCGGTGCGGACCATGCCCGGCGCTACCTCGCAGATACGCAACGGCTGGTCGACCAGCTCCAGGCGCAGCGTCTCGGTCATGACAGCCGTCGCATGTTTGGCGGCGGTGTAGCCGCCCCCACCCTCGTAGGCGACCCGACCGGCGATCGACCCGATGTTGACGATGACCCCGTCGCCGCTCGCCGTGAGTGCCGGCAACAGCGCCTGGGTGGCGTGCAGGGTGCCGAGGACGTTGACGTCGAACATCGCTCGCCACTGCTCGGGGTCGGCGGTGGCGACCGGGTCGAGGCCGAACGCACCGCCCGCGTTGTTGACCAGGACGTCGAGCCGGGGGCCGACCAGTTCCGCGAGGTGTGCGACCGAACGCACGTCGGTGACGTCGCAGCGCACGGCCGCCCCATCGATCTCTGCTGCCAACGCCTCTATGCGCTCAGCACGCCGGCTTGCGCAATAGACGAAGTAGCCAGCACCGGACAGGACACGTGCCGTCGCCGCCCCGATGCCGCTGCTCGCACCGGTCACAACGGCCGTGGGTCCTGCTGTGACAGCCACACTCCGATCCTGCCAGGCCGCCCGCTCGCCGAGGCTGGTGGAATGGGCCAGGATCGACAGGGGTTGTGTCGGCGGGGACGACATCACCGCGACATCGGAGACTTGGTGCGACGTCAGCAGCTTGCAGGCACGGTTCGGCGCGTCGCCATGTTGTCGGTGCACACGTCGCCGCTGGACCAGCCCGGCACCGGCGACGCCGGTGGCATGAACGTCTACGTGCTAGAGCTGGCTCGACGGCTCGCCGACCTGGGTGTCGAGACAGAGATCTTCACCCGCGCCACGTCGTCGCGGTTGCCGCCCGTGGTCGAGTACCAGCCCGGCGTCAGCGTGCGTCACGTCGTCGCCGGACCTTTCGAGGGCCTGTCCAAGCAGGACCTGCCCGCCCAGCTGTGCACGTTCGTGCGTGAAGTGCTGCGCGTCGAGGCGACGCAGGCACCGGACCGCTATGGCGTCATCCACTCGCACTACTGGTTGTCCGGCCAGGTCGGTGCGGTCGCTCGCGACCGCTGGGCGGTGCCGCTGGTCCACACCATGCACACCACGGCGAAGGTCAAGAACGCCGCGCTCGCAGCAGGGGACTCGGCCGAGCCAGGGGCCCGCAGCCTCGGCGAGGAGCAGGTCGTCGACGCCGCCGACCGGCTGATTGCCAACACCGCCGAGGAGGCCCACCAGCTGGTCGACCTGTATGGCGCCGACCCGGAGGTTGTCGACGTCGTGCACCCGGGCGTGGACTTCTCGGTGTTCTCGCCCCAGCCGCAAAGCTCGGCACGAGCCGCCCTCGGACTGCCGGTGGCCGGTCCGGTGCTGCTCTTCGCCGGGCGGCTGCAGCCGATGAAGGCGCCGGACGTGCTGCTGCGAGCCGTCGGAGTCCTGCTCGAGCGGGACCCGCAGCTGCGCGACAACCTGACCGTCGCCGTCGTCGGTGGCCTGTCCGGCTCCGGGCTCGACCGGCCGCAAGCGCTGCAGGAGCTCGCCGCCGCCCTGGACATCGCCGACGTCGTACGGTTCGTGCCGCCCGTGGCGCAGTCCACTTTGGCGCAGTGGTACGCAGCCGCATCCCTGGTGTGCGTGCCGTCGTACTCGGAGTCGTTCGGGCTCGTCGCCCTGGAGGCCCAGGCCTGTGGCACCCCGGTTGTCGCTGCCGCTGTTGGTGGCCTGACCACGGCCGTCGATGACGGGCGTTCTGGCGTGCTGCTACCCGGGCACGACCCGAGCGACTACGCACGGGTGATCGGCGACCTGCTCGCAGACCCGCGTCGCCGCGCTGTGATGGGCAGACGTGCGCAACAGCATGCCGCCGCTTTCGGCTGGGACCGGACGGCTCGGCACACACTGCAGGTCTACCGCGATGCTGCCACCGCGTTGCACGGTCACCGGCTGGCCGTATCGTGAGCTCCCGCGACGACGCTGTCGCTGCCCTCCGCACGGCGCTTCGCGACAACCACCTCGCACACAGCGAGCCGCGCGACGGCGTCTTCGACGTTGTGCTGCCGGGTGAGCGCAAGCTACAGACGTTGTGTCGGATCGAGGCGGGTGATCATGCCGTCGCGCTGCACGCGTTCGTCGCGCGCAACCCAGACGAGAACCACGCCGCTGTCTATCGCTGGCTGCTGGAACGCAACATGAAGATGTACGCCGTCGCCTTTGCGCTCGACCATGCCGGTGACATCTACCTCGACGGCCGGCTCCCGCTTCACGCAGTGACAGTCGACGAGGTGGATCGGCTGCTCGGCTCGGTGCTGAGCTACGCCGACGAGTCGTTCAACGCGATCCTCGAGCTGGGCTTCACCAGCTCGATCCGCAAGGAGTGGGAGTGGCGCACCACGCGTGGTGAGTCGACCCGCAACCTCGAGGCGTTCCGTGGCTGGCTGGAACGAGGGACATCCTGACCGGCGAGCCGCCTCGCTAGGGTCAGCGGCATGTCCGCGCCGTACCGCCTCGTCCTGCTCCGGCACGGCGAGAGCGAGTGGAACGCGAAGAACCTGTTCACCGGCTGGGTCGACGTCCCGCTCAGCGACAAGGGCCGGACCGAGGCCGCGCGCAGCGCTGAGCTGATGGGTCAGCGCCAACTCGCGCCTGACGTGCTGCACACCTCCCTGCTGCGCCGGGCGCTGCAGACCGCGGAGATCTGCCTGGACGCGATCGACCGGCACTGGCTCCCGGTACGCCGCTCGTGGCGGCTCAACGAGCGCCACTACGGCGCGCTGCAGGGCAAAGACAAAAAGGCGACGCTGGCCGAGTACGGCGAGGAACAGTTCATGCGGTGGCGTCGCTCGTACGACACGCCACCGCCCCCGATCGCCGACGACGACCCGTATAGTCAGGTCGGGGACGACCGTTACGCCGACCTGCCCCCGGAGCTGCTGCCGCGCACCGAGTGCCTGGCCGATGTCGTCGCACGGATGCTCCCGTACTGGTACGACGCGATCGTGCCGGACCTGCGAAGCGACCGGACGGTGCTGGTAGCCGCCCACGGCAACTCGCTGCGCGCTCTGGTCAAGCACCTGGACCGGATGAGCGAGATGGACGTCATCAGCCTCAACGTCCCGACGGGCATCCCCTTGCTGTACGAGCTCGACTCACAGCTGCGCCCGGTCACAGCAGGAGGGGAGTACCTGGACGCACAGGCGGCGACGGCCGCCATCGAGGCGGTCAGGAACCAGGGCCGCTGAGCCGCGACGCCGTCTTGAGCGGTCAGCGTTCGGAGGCGATGGCGGGGTGTTCGCCGGTGACCAGGTAGACGACCCGTCGGCCCATCGAGACGGCGTGGTCGCTGATGCGCTCGTAGTAGCGGCCGAGCAGCGCGATATCGATGGCCGGTTCGACGCCGTAGGCCCAATCGTCGGACAGCAGGGTGCGGAACAGCAACCGGCGCAGCTGGTCCATCTCGTCGTCCTCGTCCTCGAGCTCGAGTGCGGCCTCGACGTCGCGCTCGGCGATGATGCGGGAGGCGGAGCCGACCATGCGCTCGGCCACCTCCGCCATGCGGCCGATCTGCGGGCGCAGTGGCTCGGGGACGGCGATGTCGGGCATCCGCATCCGCGCCACCTTGGCGATGTGGACCGCCAGGTCACCGGTGCGCTCGAGGTCTGCAACCATTCGCAGCGCCGCCACGAGCACTCGCAGGTCTCCGGCGACGGGCTGCTGGGTGGCGAGCAGCTGCATCGCACGGTCTTCAAGGAGCTCTCGGGAAAGGTCGATAGCGCGGTCGCCTGAGATCACCGACTCGGCGGCGTCGGCTTTGGCCGACAACAACGCGACGGTCGCCTCGCGCACCGCGTCCCTCACCGAACCGGTCATCGCGACGAGGTCATCGACGATGGAGTCGAGCTGGTCGTAGTACAGGTCGCGCATGCCCGAACAATAGAGGGCAGCGGCAACTGGGTGACGACCGCTCATGAACGACACGTGAACAGTCGACAAAACCCCAGGCCAGCGCTGCCTCGATTCGTGAACGCGCCACGCCCGCCGCCGTACGCTGGGCGGCGTGGACTCCACGATCGCGCCCTTGGCACTCGTGCTGGTGGGTTTGGTGCTCGGCGCGGTCCTGGTCTGGTCGTGGCGGGTCATCGAGCGCCGGCGTGCCGCGGTGCCGGTGCGCGTGCAGCCGGAGCCGATGGTACCGCCAGTCGTCGTGTCGGTGCTGAGCGTGCTGCGGTCCGCGGCGGTGCTGGTGGGCGACGGCGACGCCGTGCTCGACGCCTCAGCTCCGGCGCACGCCCTCGGGTTGGTGCGAGACGACCGGCTGGTGCCCGGCGAGCTGTTGCGCATGGTGCGCGCAGTCCGCCGGGACGGGCGCATCCGTGACGTCGAGCTGGTGCTCAGCCGCAGCCACTCGGCGATGCCGTTGTACGTGACCGCGCGGGTGGCCCCGGTCGAACGGATGGTGCTGGTGCTGGCCGAGGATCGCACCCGGGAGCGGCAGGTGGAGTCGATCCGGCGGGATTTTGTGGCCAACGTCAGCCACGAGCTGAAGACGCCGGTCGGCGCGCTGACGCTGTTGGCCGAGGCGGTCGGAGAGGCCGCTGAGGACCCACAGGCGGTACGTCGCTTCGCTGGAAGGATGCAGACGGAGAGCGAACGGCTGACCCGCCTGGTGCAGCAGGTCATCGAGCTTTCCCGGCTGCAGGGCGACGAGCTGATCCACGAGCCGACGTCTCTCAACATCACCGGGATCGTCGAGACCGCTGTCGACCGGGTCCGCACCGACGCCGAGGCGCGTCGCATCAGCCTCGCGACGCGCAACGATCCAGACCTCGATGTGCTCGGTAGCCCCGACCAGATCCTGGTAGCCGTCAGCAACCTGGTGGAGAACGCGGTGGCGTACAGCCCCGACGGGGGCAGGGTCGCGGTCATGTCCGGACGATCAGGGGATCGTGTCACGATCACCGTCAGCGACCAGGGCATCGGCATCCCGCGGGCGGAGCTGGACCGGATCTTCGAGCGCTTCTACCGGGTGGACCCGGCGCGGTCACGCTCCACCGGTGGCACGGGGCTCGGTCTGTCCATCGCCAAGCACGTCGCGGCGAGCCACGGCGGCGACATCACGGTCTGGAGCGTCGAGAACCAAGGCTCGTCGTTCACCCTCAGCCTGCCGGCGGTGCCGCTCGACACCGACGTCCTCGAGGACGACCTCGCTCAGGCCTGGACCAGCACGGACGCCGGCAATCCGGTCGTCGTGGCGAGCCGGAAGCCCGAGGAGGCATCCCCATGACCCGCGTTCTGGTTGTCGAGGACGAGGAGAGCTACAGCGACGCGCTCGCGTACATGCTGCGTAAGGAGGGGTTCGAGGTCGCTGTGGCGGCCACGGGCAACGGGGCGCTCGAAGAGTTCGACCGGGCCGGCGCCGACATCGTGCTGCTCGACCTGATGCTGCCCGGCCTTTCGGGCACCGAAGTCTGCCGTCAGCTGCGCCAGATGTCGAACGTGCCCGTCATCATGGTCAGCGCCAAGGATGCCGAGATCGACAAGGTGGTCGGGCTCGAGCTCGGAGCCGACGACTACGTCACCAAGCCGTACAGTCCCCGCGAGCTGGTGGCGCGGGTGCGTGCGGTGCTGCGCCGGGGTACCGAGGCCGACCTGGCGCCGGCGACGCTGGAGTCCGGGCGGGTACGGATGGACGTCGAGCGCCACGTGGTCACCGTGGACGGCACCGACGTCCGGCTGCCGCTGAAGGAGTTCGAGCTGCTCGAGATGTTCCTGCGCAACTCCGGACGGGTCCTGACCCGCGGCCAGCTCATCGACCGGGTCTGGGGCGCGGACTATGTGGGAGACACCAAGACCCTTGACGTCCACGTCAAGCGGCTGCGCGCGAAGATCGAGCCGGACCCTTCGCAACCGCGATACCTCGTGACGGTGCGTGGTCTGGGCTACAAGTACGAGGCCTGAGTCATCCGAGGGTCGGGCTCGCTGACCCGCACTCCGGTGCCGGTCGCTGGGGACTCTCGGCCGGGGTAGCGGCCACGCTGTCGTACACGTCGGTGCGCTCGACCACTGGCACCTGCACGCGGACCGGTTCGGCGTCGCGGAACGTCATGCTCAACGTCACGTTGTAGCCGGCGGCGAAGCTGTCGCCCTCGAGCGTGACCGCAGCGGTGGTGCCGAGGATCGCGAGCTGGTCGGCGCACAGCACGAGTGGCTGGGGGGTCTGGGCGACCTCGATCGGCTCGTCGGCGACGGTCGTCACCTCGACGCCCACCAGCTCGTCCCCGTCACCGGACTTGTCGAGCAGCGACACCGACAAAGTGCCACTCCCGTTGCCGTTGTCGACCACGAGGGCGTTGAGGGCCCAGACGTCGCCAGCGCGGACGTTGACACCCTCCCCGGCGTCGTAGACCTGCTGGGTCTGTGCGCCGAAGCCGGTGCCGCATCCGGTCAGCAGCAGCCCCGCGCCGGCTCCGACGATGCCGGCCGACACGGTGCTTCGGCGGCGTCGCAGCGCCTCGCGGAGGGACACGGCCTCACCCTACCGAGCCACCGCGACGACCCGCTTCAGGCGGTGGCGAACCGTGTCAGTGACCGGCCGATCACCGCGGGTGCTGGACGCATGGGAGCTTCGCTTTGTCAACCCCCAATTCGGCCTCTGACCTGCGCAAATGGCGAACTCGACCGCTGTGGGCCGTGCTATATTCGATGTGAGGGAAGGGTTTGGCATATGACTTTTGCTGTCGGAGAGACGGTCGTCTACCCCAACCACGGCGCGGCCGTCATCGAGGACATCGAGACCCGGCAGATCAAGGGTGAGGACCAGGCTTATCTGGTGCTGCGCATTGTCGCGCAAAACGACCTGGTCGTGCGGGTGCCGGCGTGCAACCTGGACCTGGTCGGCGTGCGGGATGTGGTGGACAAGGACGGTCTCGAGCGGGTCTTCAACGTGCTGCGTGCCGAGCACACCGAGGAGCCGACGAACTGGTCCAGGCGCTATAAGGCCAACCTGGAGAAGCTGCACTCCGGTGATGTCATGAAGGTTTCCGAGGTCGTCCGCGACCTGTGGCGCCGCGAGCGCGAGCGCGGTCTGTCCGCGGGTGAGAAGCGGATGCTGGCCAAGGCCCGCCAGATCCTGGTGTCCGAGCTGGCCCTCGCCGAGCACACGAACGAGGACAAGGCCGAGACGCTTCTCGACGAGGTCCTCGCCTCCTGACCCCGCCAAGCGCCGCAGCCGCCGTCGTGCCGGCGGCGGGTGTTGGCGAACGTCTGGGCGCCGGGGTGCCAAAGGCGCTGAGGCTTCTTGCCGGCGAGCCGTTGATCGTCCACGCCGTGCGTGCACTGGTCGTAGCCGGCGTAGAGACGGTTGTGGTCGCCGCTCCCGCGGATACGGTCAGCCAGGTGGAGCAGTTGCTGCGCCCCGTCACTGCAGCTGCGGCGCTCACCGTGGTTCCCGGTGGATTGACCCGGCGCGAGTCGGTGGCGGCGTGCCTGGCAGCGTTGCCCGATGACGCAGAGGTCGTGCTCGTCCACGATGCGGCTCGACCATTGGTGCCCGAGGCCGTGGTACGGCGGGTGCTGGGCGAGCTGGCTAACGGTGCCGAGGCTGTCGTGCCGGCGGTCCGCATCGCGGACACCGTGAAGGAGGTGACCGCCGGTCATGTTGTCCGCACCGTGGACCGGTCGGCGTTGCGGGCGGTGCAGACACCACAGGGGTTCCGGCGTGCGGTCCTCGCCCGAGCGCACGCTGACTGGCGTGGCCCCGAGCCGAGCGACGACGCCGCCATGATCGAGGCCCTGGGTGTGCCTGTACGCGTCGTCGACGGCGCAGCCGAGGGGTTCAAGATCACTGGGCCACTCGACCTGCGGCTGGCCCAGATCATCTGCTCGTGACCGATCCGAGGTCGCTGGTCCGGCCGGCTACGGTGCGCGATGTCGACACCATCGCCTCGATCTACGCCCAGGTCGTTCGCGACACCCCGGCCTCCTTCGAAGAGACGCCGCCGACTCGGGTCGAGATCCTGCGCCGAATGGCCGCTCCGCCCCGCCTCCCGTGGCTGGTCGCCGAGCATCGGAGTCGGATCGCGGGATACGCGTACGCGTCGCGGCACCGCCAACGCCCTGCCTACCGGTGGTCGGCGGACTGCTCGATCTACCTCGATCCCGGCCACCGCTTCGTGGGCCTGGGCCGGCTGCTCTACGAGCGACTGATCACGGAGCTGGCCGAGCTGGGGTACGTCTCGCTGTTCGCCGCCATCGCGTTGCCCAACCCGGTAAGCGTTCGACTTCATGAGGCGCTGGGATTCGAGGCGCTGGGCGTCTTCAGGCGGGTCGGGTACAAGCACGGTGCCTGGCATGACGTCGAATGGTGGCAGCGGAGGCTGGCCGATCCACCGGACGACCCGTCGGAGCCCCACGAGTGGCGTCCGGGCGGGCCGTCATAAGTCTCGGATCGTGGGGGTTCTTTCTGTGGCGACCGGCGGGATCACCAGCGCCGCGGCGATCGCGGCGAGGCCTTCGCCGCGGCCGGTGAGTCCAAGACCGTCGGTGGTGGTGGCGGAGATTCGGACCGGCGCGCCGCAGGCCCGCGACAGCACCGACTCTGCTTCGGTTCGCCTGGGACTCAGGGCGGGTCGGTTGCCGATCAGCTGTACGGCGACGTTTCCGACCGTGCATCCCGCCTCGCTGAGCCGCCGGACGACCTCGGCCAGCAGGTCGACCCCATGCGCCCCGGCCCAACGGAGGTCCGTCGTCCCGAACAGCGACCCGAGGTCACCGTGGCCCGCGGCGCCGAGCAGCGCGTCGCAGGCCGCGTGAGCGACCACGTCCCCGTCGGAGTGGCCGACCAGGCCCATCGGCTCGTTCGGCCACGACAACCCGGCCAACCACATCGAGCGTCCGGCCTCGAGCCGGTGCACGTCGGTGCCGATACCCACCATCGGGACAGAGGTCACCTCGGCGATCCTGCCGCACCGAATACGCCGCTGTTTGACCGCACCCGCCACCATGGCCGTGTGACGTTCTCGTGAGGCTGGGACCGAGGTCAGGCGCCGTGCTGGCCGGCGCCACCGCCGGGGCAACGGGTCTCGCCGTCGCCGAGCTCGTCAGCGCGCTGCTGCGTGGCCGGGTGTCACCGGTGCTCGCGGTCGGCGAGTGGGTCATCAAGGTCACCCCCGGTGCCGTGGCCGAGCGAGCGATCTCGACGGTAGGCCAAGCCGACAAGCCGCTGCTGGTGGCGGGCGTCGTCGCTGCGGTGCTGGCCCTGAGCGCGTTGGCCGGGGTGGTGATGCTGCGACGCCGCGGGGTCGGCACCACGCTGCTCATGCTGCTGCCGCTGGTCGCCGTGCTGACCGGCTTGACCCGGCCCGACGCGCGCCCTGTCGACGTCCTGCCCTCGTTGCTCGGGGGTGTGACCGGCTTGGCGGTCGCCTTGTGGCTGGTGCCACGAGCCCGCGCGGTCACGAGCGGCTCGGCCGCGGGCGGACCGACCCGGCGGCGCTTCCTGACCGACGTCGGGCTGGCCGTGCTGGCCAGCGGCGTCCTCGGCGCCGTCAGCCGGTGGGCGGGTCATGGTCGTCGGGCGGTGGAGGAGGCCCGCCGCGCTCTCCGCCCCGGACTGTCTTCGCCTGAGCAGCCGAGCGGTGTCGACATGGGCGTGAGCGGGATCGCGCCGTGGGAGACGCCGAACGCCGGTTTCTACCGCATCGACACCACCCTGGCGCCGCCGCTGCTGGAACCGGTCGACTGGGAGCTGCGCATCCACGGCATGGTCGAGCGCGAGCTGCGGGTGACGTACTCCGACCTCGTTGACCGTGGGATGCAGAGCGCCTGGATCACCTTGTGCTGCGTCTCCAACGAGGTCGGCGGCGAGCTGATCGGCAACGCGTACTGGCACGGTGTCCGCATTGACGACCTGCTCGCCGAAGTCGGCGTCTCACCGGATGCCGACGCGCTGCTGTCCACCTCGCAGGACGGCTGGACCTGCGGCACGCCGCTGGCGGCGCTGACCGACGGTCGCGACGCGCTGCTCGCGATCGCGATGAACGGCGAGCCGCTACCGGTCGAGCACGGCTTCCCGGTCCGCATGGTGGTGCCGGGACTGTACGGCTTCGTATCCGCCACCAAGTGGTTGGTCGACTGGGAGGTGACACGGTTCGACCGGTTCGACGCGTACTGGACGGAGCGTGGCTGGGCCGAGCAGGCTCCGATCAAGACGCAGTCGCGCATCGACACCCCGCGGCCCAACGACTCGGTCGTAGCCGGCCGGGTCGCGGTGGGAGGCGTCGCCTGGGCACAGCACCGGGGTATCGCCGGGGTTGAGCTCCGCGTCGACGACGGCGACTGGCAGCAGGCGACGCTGGCGCGGGTGCCCAGCATCGACACCTGGGTGCAGTGGGCCTGGCAGTGGGACGCCGCACCGGGTCGGCACACCCTGACGGTCCGCGCCACCGATCGGGCCGGCGCCACGCAGCCGGAGCAGCGCACCGACGTGGTCCCCGACGGGGCAAGCGGCTGGCACTCGGTCAGCCTGGACGTCGGGTGACCGGTCACCAGTTCGGCTCGGGCGGCGCTGCCGGCAGGCGTACGTCGGGTGGATGGATGACGTAGCTGAGACCGCCCGAGGCGCGCAGCCACACCCGCTCCAGCTGGTCGCGACGGTACGTCGTGCGGACCTCGGCGTTGCTGGCGACGCCGTGCGAGGCCGGGTCGTCGACCACGACGTCACCGGCCGAGGTGAAACCGGACACCACGAGCAGGTGCCCGTTGGTCTCGTAGCCGGCGCCGTCGAGCTCGCCGGAGTGGTGCGCGACCGACAGCACGAGGGGGATGCCGGCCGCGACGAAGTCCTCCGCCTCGGTCAGGTCCCGCAGCCGGGTGACGAACGCACTCAGGCCGTGCCGGGCAGCGAAGGCGACGTTGAACGACCAGTTGCCCGCACCTGCGTAGGCGGCGTCGAAGCAGCCACGGGCGGCGTGCGGCACCATCCGGTTCGGCACGTCGGGATCGACCCAGGCGTAGTCGGCCGCGGTCGGCAACCGCTGCCAGTAGGCCAACACCATGCTCACCGCAGTGGGTGAGCACCACGACTGGCCGCCGTTGTCGTACTGCGGGTACGTGTTGCGATGCACCTGCTGGGAGTACGCGGGCACGTCGAGGACGTGCCCTCCCGTGAGGGAGCCGGTGCTGGTGGGCGGGACCACCGCGTCGACGCCCCTGTCGACCGCCGACGTCAGCACGCCGAGCGAGTCGAGCACGGCTGAGTCGACGCTCCCCTCGCGACGCAACAGCGTCACCTGCAGCTGCAGCTCGTCCCAGGCCCGATCGGCCTCGATCCGTACCTCTTCGGTGTCGACGCCGCCGCCGTGAAACGCCTGGTCGGGCACCGTGGTGGGGTGGATCTCGGCGTCGCTGTCGGCCCAGCGGCCGAGCACCAGCCAGGGCGACCACGCAGCACCGTCCGGGCGGCCGCGCGCTGCGAACTCGATCCAGGCGGTGCCCGGTGTTCGTGCCCCCCAGGAGGCGACTACGGACGTGACGGCAAACCCCGGGCGCAGCACCGGGGAGGTCCACGTGCCGCACTCGTACCGGCGCTCGGTTCCGTCGCCGAACGGGTCGGCGTAGCCGCGTACTGCGTCGATCGCCGGCTGGTGGGGCGGGTCGAGCCGGGTGAAGGTGACGTGCCGGTGCGCCGTCATCTCGTGGACCGCGGGAGAGCGGTCCGCGGGGTTCGGATGACATATGCGGTGCCACCGGTCGTCGGGATCCACGCGTCCTCGAACTGGCCACGGTCATAGACGCGACGCACGCCACCGGCGCGCGCGGCGGCGGGATCGTTGACGATGACGTCACCGCGCTTGGTGAAGCCGCGGATGACCAGCAGGTGACCGGCGCTCGAGCTGATCGGAGTGCCGTCGAGCGCGCCCGCTCCGAAGGCGATCGAGGCGACCAGCGGGATACCGCCGCGGATGTAACGTTCGGCGGTCCGCAGCGAGCGAAGCCGGGTCACGAACGCGTCGAGCCCGAAACGGCCGGCGTAGGCGGTGTTGAACGACCAGTTGCCGGCGCCGTCATAGCGGTAGTCGAAGGTGTGCCGAGCGGCGTGGTCCACCCAGGGCTGCGCGTAGGAGTCGTCGACCCAGGCGTACTGCTTCGGCGTGGGTCCGGTGCCCCAGTAGGCAACCACCATCGCCGTCGAGGTGGGGGAGCACCACGCCTCGCCGCCGGCGTCCCACTGGGGGTACTCGCCGCGGTGGATCATCTGCGAGTAACGCGGGACGTCGAGCTCGATGCGCCTGTGGACGCTGGTCTTGCTGGTCGCGACGCCCCCCTGGTGTGGCACCTGTGACGCCACGGCGCCGAGCGAGGTCACGGTGGGCGTCCGCGACGTGCCGGCCTGGCGCAACAACGTCACCCGCAGCTGCCAGGCGGTGTAGCGCCGGGTGCCGTTGGTCGCCAGCGTGTCGACGTCGACGCTCGAGTAGTCGTCACCCTGTGCACCGAACGTGGTGCGGTGGAAGGTCCGGTCGCCGTCAGCCCAGCGGCCGAGCACGTCCCAGGAGCCGGTCCCGCCGGAGTGCAACCGACCCCGGGCCTGCACCTCGAGCCAGGTGCCTGCCGGTGTGGTGGCGTTCCACGAGGCGACCAGCTCACTCAGGCCGAAGCCAGGGGTGACCCAGGGCGAGGTCCAGCGCGAGACGTCGTAGTGCCGCCGGCGCCCGTCGCCGTACGGGTCTCGGTAGACGCGGGCGCCCACCGGCTTGCGAATCTGGATCGAGTCGGCCTGGACCGCCACGCCGTCGCGGTCCCCGCTCCGCCAGGCGGCGTCCGTGCTCCAGCGGTGCAGGTCGATGCGGCCGGCGCTTGCGCGGCGATCGGTGCCCGGCTCGGCTACTGCCGGGGTCGGTTGTGCCAGGCATTGCGTGGCGAGCGCCAGCGCCACGACGCCCCGTCCCATGTACCTCAGCAGTCTCATATCTCCCACGTTAGCGTCGCCCCCAGCCGCTGGCGGTAGCCATTTGGCAGCGACACGCACGGCGTGCCTGCCATTCGGCTACCCCCACGGCTGATAGTGCTGCGCTGGATACGCTGGGCCGCGTGAGCATCCGCCTCTATGACACCGCGACGCGGCAGCTGCGCGATTTCGTGCCGCTGCGGCCGGGTCGGGTCGGGATCTACCACTGCGGGCTCACCGTGCAGGCGGCTCCGCATGTCGGGCACATCCGCAAGGAGGTCGTCTTCGACGTGCTCCGACGCTGGCTCGAGCATCGCGGCTACGCGGTGACGGTCATCGCCAACCTGACCGACATCGACGACAAGGTGCTCATCAAGTCCGCCGAGCAGGGCCGTGAGTGGTGGGCGCTGGCATACGCGAACGAGCGCATGCTGCACGAGGCGTACGACATCCTCGGTTGCGAGCCCGCGACGTACGAGCCACGGGCCACCGGTCATGTGCCCGAGATGCTCGAGCTCATCGACACGCTCCTGGAGAAGGGGCACGCCTACGCCGCCGAGGACGGCTCCGGCGACGTCTACTTCGACGTCAGGAGCTGGCCGGGGTACGGCGAGCTGTCGCGCCAGCGCATCGACGACATGGAGCCGGCCGCAGACGCCGATCCGCGCGGCAAGCGTGAACCGCGCGACTTCGCGCTCTGGAAGGGGCACAAGGACGGCGAGCCGGAGACGGCCTCGTGGCCGACGCCATGGGGCCGGGGCCGGCCGGGCTGGCACCTGGAATGCTCGGCGATGGCGGGCAAGTACCTCGGACCCGAGTTCGACATCCATGGCGGGGGGCTCGACCTGCGCTTTCCGCACCACGAGAACGAGCTCGCGCAGTCGCGGGCAGCGGGGCAGCCGTTCGCCCGCTACTGGATGCACAACGCGATGCTCACCACGGCAGGCGAGAAGATGAGCAAATCCCTGGGCAACTCGGAGCTGGTCAGCGAGGTCGTCCAGCGGGTCCGGCCCATCGAGCTGCGGTACTACCTCGTCAGTCCGCACTACCGATCCGTCGTCGAGTTCAGCGACGACGCGCTGCAGGAGGCGGCCGCGGGTTTCCGCAGGATCGAGGGGTACGTGGCGCGCGCCACCGAGGTGACCGGCGGAGTCGACCCGGCGAAAGGCGTCGTATGCGCGGAGTTCGCGGCGGCGATGGACGACGACCTCGGTGTGCCGGCCGCACTGGCAGCCATTCACGACGTCGTGCGTGACGGCAACAAGCGCCTCGGCGATGGCGACTCGCCGGCGCTGCGGGGCACGCTGGCGGCGGTCCGCCGGATGCTCGGCGTGCTCGGGGTCGACCCGCTGGCGCCGGTGTGGGCCAAGCACAGCGACGACTCACGGCTGCGCGGAGCCCTCGATGCGCTGGTCTCGGAGCTGGTGCGGCAGCGCCAACAGGCTCGGGATGGCCACGACTTCGCCACCGCAGATGCGGTGCGCGACGCACTGCGTGGCGCGGGCGTCGAGGTCGAGGACACCCCGTCCGGGCCGCGCTGGACGCTGGGCTGAGCGGTGCCGGGCAACAGCAGACGACGGGGTGCCGTCAAACGCACCGACAAGGGCAACCCGACGGCGGGTTCGGGCTCCCGGGTCCGCCGTGGGCTACAAGGCAAGGGGCCGACCCCAAAGGCTCGCGACCGGCCCGGTCACGTCGCTTACAAGCGCCCGAAGCAGGCCGAGCGCCGTGCGCCACGTCGGCCCGCACGCGGTGGTGGCGACGTGGAGTGGATCGCCGGGCGCAACGCGCTCACGGAGGCGCTACGCGCCGGTGTGCCCACGCACACGATCTACGTCGCCGACGGCGCCGAGCGAGACGACCGGTTGCGCGAGGTAATGCGGACCGCTGCCGAGCGGCGGCTTGCGATCCTCGAGGTGCCGCGGCTGGAGCTGGACCGGCTCACCGGCGGCGCGGTTCACCAGGGTGTGGCGGCGAAGGTGCCGGCGTACGACTACGCCCATCCCGACGACCTGCTGGACATCGCCCGGCGAGCCGGTGAGCCGGCGCTCATTGTCGCGCTCGACGGTGTCACCGACCCGCGCAACCTCGGGGCGGTGATGCCGGCGGCCCGGCGCTCCGGCAGCACCACCCCGTGGGCGCCGAAGCCGGCCGCCGGCATCACCGCTGGAG
>Ga0136612_10000037_pt1 | contig 26113 bp, 26 predicted proteins | sample AntDryUQ224A2306_2_FD_106644 | JGI IMG/M metagenome (GOLD analysis project Ga0136612, IMG submission 106644) | Polar desert sand microbial communities from Dry Valleys, Antarctica - metaG UQ224A (23.06) | ecosystem: Environmental > Terrestrial > Soil > Desert | place: Antarctica: Dry Valley... | reverse complement strand
ATGATGCGACGAGTGGGATGCACCACTGCGACGGCTCGCGTGAGCGGGAACCACTCGTCGCGCTGGAGGTATAGGAGTGGGGCAAGTCTGCGGGCGAGCCGAGCCATGCTGTCGGCGGGCTCGAGCGCGTTCGGCACGGTGACGGGTCGTATAGGAACGTTCGCGTGCGGACCGCAGGCGGAGGCAAGCGCGAGCATCAGCCCGGCGGCGAGTCGGAATTCAGATCGCAAGACGATGCCCCACTGTGCTTTACGTCCTTTGGTGGTTACTGTTCATCAGGGCGGCCCGGCGCCACTTCTCCGGGTGAGTGCGAAATTCAATTGGAGGGCCAATGCGCAAGCCGCGTCCGGCTACGTATAACCCAGTGCAAGCGCTCCACCTCATCGCGAACGATCGGAACGGCTCGCCGCTGAGCTGTCCGTCCTGCTCTGGCCAAATCGAACGAACGCCCGACGATTTTCCGCCACCCCCGCGGTCGCACGTCACACTGCAATGCCGGGCATGCGGACGTCTGGCCCGATACATCGCCGGCGCTGCGTAGGGCCGGCGACAGCCCGCAGCTCACCGGCCATCGTGACTGTAGTCGGCGTGAGGGGAATGCGTGACAGATCGTGCGAAACGGGGCCAGGTTCGGCCCCGTTTCGCGTCTGGATCATCGAGCGAGCCGTCACGTATCCTGGTGTGCACAAAACTTGCCCGATTGGAGGGCACGTTCCGCTCCGAGCGCCGCGATGTGGCGCGACGGGGCATCACACGGATCGCGTTGAACGAGTGGAGCGACCGTCGCACGGCCGCGTGCTCGAGGCTCGATCAGGCTCTGTTCTGGTACGAGGTACGATTCATGGCTCGCATCAACGGCACGGTGAAGTGGTTCAACGACGCGAAGGGCTTCGGCTTCATCTCGCGGGAGGGTGGTCCGGACGTGTTCGTGCACTTCAGCGCAATACAGGGCGACGGTTTCAAGTCTCTCGCTGAGGGAGACAAGGTCGAGTTCGAGATCGTCCAGGGCCAGAAGGGCCCGCAGGCGGCCGACGTGACCAAGAGCGCCTGATCTCACCGCTACCTCGCGCGCCCCGGAGCACAGGCTCCGGGGCGCGCGGCGTCTGCGGGTTGTCCGCTACCGGCATTCGTCTTGCGCCCTTCCGGGGCGTGCCGACCTCGAGATCCCGCGTTCCCGAGCCGATGTACGCCACGCTGGGCCACGACCTGCCGACCGGCACCGGCTGGACGTTTGAGCCCAAGTACGACGGCATGCGGGTAATCGCTGAGGTCAGTTCGCGAACGGTGCGGCTCGTCACGAGGAATGGACGGGACAAGAGCACACAGTTTCCCGAGTTGATCCTGGCGCTGCGCGCGCTGGCGGGGCGGGCCGGCCGATCACTGCTCCTCGATGGTGAAGTGGTCGCCCGCAAGCGGCGCCGTACGCGGCGCGTGGCAGCCACATCGGCCGGAGCGACAGCGCCGGAGGCGAGCGAGTTCCAGCAACTCCAGGCCCGCATGCACCTCACGGACGCGGATGAGATCGTGCGACTTGCCATCGAGGCACCGACGTCGCTCGTCATGTTCGACATGCTGCGCGACGGACGGTCGTCTCTCGTCGCGAAGCCCTGGAGCGATCGGCGCGCGCGGCTCGAGGCCCTGTTCGCGGATGAGGGCGATCCGGATGACGCGACGCTGCTGCTGAGCGACACGTCGCCTCGCGGATCCACGATGCTGGCGCGCGCCCGCCGAGCTGGTTGGGAAGGGATCATCGCGAAGCGCACCGACGCGCCATATCGGCCGGGCGTTCGTACCGATGCATGGCTCAAGCTCAAGCTGCTCTACCGCGCCGAATTCGTGGTGGGCGGATTCACCGAGCCACGCAACTCTCGCCAGCACATCGGTGCGCTGCTCCTCGGCGCGTTCGACAAGCAGGGCGCATTCGTGTACGTCGGACATACCGGCGGCGGCTTCACTCGCGACGGACTCGCCGCGATGTCCGCCCTGCTTGCGAAACGTGCGCGCCGCACGGCGCCGTTCGCCGTGGCGCCTCGCACGAACGAGCGAGCGCACTGGGTCACTCCATCGGTCGTGGTGGAAGTGAAGTTCGCAGAGTGGACGAAGGATCGCCTGCTACGGCAGCCGATCTTCCTCGGCGTGCGCGACGACAAGCGGGCCCGCGACGTGACGATCGAGGGAGTGAGCCTGCAGCGATGGAGCACCGGCGAGCTGACGAATGACGCCGCGTAGCCCGATGACGCCGTCGGCAATCGAATCGCAGTTGGCAGCGATCGAACGGGGACCGGGCGAGGGCACGCTCGAGCTGGGACGCGGCGCCAGCCTGCATGTCTCCAGCCTCGGGAAGGTCTACTTCCCGAAGGCGAAGCTGACGAAGGGCGCCCTGTTGCGGTACTACGCGCGCGTGTCTCCCGTGCTGCTGCCGCACCTGGCCGGTCGGCCGCTCGTGCTCAAGCGGTATCCCGACGGCGTGGGCGGGCCGATGTTCTTCCAACAGGATGCCGGCGCGCACGTGCCTGACGTCGTGCAGACCGAGATGCTGCAGACGGAAGACAAGGGAAAGCGCCGTCGCATCATCGGGGGCGACCTCGCGACACTGCTCTACACCGTGCAGCTCGGCGCCATCGAGGTGCATCCATGGTTGTCGCGTGTCGCGGACATCGACTCCGCGGACCGGTGCCTGATCGATCTCGATCCGGGTGCGGACGTACCGTTCTCGGCCGTGGTCGCACTGGCGCGCGACGTGCTGCGAATCACGGAGGAGTGCGGTCTCGCGGCGGCGGTGAAGACGTCTGGTTCACGTGGTCTCCATCTCGTCATCGCGTTGCCCAAGCGCACGACGTACGAGGCGTCGGCCCGGCTCGCGATGCAGATCGCGCAGCTCGTCGTCGCGGCACGACCGGAAGTAGCGACGGTGGAGCGTTCGATCAAGGCGCGACCCGCGGGCACGATCTACGTTGACGCGTTGCAGAACGCGCGGGGCAAGAGCGCGGCAAGTGCGTACAGCGTGAGGGCGAAGGAGGAGGCGACGGTCTCGGCGCCGATCGCGGCGCGCGAACTCACGGGACGTCTGCGCATGGGAGCGTTCACGATGAAGACGATGTCTCGACGGGTAGCGGCCGTGGGCGACCCGTTCGGCGAAGTCCTGGCTGAGCACCCGACGACGACGCGGGTTCTCTCTCGCGCCTTGGTTATGCTGGACACGGCATTGTCGGCGGCGACGCCGCGGCGTACGCGAACACGCAGTTGAACTGGAGGTGCGGATGCTCGACCAACAAGAGTACAAGGAGGCGGGTGGAGGCGGCGCGTGGAATGCCGGGCAGTCGCTTTACACGCGTCCGATGCCGGGGGGTGGGTACGTTCGAGTCGAGGTCGTCGCCAGCGATCGAGGTGATGCCGCACGGGCGCGACGCCTCGGTCGAGTCGTGATCGATCCTCGCGACGCGTCGCCTGTTCGCGATGATGCGGCGCCGCTCGTGGTCGAGGAGATCGAAGGGGACGACGAGCAAGCGGTTGTCGCGGAGTGTTTTCGGATCGCGCGCGACAACGCGGCGATCGCGCGGCGGGTGCTACGCCGCCGTCTGCAGGCGGGACGATCGGACTAGGCGATCATCCGCCGGCCGCGCGGAGCGGGATCTCGATCTGGCGGCTCTCGCTCCGCGATGAATCCGCGGTGCCAGCGCCGGCGGAGGGACGCGCGCCGAGCAGGTGCAGCGTCTGATGGTAGAAGTGGAGCGTGTGCACGGGAGCGCGAAAGCTCTCGGGGCCCGCGCGCGCGATGGCGTAGCCTTCCTCGCGCACGCGTCGCGGTAGCGCCCTTGCCAACGGGTGGCGAAGGAGCCGTCGTATCTCCGTTCCATTGCGCGCGAGCAGCGCCGCGCAGAGGCCGTCCAGATAGTCGAGCATGGTCGCCCCGTGATTGTACCTAAAGAACATATTGCGACTAATGTGCCATGCGCAAGAGCGCGCTTGCGGGGGCGACTCGCTACTCCGTGAACAGGTCGAATCGCACGCCGCGCCGGGCCCCGCGCCGCTTCCGCGGCGCGAAGCGGAACAGCTGTGCGGGGCGCCCCCGGCCCTCGCTGTGCCATTCGTCGGTGGGCTCGACGAGGTAGCTGGCCTGCAGCGCGCGCCGAAAGCTCGCCTTGTGGAGCGGGCGGCCGAGGAGCAGCTCGTACACGCTCTGGAGATCGCTGAGCGTGGACGTGGAGGGGAGGAGCCGGAAGGCGAGCGGGGACTGGTCGACGCGCTGTCGGGCGACGGCCGCAGCGCGCTCGACGATGGTCCGATGGCGCGGCGCGAGGGTGGGGAGAGCGGTGAGGGGGAACCACTCGGTTTCAGGCGCGGGGGCGTCGTCACGCGCCGGCACCAACGCGACTATTCCGACGGAAACATCCGCGTCACCCGGATGGCGCTTGCCATCGCTGAACGCGCCAACCTGCTCGAAAAACGCCGGTGCCGCCCCCAGGACCGATTCCGCGATGCGAGATGCCGCGTCCTCGAGTCCTTCGTCAGGCCGGGGGGCGTCCCACGGCAGGGTCCAGCGCTCGCGCGCGCCGGCCGGTGCGCGAACGAGCAACGCGGCCAGCGCGTCGGCACGAGGCGACAAGACCACGACGTCGACGGCGAGCGTCGTCCGGCGAACGGCTGACTTCATCGGAAGGGAATGGCGCTCGCGCATGTCGCGCGAATTAGTAACAAAAAGTCACTAATGTCAAGGGCGCCTGCATTGCCGGGAGCCGGATTAGTAACACTATGTTTCAAATGGCTCGCGACGGCGTGGACGATGATATACGAGCTTCTCGTGGCCGAGTCAACGGACGATGTGGCAGTCCGCGACATCGCATCGCCGTTGCCGTGTGCCACGAGACGCGCGGGCGACGCGGCAAGAAGACGGCCGGCACGTCGCCGACGTCTCGAGCGACGGCCGGCCGTCGTTGGAATCGTCGACGGTGATTGCGCTTACGGCGCCGACGTCGCCGGCTGTGGCGTGGTGAGGACGTCGCGCCGCAGTCCCGCACCATATCCCGCGACTGACGGAATGGTGATCGGGAGCTGGCCGGAGATCGGCGCGAGGCCGAGGAGCGCGCGCGCAGTGGCGCGCTGCGACACCGGCATGCTGCCCCACGCGATGATATATGCGGATGTCGCCGGGAGTTCCGTCGCGATGTAGGGGTTGGAGAAGGTGGCGAGGATCACCTTGGTTCCGCTTCGGTGCAGTCCGTCGATGAGGGCCGCCATTCCGTCAGGTGCCGCGAGGCGGGCTGTGGAGGAGCTCGCACCGAAGTACGACGACACGATGACGACGTCTGCTCCTTGTGCCGCGCGGAGCGCGTTTTCGACGGACGCTGGGAAGAGGGCGGGCTGCGGGCTCGCGACGTACGTGCCACCCGTCACGGCCGCACCGGCGCCAGCGCCGGACGCGGCACCGTACAACGACTCGGGAGACAGGGTGAGGGTCCTCAGCGCCGGGAACGCCCGAGCCAGCTCTCCATTGAAGGCGGATCCGGCGCCGAGATCCACCTTCGGCGCGATGGTGATACTGACGATGCGCGCCGTGCGCGCCAGGCGGCCGAGGGGTACGAGGGCGAATGAATCACGGACGAGGGTGATCGCGCGCTCGGCCGATGTGCGGGCCGCGCTCTGATTGGTGCTGTCACCGACGACGGCGCGCATCGCCTGGACGTCCACGAACCGCTGGCGATCGAGGCTCATCTCGTGTTTGGCGGCGAGCAGCTTCCGAACCGACGCGTCGATGCGTGATTCCGGGAAGGCTCCGGTGCGCACGCCATCCACGACCGCGTCGATGGCACCGACATTGTCGGTGGGCATCAGCAGGACGTCAGCGCCCGCAAGCACGGCACGCTGCGTTACCTCGGCCATGGTCATCTTGCCGAGCACGCCGTTCATGTCCAGCGCGTCCGTGACGACGAGGCCCTGAAACCCCAGTTCGCCGCGCAGCAGGTCGGTCATGATGCGCGGATTGAGCGTCGCGGGAAGCGACGAGGTGTCGAGCGCCGGGAGAACCCCGTGGAACGTCATGACGCCCCGAACGCCGGCGTTCACCGCGGCACGGAACGGCACGAGTTCGACGCTGTCGATCCGGGCGCGTGGCGCATCGACGCGCGAAAGCTCGAGATGCGAATTCTGCTCGGTGTCCCCATGTCCAGGAAAGTGCTTGGCCGTCGCGAGCATCCCGTTTTCCTGGATGCCGCGGACGAGGGAGGCGCCGAGTCGCGCCACGAGCTGTGGGTTCTCGCCGAACGAGCGCAGCGAGATCACGGGATTCTTCGGATTGTTGTTGACGTCGACCACGGGTGCGAACGCCATGTGGATTCCGATGGCGCGCCCTTCCACGGCAGTGGCGCGACCCATGGCGTACGCCAGCGCGCTGTCACGCGTTGCGCCGATCCCCATCGCGTACGGAAAGCTGGTGGCGCCGCCGAGGTCGATGGCGTTGGGAAGGAAGTAACCCCCGCGCGCCCGAAAAGCGGCGCCGGTCTCGAGGTCGGCGCCGACGAGGAGTGGCAGCCTGCTCGACCGCTGCAGGGCATTGAGCTTGGAGGCGATCTCCGTGGGAGACCCGACGGAAATGATCAGGCCGCCGAGGTGCTGATCGCGAATGAGCCCCTGGATGCGCCGGAAATTCGCGTCGTCATCGGGGGTGTAGTCGCCAAGGACCCATGGCCACACCATTTGGGCGGCCTTGTCGCGGAGCGACAGCGTGGCGAGCACGGAGTCGGCCCAGCGGACATCGCCGGCTCGGTCGGTTCGCATGGCCGGTACGGCGCCGGTGCTGGACACGATCGTCGTCCCGCTCGTGGGCACCGGCGCAGAACCCAGCGAGCCGCCGGACGCACAGGCGATCATGGTACCGCTCAACAAAGCGGCGCCCAGCAGAGTGCCGCGCCACGTGCGTCCGACCGGTCGTTTCACCATGCGATCGTTCCCTGTTTCGTGGTGTCGACATCTTCCTCGCCTCCCTTTTTGAACAGGAAGGCCTCCATGTTCTTGGTAAGGAAGCTTCGTGCCTGCGGGTCCATCACGTTGAGCCCGTAGTGATTGATGAGCATGGTCTGCTGCTTGAGCCACAGGCCCCAGCACTCCTGGCAGATCTCGGCCACGACACGGGCGCCGATGGCACCGGGGAAGGGCGGTCGCTCATATCCCGCTCGCGTTTGTCCGCAGCGGGCACAGGTGACGGTGGCGGGCATGGTGGAACCTCACGTGATGAGTACTGCAGGAATCTAAGACAGACGGGACGTGCGTGAATCGTGAGTCATTGAGAGAAGCCGTACGGCGAGAGGCGTACGGCGCGTGGTGGGGCGTACGGCGTGCGTGGGGAAGCTCGGAAGGGGGCGATTGGATGGCGCGCCGGATTGGGTGTCACGCTGTCGCCAGACCAAATTCCATTTCCGAATCACTCGCCGCACCCCGCACGCCTCTCGCCAAATCGACACGCCGTACCCCTCTCGCCGTACGCCAAAGGCACACCGACCTGTCCGGTGTGCCTCTGACGCTTCATCCGTCCCGTGCCGTCAGGCGGCCACGGCATCCACGGCGTTCTCGTCTCGCTGCTTGGCATCGGGTCCATAGTTCCGTGCATACTCGATCTTCGCGAGCCCGATCAGCTTCAGGGCGCGGATGTAGATCCAGCCGATGTCGAGCTCGAACCAACGAGCCTTGAACTTCGCGCTCTTCGGGTCGGCGTGATGGTTGTTGTGTAGCTCCTCGCCCCCGAGCCAGATCGCGATGGGCGTGATGTTCCGACTCTCGTCCTTCACGTCGAAGTTGCGATAGCCAAGGGCGTGGCCGATGCCATTGATGACGCCGGCGGCCCAGAGCGGGATCCAGATCATCTGCACGCCCCACACGAGCGGACCGACGAAGAAGCCAAACAGGTAAACGTCGATGCCGAGCATGAGCAGGACGCCCGTCCAGTTGAGTGGCGTGAGGAGATGACGCTCGAGCCAGTCGTTCGGCGTGCCCTTTCCGTATTTCTCGAGCATGCCGGGCTGGCGCACCGCCTTTCGATAATAGAAGGCGCCCTTCAGCAGGATCTCGCGCAGTCCCTCCACCACCGGGCTATGCGGGTCGCCTTCACGATCCGCGAAGGCGTGATGCTTCCGATGGCACGCTACCCATTCCTTGGTGACGATGGCCGTGGTCAGCCAGAGCCAGAGGCGCATTGGCGTCGCGGCGATCGCGTGCAGGCGTACGCCGCGATGTGTCTGCGCGCGGTGAAGGAAGAGCGTGACGCATACGTTGGTGATGTGTCCGGCGACGACGACGAACAGCACCGGAATCCACCACCTGCTGGCCCACGCACCAAACTCGAGCATGACTCACTCCGGAAAAAAACGACACGAACACGCAGGAACCACGACGCCTACACGAAGAACGCCCAATCTAACCGGCCGCCAAGAGCGGCCGGTTCTTTCAAAACTCACGGCAACGGACGTCCACCGATCTCACCGCTCAACCCGCCGGCGGAGGATGCGACCGGCGTGGTGACGGGCGGTGTGCCCCAGACGTCGTTCGTCGCGTTGAAGTCGGGCACTACGCCGTCTGGCCAGAGCCGAGCGCCGGTGACCGGCGCCTTGACCGCGATCACGGCCGAGTAGCGATCGGCACGCGACCAGATCTCGACAGGTAATGCGACGTCCTGCGAGGTGTTGTCGGCAAAGCGCAGTCGCAGCTTAACGGGGAAGGGCACCGAACTGTTTCGTCGCAGCGCGATCACGGCGTAGTTCTGTCCTTCCTGCTGCCGCATCGTCACGTTGTCGATGCCCAGGTCGAGGACGTCGGTGGAGTAGAAGAAGGAGCGCCAATACCAACCAAGGTCCTGCCCCGACACGTTCTCGAGCGTGCGAAAGAAGTCGCCCGGCGTGGGGTGCTTGAACGACCAGCGATGGATGTATTCGCGGAACGCGCGATCGAACGTCTCGCGCCCCACCACATTGTCGCGGAGCGCGAGCAGCACAGCGCCCGGCTTGCGGTAGCCGATGGCTCCGAGCGCACGGGAATCGACCCGATCGGGGGGTGTCATGAGTGGCGAGTCGATCCGGTCATCGACTGCGCGCTTCCAGTTCTGCTGATAGAACGGGTACGAGTTGGTGCCGGGATAGCGGCGCTCGTTCGCGAAGGCATTGATGTAGGTGTTGATTCCTTCGTCCTGCCACGCGTACCGGCGCTCGTTGGATCCGACGATCATCGGAAACCATGCGTGGCCATGCTCATGATCGATCGTGCCGAAGATCGACTTCGGGTCGTCGAGCGGGTCGCCGTAGTGGACCATGACGAACATCGGATATTCCATTCCGCCCACGGGACCGGCCACGGACGTCGCCTGTGGATACGGATAGCGGAAGAACAGATCCGAGTAGTTCCGAATCGACCACGCCGTCTGCTCGGCAGCCTGCTCCCAGGCTTTGCCGGCCTTGGCGAACTGGTAGTACGACTGCGCCAGCACGCCGTTGGCGTTCACCGCGTCCCAGCGAAAATCAGGCGCTGCGGCCCACGCCACGTCGCGCACGTTGATGGCCCGGAAGCGCCAAGTACGCGTACCGGGCACGGGTGCCGCGACCGCTTCAGCCTGCGTGATGATCGGAACCACCACGGCCGAGGTGGCGGCCCGCGCAAGCCGTTCGCGCTGCGCTGCCGAGAGCACGTCACCCTGATTCTGGAGCGAGCCGCTCGCCGCGACTGTATAACCGGCGGGCGCCGTGACGCTGAAGTCGATGTCGCCATACTCGAGATAGAACTCGCCCTGGCCGAAGTAGGGGTCCGTGTTCCAGCCCCGAACGTCGTCGTACACCGCCATGCGCGGATACCACTGTGCGATCTCGTAGAGGGTTCCGTCGCGACCCATGCGATCGGAGCCGTGTTCGGGCACGCGGAAGGCGAAGCTCATGGCGATGGTGGCCTTTCCGCCCTTCGGCGCGATTGCCTCGACGAGGTCGATTCGGCCCATCGTGTCGTCCACCCGAATGGTGACGGGTCGTCCGTTGACCTGCACTCCGCTCAGGTCGTACCCGCCCTCGAATCCACGCACGCCCCACCGGGAGTCGGCCGGAAATAGCGCCGAGCCCTTGCTGCCGGGCCGATACAGGTTCTGGTCGAGCTGTAGCCACACGAATCGCAGGCTGTCCGGTGAATTGTTCGTGTATTTGATGGTGACTGTGCCGCTCACCCGTTGCAGCGTCGTGTCCAGCGCGACGGCGATGGTGTAGTCGGCCCGCTGCTGCCAGTACGCCGGACCGGGCGCGCCGCTCGCCGAGCGATAGGCATTCGGACCTGACCACTCCATGCGATCGATGCGGGCGATGGGGTCGTCCATGGTGGTCCTGACGACTGCGCCGGCGACGTTGGTTCCAATGTTTGATGGTGCGGGGGACGACACTGTCGCGATGGTATCGAGACGAACTGGCGTCAACACCTGTGGCCGCTGGCCGGCGCAAGCGACGCCGCCCAACAGGGCAACAGCGAGAAAACGATTCACGGACGTACCGGTTGGAGAGACGTATTCGCAGGGATCCGACGATGCATCGCCGCTCGGCGGCCGAACCGACTGCGTCACCTCGTCTCATCGCAACGGAAGTGCCGCACCGAGACCGGCCCCGGCCGTCACGCTGCGTCCGGCTCCGCGGTGCGCGACAGCCGCGCGCCCTTGCTCAACGAAGCGGACTCTCGTACCCTCCCGGCATCCATGTCCCCACGAACGACCGATTCCTCTTCACGCGACGGCGCGAAGCTCACTCCGCCCGCAGTCGCGCCCTCTCCCGACGATTTCGACGCGACCGATCCGGGCCGCGAGGCGCGACGGGCCACCACGGCCGGCACCTATCGGTTCGAGGAGCGGACGACGGGCCGCCTCGCCGATTTCCGCCGGACGTTGCCTCGGAACCTCGCGGCGAGCGCCCTCGGGATCGGGACCTATCTCGGTGATTGCACCGACGATGAGGACGCCGCGTACGCCCGCACCATCCGCGCCGCCATCAAGGCGGGGGTGAACGTCCTGGACACAGCGATCAACTACCGCTGCCAGCGTTCCGAGCGCGCGGTGGGGCACGCCGTGGCGGAGGCGATCGCATCGGGCGAGGCGCGTCGAGACGAGCTGATCATCTGCACGAAGGGAGGGTATGTGGCCCTGGACGGGGAGCCACCGGCTTCCCGCGAGGCGTACGATCTGTGGCTCGAGACCGAGATGTTCGCGTCGGGCCTGGTGACACGCGAGGAGCTGGTGCGCGGAGGCCATTCGATCGCGCCTCGGTATGTCGCCCACCAGCTCGAGCGCAGCCGCGAAAATCTCGGCGTACGGACGATCGACCTCTACTACCTGCATAATCCTGAAGAGCAGCTGCTCGCGGTGGACCGCGCGACGTTCCGGCAGCGAATGCGCGACGCGTTCGCGATGCTGGAGGAGCGAGCGGAGTCCGGTGAGATCGCCGGCTATGGCTGTGCCACCTGGAACGGGTTCCGCGTGGCGCCCGAGCACCGGCAGCACCTGACGCTGGCGGAACTGATCGCGCTGGCGCGCGAGGTGGGTGGCACGACGCACCACTTTCGCGCCGTGCAGCTACCGGTGAGCCTCGCGATGCCGGAAGCGGCGCGACTGCCGACCCAGCCACTGGGCCGCAAGCTCGTACCGCTTCTCGAAGCCGCCGACGCGCTCGGCGTGGGCGTCGTGGCGAGCGCGCCACTGATGCAGGGCCGGCTCACCGCGGGCTTGCCGAACGAGATGCACGATCTCTTTCCCGAGTGCGCAACCGACGCGCAACGCGCGCTGCGATTCGCGTCGTCGCTGCCCGGTGTGAGCGTCGTGCTCACGGGGATGCGGCGAGGCGAGCACCTCGTGGAGAACCTCGACGCGTGGCGCAGTTGACGTCGACGAATCGACGGCGCGTGGTCTGAGTCGCTGATCGCGGCCCGCGTGGCTATTCGATGATCAGCGTTCCCGTCTTGCCCGAACGACGATCCACGACGGCGACGCGATGGGCATTGGTGTCCGCGACATAGACGAATCGTTCGCCCATCGCGAGACCCGATGGTTCGTGCAACCCGCGCACCCAGGTCTCGGCGCGGCGTGACACCGGATCCACCCACTTGAGCGCATCGTTGTAGCTGTCGCACACGAGGAGCCGGCCGTCACCTGCGAGCGCGATGCCCTGCTGATGCTGCATCCGCGCCACGTCGCCGACGCCATCCACGTCCCCGAAGTCGAACAGGCCGGTGCCGATGATCGTGCGCACCCCTCCCGACGGATCGCGGTCAGCGACCCGAACGGCGCTCGACTCAGCGTCGGCGACGTACAGCACGTGATCGGCGAGGCAGATCCCCATCGGCTGGGCGAGCGCCGCTTCGCCATGCGATCCGTCATGCAGCTCTTCGGCACCGCTGCCGGAAAAGACCTCGGCGAAAGCGGACGAGACCGACACCGTCCACAACTGATGCACCCCCGCCATGGCGACGAACAGGGTGTCGCCATCGAGTGCGAGGTCCCACGGTGAGCTGAGCGCGCCCAGCGCCTCGTCCACCGCGCTGCGCAACTGATGACCGGTGCCGGCGAGGATGCGCGCACTGCCGGTGCGAAGTGAGCACTCAAGAATGGTGTGGCGTCCGGGATCGGCGACGTAAAGCAGGTCGCCGACCAGTACGATGCCCTGTGGATTGATGAAGCGCTGGTTGTTGGACGTCGCAATTCCGCCATCGCTGCCATCGACCGTATGGTCGACACGCATGCGCTGTCCGCTGTCGTCGAGCGTGCCCACGAGCACGCGCCGATGTCCGCTGTCGGCGATGGCGAGGCGATTCTCGGCGAGTGACACCTTCCCGGGGAACGACAGCGTGTCAGTGGCGGTGGTGGGTGGATCGCCCTCGCGGTGCAGTCGCCCGGGCACCAGCGTGCCGGCGTCGCGCGCGGTGGCGATCGTGCGATCGATGAATGGCGCGAGCAAATCCGCGGTGAACTCTCCGGCGTGCATGCCGATGACGTATCCGCGGGGATCGACCGCGACGAGCGTTGGCCAGGCGCGCACGGCATACGCGCGCCAGAGCCGAAACTGCCGGTCGTTGATCGTCGGATGCGTGGCTCCAAGCCGGATCGACGCATCACGGATGCGCGACGTGTCGCGCTCAGCGGTGTATTTGCCGCTGTGCACTCCGACGATGGCGATTTCGTCCGGATAGCGTTCCTCGAGCTTCCGCAACTGCGGAAGGACGTGCACGCAGTTGATTCAGCCGTAGGTCCAGAAGTCGAGGAGCAGCAGCTTGCCACGAAAATCGGACAGCGCGAGCCGGCGTCCCTCCGTGTGAATCCACTCGAGTGTGTCGGGGAATTCGGGGGCGCGGACGATGCCGTCCAGGTCCATCGGATGTCTCTCACGAAACAGGTTGGCAATCAGGGCTCGCGTCCACAGCACGCACCGTGCACTTTTCGCACTCGACCTGCACTCCCGGTGCCACACGAGGACATGCGTCCATGAGTTCGCGCTGCAAGCATCTCGACCATGTACTCACCGTGGAGCCACGGACGCCGGCGGGCTGCGAAAAGTGCCTCGAGATGGGCAGCAGCTGGGTGCATCTGCGTCTGTGTCTCGAGTGCGGCCACGTCGGGTGCTGTGACAGCTCGCCCAACATGCATGCGACGAAGCACTATCACGCGACGCATCATCCGGTGATGAAGAGCTTCGTGCGCGGGGAGGACTGGGGCTACTGCTACGTCGACGCGATCATGCTCGATCCCGCGCCGAGGCCGCGCGTCGTCTGACGGAGACACGCGGGCAGGGGACCGGCCCGATGCATCACGCGGCTGACGGATCGTTTCGCAATCCGTGGCCAGACAGTGAGCCGCATGGTCTGGTGGATGTCCTTCGCTGGGCCCGTGCGCGTCGAGGCTCCGCGCTGCCTCCTACTCCGCCGCGGGGATTCTTTCCCGTCACGACGCCCGGTTTCGCACAGCCGCGCCTCGACGACGCTGACGCGTCGGCGACCTGGGTCGGTCACTCCACCATCATCATTCAGATGGGCGGACGTAACATCCTCACGGACCCGATGTGGAGCGAGCGCGCCTTTCCGGTTCAGTGGGCCGGTCCACGGCGCGTGATGCCGCCTGCCGTCTCGCTCGAGGCGCTGCCGCTACTCGACATCGTGCTATTGTCGCACAGTCATTACGACCATCTCGACAAGAGCACGGTAAAGTGGATCGCCCGCCGACATCACGAAGCGATCTGGGTGACACCGTTGGGGTTGGGTGGCTATCTGCGCGGTTTCGGCGTGAAGCGAATCATGGAGCTCGACTGGTGGGAATCCGCTGACGTGCACGGGATCCGGATCGCTGCCACGCCAGCGCGTCACTTCAGCGCTCGGCGCGTGGGCGATCGCAACCGGACGCTGTGGTCGGGATTCACCCTCGAGGGCTCCGGCCGCCGCTGCTACTTCGCTGGTGACTCGGCCTATCATCCCGAGTTCACCGAGATCGGGGCGCGATACGGGCCGTTCGATCTGGTGGCGATGCCCATCGGCGCCTATGACCCGCGTTGGTTCATGCAGAGGGTGCACGTGAATCCGGAGGAAGCCGTGCAAGCCTGCGTGGACCTCGGGTCGACCCACCGTGGCGCGCTACCGGCGCTCACGCTGGGCATCCATTGGGGCACGTTTCGGCTGACCGACGAGCCGATGGACGAACCGCCGCGGCGCACGCGGATCGCGTGGACGGCGGCGGGTCTGCCCGACGAACGGCTCTGGATTCCCGCGTTCGGCGAGACCCGCGCCTGGTGACGGTGATGCTGACGTCAGCGGCGACGCGGGCGCCGACGCGCGAGGCGATGCGTTAGGACGCTTTCCGCTTCCGCGTGGTTTTCGCGCGCGTCGTCTTCTTTTTCGCGGCAGTCGGTCGTTTGGCCCCGCCCTTTTTCGCGGAGGTGGACGCAAGACTTTCCTGAAGCCGAGCGACCAGGTCGAGGACGTTGGTGCGCTCGGGTTTCTCGCCGTCGTCGTCGTCGGGAATCTTCTTTCCCTTGAGCTTGGCGCGAAGCAGCGTCTTCAGCTTCGCCTCGTACTCGTCGTGATATTTCGAGGGGTCGAACGGCTCGGCAAGGTTGCCGATCAGCTGCTCCGCCATCGCCACTTCCTGCGGGCGAATTTTCTGCTCCTCAGAACTGGGGAAGCGAAGATCTTCGGGAGCGACCAGCTCTTCCTCGAACCGCATCAGCTCGAGCACGAGCGCGTCACCGATGGCGCGGACCGCGACGAGGTGTTCCTTCTGGCGAAGCGTCAGCTTGCCGATTCCCACCATGTCGGTGTTCTGGAGGGCTTCGCGCAGCAGTGCGTAGGGCTTCTCGCCTCCCTTCTGCGGGATGAGGTAGTAGGGCGTGTCGAAATAGCGGGAATCGATCTCGTCGGACTTCACGAAATCCATCATTTCCACCGCCTTGCTCGACGGAGTCTTGACTTTCGCGAGCTCCTCGGGCGTCACCACGACATACTTGCCCTTCGTGTATTCGTACCCCTTCACGATCTCGTTCCAGGGAACCACCTCACCGTCCGCAGGACAGACGCGCTCATACTTGATGGGCGTCAGGTCGTCCTTGTGCAGCTGGCGGAAGCTCGTCTTCTCGACCGAGCGGACGGCGCTGGCGAGAGAGACGGGGATGTTCACGAGCCCGAAGGTCAGGGCGCCAGTCCATATGGAAGCCATGCAGGTTGCTAAGGCAGGGGGCGTACTATCCAGCAGTTGTCAACATCGTGAACCGTAAACCGTGAACCGTGAACCGTGAACCGCGTAGCGAGGGAGCCGGGGGCGAGCAGCGCGCAGCGCGCAGCAGGGAGCATTGAGGTGAGAATTCAGGGGTCTTTCCCGCGGTGAAGCGAGGGTCGAGATCGAGGCCCCCGCAGGGGAACGAGATCGCATGAGTTCCTTAGCGATCGACTGCGGGAACAGCGGTGAACCTTCGGGAGGAGCCTTGACCGCGGAGGACGCCGAGGGTCGCAGGGGACGCCAACGACCCCGCCCGACGCCCCCAGTCGACCCACTCGATTGCCGGAGGACCCGAATTCAGTCACGCGACTTGCGCAGGGAATCGCCGTGTCTCGGCCATTGAACCCTCGCTACACCTTTCCGGAATTCGTCGTCGGGCGAAGCAACGAGGCTGCGTACACAGCGGCCTCAGCGGCGGCGATCTCTCCGGGCAAGCTCTACAACCCCATCCTGATCACGGGCGCCACGGGACTCGGCAAGACGCACCTGGCACACGCGGTGACGGCCGAGTCGGTGAGTCGCGCCGAGCGTCGTGTCGAGCTGGTGACGGCCGACGATTTCCTGCGACGGCTCGCCGACGGTGTTGCCGCGGGCGATCCGTCGTCGCAGCTCGTCGCACTGCGTGGAGCGCACCTGCTGGTGATCGACGACGTACACGTGCTCGACCGGCACGCGGCCGCACACGATGCGCTCGCGGCACTCGCCGCGCACAGCGTGGCCACGGAGTGCCAGCTCCTGCTGACGTGTGATGACGCGGCGGGATCCGACCTGCTGGCCAAGCGACTCGTGAGCCGATTCCGGAGCGCACACGTCGCCACGCTCGGTACGCCCGACTGGGCACATCGGGTCGCGATCCTGCACGCCAAGGCTCGCTCGCTCGGCCTCACCTTGCCACCCGCCGTCGCGCATCACGTCGCCGCGCAATGCGAGGGCAGTGTCCGTGAGCTGGAAGGGAACATCACGCGGTTGAGGGCGATGGCGGAACTGCGCCAGGCGCCGTTGACGCTGGCGCTCGCGCGGCAGGCCCTTCCGGCGAGGCGTCAAGCTGGTGCGGTGAGTACGGGCACGCAGGCCGTGCAGGAGGCGGTTTCGGCCGATTGGGGTGTTTCGCCGGAGGCGCTGGTGGGGGAGGGTCGGACGCGTGCGCTCGTCGAGCCCAGGCGAATCGGCATGTTGCTGTGCCGCGACCTGCTCGCGCTGTCGATCCGCGAGATCGGAGCGGCGTTCGGTGACCGTGACAGCTCCACGGTACTGTCGGCCATCGAGCGGGCGCGAAACGACCTCGCGACGAACGCTGCCATGGCGGAGCGGGTCGAGCGACTTCGGGAGCTACTGTCCGCTACGGCGCCCAGTCCGCGATGAACAGATTCGTGTCGCCCGTCCCTTCGGCGTGGCGATTGGAGGCCCACGCCATGGAGCGGCCATCAGGGCTGAACATCGGGAAGCCATCGAAGGATTCGTGCGTCGTCACCTGTTCGAGTCCCGAGCCGTCGAGCCGCACCAGATAGAGATCGAAGTTGCCGCTGCGCGGCTGGCGGTAGTTGGAGGAGAAAATGAGACGCGTGCCGTCAGGGGTCCACGATGGGCCGAAGTTCGCACCGCCCAACGTAGTGATCTGACGCTGGCCGCTGCCGTCGGCGTTCATGACCCACAACTCCATTCTGTTCGGGCGAACGAGTCGCTGGGCGAGGAGTTCGCGATAGCTCGTGAGCGCGCTGTCCGCCGGATGCCAGGCGCGATAGACGATGCGCGTTCCATCGGGCGACCACCACGGTCCGCCATCGTACCCGGGTGTGGAGGTGAGGCGCCGCACGTCGCTGCCATCGACGTTCATCGTATAGATGTCGAGATCGCCGTCCTTGAGCGACGTGAACACGACGCGCTTGCCGTCTGGCGAGACGACCGCTTCCGCGGTGTAGACCCCGTAATCGGTGAGGCGCCGGAGATCGGACCCATTCGTTCGCGCGGTATAGATGTCGAACGGATCGAGCCGCCAGACGTAGCCTTTCGAGGGATCGGGCTTCGCGGGGCATTCGGTCTGGAGGGCGTGTGACGACCCGAACAGAATACGCTCGTCGCCGGCGTAGAAAAAACCGCACGTCGACTTGCCCGTACCGGTGGACACGCGGCGCAGTGCGGAGCCATCGATCTTCATCACGAATTGTTGATCGCATGTGCGGCCGTCGCGGGTGCTCTGGAACACGAGCTCGCGGCCATCGCTACTGAAGTACGCCTCGGCGTTTTCTCCGCCCCGGGTGAGTTGCCGGATGTTGCGAAGATGCGGTTCCTCGCCGCGGGCACTCGAGACATTCGCGGCACTCGTGGCAGCGCGACTGACAGCAGGCTGGTTCGGTGCGCAGGCGAAGATCCCTGCCACGACGAGGAGAAAAAGGCCCATGAGAAGAAAAAATAACCGTGAACCGTGAACCGTGAACCGTGAACCGTGAACCGTCTACGGTGAACGGGAAACGGCACACCGGACCGAGTCCAATGTGCCGTTCGCCGTTCACAGCTCGTGTCCAATCCCTTCTACCGTTCACTGTTCACCGTTCACCGTCCGTTACGGCTTCACCGGCATGGCTGCGGCGAGGGTGAAGAGGTCCTTCTGGCTCTGCCCCTTCTCCATCAACTCCATGGCCTTGCGCAGGGGCGCATCGAACTGAATGTCGCGGCGCTTCGCCGTGGAGTCCCCAGCGACGATTCGCGAAACCCGCTGTTCGAGGAGACGATCGACGTAGCGACTCGCGGCGTTGTACTGCGCGCGGTCCGTCGTGACGCCCTTCGCCGTGAGCCGCCCGTAGAACTCGTCGCGCCATTGCGGCTGCACGCGAAAGTCCTTCGACAGCCCACGCGACTTCTCGAGCGTGAAGTCGTTCACGATGACGAAGAAGTCCTGCGACTTGGGCGCGATCGCCTTGGTGAACGCCTGCTCCGGCGTCGTCAGCGTATCGTCGCGCACGAGCACATCGGGCGTGATGCCGCCGCCACCGTACACGATGCGTCCCGCGTCAGACCGGAAGGCCGGCCGTGCCTTCTTCTTCGCCTCGGTCTCTGCCGAGTCGGGCTTCTCTTCCACGAAGCGACCGTTCTCGAACTTCCGTTCGCGCTGGATGCTGCGGCCACTCGGCGTGTACCACTTGGCCGTCGTGATCTTGAGCGCGTAGCCGCCGTCGAGCGGAAAGAGCGTCTGGACGAGGCCCTTGCCGAAGCTGGTGGATCCAACGACGAGCGCGCGATCGTGGTCCTGCAGCGCTCCAGCGACGATCTCGCTGGCGGACGCCGAACCCTCGTCGGTAAGGACGGTGAGCGGAATCGTGGGGAAGAGCGCGTTCCCGGTGGTACCGAAGTTCTGTGGCTCCGCCGCTCGCGAGCGCACGCTCAGGATTTCCTGTCCGCGACGAAGGAACAGATTGGACATCTGGATGCTCTGCTCGAGGATGCCGCCGGGATTGCCGCGCATGTCGAGCACGATGCCCCTGGCTCCTTCCTTCGACAACCGCGCGACGGCATCGGCCACTTCCTGCGACGACGTTTCGTTGAAGCGCTGGACCGGCACGTAGCCGATGCGATTGTCGAGCATCATCGCGTACGGCACGGCAGGTATGTGAATGACCTTCCGCGTGAAGTTCATCGTGATGGGCTCGGCGACACCCGGACGGCTGAACTTCACGGTCACGCGCGTGTCCGGCTTGCCGATGAGATAGTCGGACACCTTCTGGGTCGTCCAGCCACGCGTGGAGAGCGAGTCCACGAAGACGATCCGGTCGCCCTCGCGAACACCGCCGGCCTCGGCGGGTGTGTGCGGGAAGACCGTGCTCACCGTGATCGCGCCCTGCAAATCCTGGATCTGCATGCCGATGCCGGCGTACTTGCCGTTGGTCTGCTGCGAAAACGCGGCGAGTTCCTTCGGGGAGAACAGCTCGCTGTAGGGATCGTTGAGCTCCTTCACGACGCCGCGCGCCGCCTTTTCGTAGAGCGCCGCCGAGCCGACGGTGTCCACGAAACGCTGCGACACGAGGTTGAAGACCTGATCGAGCAACCGGGCCCCGTCGGCCGACGCGCGATCCTGCGCGAGGAAGCCGCCCGCGAGGACGGGCAGCAGAACGAGGGCGGCGAGAGCGGAGCGACGACGAAGCATGCCTGGACCTGCTGGTGAAAGGAGTGCTGTCTATAGAATACGCCAACCCGCATCGCAGGTTCCGCGCGCGGTGACGTGGAACGGTGAGATGGAGGTTTGGACGGAGCGGTTACGTGGGTCCATCCGGCGCCTGGGCTGCACCAGCCATGTCGATGCCGCTTTCCCAGAGGGCGCGCCAGCTGATGGCGCGGCCGGAGCGAAAGCGCTTGCGGGTCAGCCGGATTCCGTCGGCCGAGACGACGATGGTGAACGGTTCGCCGTCGATGTCGATCTCGCGGCGGAGGGGAGTCGTGAGCTTCAGTGTCATGGGACGTGTGGGCGGTCAGGCTGGTCGGGAGCCCAGCATGTAATCGACGTACCACTCGCGCTGCTGCTGGCGAATGGCGGCGTTCCGGAGGATTCCCTGTGCGACGAGCATGTCGTGCGCTGGTTGAAGGACGCGCTGCAGGTGCGAAGGGTATCGTTGTGCCAGCGGAAGCTGCTCGGCGAGCTTGTCCAGCCCGATTCTCCAGGTGAGCCGTCCGTCGGCCCGGGCGACCTCCAGCAGCCGGTAGAGCCGGCGGGCCACCGGGGACTCGAGGGACCAATACGACGCCGCGGACAAGCTGACGACGTGGTCGGCCGCGAGGTTGTCCCGGATGATGGACGAGAGGACCACGCGGGCCACGCCCGGTTCGGCCGTCGCGATGGACTCGAACAGCGGCAGCTGCTCGCGGTCGAGCGTGCGCCGGCGCTCGACCGCCACGGCGGCGAGCAGCGTGAAACGCAGGTCGCCGCGGGAGTGCGTAGATGCGCTCTCGTACACGCCCTGTGATTCGAGCGTCGTGCGCTCGAGCCGGCTCAGCGCACCGCGCAACTGCTCATAGGTACGACCGTCGACGCGGCGGCTCATGGCGCGCAGGAACGCGTGGAGCGTGAAGGTGATGGCTCCGTCGTCCGGGTCACCCGCTTCGTGGAATCGACGCATCAACTCGACGTACACGTCCTGATCGAACGTCCCCGGGAGCCGGTCGCCCGGGGCTGGAATGACTCGCCACCGTCCTCCGCTGCCGTCCGCATAGGTGATGGCGGCGTCGTCAGCCGAGTCGCTCAATCGAAACAGCGGGAGCGCTTCGAGCGACCGATCCAGCCGAATCGCCCGGGCGGCAACCCGGCGTCGCGCGCCGACACTCATGCGCCGACCCCGGGCCGGAGCGTTGACGCCCGCTCGATCGCGGCCGTCAACGCACCGGCACGAGCTGACCGTTGACGGCGCGCGATGCGTCGGAGCAGAGCCAGAGGACGACGTCCGCGACCGCCTCGCGCGTGACCATCGGTGCGTCCGCGCCCATCGTGGCAATGTTGGCCGCGGTGCGGATCGTCGCGGGGGCCACCGCATTGGCGCGGACGCCGTGCGCGTGCTCTTCCTGCGCGATCGCCTGCATGAGGGCGACGACGGCGCTCTTGGACGCCACGTACGCCGACACGTTCGCAGCGCGCGCGCCTGGAAGCACGGCCTCGCTCGCGAAGAACACGAGCGACCCCTTGGCGGAGCGAAGCAGCGGCAGGAAGGCGCGCGCCGTGAGGTAGGCGGTCGTGGCGTTCATGGCGAGCTGGCGCTGCCAGGTTGCGGGATCGCTTTCGGCAACGGGCCCGCTCGATGCGAATCCGCCCGCAAGATGAACGACGGCGTGCACGCGGCCGGCCGTCGCATCGCGCACCCGCTCGGCGAGTTTCGTGGTGGCCTCGACATCGGTGAGATCGGCCGCGAGATATGCAGCCCGGAGACCTCGCGCGAGCAGCGCCTCGGCGCGGGCGCGTACGTTCGCCTCGGTGTGGTCGACGAGAAAGACGCGCGCGCCGTGTTCGGCGAAGGCTTGCGCGACGGCCTCGCCGACCTGACCCTCGCGCCCGACTCCCGTGAGCACGATGCTGCGTCCCGCAAACTCCATCGTCGTCGCCCTCGCGGGTGAGTGATCGCAATGCGTCCAGCATCATTGATCAGCGAGCAGTCCCACCATCCTGCTGAACTGCCGGACTCGGCCTCGTGGCACGAAGTATGTGATGCGGAAGTGCCAAATGCGAAAAATACTCCGCCTCAAGCGCGTCTCGGTCGTGCTGGGCATTCTCTTCGTTGGTGCATTCGCGCTCATCGGCATCCTCTCCATGACGCGGGGCACGCCAGTGCAGGCGGTAGTCTCCATCGGGGATGCGAACGGTCCCCCGGCGGTCACCGATTCGTTGTTCGCGCGATCGATGTCGCTGTACACCGGCATCCAGCTCACGCAGGGGAACGCGGTGCAGCAGGTGAACAACGGGGACGTGTACACGAATCTCTGGCGCGACCTGCGCGCGGCCCAGCGCACGATCACCGTGCAGATGTACTACTCGCAGCCCGGCGCCGTGGCCGATACCATGGCCGTCATCCTCAAGGAGCGCGCACGGGCCGGGGTGCGGGTGCTGTTCGTGCTCGACGCGTTCGGCTCGCAGAACCTGAAGAAGGAGTGGGCCGACAGTCTTCGCGCCGCGCGCGTGGAGATCGGGTTACTGCGGCAGCTCCACTGGTATGCGATCCACAATGCGAGCGAACGGTCGCACGTGCGTGCCGTGGTGGTGGATGGCAAGATCGGGTACACCGGCGGGTTCGGCCTGGCCGACTACTGGCTCGGCGACGGAAAGAGCAAGGATCAGTGGCGCGACAGCAATGTGCGATTCGAGGGCCCGGCGGTGATGCAGCTGCAGGGGGCGTTCGCGGCGGCCTGGGCGGAGTGCACGGGAGAGCTGATCGCCGGCGACACATTCTTCCCGCCCTCCGCCTTCCGTCCCGACGACGGTGGCGTGCAAGCGGGGATCTTCTTCGCGGCTCCTACCACCGGTAGCACGCCGGCCGAGCGATTCGTCGCGCTCACGATCGCGAGCGCGCGCAAGAGCCTGTACGTCGCGAACTCGTACTTCGTGCCCGACGACGATTTCCGGAAGCTGCTGGTGCAATCGCGTCAGCGTGGAGTGGACGTGCGCATCCTGACGGTGAGCGACCAGACCGACGTGAAGACGACGCTGTGGGCGGGTCGTGGCAGCTACGAGCAGTTGCTCAAGGCGGGCATCCGGATCTACGAGTACAAGCCGACGATGATGCACGCGAAGACGATCGTGGTGGACGGCATATGGAGCGTCGTCGGCTCCATGAACTTCGACAACCGGTCGCTCGCATTCAACAACGAGTCGAACCTCGTGAGTCTCGACGCGAAGCTGGGTGCCGAGATGCAGGCCACGTTCATGGACGACCTGACCCGCTCGACGGAGATCACGCTCGAGTCGTTTCAGCGGCGACCCTGGCATCACCGGGTGCTGGAGCGCGGGGCGGGACTGTTGTCCCGACTGCTGTAGGACGGTGAACAGTGAACGGTGAACCGTGAACCGTGAACCGTGACACGACCTTCACCTGGCCAGACCGCTACCGCCGACAGCTAGCGAGCCTGGAGCATGAAGCGAGGGGCGGTGAGCGGTGAGCGATGAGTGGCCTGCGTCTCATCGCTCAATGCTCACCGCCCCTCGCTGCCAGCTCTCCCGCTCTCCTGCTGCAGTGCAGTTCACAGTGAGGGGGCTACCGTATGTCCGCTCTCCCGAGCGCGGCACGCACGGCTTCGCGCATCGCGACCAGCGCTTCGTCGCGGGCGGCTGGCGAGTCGTCGCGTACATGAATCTCGATGCCGTCGGCAACCGGGACGCGGCGCCAGCTCGCGGACCGTTCCTCGTCGGTGTCCCGCACCGCGAGGTCGGCGTGCGCGCCAAGCGCGGGGGCGAGGGAGGCGGCCACGCGTCGCTCCAGCGCGTCACCGGTGATCTCCTTCATCTCGCCCTTGATCAGCTCGAGCGTGGCGCCTTCCCGCTGCCTGATCTTGATGGCGAGCAACTGCAGCAGGTGTCGATAGTTGTACGTGGCGGCCGTGCCGGCGCCGTCAGGGCGGTCGAGCAGGCGATTGGCGACGTAGAATCGCACCGATCGCGCACTGGGCGCGACGCGTGCCGACGCATTGGTGGGGCGTATGCCGGCGGCGTCGACGAGCGCGGTCACGTGCGCTGCGAGGCCGCGCGCATTCCACGGTGCGTGGCGCGAATGCGCGCGCAACAGGGCGACGGGTGATGGGGACGGATCCGGCATAGCGGCGGAAGATAACAGACGCCGAGGTGTGACGTGAGCCGGAATGTGCCAGCGTACGCGACGTGAACCAGCGTGCCCGAACGTGAGTCGACGAGACGCGCACCGATCATGCGACGCGGCGCACGGCCGGCGACACTCGTTCAGTTCACGAGCTCGTCACTGGCGGCGGCGTACTTCGGCTGGAGTTCTTCCGAACGCGATCGAGAAAGCGCAGGATGGCCTCGGTGGTCCGCTGGGGCTGTTCGTCGTGCGGCAGGTCTCCCGCGTCGGAGACGAGCGTCCAGTCGGCATCGGGCTTCAGCACGCGGAAGGCGTGCGCGTTCTGCACGGAATTCACCCTTGCCTGATTACCCCACAGGATGAGCAGGGGATGACGCACGCGTCTGAGCGCATTGCGGATATCCACCGTCAAGCGCCCGCCCATCAACGCGCCGACCGCGTACTTGGCGCCGGGCTGGCGCGCGTTCTGGACATAGTCCTCCACCAGCTCGTCCGTCACGAGGCGATCGTTCGCGTAGAGCTCTTCGAGGGCCTCCCGCATGCTGGAGGGCGACGTCATCGCGTTGTAGAGTGCCGCGCCCACGATGGGCGCGTCGAAGAGCAGTTGGGTGGCGGACTGACCGGTGGAGGTGCGGTCGCTCTTCGGACCGGCGCCCGACGGGCAAATCAGCGCGAGTGCCGCGATGTGACGCGGATCGCGCGCGGCGAGAGCGACCATGAGCGCGGCCGAGTGCGCGCTCGCCACGACGGCGAGCGGCCCGTGACCCAGCTTCGCCATGACGTCGGCGAGGAACGCCTGGTACATGGCGGGCGTGTAGCGAAGGTTGGGCCGGGCGGAGCAGCCGAAGCCAAGCAGGTCGAGCGCGTAGACCGTGTGCCGTTCTGCCAGGGCGTCCACCGAGTGTCGCCATTCGTGCGAGGACGCACCGACGTGGATGCCGTGCACCAGGAGCACGGGAGTGCCGGCCCCGTGACGGGTGTAGACAATCGTGTTGCCGCGCCAGTCCAGCTCGAGGCGTTCGCCGCCGGGTAAGTTCCCGAGCGCGGCGATCCGATGCGACGCCGTGACGTTGTAGAGCGCGGCCGCGCCAAGCGCCGCGCCACCCGCTGCTGCCGCCTTCCGCCATCGCATCGCGTTCGTCTCCGGTCTCGCGCCGTGCTTCGCGTTCACGCCTGACACCCGGTCGTGCGCTCCACAACATAGCGCGCGAGAACCGGGGAAACGACGACCTGCTCACCAACGACGAGTGCTCAGCGACCCGGGGCTGGCGACGTGGATGCGCGCATTGGCGAGATGGCGGTGGGGACGCCAACTCGGCTGGCGAGTTCGGCCAGCGTCTCCAACGAGACGGGTTTCTCCAGAAAGTGCATGGCGCCGAGCCGGATCGACGCGTGGCGATTGCCATCGTCCGGGTACGCGGTGAGGGCGACGACCGTGGCGTCGGGGGAGAGCACACCCGCGGCCGCCATCACCTGGAGTCCGCCATCACGGTTTCCGCCCAACCGAATATCGGTGACAATGAGATCGAATGACTGGCACGCGAGCTTCTCCTTCGCCTCGGGCAGCGTGGCGGCCGATTCGACGCGGGTGCTATCGACGTCGAACAGTTCGACGAGCACATCGCGGATGGACTGTTCGTCTTCGACGATGAGGACGCGCGGCAGGCTGGATTCTGTCATGCGGTGCTTCAGTGCGAGAGCCGAGCCACGGTTACCTATTCTATAACTCCATCAAAAATAGATAGTTACGCCGTCAGTACCGCAGCGCCGCCGCCCCGATCTGCCCGCTTTTCGAGCACATTACCCACGGTTCTGATCGATTATCGGCCAGCCGGAAGTGCACCCATGCGCTTGAGCTTCTCGAGCAAGGTGGAGCGGGCGATGCCGAGCAGCTGCGCGGCGTGCACCTTGTTCCCGTCCGTGGCGCGGAGTGCGGCGGTAATGGCGCGAGACTCGGCCTCGGCGAGCGTGAGCGGGCCGGGAGGTTCGGAGGGTATGAGCTGCGGGAGGGAGAGGTGGCGAGGCTCGATGGGAGCGCCTTCGGCCAGCAGGACGGCTCGCCAGAGAGTGTTTTTCAGCT
>Ga0136612_10000036_pt1 | contig 26250 bp, 29 predicted proteins | sample AntDryUQ224A2306_2_FD_106644 | JGI IMG/M metagenome (GOLD analysis project Ga0136612, IMG submission 106644) | Polar desert sand microbial communities from Dry Valleys, Antarctica - metaG UQ224A (23.06) | ecosystem: Environmental > Terrestrial > Soil > Desert | place: Antarctica: Dry Valley... | reverse complement strand
CGGCGAGCCGGCTCGCCGTACACTGTGACAAGTCGCGACTGGCGCTGAGGTGGGTAGACCACCAGGGAGCGGCTGCATGATCAGACCGCGGGACCGTACGCCTGGGCCCTGGGTCGGCCACCGCTGCAGTCAAGTAAGGCTGACTCGAGCCCAGGAGACCCCGTGACGATCCAGACCTTGATCAGGAAATCGCCCATGACCGAGCTCGCACCCACGACCCGCCTCGCCGACGGGGACGTTCGCGTCCTGCTGCTCGAGAACATCCACGAGGGTGGCGCAACGCTGCTGCGGGAGCAGGGTTACCAAGTCGAGACGCGCAGCACGGCCCTCGGCGAGGACGAGCTGGTCGAGGCCGTCCAGGACGTCCACCTGTTGGGCATCCGCTCCACCACGTACGTCACCGAGAAGGTCCTGCAGAACGCCCCAGAGCTGCTCGCCATCGGTGCGTTCTGCATCGGAACCAACCAGATCGACCTCGAGGCGGCCGCCGCGCGAGGCATCGCCGCGTTCAACGCCCCGTTCTCCAACACCCGCAGCGTCGTCGAGCTCGCGATCGCCGAGATCATCTCGCTGACCCGCCGGCTGGGCGACAAGAGCAACGACATGCACAACGGCATCTGGAACAAGTCTGCTGAGGGCAGTCACGAGGTACGCGGCCGCAAGCTCGGCATCGTCGGCTACGGCAACATCGGCAGCCAGCTCTCCGTCCTCGCCGAGGCGCTCGGCATGACCGTCTACTTCTACGACACGGCCGACAAGCTGTCGCTGGGCAACGCTCGCCGGTGCGAGTCCCTGCGGGAGCTGCTGGAGACCGCCGACATCGTCACGCTGCACGTGGATGGTCGACCGGGCAACGCCGGCCTGTTCGGAAATGCCGAGTTGTCGATGATGCGCGAGGGCGCTGTGTTCCTCAACCTGTCCCGCGGCATCCTGGTCGACCCACCCGCGCTGCGCGCTCACATTGAGTCAGGGCACATCGCCGGGGCGGCGATCGACGTGTTCCCCATCGAGCCGAAGAAGCAGGGCGACCCGTTCGAGTCCGAGCTGCGAGGGTTGCGCAACGTCATCCTCACGCCACACATCGGCGGCTCCACCGAGGAGGCGCAGCAGGACATCGGCAGGTTCGTCGCCGGGAAGCTCCGGTCGTACCTCAAGGACGGCGGCACCGAGCTCAGCCCCAACCTGCCGCACCTCTCGCTCCCGGCGTACGGCCACCGGCTCGTGCACATCCACCACAACGTCCCCGGAGTGCTGGCGCGGATCAACAGCTCGCTGGGCGAGCACAGGGTCAACATCGACGGGCAGTCGCTGGGCACCCGCGGCGACATCGGCTACGTCATCACCGACATCGGTGCCGAGCTCGACGACACCGCCCTCGGCGAGCTCGCCGACCTCCCCGAGACGATCCGCCTCCGCCTGCTCTCCTGACCCTCATCGGATCGTCAGGCAAGAACCTGCGGATCGTCAGACCAGAAACTGCGGATCGTCAGAAGTCGAAGCCGCCGAAGTCGAAGCCCCCGCCGTCGCCGCCGAAGTCCAGGCCGCCGTCGCCGCCGGCGTCCCCTCCTGCGTCGCCGACGTCGCCGCCCATGTCACCGAAGCCGCCGTCGAACCCGCCGAACATCATCGATCCCATCATCGTGCCCATGAACATCGCCGGCATGATGCTGAAGGCGGAGAAGTAGCCCGCCGCGTAGGGAGCGTACGCCGCTCCCCCCTCCCAGTACGGCACCCGCTGTGGCCCGTCCATCACCTTGCGGATGTCCGGCTCGGCGCCGGACTTGACCCGCTCGGCGTCAAGTGCGCACGCGGGTACGTCCCGCGGTGCGCCGCCGGGTGGGGAGTACTCGACGTCCTCGGTCGACAGCCCGTGTCGTGGGTCGAAGAAGCACGGTGGGCGGCGGGCGGGCAACGGCTCGTCGTCGACGCGAGCCCGAACGCAGGCGATCGCGTACCGGCCGTCTTCGATGATCTCGGTCACGTGCCGGATCGCATCGGGCGCGGTGACGTCGTCGATCGCACTCTTGGCAGACTCGTAGGCGTCAAGCCCACGCTGGTAGTCGGCCCGCTCACCCTCGTCGAGCTCGCGGCCCAGCAGATCGATGTCGAGCCCCTGCAGCTGTTCGCCGAGCGCGGTGATGTCCTCATCGACCACCCGCTTGACCGAAGCGAGCTCGGCGGACTCGACCTCAGCGTGGCGGGCGGCGTCGAGCTTCTTGCGCCGCGAGCTGAAGAACGCCACGGCTAAGAGGACGACGGCCACGATCAGCAAGAGCTCCATCGCACCAGGGTACGTGTACGTCCCCCCGGCCAGCGACCGACGGCTGGCAACCGCCAAACGTCATCACAACGTATGACGCAAGCGTCGCCGCTGGCCGGCATCGGAAGCGGTCCCTCGTCGCGGTGGCCTACGGTTGGCACATGGCGTCCTCTACAGCCGTGGTCGAGGTCGGGGGCAGGGCGGTGCGGGTCAGCTCCGCGGACCGGGTGATCTTCCCCGCGAGCGAACACGCCCCAGCGGTGACCAAGCTCGAGGTGGTGCAGTACTACGTCGGTGTCGGCGAGGCGCTGCTGCGGGCGATGTACGAGCGGCCCGTGACGCTTGAGCGGTGGCCCAAGGGTGTGTTCGATGGTGCGGTCCTGGCGACCCGGCAGGACAACCACGGCGACGCCTTCTTTCAGAAGCGCCTGCCCAAGGGTGCGCCCGACTGGGTCGAGACCTGCGAGATCTCCTTCCCCTCCGGCCGCACCGCCGACGAGATCTGCGCGACCGAGCCGGGGGTGTTCGCCTGGGCGGCGCAGATGGGCACCATCACGTTCCACCCGTGGCCGGTGCGCCGCGGTGACGTCGAACGGCCCGACGAGCTGCGCATCGACCTTGACCCGCAGGAGGGCACCGACTTCAGGGACGCCGTCGTCGTGGCCGGTGAGGCTCGTGCGCTGCTTGATGAGCTGAGCATGACAGGGTTCCCCAAGACCTCCGGGGGACGTGGGATGCACGTCTACGTGCGGATAGAGCCGCGTTGGTCGTTCACCGACGTCCGGCACGCGGCCATCGCGTTCGGTCGCGAGCTCACCCGCCGGATGCCAGGTCGGGTGACGACGCAGTGGTGGAAGGAGGGGCGCGGCGAGACGGTCTTCGTCGACTACAACCAGAACGCGAGGGACCGCACGATAGCCAGCGCCTACTCGTTGCGGCCGCGTCCCGGTGCGCCCGTCTCCACGCCCCTGGCCTGGGACGAGGTGGCCGACGCCGATCCGCTCGACCACACCCTGCACACCGTCCCGGCCCGGTTGGCGAGCATCGGTGACCCGATGGCCGCCATCGACGATGTGGCACACGACCTCACGCCGCTGCTGCAGATGTACGACCGGGACGAGGCCGAGGGCCTCGGCGACATGCCGTACCCGCCGGACTACCCCAAGATGCCCGGCGAGCCACCCAGGGTGCAACCCTCACGTAAGAATGCTCTGAACTGGGAAAACACCTGACCTGACATGCCGGCGGTTGGGTAGCACGACGCTTACTCCCCTCGCACTCGCACTCGCGCCCGCGAACGGGGGCGCCCAACGCTTTCATGTCTGTTGTCGTCCCAGTTCGGACGCTGGACGATCCCCCTGCAAGCCGGTAAACCCGCTTGCGCCGGCTGCGACTCGCCAGCAGGGTGGGAGACATGAGCGACATGTGGGTGGACCCTGCCGACGATCCACGAACCTACGGCAATCCGGAGGGCGAGAAGGCAACACTGCGGGAGTACCTCGGCAACTACCGGCTGACCCTGGACATAAAGTGTCGCGGTCTCGACGCCGAGCAGCTCGCCCGCCGCTCCGTTCCGCCGAGCACCCTGAGCCTGCTCGGGCTGGTCCGGCACCTCGCCCAGGTGGAGAACCACTGGTTCCAGCGGGTTCTGCAGGGCAAGACCGACCCGGCCCGCCTGTTCAAACGCGACGCCGACAAGGACGCGGACTTCAACGATGCGCTCGCCGACCCCGCGGTCGTCGACGAGGCGTTCGCTGCGTGGAAGGCGGAAATCGCCGCAGCGGAGGAGTGGCTCGAGGCGCTCGACGAGGACGACCTCGGGCAGGAGGTGGCGTTCGACGATGACTCCGTAAGCGTCCGCGACGTCCTCGTCCACGTGATCGAGGAGTACGCCCGGCACGCTGGGCACGCCGACCTGCTGCGAGAGTGCATCGACGGCCGCACCGGGCAGTGAACCGGCGCTGCCGTGTACGTTTTCGCGTATGGCAGATGACCCGACACTGACCGACCCGGACGCGTACAGCGTCGTCTTCGAGAACGAGCGGGTGCGCGTGCTGGAGTACCGGGATGAGCCCGGTCATCGTACGCACCCACATCGCCACCCCGACAGCGTGATGTACACGCTCAGCTCGTTCTCCCGCCGCATCGAGTCCGATGGGAGATCGGTCGACGTCGAGCTGACGGCCGGCGAGGTCCGATGGGTGGGCGCCCAGGAACACCTCGGGGAGAACGTCGGCTCGACATCTACGCACACGATCTTCGTCGAGCTGAAGGAACCACCGCTACAGGAAGGTGTTTCGAGCCTCGGACCGACCGGAGGCGGGTGACACGTGATCTCGCGCGTTGCCTGCTGGTTCTTGATCGTCGCCGGACTCTTCAACGTCGTGGTGTGGCCCCGGTTCGCGGTCGCGATCGTGCGTGACGACAGGGCGTGGTCCGGCGGCGCTGGTCAGGCGTGGTCGAGCGCGCCGACGGAGTTCTTCTGGGTGCACGCGGTCCTGATCACCGCCGCCGTCCTCATCGGTGTCGGCATCCTCGTGGTCGGTGTCCTCGCCAGACGCCGGGGGGCTTGAGGCTTTCAGGCGGTCGCGGGAACGCCGCCGGCGGTGAGCATGCGTAGCACGTTGCGCGCAGCCACCCGCCGGTTCGAAGGTGCCGTCGTTTCAGCGGACGCGGTCAGGTTCGACGCGGTCGACCATCGGTCGCCGGTCGTACGCGCCGCGCACGACCGGCGTGGGTATCGAAGTCGTCGGTACGCCAACAGTTGGTACGCGGTCGACAGACCCGCCTGCCCGGCGCCGATGACTGAGCAAGGCCGCCTGCAACGACGCCGAGGCTGTCGGGACCGGCATCGGAGTCGCCCTAGTCATCGGCCTGTGGATGGTGGTCGGCTTCTTCCTCGCGGTCATATACGGCGTCTACCGGCTCGCGTCGAAGCGCGGCTGATTGCACACCCGATCGAACGGACACACCAAGAAGGGAGCCGAGCTCACCGCACTTTCCCAGCTGCTCGGAGACACGGGCGACGCATGTACCGGCGCGAACAGATGCTCACGGTGGCGAACGCGCGTGAGGCTCCTGGCCGTGATGGCGGTCGTGGTGGACCTTTCGACGGTGGACGAAAACTCGCCCGATTACTTTGCCAACAGCGCTAGGCCGAATCACGTTCCCCCAGTGGGACCGCACAACGCATACGCGGTAGACACCCCCAAGATGCCCGGCGAGCCACCCAGGTGCAACCCTCACGTAAGAACGGTCTGAACTGGGAAAACACCTGACCTGACACGACGCGGCCGAATGGCACAACGCTCAACCAACCTCCCCGGTCAGTACACCTAGACCCATGACGGCCCGCCTGCAAGACCTGCACCGGAGTTTCGGACGACTTCTTCGAGCCGAAGGCTGCTCGACCGCACCGTCGCCATCTACGGGCAGGCCACCTCGTTCTTCTCCCGGTGGCTCGAAGCGCAGGACCGGACCGCGGACTTGAACCGCTCACACGCACTGTCCGCTATTGGGAATCCGCTGGCGTCACCGTCGAAAGCGCGGTATGACTTCTCGTGAGAACGATGTCCTGCGGCTGATTGGAGCCGGCAATGCGACGTACTCTCGTCGTCCTTGCCAGTCTTCTGGGCCTGGCCGGTTGCTCCGCCACCAGCAGCGATACCACGACAACTCCGGTCACTGAGCCCAGCGCACCTGGCTCGACGCCGTCTAGCGGACTGATCGACATCGGGGACCGTTCGCTGTACTTGGAGTGTGAAGGGTCCGGTGACCCGACGGTCATGTTGGAGGCCGGCCTGGCCGGGGACCACCGAACGTGGGAAGACGTCATGCCCCGAATCAGCCCAAGCTCGCGCGTCTGCTCGTACAACAGGGCAAACATCTTGCCTAGCGAGTCCGCGCCGACGCCGCGCACAGCCGACGACATGGTCGCCGACCTACGCGCCTTGTTGATGGCCGCCCACGAGGATCCTCCCTACGTGCTGGTCGGGTCTTCCTTCGGCGGCCTTGTGACCCAGCTGTACGCCAGCTCACATTCGGCCGAGATTGCTGGCATGGTGCTCGTCGACTCCAACCATCCTGACGAAGTCGAGAAGTTCGCGACAGAGCTGACCGCGGCGCAAATTGAAGAGGACCATGAGTTCGTCAACTCCAATGAAGAAGGGGTCGACGTCTTCGCGAGCTTCAAGGAGGTGCAGGGGGCCCCACCGCTACCGGACCTGCCGCTCGTCGTCGTGACCGCTGGGATTTCTGAGGGTTGGCCGCCTGGCTGGGATGCGAAGGTCTTCGACCGGTTGCGGGCCGAGCAACAAGCCGACCTGGCGCGACTCGTGCCTGACGGCACGCAGTTGATCGCCCGCAAGAGCGCGCACGACGTGCCGCTGCAGCAACCGGATGTGGTCGTCAAAGCGATCGAGAGCGTCCTCGCTCAAGCTAGATGATCTGCGACGGCTACCGGCGTTCTGCTTGCTAGGACCAGGACGCAGACACCGGGACACACCAGAATCTCCGGACATGCCGGGACGTGTCAGCTGACAGGGCTGTGAGGAACGCCACCGCGCTGCCACCCTCGTCAGGCGCGGTCAGGATGCGGGACACGTTCCCTGTCAAGTCAGGACTTGTGCCTCTGACCCTGGGACCCGGCTGTTCCTAGCGTGGTTCTCACAGGCAACGAGACTCAACAGGAGGAAAGTCATGAAAGAGAAGTTGGTTCAATGGGGAGGCCCCGCCGCGAGGCGATCCTGGGGCCAGCCATCGCCCGACGTCTGGTCCACTACTTCGCCTCGTCCCAGATGCCTGCGCGCACACCTCACTCTCTCTTCCCTGAGCTCACCGATCGTGAGCGCGAGATCCTCGATCTCATCGCAGCCGGCAAGAACAACCAGTACATCGCGGACAGCCTTTACATCAGCCTGAAGACCGTCCGCAACTACGTCTCGAGCATTTTCAGCAAGCTGCAGGTGGCCGATCGCGCGCAGGCCATCGTCCGCGGCCGCGAAGCGGGCTTCGGCAGCGCGAGCCCATCAATGTGAGGGCCAGTATCGGTGAACGTGCCTACTGGGGGTGATCTCTCGAGTTTGCTTGCTGGTTCCTGATCGTCTCCGGACTGTTAACCGCCGTGGTGTGGCCACGGGTCGCGGTCGCGATCGTGCGGGACGACAGGGCGTGGTCTGGCGGTGCCGGCGAGGCGTGGTCGAGCTCGCCGACGGCGTTCGTGCACATCGCCGCGGGCCGCCCCCTACGATGCTCACCATGACCAACCCGATCCGCCGCGCCAGTGTCTTGCTCAGCCTCGCCGCACTGGCCTTCGCGGTCGGGTGCGCACCGACCGAGGAGTCGACCAGCGACAGCGATCCCGCGCAGACCACCTCGAGCCTGGCTGACTGCACCCCAGAGCAGCTCGACCTCTACAAGGAGGGCACCCTCACCGTCGGCACGGACGACCCTGCCTTCGAACCGTGGTTCAAGGGCGACGACCCCACCAACGGAAAGGGGTACGAGAGCGCCGTGGCGTACTCGATCGCAGACAGGCTCGGCTTCAGCGACGAGGAGGTCACCTGGACGAAGGTGCCCTTCAACACCAGCTACCAGCCGGGCAAGAAGGACTTCGACTTCGACATCAACCAGATCTCGATCACCAAGGCGCGTGCCAAGGCCGTCACCTTCTCCAACCCGTACTACTCCGCGGCCCAGGCCGTCGTGGCACTCGAAGGGTCCGACTTCGCCGGCGCGACGAGCCTCGCCGAGCTCAAGGACGCAAAGATCGGTGCCCAGGTCGGGACGACCTCGCTGGAGGCGATCGACCAGATCGACCCAACCGCCAACCCCAGCGTCTATGACGACACGACGGCCGCCACCAAGGCGCTGGAGAACGGCCAGGTCGACGCACTGATCGCGGACCTGCCGTCGGCGTACTACATCACCGCGGCAGTGATCGACGGCGGCACAATCGTCGGACAGTTCCAGCCCCAGACCGGTGAGTCGGAGCAGTTCGGGCTGCTGTTCAGCAAGGGCAACCCGCTGGTCTCGTGCGTCAACGCGGCGATCGACTCGCTGGAGGAAGACGGCACGCTCGCCGACCTCGAGGAGAAGTGGCTGTCGCAGACGACCGGTGTGCCTGAGCTGTCGTGACCGATAACGCCGGGGCGTGGGTCCCGAGTGCGCGTCAGGTCGAGCGCGACCGGTACCGGCGGCGTCGAACCAGACGTCGGGGGTTGGTGGCGGCGGCCTCGACGGTCGTGGTCCTCGGCGTCCTCGTCATCGCCGTCGTCAGCGCGCCGGGTTGGGACCGGGTCCAGCAGACCTACTTCGACCCGGCCATGGCGCGCGAGTCGGTCGGCCCGGTCGCCGAGGCGTTCGTGACGAACGTCGAGCTGTTCCTCATCGCGGAGGTGATGATCCTCGCCCTCGCGCTCGTCGTCGCGGTGATCCGGGTCGCTCCGGTGCCCGCGCTGATGCCGCTCAAGATCCTCGCCACGGTCTACACCGACGTGCTGCGCGGCACTCCAACGATCCTGGTGATCCTCCTGGTTGGCTTCGGCCTGCCGGCGTTGCAGCTGCAAGGCGTACCCGAGTCGCGGTTCGTGCTCGGCCTGATCGCGCTCACCCTCAGCTACGGGGCGTACGTCGCGGAGGTTCTGCGCGCCGGGATCTTGTCCGTCCACCCCACCCAGTGGGCCAGCGGGCGGTCGCTCGGGTTGTCGTACGCGACGACGCTGCGGCTCGTCGTGCTCCCGCAGGCGGTACGCCGGGTCGCGCCGCCGCTCCTCAACGACTTCGTCTCGCTGCAGAAGGACACCGCCCTCGTGTCGGCGATCGGGCTCGTCGAGGCACTGCGCGCGGCGCAGGTCATCACGCAGCGCAACTTCAACTTCACGCCGTACGTCGTCGCGGCCGTCTTCTTCATCGTCGCCACGATCCCGCTGGCGCGGCTCACCGACTGGTTGTCGCTGCGCGCGGCGCGACGCGACAGTGGCGCGGCCTGATGGCGTTCTTGTCGGTGCGCCAGGTGCGCAAGCGGTTCGGCACCAACGACGTGCTCCGCGGCGTCGACCTCGAGGTGGAGGCGCACGAGGTGGTGTGCCTCATCGGTGCCTCGGGCTCTGGCAAGTCCACGCTGCTACGTTGTCTCAACCTGCTGGAGACCGTCGACGACGGCGTGATCGAGCTCGACGGGGTCGAGATCACCGACCCGCAGGCCGCCGTCGACGCGGTGCGGCGCGACGTCGGGATCGTCTTCCAGGCCTACAACCTGTTCCCGCACCTGTCGGTGCTGGACAACGTCGCGCTCGCGCCGCGCAAGGTACGAGGGACGCCGCGGCGCGACGCCGAGCGAGCGGGGACCGAGCTGCTGGGTCGGTTCGGTCTGACTGACAAGGCCGATGCCCATCCGGACGCGCTCTCGGGCGGTCAGCAGCAACGTGTCGCGCTGGTGCGCGCGTTGGCGATGCGACCGCGGGTGCTCCTGCTCGATGAGGTCACCTCCGCACTCGACCCGCTCCTCGTGGGTGAGGTGCTGGAGGCTGTCCGTGACCTCAAGCGCGAGGGGCTGACCATCGTGATGGCGACCCATGAGATGTCCTTCGCCCGGGAGGTCGCTGACCACGTGGTGTTCCTCGACGACGGGCTGGTGGTCGAGAGCGGCCCAGCCGAAGAGGTACTGACGACGCCGAGCGACCCGCGTACCGCCGCGTTCCTCGCCCGCTCCCTCCGCACCGGGGAGAAGCGGTCCGGGTTTGGCACAATCGCGGGATGAGCCCGCGCACGTCGTCTGGAGGTCCGCTGCACGGCGTCCGCGTCGTCGAGATCGCCGGGATCGGTCCCACCCCGTTCGCTGCGATGACCCTCGCCGACCTGGGAGCCGACGTGATCCGCGTCGACCGACCGACCCCGGGCCTCGCGGTGCTCGACCCGACCGCGGACCTGCTCGGACGTGGCCGTCCGTCGGTCGTCCTCGACCTCAAGCAGCCCGAGGGCGTACGCGCGGTCCTGCAGCTCATCGACCGTGCCGACGCGTTGATCGAAGGCAACCGCCCCGGCGTCGCTGAGCGCCTTGGCATCGGTCCGGACACCTGCCTGCAACGCAATCCGGCGCTGGTCTACGGCCGCATGACCGGATGGGGGCAGGACGGGCCGCTCGCGCAGACCGCCGGACACGACATCAACTACATCGCGGTGGCCGGCGCTCTCGCGCCCCTCGGCCGGGCCGGTGGCCCGCCGCAGTTCCCGCTCAACCTGCTCGGCGACTTCGGTGGTGGAGCGATGTACCTCCTCACCGGCATCCTCGCCGCCTTGTTCGAGGCCCGCGGCTCCGGGCGTGGTCAGGTCGTCGACGCCGCCATCGTGGACGGCGTCGCTCACCTGACCACGATGATCGTGGCGCTACAACGCGCCGGCGCCTGGAGCGGGCAACGCGGCACCAACCTCCTCGACGGTGGCGCCCCGTTCTACGACGTGTACGAGACCTCCGACGGGCTGCACGTCTCGATCGGCGCTCTCGAGCCGCGGTTCTATGCCGAGCTCATCGAGCGGCTGGAGCTCGACGATCTGCCGGACCGGTACGACCTCGCAGGGTTTGGCCGGCTGCGGGAGGTGTTCGCGTCTGCGTTCGCGCAGAAGACCCAGGCAGACTGGGTGCGGATCTTCGACGGGAGCGACGCCTGCGTGTCGCCGGTGGTGGCACTCGCGGACGCGCCCGCCCATCCGCACCTCGCCGCCCGCGAGACGTACGTCGAGCACGACGGGGTCACCCAGCCGGCGCCGGCGCCACGCTTCTCGCGTACGCCGGCGTCGCTCGGCCGTCCGCCGTCGGCGACCGGAGCGGACACGCGCTCGGCGCTGCTCGCCTGGGGCGTCGATGGCGTCGACGAGCTGATCGCCAGCGGCGTCGCCATCCAAGCCTGACCCGTCATCCGCAGGTCTTGGCCCGTCGATCCGCAGGTGTTGGCCCTTCGATCCGCAGGTTCTGGCCTCGAGACGCGTTGAAACTTACCGCACCTTCGTTCACAAGCCGGCGTGTCGTCGTCGAAACGTAAGGCTCAGCGGGAAGTCCCGGCGAAGCCCGGCGGGGCTAGGTGCCAGCGGCCGGCTCGACGTCGGGCAGCGCCGACTGCATCACCTCGGCGCCGTCTGCGTCGACGACCTTGATCGTTCACCAGCCGCGTGTTCGGCACCCTGGTTATGGAGGGCGTCGCGATGCTCGGCGAGGGCCTGGATCCGGTGACCATCGAACGTGCCGCGACGCTCGCGGGTTTCCCAGCGACACCGCTTGCGATGGTCGATGAGGTCTCGCTGATGTTGCCGCGGAAGATCAACGCCGAGCACGCGCCGCGACCGAGGCGAGCGGAGGAGCGTTCGTCGATGGCGACGCGATGTCCGTCCTCGACACGATGGTCGACACCCTCGACCGCTTGGGCAAGGCTGCCGGTGCCGGATTCTACGACTACCTCAACGGCGGCAAGAAGCACCTGTGGCCGGGGTTGTACGAGCACTTCGTGGTGGTGGGCGCCGAGATCCCACTGACGGACATGCAGGAGCGAATGCTCTTCATCATGTCGTTGGAGACCGTGCGCTGCCTCGCTGAAGGCGTGCTGCGTACGGTGCCCGATGCCAACATCGGCTCGATCATGGGTATCGGGTTCCCTCCGTTGTACGGCGGCGCGCTGCAGTACATCAACGGCTACGCCGGCGGGGTCGCCGGCTTCACCGCCCGAGCCAAGGAGCTGGCGCAGACGTACGGCGAGCGCTTCGCCCCGCCGGCGCTGCTGCGCGACAAGGCCGCCGCCGGCGAGCCCTTCGCCTGACTCCATCGCTCCGCGTCCCCACCTTGGGCTTGACGAACTCGCGACGACACGCCGGGCGGCCGCCCAGTACACCTAGAACGTCAATCTCAGCGCGGCAACAGCGATGCGCGTAGCCCATCCGTGACCGGGGTCACCCGGAGCCGCGTCGTCATCAACACCAATCCCCGGCGCCGGGAGCGGCGAACGACCAGCGTGACCAAGGCACGCATCTCGACCAAGCTCGCCGCTGCTGGCATCGGCGTCACCGCCGCCGGCGCCGGCGTGGCTGCGTCGAGCGGTGTCGCGGCACTCACGAACTCGCCGTCGCCGATCATCTCGGTGGGCAACCGCTTCATCATCCTGACCCCCGCCTGGCTCAAGGACTTCGCGATCCAGCAGTTCGGGACCAACGACAAGGCCGTCCTGATCGGCAGCACGGTCGTCGTGCTCGCCCTCATTGCCGCAGTCGCCGGCGTGATCGGTCTGCGTCACCCGCGCGTCGCGCTCGCCATCACCGCAGCGGTGGGTCTCGTCGCGATCGCCGCCGCCGCGATCGACCGTACGACCGACGTCAACATCGGTCTGAAGCTCGTGCCCGCCGTTGTCGCCCTCGTCGTCAGCGTCGGGGCGCTCGCCTGGATGCTGACTGCCTTCAACGGCCGCGACGAGCGCAAGAAGCGCGTACTCCTCGCCGCCCACCCCGGCGACGACGCCCCGTCGGGCTTCGACCGCCGCAAGTTCCTCGCCGCCGTCATGGGTACGGGCCTGGTCATCGTGGCCGGCGGAATCGTCACCAAGCTCTTCGGCGGCAGCGCCGCCGCCGGCTCCCGGGCCGAGGTCATGATCCCCAAGCCGGCCGAGCTGGCGCCGCCGATCCCCGCCGGCGCCCAAGCAGAAGTTAGCGGCGTGTCCTCGTACATCACCTCGAACACCAACTTCTACCGGATCGACACGGCGCTCCAGGTCCCCGACGTCCCCGCCGACACCTGGAACCTGCGTATCCACGGACTGGTCGACGGCGAGCTCAACTTCAGCTTCCAGGACCTCCTGGACGAGCAGCTCATCGAACGCCGGATCACGCTCACCTGTGTATCCAACGAGGTCGGCGGCCCCTACATCGGCAACGCGACCTGGATCGGTGTGTCCACCAAGGCCCTGTTGGAGCGCGCCGGAGTGCAGGCCGGGGCCGACGCGGTCAAGTCCACGAGTGCGGACAACATGACGATCGGTACGCCGCTTGGCGCGCTGACCGACGACCGCGGCTCGCTGATCGCGATCGCGATGAACGGTGAGCCACTCCCGCTGGAGCACGGCTTTCCCGCCCGCATGGTCGTCCCCGGCCTCTACGGATACGTCTCGGCGACCAAGTGGCTCACCGACATCGAGGTGACGAGGTTCTCCGACTTCGACGCCTACTGGACTCCCCGTGGCTACGCCGAGGAAGCCCCCATCAAGTTCTCCTCCCGCATCGATGTCCCCAAGTCGTTCCAAAGCTTCGACCGCGACGCCGTACGCGTCGGGGGGGTCGCTTGGGCGCAAACGGTGGGCATCAAGGCGATCGAGGTGATGGTCGACGACGGTCCGTGGCAGCAGGTCAAGCTCGCCGCCGAGGACAACATCGCCACCTGGCGCCAATGGTCGTGGCAGTGGAAGGACGCCACCCCCGGCAGCCACTCACTGACCGTCCGAGCCACGGACGCATCAGGCAAGACACAGACCTCCGATCGGGTAAAGCCTCTGCCCGATGGGTCAACCGGCTGGCACAGCGTGCAGTTCACGGTGACGTGATGCGCAACCAGCCAGAGGCAACCCGAACTGGCTCGACAAGCGAGTTCAGCAACCAGCAAAGGACAACTTCCATGCGTTCCATCCGTACCAAGACACTGGCCGTAGCAGCCGTTGCATCGCTGACCATGTTCACCGCCGCGTGCGGCTCGAGCGATGACACCTCCAGCGACACCGCCACCTCCGCGGCCGAAGAGACCACCGAAGCGCCGGAGCCGACCGAGGAAGAGCCCGCCGCTGGCGGCGCGGTCGACGAGAACCTGGCCGGACCGGGTTGTGGCGACTACGCCAAGGCAGTGCCCGACGGCTCCGGTTCGGTCGCCGGCATGGCCGAGGACCCGGTAGCAGTCGCCGCGAGCAACAACCCGTTGCTCAAGACCCTCACCGCCGCGGTTTCGGGCAAGGTCAACAAGAAGGTCGACCTCGTCGACACCCTCAACGGTGACGAGTTCACTGTCTTCGCCCCCGTCGACGACGCCTTCGCGGCGATCGACAAGAAGACGCTCGCCTCGCTGGCCGACCCGAAGAACGCCGACCTGCTCACGCAGATCCTGACGTACCACGTCGTGCCCGGCCAGATCACGCCGGACAAGATTAGCGGGACGCAGACGACCGTTCAGGGCGAGAAGCTCAAGGTCTCCGGCCCGGCTGACAAGCTCAAGACCGGTGGTGGCCAGGCCAACGTGATCTGCGGTGGCGTCAAGACCGCCAACGCGACCGTCTACCTCATCGACGCGGTGATGATGCCGCCAAGCATGAGCTGACCAACCTGCAGGTCGGCTGACTAACCTCCCTCGGGGTCAGCTGAACACAGGTGCGACAGCGCCCCGGGCCTTTGGTCCGGGGCGCTGTTGTGCGTACGTACGGACACCCCTGCACCGGCCGGGGCCACGTGTCGCCGTCGGTACAGTCGGCGCATGGCGATCCACCACGACGACAGGGTCCTGGTCACTGGGGCCGCATCGGGTCTCGGCCTGGCGCTGGTCGAGGAGTTGCTCGACCGCGGCTGCCGGGTGCCGGCCACGGACGTCCAGGACCCCGTACCGGAGTCGATGTCGGGTCGCGCGAAGCTGTTATACCGGCGCCTGGACGTGCGCAGCGACGAGGACTGGGCGGCCCGCCCTCGCGTGGGTCGAGGCGAGCTGGAACGGCCTCGACCTTCTTTTCAACAACGCCGGTGTCGCCGCGGGTGGCCGGATCGAGCTGACCGACATGGACCAGTGGCAGTGGATCGTCGACATCAACTCCTCGGGGTGGTCCGCGGGGGCCGCACCTTTGCGCCGATGCTCAAGGCGCAACGCTCCGGCCACGTCGTCAACACCGCGTCGGCGGCCGGTCTCGTGCATCCCCTTCGCATGAGTGAGTACAACACTGTCAAAGGCCGGTGTCGTGGCACTCAGCGAGACGCTCACTCACGAGCTCAAGCCGTTCGGGATCGCCGTCTCGGTGGTGTGCCCGACCTTCTTCAGGACCAATCTCAGCAGCTCGCTGCGCGGCAACGACCCCGAGTCTCGCGCTGCGGCGGGAAAGCTCATCGACGGCGCCCGCGTGTCCGCCGCCGAGATCGCCGCCGAGGTCTTGAAAGGCGTCGATGCCGGCCCGCCCGTCATCCTGACTGACCGCAACGGCCGTATCGCGTACGCGACCAAACGGTTCGCCCGGCCGCTGTACTACCGCGCGATGGCGCGCGCGTCGAAGCAGATGGCGGCGAAGGACGCTTAAGCATGGGGACCAACGTCCTCATCACCGGAGCCAGCTCTGGCCTCGGCGCCGGCATGGCGCGGATCTTCGCCGGCAACGGCCACAAGATGTCGGGCGATAGTGGAGGCCATCGACAGCGAGGTCGCCAACGCCGTGGTGCCGGCATGGCCGTGGCGACCGATCAGCGCCGTGCTGCGGCACGCACCGCTGTCCGTCGTGCGCAGGCTCGTCTGAGCCCGCACGGGCCTAGGTACCGAGAAGGCGTCGCACGATCGGGTCGAGGGCTTTGAACTCGATGAGGAATCCGTCGTGTCCGTGTTGCGACTCCACGATGTCGAGGTAGTTGCACGTCGGGAGATGCTCGGCGATCTCCTCCTGCTGCGCGAGCGGATAGAGCCGGTCGGAGTCGATCCCGACCACGACACTGCGTGCTGTGACCCGGTCGAGCGCATCAGATACGCGACCGCGATCGCGGCCGATGTCATGGCTGTTCATGGCATCACTCAGCACGATGTAGGAGTTCGCGTCGAAGCGGTGCGCCAGCTTGCGGCCGTGATGCTGCAGGTAGGACTCGACGGCGAACCTGCCACCGACGCCGACGACCTCCTCACCCTGGGGGCGGCGGCCGAAGCGCTCGGCGAACTCGATCTCGCTGCGGTAACTGATGTGCGCCATGCGGCGGGCAAGGTCAAGGCCGCGATGTGGCCCGTGCCCGGGTCCGGCGTCGTAGTAGTCGCCGTTCTGAAAGGCGGGGTCTGACAGGATGGCCGCGTTCTGCGTCGACGACAGCGCGATCTGCTCAGCAGACGTCGCGGCCGACGTTGCCAGCAGGAACAACGCCTCGACGCGCTCGGGCCACATCACCGCCCATTCCAGGGCACGCATGCCCCCAGCAGAGCCGCCGATGACACCGGCCCAGCGCCCGATCCCGAGCCGGTCGGAGAGCAAGCCTTCGACGATCACCTGGTCGCGCACGGTGAGGTACGGGAACCGGCTGCCCCACGGTGAACCGTCCAGCGCGGGCGAGACCGGACCCGTCGTTCCTTGGCAGCCGCCGAGGATGTTGGGAGCGACGACGAACAACTGCTCGGTGTCGATCGACCTACCGGGTCCGACCAGGCCCTCCCACCAGCCCGGGGACCGGTGGCCGGGGCCCGTCGGGCCCACGACGTGGCTGTCCCCGGTGAGCGCGTGCAGGACGAGCACCGCATTGGCGGCGGCGTCGTCGAGCGTGCCCCACGTCTCGTACGCCACCTGAACATCGGGCAGGACCGTCCCGGACTCTAGGGTCAGGTCTCCGACCGAGGCGAACAACCGATCGCCCACGGGGTCGCCCTCGCGCCACGCACCGGTGGCGGGAGGGACATCACCGCTGGTGTCCACGGCCGACGAGCTCAGCCCTTGGCCGCGCGGAACCCGGCCTCGAGGTCGGCGAGGATGTCGTCGAGCCCTTCCAGACCGACCGCAAGGCGCACCAGGCCGGGGGTGACGCCAGCACGTAGCTGGTCCTCGGCGTGCAACTGCGAGTGGGTCGTGCTCGCGGGATGGATGGCAAGGCTGCGGACGTCGCCGATGTTGGCCACATGGCTGTGCAGCTCGAGGGAGTCGATGAACGCACGCCCCGCCTGGACCCCACCGGGCAGCTCGAAGCTGAGCACGGCGCCCGGACCCTTGGGCACGTACATCAGGGCGGCCGCATGCCACGGACTGCTTTCGAGCCCGGCGTAGTTGACCGAGTCGACGTCATCGCGCTCGGACAGCCACCGGGCGACGGCGCCGGCATTTTCGATATGGCGCTCCATGCGCAAGCTGAGCGTCTCCAGGCCCTGGGCGAGCAGGAACGCGTTGAACGGCGAGATCGCGCTGCCCAGGTTGCGCAGGAACTGCACCCGGGCCTTGGCGATGTACGCCGCGGGACCAAGCACCTCGGCGTACTTCAGGCCGGCATAGCTCAGGTCCGGCTCGGTGAAGCCGGAGAACTTGTCGCCGTGGGCGCCGTAGTCGAACGTGCCGCCGTCGATGACGACACCCGCAATTGCGGTGCCGTGGCCACCGATGTACTTCGTCGCCGAGTGCACCACCGTGTCAGCGCCATGAGCCAAGGGGTTGAGCAGGTACGGTGTCGCGATCGTGTTGTCGACGACCAGAGGAACCTCGACCTCGTGGGCGACCGAGGCGACCGACTCCAGATCGAGGATGTCTCCGCGCGGATTGCCGATCGTCTCGCCGAAGAACGCCTTGGTGTTGGGCTTTACCGCCGCACGCCAGGAGTCCGGGTCGTCCTGGTCGACGAAGTTGACCTCGACTCCCATCTTGGGGAAGCTGTATCGGAACAGGCTGTCGGTGCCGCCGTACAGGCTCGCGGAGGAGACGATGTGGTCACCGGCCTCGGCGACATTGAGCAGTGCAGCGGTGGTGGCTGACTGTCCGGAGGAGACCAGCAGCGCTCCGACACCGCGCTCCAGGCTCGCGAGCCGCTGCTCCACGACGTCCTGGGTGGGATTCATGATCCGTGTGTAGATGTTGCCGGGCTCGGCCAGGCTGAACAGGTCCGCGGCGTGCTGGGTGTCGCGGAACGCGTACGACGTCGTCTGGTAGATCGGCAACGCTCGCGCACCGGTAGTGGGGTCCGGTTGCTGCCCGGCGTGGATCTGACGGGTCTCGAAGGACCACTCCTCACTCATGAACGTTCTCCTATCGGAAGGCGGTTGTCCTGCTCCGACAGTCCCATCTCCGACAGGGTTTGGACAGCCGTCTCACCTAGTGGTCATGAGCTGCACAGGACTGGAACGCCCCTGCGGCTCAGGCCAGCACCTCGTCCCCGCCGTCGGTCAGCATCGCCAGGTGCTCAAGAGCCAAGGTGTACCCGTGGGCTCCGGCGCCGGTGATCACCGCGCTGGCCACCGCCGAGACGTACGAGGTGTGCCGGAAGTCCTCGCGCTGGTGGACGTTGGACAGATGCACCTCGATCACGGGGAGCGGAACCGCGGCCAGGGCGTCACGCAGGGCGATCGAGGTGTGCGAGAGACCGCCGGGGTTGATCACAATGCCGTTGACGTGGCCGACGGCCTCGTGGATGGCGTCGATCAGGAAGCCCTCGTGGTTGCTCTGGCGGAAGTCGATCTCCAGGCTGAGCCGCGCGGCGACCATCGTGCACTCGGCCTCGATCTCGGCCAGGGTCGTCGAACCGTACACGTCGGGCTCACGCAGACCCAAGAGGTTTAGGTTGGGGCCGTTGAGCACAAGCGCCGTGTGCGCACGGGTCGCGCTCATGCGGGACGCCTTCCGTTGAGAGACATGCTGCTCAAACCTTATGACACGATCGTCCCGTGGAGGATGATGTCAGCGCCCTGCGCACCGAGCGGCTGCTGCTGCGATGCACGCTGGACGGCGACCTCGCGTCGTATCGGGAGGTGCATGGGGACCCCGCCACGAGCACGTGCCGACGCGCGGGCGCGGCAACGCCACAGGAGTGCGCCGACCGGGTTTCTGAGTCCGGGCACCGCTGGGATGACGTCGGGCTCGACTACTGGACGGTGGTGGAACGGCTGACCGGAGACATCCTGGGGTTCGGCGGGTTGCGGCCGGACAACGGCGAGCTCAACATGTACTTCCGGTTCCGACCGAGCGCGTGGGGTGTACGGCTACGCGTACGAGATGGCGCGGGCGGCCCTCGGCTGGTCGGCGCGGCACCGTCCCGACGAACCAGTGGTGATCCGGACGCAGCCGGCCAACTCGGCGGCTCTCCCACCCTTGTCGCTGCTGCGGGCGTCGGCGGGGTGCAGCACCCGCTCGCCATGTCGCACGTCGAGCTGGAGCTCGCCAGCCTGATGACACAGAAGGCCGCGGCGTTGTACGACGCCGGGCAGGCGATGGCTGCGGGCGAGGCGGCGAACATGGCGAAGTACGCTGCGCGGAGGCGGCGTGTGCCGCCGTCGACCGTGCCGTGCAGGTGCACGGCGGCAACGGCATCTCCGCCGAGTACGGCATGGCGGGGCTGCTGGTGGCGTCCCGGGCGATGCGGATCGCGCCGGTGAGCCGGGAGATGATCCTCAACTTCGTCGCCCAGTTCTCGCTGGGGCTCCCCGAAGTCCTACTGACCGTCCGAAGGAGCCGATCGTGACAGAGCTCGTCCACGCACACGTCGCCGACGGCGTCGCCCGTGTCGTGCTCGACAGCCAGCACAAGCGCAACGCGCTCAGCCGACAGCTCCTTAGCGAGCTCGCGGCCCATCTCGCAGTGGCCGAGGCCTCGCCGGAGGCACGCGTGGTCGTGATCGCCGCAGCAGGGCCGGTGTTCTGCTCTGGCGCGGACCTGTCCGAGGCGGCCGACGACGGCATGGCCGAGGGCGCGCGAGCACTGGTCTCGCTGCAGCGCCAGATCGTGGCGTTGCCCAAGCCGGTCGTCGTACGCCTGCACGGGCCTGTCCGCGCCGGAGGGCTCGGCATCGTGGGTGCTGCCGATGTCGTCGTCGCCGCCGCCTCGGTGTCGTTCGCCTTCACCGAGGTACGCCTCGGGCTCGCACCGGCGGCGATCTCCCTGACCACCCTGCCCCGTCTTACCGATCGCGCCGCCGCGTCGGCGTACCTCACCGGTGGCACCTTCGACGCGGTAGAAGCCGCGCGGATCGGGCTGGTCACCCGAGCGGTGCCCGACGTCGACCTCGACGCCGCCGTCGATGCCGTGGTCGCCGAGCTGGCGAAGGGTTCGCTGCAGGGGCTGCGCGAGACCAAGGCGCTGCTCAACGCCGGTCTGCTCGAACGAATCGATGCGCTTGGCGACTCGGTCGCCCGCCGGTCTGCGGAGCTGTTCGCCTCCGACGAGGCGCGCGCCGCGATGCAGGCGTTCCTGGCCCGCAAGCGCTGACCACGGCCTCGTACCGCTTCGACTTCTGCATCGTTCCGTCTCCCGTGACAATCTGGCAGCGTGACGACCGCTGCGGATTGCTTCAACTGTGAGCAGAACGACCGAATCGACCTGCTGCCGGCGCGCGAACGAGTCGCGGCCGATGACTACTGGCGAGTCGCGCACGCGTTCGACACGGCGCTGCCGGGTTGGCTGGTACTGGTTCCGCGCCGCCACGTGACGATCATTGCCGACCTCACCGACGCCGAGGCGGCGGACCTAGGCTGGTGGCAGGTCCGGCTCTCACGTGCGCTGCACACCGTGACAGGCTGTGTGAAGACCTACGTAGTTCAGTTCGCTGAGGCAGAGGGCTACAGCCACGTCCACTTTCACGTGATACCCCGAATGGGCGACCTGCCGGTTGAGCGGCGCGGGCCCGAGGTGTTCGGGTTGCTGGGCACACGCTCGGAAGGTCAGCGGGTGGGAGACGATCAGATGGAGAAGATGGCAGTCGCGCTGGCTGAGGAGCTTCAACCGATACGGTGACCTTGCTCGTCAGAACCGGACCCGGTTGCGTCCAGGTGGTTGACTCGGCACGTGCTCCTCCTTGGCTCGGCTGGTCTGCCGTCTCGGCTCCTGGCCCTCATCATTCTCTGTGCCGTCCCGCTCGTGGGCTGCTCGTCGGCAACGACCTCCGGCGAGGGCGGCTCCTCGTCAGCTGGCGACATGTTCCCCGACGTGATCGAGGTAGCGGCCAGCGCCGAGGACGACGACACGTACACGTTCGAGGTCACTATGACCTCGCCGTACGACACCCCGGAGCGTTACGCCGACGGATGGCGGGTCTTGGCTGAGGACGGCACGGTGCTCGGCACGATGAAGCTTGACCACGACCATGCCGAGGAGCAGCCGTTCACCCGCATCCAGACCGGAGTCGAGGTACCCGACGGCACCGACAGCGTCGAGGTCGAGGGCCACGACCAGGCCAACGGCTACGGCGGCGACACGGTGTCGGTGGACCTACCCCTCCCGTGAGCCTTGAGTAGCTTGCATTGGGTCTTACGTATTCGACGCGACACGCCGCCTTGTGAACGGGCGTCTGTAAGTCTCACCGAGCCGGGGCTCACGGGGGCAGGGTCACTCGCCGTTCGAGCCCGCCGTAATCGCTTCAACGAAGGTGTCGGCGATGGCTGCGTAACCCAGGTCGTTGGGATGGAAATGGTCCTCGGCGAGACGGCCGCGCCATCCCCATGGCGGGACCTTGGTCTCCGCCACGACCATCTGGCGTTCAGCGCTGGCTCGGACGATGAGCTCGTTCACCGCGCGTGCCGCCCGCAGCGGTTGGGGCATCGTGGCGACGACCGACCCGTCCGGAAGGAGGCCGAGCATCCTGGTGAAGGAGCCGGGGAGCTCCGCGCGGCTGCGGCGCGTGCCGACGTCGTTCGCGCCCACCAGGACGGTGACCAGATCCGGTGCCGTTCCCAGGGCGTTCAGCGCCGGTACCTGCCGGTCGATGACATCGCGAACTCGGGCACCGCTGATGGAGAGGTTGACGATCCTGAACGGCTGCCCGTCCTTGCGCACGCGAGCTGCTGCCTGCAGCAGCCATCCGGCCTGCCACGAGGAGGCGCCGATGCCCTGGGACATGGAGTCGCCGAGAGCAACCCAGAGGGGGCCTTCGGATCGAAGGGCGGCGGCGTTGGACGTACGCCACGCCTCGGCGTAGGGCGCGATCTGGTCCTGGACCGTGCCGACGCCGCGAAGCAGGTGCCGAGTCACCGCGATGAACCGACCGGGCGGGCGGGCGCTCAGGTTGGAGAAGTCGAAGGCCGGCACCGGATTAGGTCGGCCCACGGCTCCATCGTCGCCCATGAGGTCATCATCCCCGACGGTACGATGCGGACGTGACCGCGACTGAACGCCCCAGCATGTACGACCCCGACCTCGAGCCGGACCACGGCGCCGACGATGCCGATCTCAGGGCTGTCGGGGGCGCGACCGGTGGCGCCTCAGGCGGTCTGTCCTTGTTGCTGGCGATCGGCGGCGCGGTCGGCCTCGTCGCGGCGTTCACCCTCACGTACGACAAGTTCAAGATCCTCGTCGACCCGTCGTTCGAGCCCAGCTGCGATGTCAACCCGCTGCTCAGCTGCGGCTCGGTGATGGCGGCGGACCAGGCCGAGGTCTTCGGGTTTCCCAACCCGCTGCTGGGGATCGTCGGTTTCACCATCGTGCTAACGCTGGGTGTCCTGCTCGTGTCAGGGGTACGGCTACCGGGCTGGGTCTGGGGCGGGCTCCAGCTCGGCACGATCCTCGGCATCGTGTTCGTGCACTGGCTGATGTTCCAGAGCCTGTACGAGATCGGCAAGCTCTGTCCGTGGTGCATCGTCGTCTGGACAGTGATGATCCCGATCTTCGTCTACACCACGCTGCGCAACCTGCGGGCCGTCGCGCCGCGCAACGGCGCCGTACGGTTCCTGTCCGACTGGCACGCGCTGGTCCTGTCGCTGTGGTACGTCGCGGTCGTCGCCCTGGCGTTGATCGAGTTCTGGGACCAGTGGCTGGCGATGGTCGGCATCGCCTGACCTGCGGATCGAGGGGCCAAGACCTGCGGATGACGGGTCAGGGGGTGAGGACCTGCAGGCGGGAGAGGGCTTCGTCGATCACCTCGGGGCGCTTGCAGAACGCCCATCGGACCAGGGGTCGCCCGGCGTCGGTGTCGTCGTAGAACACCTGGTGCGGCACCGCCACCACGCCCGCGCGTTCGGGCAACGCACGACAGAACGCCAAGCCGTCGTCGAAGCCCAGCGGCCGGATGTCGGTCGTCACGAAGTACGTCCCCTCGGGCACGAACACCCCGAACCCGATCGCCGCAAGTCCCGCGCACAGCTGGTCCCGAGCACCCTGCATCTTGGCGGTGAGCTGCTCGAAGTAGCTGTCAGCGCTGCCGAGTGCTTCGGCGATCGCCGGCTGCAGCGGCGCGCCGGAGGTGTACGTCATGAACTGCTTGGCGGTCAGCATCGCCTCCACCAGGGGCGCCGGTCCGGTTGCCCACCCCACCTTCCAGCCGGTGAGGGAGAACGTCTTGCCCCCGCTGGAAATGGTCAACGTACGCTCGCCCATCCCGGGCAACGTGGCCAGCGGGACGTGCCGACGCCCGTCGAAGATCAGGTGCTCGTACACCTCGTCGCTGATCACCACCAGGTCGTTCTCGACGGCCACGTCGGCGATCGCCTGCAGCTCCTCGCCGGTGAGCACGGCGCCGGTCGGGTTGTGGGGGGTGTTGAGCAGCAGCACCCGTGTACGCGGACCGACCGCCGCGCGCAGCTCCTCCACATCGAGGCGGAAGTCCGGGGCCCGCAAGGTCACCGGGCGACGCACCCCGCCTGCGAGCTGGATGCCCGCGACGTACGAGTCGTAGTACGGCTCGAGCGCCACGACCTCCTCACCGGGGTCGACGAGCGCGAACAGTGCCGCGGCTATCGCCTCGGTGGCACCGGCGCTGACGGCGACCTCGCTGCCGGGATCGAGCTCGATCCCGTACCACCGCAGCTGATGAGCGGCGATCGCCTCGCGAAGCTCCGGTACCCCCGGCCCCGGGGCGTACTGGTTGCGCCCCGTCCGCATCGCGTGGACCGCGGCCTCGATCACCGTAGCCGGCCCATCGGTGTCAGGGAAGCCCTGGCCCAGGTTGACCGCGCCGGTGCGCGTCGCGAGCGCGGACATCTCGGCGAAGATCGTTGTGCCGAGCCCGCCGATCCGTTCGCTGGAGGTCTTCATGGCTCACCACACTAGCCACGCTCCGGTCACACTGGGCGCATGCAGGCAGTACCGGCTACGACGCAGGGAAGGCTTCACATGGCAAGAACCGTCTACTACACCGCCGCCACCCTTGACGGCTACCTCGCTGACGAGCAGGACTCGCTGGACTGGTTGTTCACCCAGGACATCGACCGCGAGGGGCCGATGAACTATGACGCGTTCATCGCCGATGTCGGGGCGATCGTGATGGGCCGCACGACGTACGAGTGGATCCGCGACCACATGGAGTCCACGGGAGAGGAGTGGTCCTACGGTGTGCCTGCCTTCGTGTTCACCCATGCCGACCTGGCGGGCCTTGAGGGTGCGGACATCCGCTTCGTCGAAGGAGACGTGGGCCCCGTCCACCGAACGCTGGTCGGGCTGGCGGCTGGAAAGGACGTGTGGGTAGTCGGCGGCGGTGACCTCGCGGCCCAGTTCGCCGAGATCGGGCTGCTGGACGAGCTGATGGTGTCGATCGCGCCGGTCACGCTTGGCGCGGGCCGGCCGCTGTTCCCGCGGAAGATGGACCTGGAGCTGAAGGACCTGGCCCGCAATCGAGCCTTCGTCTGCGCGACATACGCCGTGGTCGGCCCAAGGACGTCCAGCCCAACGACCTGAGCATCGGGCGGTCGATAGGGTCACGGTCATGAGCGACCGGGTAGCACTCATCGAGCAGATCGTCACCAAGGCCGTCGTGCGCGAGCAGGTGACGCTGTCCTCGGGACAGCAGGCCGACTACTACGTCGACCTGCGGCGGGTGACGCTCGATGCCGAGGCCGCGCCGCTGATCGGCCGCGAGATGCTTGCGCTCACCTCGGACCTGGAATACGACGCGGTCGGTGGTCTGACGCTGGGCGCAGACCCGGTGGCGGTGGCGATGATGCACCAGGCCGCGGCGCAGGGCCGTACCCTCGACGCCTTCGTGGTACGCAAAGCCGGCAAGGCCCACGGGATGCAGCGCCTCATCGAAGGACCAGACGTCACCGGTCGGCGAGTCGTCGCCGTCGACGACACCTCCACGACCGGGTCCTCGGTACTGACCGCCGTCGAGGCTCTGCGCGACGCCGGGGCGGAGGTCGTCGCGGTCGCCGTCATCGTCGATCGCGACACCGGAGCGGCCGACCGGGTCACCGCATACGGGTTGGACTACAGGTTCGCGATCGGCAAGGCCGAGCTCGGACTGTGAGTGGTGGGTACGCGCGCGCCCGTCTCAGGCGTTGCTCGGCGGTGTGCTGTCGGGCTCACCGGCGGTGCCCGCCGCAGCCGTACCGGCGCGGTGCCGGCGCCGGTCGAGCAGCAGGTGGACGGCGACAGGCAGCACACTCGCCGCGACGATGCCGAGCAGCACCAGGTCGAGGTGCGGTTCGATGTGGTCGCGCACGAACGGGACCCCGCCGAGGAAGTAGCCCAACAACGTGATGCTGAAGACCCAGAGCACACCGCCTGACGCGCTGAGCACCAGGTAGCGGCGCCGGTCCATGCGAGCAACGCCGGCGACGACGGTGATGACCGTACGTACGATCGGCACGAACCGTGCGAGGACGATCGCGGGGGCGCCGTACTTGTCGAAGAAGGCCTCGGTCCGCTGGACGTGCTCGGGCCTGAGAAGTCGGATGCGTTCGGACTCCAGGACGCGCGGACCGGCGCCGCGACCGATCTCGTAGCCGACGATGTTGCCCACGATCGCGCCCACGGTGAGGACGATGCACGACATCAGGATCGGCTGGTCCATCACGTCGTTGGCGGTCAGCACGCCGACGCTGAACAGGAGGGTGTCCCCGGGCAGGAAGAACCCGAAGAGCAATCCGCACTCGGCGAAGATGATGCCGAGGGTGATCCACAAGGCGGCATCGCCGGCGTTGTTGATGATGTAGCCCGGGTCCAGCCAGTCGAGTCCCAACACGCGCCAAGGCTATCGGGCCGGACCAGGCGTCTACGCTCGGCGCCATGACCGACGTCGACGTACCTGGTGTCGGGCCGTGGGTGGGACCGTGGCCGCGCGGCCCGGAGTACGACCCCGACCTGTTAGCGCACGGCGACCGGCGCAACGTCGTCGACGCCTACCGCTACTGGCGG
>Ga0136612_10000035_pt1 | contig 26265 bp, 21 predicted proteins | sample AntDryUQ224A2306_2_FD_106644 | JGI IMG/M metagenome (GOLD analysis project Ga0136612, IMG submission 106644) | Polar desert sand microbial communities from Dry Valleys, Antarctica - metaG UQ224A (23.06) | ecosystem: Environmental > Terrestrial > Soil > Desert | place: Antarctica: Dry Valley... | reverse complement strand
CCTTCCAGCCGCCGCCCACCGAAGGCGATCGGGCGGGCCTGGTTGTCGAAGATGGGGAACATGACTCGGGCTCGGAAGGCGTCCTGGCGGCGTCCCATGCGGTTCACGAAACCCAGACCGGTGTCTTGGAGAACGTCGGGATCAAGGTTCAGCTTGCGGGCCAATGCGTCCCACTCGTCGGGAGCCCAGCCGATCTTGAACTTCCGCACGACCTCACCGTCATAGCCCCGCGAGCGGAGGTAATGCCGGGCGTCCCCCGCGTCTGGGGCGGACATCAGGCGCTCGTGGTAGTAGTCGACCGCCCTTTCCATGGCGGCTACGAGTCGGTCGCGCCTTTTGCGGTCCCGGCCTTCGGCCCCCTGGTCGTACCGCAGCTGGATCCCCGCTCGGGCGGCCAGGCGCTCGACTGCCTCCACGAAGTCGAGGTGCTCGATCTCGCGGACGAAGCTGATGATGTCGCCCTTGGCCTGGCAGCCGAAGCAGTACCACAGGCCCTCTTCCGCATTCAGCGAGAAGGAGGGCGAACGCTCGGCGTGAAAGGGGCACAAGCCCTGCCATCGACGGCCGACCTTCTTCAGGCCGACGTGCTCACCGATTACCTGGACCGCGTCCACCGATTCCCTTACCCGGGCGACGTCCTCGTCAACTATCCCCATTGGTCACTCGCAGCACGGCCTGGGCCGCAGCCAGGCGGGCGACCGGCACCCGGAACGGTGAGCAACTCACGTAGTCGAGGCCCGCCTCGTAGAAGAAGGCGATCGACTCCGGATCCCCGCCGTGCTCCCCGCAGACGCCGAGTTTGATATCGGGACGGGTGCTTCGCCCCCGCTCCACCGAAGTGACGACCAATTCTCCGACCGCCCCCCGGTCGATGGTCTCGAAGGGATTGCGGGACAGCAGGCCCTGCTCCAGATAGGCGGGCATCATCCGACTCTCGACGTCGTCACGGCTGAACCCGAACGTCATCTGGGTGAGGTCGTTGGTGCCGTAGGAGAAGAAGTCGGCCACCTCCGCAATCTCGTCGGAGCGAACCGCGGCTCGAGGGGTCTCGATCATCGTTCCGATGCTGAGCTTGATGCCTTTGGTGCTTCCTGCCTCGGAGATCGCCTTCTCCACCCACGACCGGGCAAGAGACATCTCTGCTCGGGTGACGGTTAGCGGAATCATGATCTCCACGATCGGCTTGCCTCCGGCCTCGACCCGGGCGACCGCCGCCTCCATCAGAGCGCGCACCTGCATGGCATAGAGCCCAGGCTTCACCACTCCGAGGCGCACGCCCCTTGTCCCGAGCATGGGATTCGCCTCTTGCCAAGAGCGGGCTGCCGCCAATAGACGTTGGCCTTCCTCGTCCAGCTCGCTGCGGGCCTCACGCGCCTCGAGCTCGTCGGTCCGCGGCAGAAACTCGTGCAAAGGCGGGTCGAGCAGGCGTACCGTCACCGGGAGCCCGTCCATCGCCTCGAGAACCTCGATGAAGTCCGCCTTCTGGACGCGACGGAGCTCTTCCAGCGCGGCCGCCTCCTCCTTCGGCTCGCGGGCCAGGATCATCCGGCGCATCACGGGGAGGCGATCCTCGCCGAGGAACATGTGCTCCGTGCGACACAGCCCGATGCCCTCAGCACCGAAGCGGCGGGCCTGATCGGCGTCGGCCCCCGTGTCGGCGTTGGCTCGCACCTCGAGCTTGCCTTTGCGAATCTTGTCGGCCCACGTGAGCAGGGTCTCGAACTCAGCGGGCGGCTCGGCAGCGATCACCTCCACCTGGCCGAGCACCACCCGCCCGGTGGTGCCGTCGATCGAGATCCAGTCGCCCGCCTTCACCTCGATGGTGCCGACCTGAAAGCGGTCTTTGGAAATCAGCAGGGCATCGGCTCCCACGACGGCGGGCTTACCCCATCCCCGGGCGACCACAGCAGCGTGGGACACCAGCCCGCCTCGCGAGGTGAGGATCCCGACGGCGGCGATCATTCCGTGAACGTCTTCAGGGCTCGTCTCGGTGCGAACCAAGATCACGGTCTCGCCCCGCCCCGCCGCTTCCGCGGCTTCGTCCGCAGAGAAGCAAGCCCGTCCGACGGCGGCTCCCGGCGACGCCGCCAGGCCGGTGACGAGTACGTGGTGATTGCCCTTGGCGAACTGGGGGTGCAGGACCTGGTCGAGTGCGGCCGGGTCGACCCGAGCGACGGCTTCCTCGCGGGTCAACTTGATCCGGCGGTCTTTGGTCATCTCCACGGCCATTCGCAGCGCGGCAGCGCCTGTGCGCTTGCCCACGCGGGTCTGCAGCATCCAGAGCCGACCCTGTTCGATGGTGAACTCCGTGTCGCACATGTCGCGGTAGTGGTGCTCGAGCCGATCGAAGATCTTCAGTAGCTCCGTGTGGATTTTGGGGAACCGGCGGTTCAGGTCGTCAAGGTTCTCCGTGTTGCGGATGCCCGCCACGACGTCCTCGCCCTGGGCGTTGACCAGGAAATCGCCGTAAGGCTGAGCCTCTCCGGTGGCCGGATCGCGGGTGAAACCCACCCCGGTACCCGAAGCCTCGTCGCGGTTGCCGAAAACCATCGCCTGGACATTTACGGCCGTGCCCAGATCATCGGCGATGTGCTCCCGACGGCGATAGGCCTTGGCCCGGGCCCCGTTCCAGGAGCGGAACACGGCTTCCACCGCACCGCGGACCTGCTCGACCGGATCCTGTGGGAAGGGCCGGCCACTTTCCTTGCGCACCAGCTTCTTGAGCTTGTCCACCAGTGCAGCCAATGCCTCGCCGGGGATGTCGGCATCGGTGACCGCTCCGGCGCCGGTCCGGGCCTCGTCGAGCAGGTGATCCAGGAGCTCCCCGTCGACCCCCATAACGATGCGGCTGTACATCTGGATGAGGCGGCGGTAGGAGTCCTGGGCGAAGCGGAAACCGTCCTCGCCTCCGCCGGTCTGTTTGGCGAGCCCAACTACCGTCTCGTCGTTGAGCCCGATATTGAGGACCGTGTCCATCATGCCGGGCATGGAGAACTTGGCGCCGGAGCGCACGCTCACCAGAAGGGGGTCGGCCGAATCGCCGAGGCGGCGCGCCATCTGCTTCTCCAGCTTGCGCACGTGCTTGGCGATCTCAGCGTCGAGACCTTCGGGCCAACCGCCCTCCATGTAGGCGCGGCAGGCGTCGGTGGTGATGGTGAACCCCGGCGGCACCGGCAGGTCGAGAACCGAGGTCATCTCGGCGAGATTTGCTCCTTTTCCGCCCAGGAGGTCCTTCATCTCCATGGGGGCCCGCCGGTGCTTGTGGTCGAAGGAAAAGACCAGAGCCATGGGGCGAGGCTACCCAGCCAACCGGTCGACCACTTCCTTGCCCAAGGCGTCGATCGGCACCCTGACCTGCTCGGTGGTGTCGCGGTCGCGAATGGTGACCGCCCGGTCCTCCAGGGAGTCGAAGTCAATGGTGACGCATAGCGGCGTACCGACCTCGTCCTGGCGGCGGTAGCGCCGCCCGATGGATTGGGTGTCGTCGTAGTCGCACATGGCCAACGGCTGAAGCAACTGGAGCACCTCGTTGCTCACCCCCGACAGTTCGGGCTTCTTCGACAGCGGCAGCACAGCCACCTGGTAGGGCGCAAGGCGAGGATGCAGCTTCAACACGGCGCGCTCCTCGCCTCCCACCTCATCGGTCTCGTAGGCCGCCATGAGGAAGGCCATCATCGCCCTGGTAGCGCCGAGGGCGGGCTCCACCACGTAGGGCACGAACTTTTCGTTCGTGACCGGGTCGGTGTACTCGAGCTTTTCGCCGGAGGCCGCCGAGTGACGGGACAGGTCGAAGTTCGTACGCTGGGCGATCCCTTCGAGCTCACCCCAGCCCCACGGGAACTTGAACTCGATATCCGCGGTGCCAACGGAGTAGTGACTCAGCTCGTCCGCATCGTGATGACGCAGTCGCAGGAGTTCGTCCGGCATGCCGAGGTTGCGGAACCAGTTGAGCCGCTCGTTGCACCAGTACTCGAACCACTTCTCACTCTCCTCCGGGCGGACGAAGTACTCCACTTCCATCAGCTCGAACTCACGGGTCCGGAAGACGAAGTTGCCCGGTGTGATCTCGTTACGAAACGCCTTCCCGATCTGGGCGATGCCGAAAGGCACGCGCTTTCGAGTCGTCTGGAGGACGTTGGCGAAGTTGACAAACATGCCTTGGGCCGTCTCCGGCCGAAGGTAGGCGACGTTGGCGTCCTCCGCTACGGGGCCCACATGCGTCTTGAACATCAGGTTGAACTGTCGTGCCTCCGTCAGGTCGGCGGACCCGCAATTGGGGCACTTGCCTTCGATCTGGTCTTCCCTCCACCTCTCCTTGCAATTGCGGCAGTCGACCAGCGGGTCGGTGAAGTTCTTCAGATGCTCGGAGGCCTCCCAGATGGCGGAACTGGACAGCAGGGCTGCCTCCAGGCCGACAACGTCATGGCGCATCTGCACCATCGACCTCCACCACTCGTTGCGCACGTTGCGCAGCATGAGCACGCCGAGCGGGCCGTAGTCGTAGGTGGAGCGGAATCCTCCGTAGATCTCGGCTGAGGGAAAGACGAATCCCCGGCGCTTACTGAGGTTGACGATCGTGTCGAGGTCCGGGGCCGGCATCTGCCGAGGGTAACCAGCGCAGCGACCCCGCCTGGCGGAATAGAGCGCCACGCCTAGGCCGGGCTGGCGCCTAACTGCGTAGCGACTAGGGCCGGCTAATGCCGGGCTACCGCGCTGGCGACTGCCATGGAGCGGAGGCGACGCTCTACGTGGTGCTCGAAGGCGGCGGTGGCCAGAGTGGCCACCTCGCGACTTGCGGGTCCGGCCGGTTCCCGCAGCGCGTCAGCCAACCCACCTCCGAGGACCCGGCGCATCAACTCGAGCGCGGGTCGAGTGATCGGGACAACTCCCGGGCGCCGGCGGCAATCGCCACAGAGCGCACCGCCGGCGTCGGCGTCGAAACCCGACAGCCCGCTTTCGTCAGCTCCGCAGGACACGCAGACATCCAGAACCGGCTGGTAGCCCTCCAAGGAGAGCAGCTTCCAGAAGAACGCGCCGACCAGCAGCGGCGAGTCGGCCGCGGCCAGCGACCGGAGAGCGCCGACAAGCATCTGGTAGAGCCGTGGGTTCGCCTGCGCTTCCTGGGCCACAGAATCAACGGCCTCCAGAAGCGACTGAGCCTTGGAGAACCGTTCCAGGTCTTCGCGTACGGGCCGAAAGTGATCGAGTACTTCGGCCTGCGTGACCGTGTCGAGGTTCCGGCCCTCATAGAGAATGAGCGACACGTGGCTCAGCGGCTCGAGCCTTGACCCGAAGCGGCTCTTCGTCTTACGAACCCCCTTGACCACGGCGCGCACCTTGCCACGACCCTCGGTCATGAACACGACAATGCGGTCGGCCTCCCCCAAGCGATACGTCCGCAGCACCACCCCCTGCTCCCTATAAATCATTGTCTTTGCCCGGGCGGGCACCATAAGCCCGCCCTCGTGCCGAAGGCCTCCGGAGCGTGGGGCCCCACCCCCACGCCCGGCCGTCGTTCCTGCCCGGGCGGGCACGGCCATCTCATCGCTGGACTTCGCCGAAGCGGCGTTCTCGGGATTGGTACTCGCGGACGGCGTCGAAGAGATTTTCGCGGCGGAAGTCGGGCCAGAGCGTCTCGGTGAACACCAACTCGCTGTAGGCGATCTCCCAAAGTAGGAAGTTGGAGATGCGGGTCTCCCCCGATGTGCGCACAACAAGGTCGGGGTCGGGCACACCGGGGTTGTAGAGCCTCGCCGCCAAGGCCTTCTCGTCGATCTTGTTCCCCTTCACCCCGTCGGCCACCATCTGCCGGACGGCATCGATGATCTCAGCGCGCCCTCCGTAGTTGAAGGCGATAACCAGATCCATCTTGCGGTTCCGCTGAGTGAGCTCCAGGGTCTCGTCCATACTCCGAATGAGTCGCTTCGGCACGCGCCAATCCCGCCGCCCCGAGAACAGCACCCTTACCCCCCGCTCGTGGAGCTCGTCGCGTCGGCGGGTGAGGATTCCTTCGTTGAAGCCCATGAGGTAGCGCACCTCATCGGGGGGCCGCCGCCAGTTCTCCGTTGAGAAGGCGTAGAGGGTGAGATGCCTGAGACCCAGCGCCAGACCACCTTCGACGGTGTCGAAGATGGCTTCCTCACCGGCCGCGTGACCTTCAGTACGGGCCAGGCCCCGTTGAGCCGCCCAGCGACCGTTGCCGTCCATTACACAAGCCACGTGCACCGGCACCCGGGAGGAATCGATGTCGGTCGGCAGGGAGGTCCCGCCGCTGTTTTCGGGCAGGGCCACCCCGCCACCGTAGGGCTAGGCCGGAGGGGAGGTGGTCTGCGGCGGCTGGGTTTGCGGCGGAGCCGTTTGAGGGGGCTGGGTCTGCGGCGGCTGGGTCTGCGGCGGCTGCGTCTGGGGAGGAGCGGTCTGGGCCGGCCCCGGCACGATTACCGGAGGAGGCACGATGACTGGTGCAGGAACGACCGTCGACGGCGGGGTCGTGGGCACAGTTACCACCGTCGTGGACGTTGAGGGGTCACCGTCACGGGAGAGGGCTACTGCCAGGACCACGATAAGGACCACCAGGATGGCGGCTGCCATAAACATGAAGGGACCGCCCCACCAGTTGTCGGCTGGCCGAACCACGCCAACGGGCTCGCGGTAAACCGGCTCCTCGTCGACCACCGTCGTGCGGCGGGCCGGCTCGCGCACGACGGGAGTGGCCATGGTGGCCTCAGGGGGCTCGGCCCCTCCAGCGTGGGTGGCCTCCCCGCAACCGCTACAGAACGGGGCCCCGACTTCCAACTCGGTGCCGCAGTTGCGACAGTAAAGAGGGCCTCCGTCGACGGGAACCGCTTCGGTGGGCTCCACCGGGATGTCACTCATCAACGGCTCCTTCCCCTAGGGAGGTGCGACTAATCACAGAGCCAGTGTGGCCCGCTCAGTACCCGAGTCGGCGGACCCGCTCGGGCTTTCGTTGCCAGTCCTTCTCAACGGTGACGTGGAGCTCGAGGTATGCCCCGGGAGGCAGTTGCAGCCGGGCCGCCTCCCCCACTCGCTTGAGCATCTCGCCCCGGTGACCGATCACGATTCCCTTCTGCGATTCGCGCTCGACCACGATCTCGCAGCGAATTCGGGGCCACTCCCATTCAGTCACCCGGCAACCGATGGAGTGAGGCAGCTCCTCCCGGGTTTCGGTCAGCAGCTGCTCACGGACGAGCTCGGCCACCCAGAACTCCTCGGGCATGTCGCTCACCTGGTCTTCGGGGTAGAAGGCCGGCCCCTCCGGCATCCGAGACTCGATCTCCTGGAGGAGGGCGTGCACGCCGTCACCGGTCAGAGCGGAAATCGGGTGGTAGGCGGAGAAGCCCCACTGCGCGGCCAGCGCCAGTTGTGCGGCGATGGCGGGCGGCTTCATGGCATCCACCTTGTTGAGTACACACACGACCTTCTCGGCCGCGGGCTGCACCCGCGAGGCCACCGCCCGGTCGCCGGCACCGATTCCGGCTCCCGCGTCGATGACCACCAGCACGACATCGACTCCCGACAGGGCCTCCTCCGCGCTGACCGCCAGCCGCTCTCCAAGGGCACTGCGGGGTCGAGTAATTCCCGGCGTGTCCACGAGGACGATCTGCGATTCGGGTCGGTGGAGCACGCCGCGGATGTTGTGGCGGGTGGTCTGCGGCTTGTCGCTGGTGATGCTGACCTTCGACCCGACCAGTCGATTTAGAAGGGTGGACTTACCTACATTGGGCCGGCCCACGAGGGTGGCGAAGCCCGACTTCACCCCGTCTCCGAAAGATCTTCCGCCGGGGTGGCCGGAGGAGCGGAGATGCGGACCCGGCCGATACGACGACCTTGAACCTTCTCGGCCCGAAGCTCGCGTCCGTCGCAGTTGGCCACCTCGCCCTCCGAGGGCACGTGGCCGAGAAGATTGAAAACAAGACCGCCGATGGTGTCCCAGTCCCCTTCGGGAAGTTCTCCGCCGATCAGCTCGTTCACCTCGTCGACCGGCATGCGTGCCGAAACCCGCAGGCTGCCGTCGGGTAAAGGCTCGACCAAGGGCTCCTCGAAGTCGAACTCGTCTTGGATCTCGCCGATGAGCTCCTCAATGAGGTCCTCGAGGGTGACCAAGCCGGCAGTGCCTCCGTACTCGTCCACCACGATTGCCAGGTGGCGCTTCTCGCGCTGCATCTCCCGCAGCAGTTCGGCGACGCGCTTGGTCTCGGGCACGAAGAGCGCCTCGCGAGCCAGCCCTCGGACCTCGACATTGCGCTGGCCCTCCTGCACAGCTCTCATCAGATCCTTGGTGTAGACGACTCCCTGAACGTCGTCGATTCCCTGCTCGTAGACGGGGATCCGGCTGTAACCGGCGGCCATGGCGATCTCCAGTGCATCAGCGGCCCGGTCCCGGCCCTCCACGGCAACCATGTCAGGGCGGGGCACCATGACCTCGCGAGTGACGGTGTCGCCGAACTCGATGATCGAGTGGATGAGCGCCCGCTCCTCCCGCTCGATCACATCCTCTTGAACAGCGGCGTCGGCCATGGCGAGCAGGTCTTGCTCGCTGACCCAGGGGCCCTTCGGAAGACCCTTGCCGGGCAGCACGATGTTGGTGAGCTTGATCAGGCCACTGGCCATGAGCCGCAGCGGCAGGAAGGACACGACCACGTTGATGATCGGAGCGGCGAGCAGGCTGGCCCGCTCGGTGTGTTGCACTGCCCAGGTCTTAGGTGCCGATTCCGCGAAGACGAAAACGATGATCACCTGCCCGACGGTGGCCGCGAACAACCCCGCGCCGCCCAGCAGTCGGTCGGCCACTACCCCCAGCAACGTGGCGGCCACGAGGTGACAGATCAGAATGAGCAGCAGGAGGGGCGAAAGAAAGCGCTCCGGGTGCTCGACGAGCTTCGCCAAGTGGGCTGATCCCCGCCGCTTCTCCTCCAACATGGTCAATGCCTTGACCCGGTTCACCCGGGTCAGGCTCGTCTCGGAGAGCGCCAAGAAGGCAGCCAGCATCCAGAGCACGATCACACCAGCGATCATCAGGCCGTCGACGGCCGCAAACTTCACGGGGTTTCCAGGTTCGCCTGGGGTTCCTGGGTCGCCTGGCTTTCGGAGTCGGGCGACCGGTGGAGCATGTCAAGCCACTGTTGCTCTCGGGCCTCCATGAGCTCGGCTTCGTCGGGCTCCATGTGGTCCATGCCCAGCAGATGCAGCACGCCGTGCACCACCAGCAATGCCAGCTCGTCCTCGAGGCCCCCGTCGTGGTTATCTCCGGCGTGTTCGCCGGCGTTGGCGGCCGCCACGGAAGGACAGATCACGACGTCGCCCACCACCATCGGTGGTCGAGAGGTGTCCCGCCGGTCGGTGCCGCCAGTAGGCCCGGTCGTGCCACCGTCGGGTTGGCGACCGGATCCTCCCGTCGGTCGGCTGACCATCTGGTCGTCGTCTTCGTCGTCAAGATCCTCTGCATCCATGGGGAAAGCCAGAACGTCGGTGGGCTCATTCCGGCCACGGAACCGGCCATTGAGTTCAGCGATTGCCTCCGTCTCGACGAACAGGAGGGACATCTCGGCGTCGTCGGGTAGCCCTTCGGCCTCGAGCACCCCTGCAGCCAACCTCGACCAGCGGGCAACGTCCACAGCAACACCGGTTCCAGCCTGCTCGTCGGCCCCAAACACCTCGGCCATCTCAGCGACGTTTGCGCTTGGACGACATGGCATCGGCTGCCTTGGTGGCCGTCAGATCACGGGACTCGTATGCCGCCACGATGTCGGCAACGATGCGGTGCCGCACGACGTCGCGCCTCGTTAGGTGCACGAACTCGAGGCCCTCGATCCCTCCGATGATCTCCTCCAGCCCGCCCAGGCCGGAACGCCCGACCATGAGGTCGACCTGGGTCACGTCGCCGGTGACTACCGCCTTCGAACCGAAGCCAATCCGAGTGAGGAACATCTTCATCTGCTCAGGCGTCGCGTTCTGCGCCTCGTCGAGGATGATGAAGCTGTTGTTGAGAGTGCGACCGCGCATGAAGGCCAGGGGGGCGATCTCGATGGTGCCTCTCTCGATGAGCCGCTGGGCTCCCTCGACCTCCAACATGTCGTAGAGCGCGTCGTAGAGCGGCCGGAGATAGGGGTCAATCTTGGCCATGAGGTCGCCCGGAAGAAAGCCGAGCCGCTCCCCCGCCTCCACAGCCGGCCGGGTCAGGATGATTCGCTCGACCGTCCGGGCTTGGAGGGCTTGCACCGCCAAGGCGACTGCCAGATAGGACTTACCGGTGCCTGCCGGGCCGATGCCGAAGGTAATGACGTTGGCGGCAATCGCGTCGGTGTACCGCTTCTGGCCCGCCGACTTTGGCCGCACCGTTCGCCCACGGCTCGATCGGAGGACTTCGGCGGTGAGCACCTCCGACGGCTTTTCGTTCTCCTGCACCATGTCGATAGTGCGCTTGACCACCGCCGCATCCAGCGGGTGGCCATGCTCCAAGAGACGGATGAGTTCCTCGAAGAGGCGGCCGACCACGTCGGACTGACCTCCGTCGACGCTGATCTCGTTGCCCCGGACGAGGACGACCGAGTCGGGAAAGGCGGCCTCGATGGCTCGCAGGTAAGTATCGCCCTCGCCCACCAAGGCGGCCATCAGATGATTGCCGGGGACGAGGAGCTTTATCTGGGTATCTGGCATGCAGTCTCTGGCACAGGGCTGCCGCCAACGCTAGCGCCGACGGGTCACCCGGGGGGCCAGGAAAGGCTCCGCCCGCCGATCACGTGCAGATGAAGGTGCGCCACCGTGTTCCCGGCGTCCAGGCCAACATTGAAAACCAACCGGTAGCCTCCCCGATCCACGCCCTCAGCTCTGGCTACCTCGGTGGCAGTGGCGAACAGGGCTCCAACTAATCCGCCATCATCCGGTGTGATCTCGCTGGCATCGGCTACGTGACGGCGGGGAATGACTAGGACATGAGTCGAGGCAACCGGCGCCAGGTCCCGGAAGGCGATGACGTCGGCGTTCTCGGCGACCTTGTCGGCGGGGACGTCACCGCTGACGATCCCGCAGAAGATGCAGTCGGCCATCGCGGGAACCTACCGCTCGAGGCGACAACCGCCAGATTTATGGCTGACGCCCGCACTGAGGAGTCGACCCGGAATCGATCCAAACGCCATTGGCTGCGTCAGCGGGCCATGGAAGGTGCCACCTTCGGCGGGATGCTTCGGTCCCGAGCTGAAGCAGACGGCCCGACCACGTTGACCGTCGGAACCTGGAAGGTATCCGGACAGCTCCTCCAAGCGGGGGCCGAGATCGTGACTCTCGAAACCGATCAGGGCATGCTCTGGGTGTCGGTCTCAGGCATCGAGGTGGCCGAGGTTCGGGGCAGGCCCGGGGCTGCGGCCGACAGCCGCCCGCTGACAGAAGGCACCTCGTGGATGAGCCTTCTCACTGGGCTCCAAGAGGAGCGTCAGCCGGTGGAGCTTCTGGCGGGTCAAGAGTGGATCTCGGGTCGGATCGCCGGTGTCGGCGTCGACGTTGTCAGTATCGAATCAGCCGGGGGAATGAGCTATGTGCGATTTGCCGGAATCGCCGCGTTGCGGCTGTCTCAGCCTTGGGGCTCGGGGTAAAGGTGCACCAGCTCGCCCGGTTGAATTTTGGAATCTGCGAGATAGGCCTCGAGGTCGGGGCGCTGTATGCGGATGACCCGACCCATGCGGTAAGCGGTGAGCTTTCCCTCGTCGATGGCCCGATAGAGCGTCCGCACCGTCACCCCCAGCCAGGCGGCGGCCTCCTGGCTCGTGACCCAATCGATCTCCGGGACGCCCGACTCCTTCTTGGTCACCCTCACATGTTCTCATACCCCCTCCGGTGAAGCCGTTCACTGTGCTGTTGTCGGGTTCCGGGGTCGCGCCGCTCGCCGCCGACGTCACGGAGTTCGCGGATGTCTGGCTGTGCGCCAATGCTGAGGAGCTGCGGGAACAGCTGCGGGGGCGTCGGTGGTCGGCCGTTGTGCTCGACGGGAACCAGCAGCCAGACCGCGATCTGCTTCAAGCCTGTCGGGAGTCCGGAGCCCCAGCACTGGTGCTCGACCCGAAACGCCTGACGGATTGGGCGTCGATGGGCGCCATCGCCGTCGGCTCTCTGGCAGAGGCCATAGAGACCTTGCGCTTCCACCGCGCCGCCGCGGCCGGGGAAGGGCCTCCCGGGTATGCCGAATCTCCGCCGGCCGGCTCATTGATTGCCGTGACCGGCCCGGGAGGGACCGGGGCGTCAACGGTGTCGGCCGCCCTCGCCCAAGGGATGGCGGTGATACACGCTCCGGTGCTCCTCGTCGACCTGGTGCGGAACGCCGAACAGCATGTGCTGCATCAGCTGGCACCGGACGCACCGGGCATCGCCGAGGTAGTGGAGGCCCACCGGGTGCGGCAGCCCACAGCTGATTCGCTCCGCTCCATCGCTACCCCCATCCCCGGCCGCGGATACTCGGTTATCGGCGGCCTGCGGCGGGCAATCGCATGGTCAGCCCTTCAGCCGGCAGCGCTCGGATCGGCACTGGAGAATCTGCGTGGGGCTTACCGGGTGGTGGTGGCTGATGTCGATGCCGACCTGGAAGATGAGACGGATACGGGCTCACCTGATGTGGAGGAGCGCAACTCGATGGCCCGAAACGCTTTCGCCGTCGCTGCCGGGTCCGTGGTGGTAGTCCGGCCGGGTCTGAAGGGAACTCATTCGGCGCTGCGGGTCCTCACCGCCTTGTGGACTCACGGCGTCGAACCGGGCCGGACGGTGGCCGCCATCGTTGGCGCGGGAGCGGAGCATCGAGCCCGGCTGCAGGAGGGCGTGAGAGCCCTGGGGGCGGACGGTTGCCGGGCCATCAGCCTCCCGTCGGTCGAGATCGAGGCGCTCTTGGTGCACGGACTGCCGCTGCCCGCGAGCGTCGTTGATCCCCTGACAGAGGCACTCGCGCCCTACCTAGAGGGTCCCGGCCCGACGCGCCCGGCTGAGGCTGTGCAAGTCCGTCCCGGCTCGCTGGGTTCTGCCGCTACCGACGGCGCGGACTAGTGGGCCGGCCTGGGGCTAGTCCGGTGCGGCGAGTCGGAATCCCCCGAGAGGTGCCGCGATCCCCGGCCCTTCAGGGGTCACACTGGCACGCATGAGGACGCTTCCCCGCGCCCCTCGGCGCTTCCTTCTGTCCCTCTTCGTCTTGATCTTGACGCCGGCCGCGGCAGGGGCCCAGACGACATCGTCTACTTCAACCACGACCTCAACGACAGCGGGGGCGACGACGACCACCACCGCCTCCCCTGGAGGCACGACGACGACCACTGCGCCGTCCTCCACGACCTCAACCACAGCCGGGGCGACCACGACCACGGCCGTGCCCGCGCCTTACCTGGATGCGGTCGACATCTCCTTTCCCACCGAAGCGTCCGCCCGTTTCACCAACGATTACGACGCGCCTCGCTCCGGGGGCCGCATGCACAAGGCGACCGACCTCATGGGTACCAAGACCCTCAAGCTGTTCGCGGCCCGCGCCGGGACTCTTTGCTTCCTCACCGGCTTCGACAGCCCTCCGCCCTCGTACGGCGTGATGGCCACGATCTGTGGCGACGACGGACGGGAGTACCAATACATCCACATAAACAACGACACTCCCGGCACCGATGATGCCTCCGGCGGGCCCGAGTTCGCCTTCGCTCCTGGGATCAAGAAGAACGCAACCGTCGCCCGCGGCCAATGGATCGCCACGATGGGTGATTCAGGCAACTCCGAAGCCACGACACCCCACCTGCACTTCGAGATCGAGGATCCCTCGATCACCGATCCTTACGGAACCCACCAGCGCAACCCCTATGCCTCGTTGAAGGCTGCCGCCGACCGGGGAGATTTCCCGCCCCAGCCTCAGGTGAGCTTCGACCCGATCGGACGGGTCGCCGGGGATGACCGGGTCGCCACCTCGATCGCATTGGCCGCCCGGCTGCCCAGCGCTCCAGCCGTCGTGGTTGCATCAGGTGATCGCATCGCCGACTCGCTGGCGGCGGGCCCATTGGCGGCCGCCCTCGACGGCCCGGTTCTACTCAACCTCGGGGGCAGCCTCGACGGTCGGGTGGCTACTGAGATCAAACGTCTTCGGCCTGCCCGCATCGTGATGGTGGGTGGGGTGGCCTCCGTTTCATCGCAGGTCGAGGCTGACCTCCGCACGCTTTCCTCCACCAGTTCCGTGGAACGGATAGCTGGCGCGGACCGCTACGACACCGCCGCCCAGGTCGCGGCCGTCGTATGGAGCCGCACCAGCCGTAAAGAAGCGGTGGTGGCATTGGGCGACCACGTCGATCCGGCGCGAGCTTGGCCCGATGCCCTCACGGCCGGATGGCTGGGTGCCCTCACCGGCCGGCCTGTGATCCTGACGGCGCCCGGAGCACTTCCCGAAGCCAGCCGTTCGGCCCTATCCGGAGTCACTTCCGCCAAGGTGGTCGGCGGGGAGACGCCGGTGCCTCCCGCGGTCTATTCCGCGGTCGATGCAGTCGCCGGCACCGTTACCCGGCTCGCAGGAGCCGACCGGTATGCCACCGCATTAAAGGTTGTCGATGCCGGGGTTCTGGAGGGAGCCAGCGTCACCCACATCCGCGCCGTCACCGGCCGAAGCCCCGGCGACGCTTTGGCGGCCGGTGCCTCGGCGGCCGACGAGAAGGCGGTGATGGTTCTGATCGATGGGCTCGAGCAGCGCTCGGACCTCGCCGCGAGCTATTGGCTGCGGCCTCGCGCCGACAGGATCCTGAGCGCCGTAGTCATCGGCGGTTCCACGGTCATGACGGAGGCGGCCGCCTCCCGCTTGGCCCGCCGCATCACCTGATCTCCGCCGTCAGATCCTTCAGCCTCGCTTTGGCTTTGGAAGAGCTTGATTCGAGCAGACAGGCAATGGCCCTTAGATCCTCAGGCCGGATGGAGATGAGGAATCCAGCCTCGTCTTGACGCTCGAGCTGGATGAGCCCCAGATACCGGCTGAGCAGATCGCGGTCCCCCGGGGCCAGGCCGGCTAGCCGCCGCAGATCGAGCGTCACCTTGGCGCGGTCGCCGCTGCGTCGCTCCGGGGAAGCGCTCGCCTCAAGCTGGCCTCCGTTGTCAGGGTGCCCCGCGCCCTCGGCCTCGGCATCGTCGTGGGGCGGCAGCAAATGGTCGACGCTCACGCCGTAAATCTCGGCCAACCGCTGGAGGCGGGCCACCGAGATCATGCGGTGCCCTCTTTCGTAAGCCCCCAGGACGCTGATCCGAAACTCCTCGCCTGAGCGTTGAGACACGGTCCGCAAGGAAAGCGAGCGCTGCTGGCGGACCCACCGCAACCTCTCCCCCAGCCGGACCGCGTAGGTACGATCCGCCTCGGCCACTGAGGCTTCCTTGAGCCGCCCTCTACCGGCCAACTCCGGCATCACGGCTAGTTCTACCACCGCGCCGTACCCGCGTGCCGGGCCAGATCACGGTGGCGGAACCTCAGCGGAAGGCCGACCTGATGCGCCCGAGCACCGAGGATCCAGGTGGATCGACCTCGTCTCCCCTCGACTCGGCGAACTGGCGAAGGAGTTCCTGCTGTTCGGCCGTCAGGTCATCGGGCGTCTCCACCATGACCGTCACTACGAGGTCGCCCCGGCCGCGCCGATGGGGCACCCCCAAGCCGCGAAGGCGAATCTGCCGTCCGGTTTGCGTTCCCGCCGGAACCTCCACCTCCTGGTCGCCGTCGAGCGTTCTGATAACGAGGTGGGCACCGAGAGCCGCTTGAGTTACCGGCAGCCGCAGAACATGGACGAGGTCGGCGCCATCCCGGGAGAAGCGCTCGTCGGCTTCCACCCGCAGGTGGACGTAGAGGTCTCCAGGCGGACCTCGCCGCGGGCCCACCGCCCCACCACCGGGAACCCTCAAGACGATCCCGTCGTCGACACCGGCCGGAACCTTGACTTGGAGTTCGCGCTCCTCGATGACCCGGCCCTGGCCTCCGCAGTCTGCACAGGGGCTGGCGATCTTCTCGCCCATCCCGCCGCATTCGGGGCACGGCCCGGCGGTCACCATCTGCCCGAGGATCGACTGCCTCACTCGGCGAACCTCGCCCGAACCGCCGCATCCGGAACAGGTGACCGGCGCAGTGCCAGCCCGGGCCCCGCTGCCCTCGCAGGTTTCGCACACCACCGGAGCCCGGAAGTGAATCTCGGGTTCTGCGCCGAAGACGGCCTCGGAGAAGGTCAGCCGGGCCGAGGTCTCCACATCGGACCCTTGGGGCGGACCGCCCCTTCCACCGGCGAAACCCCGCCCGAAGAAGGCCTCAAAGATGTCGCCTACGTCGCCGAAGCCGCCGCTGCGCGCCCCTTGTCGCAGGCCCTCGGCGCCATGTACGTCGTAGACCTGCCGCTTCTGCGGGTCGCGAAGTGTTTCGTAAGCCAGCGTCACCAGCTTGAACCGCTCCTCGGCCGCTGGGTCGCCGTGACCGGAGTCCGGGTGGAGTTCCCGAGCCAGTTGGCGGTAGGCCTTCTTTATCTCGTCGTCAGAAGCTCCGCGGCTGACCCCGAGGACCTCATAGAAGTCCTCCATCCGGTCAGCCCCCCGTCTCGTTGGCGCCGGACCCGAGGCGCTCCCCGAGGCGACGGCTCACGGCAGCAACGGCGGAGAGAGCTTCGGGATAGTGCATACGGGTCGGGCCGAGCACACCGATGGTTCCCAACCTTTCGCCATCGATCTCGTAAGGGGCGACCACCACCGAGCACTCCGCCAGGGTCTGCACCCCGTGCTCCGCTCCGATGGCCACCGACAGGCCGCGATCGACGAGGTCCTTGAGGAGCCCCACCACCACAAACTGCTGCTCCAGCGCGATGAGGATCCGCCTCACGGTGTCCACGGCTTCGAAGGCCTGGGCCATCCTCGACACACCGCCGACGAAGACGGTGCCCGCCTCGGCCTGGTGACCGCTCTGCAGCGCCATAAGGGCGGCCTGGCTCAGTTCGCCGTCGGCCGCATTCTTCATCGGACCGGGATCAGCGGCTGCGGAGAACGACCGCCCCACCAGAGCTTTCGAGAGATGCAACGACACCCGGGCGAGTTGCTCGTCGGTGGCTTCGTTCTTGAACTCGACCTGATGGCGTTCCACTACGCCGTTGGAGAGCACCGCCACTACCAAAGCCAGCTTCGGTGCCAACCCAACAACCTGGATGCTCCGAACGGTGGCTACGTCGTGCGATGGGCCCATCACCACTGCGGCGTAGTCGGTAAGGCCGGAGAGCAACTGCGAGGTTTCCGACAGCATCTGTTCGAGCTGACCGTGGGCCTGCGCGAAGAACTGACTCACCTGCTGACGCTTGGCCGGTTCCAACGTGCCCGGCCCGGCCAGCTGGTCGACGAAATACCGATAGCCCTTGTCGGTGGGGATCCTGCCAGCCGAGGTGTGGGGCTGCACGAGGTACCCGTCGCGCTCAAGCACGGCCATCTCATTACGCACGGTGGCCGGCGAAACCGCCACCTGGGTGGCGCGGGCCACCCGCGCCGATCCCACAGGGTCGGCGGTCTCTATGTATTCCTCAACTACCGCCTTGAGGATTGCGGCCTTGCGGTCATCGAGCATCCGGATCTTCGATTCTACGGGCCAGTTGGTCGATGATCCGTGCCTCGGACCGCAGCGCCGCCTCGCGTAGCGAGGCCACCGAGTCGGGGAGCTCCGCCAAAGCCTTGGAAAGGTCGTCGCGCAGACCCTCGTTGCCCGCTCGGTGCTCGCCCAACACCCATGCCAGTTCGGCGATGAGCTTTTCGACCCGGTCCTGGCGGGCCCGGGTCTCCTCGAGCACAGCTGCGATGTCGCTTGACACCCGGGCGGGCACCGAATCCATGAGCTCGCTCAGATGGCTCGACATCCTCTCGGTGGCATCCCTCAGGCGCTCCTCGTAGGCGGTGCGGCTCTCCGCCACCTCCGCACGGCTGCGCTCTACCTCTCGAACCAAGGCGTCCACCCGGGCGGCGACGCCCTCGCCGTGACCGGTCACCAAATCCGCCAACTCGACCGTCTGAGAAGCCACAACTTCGGCCTGCAGCGCGGAGTTCTGTGTGAGCCGTTCCTGAACGTCCGCGCGGGTCTGCTCGATCTCCTCGATCAAGGCATCCACCCGGGCGGCGACGCCCTCGCCCTGACCGGTCACTAGAGCCGCCAACTCCACCGTCTGAGATGCCACAACTTCGGCCTGCAGCACGGAGTTCTGGGTGAGCCGGTCCTCGACCTCCGCACTGCTGGCCAAAATCACCTCGGTCAGACCCTGAACTCGTTCCACCAGGGCGGCCCCGGACATCGCCGCCTCGTTCTGGGCTGCCCGCATAGCGGCGAACGACTCCCTGGAGGCCTCGGTATCGGCTACGACGGCGTCCCTAAGAGGTGCGATCTGGGCTCCGAGGTTGTCGATCAGATGGGAGCGCAACTCCGTCGAGAGGGTGACGGCGTGTTCGGCTTGGGCTCCCCGTACCTCGGCGACGGCCTCGTCGAGTGCCCCAGCCAAGTCGCGGACGGCGTCGCCGAAGGCCACCCCCTGGGCCTTCTGAGTCTTCTCTGCGGCCATCGCCGACATCCGCAGCTGGGCGCCGAGCGCGTCGTAGCTGGCTTCCAACTTGCCCGCCAATGCCCCTTCGGCCGCGGCCACGAGCTCCGCGGCCGCCTCTTGCTGGGAGAGCCGCAACTCGTCGACCATGGTCGACAGTCGTTTCGACTGAGCAGCCTGGGAGCGTTGGAAGGCCACGCCCACGGCCTCCTCGGCAACCACGCTGAACCCGGCCACCGCTTCGGCCATCTTCGCGGACGTCGATTCCAGCTCCACCATCGCAGTGCGTTGCCGGCTGAGACCGGCGTCGAGGGCACCCGCCATCTCGCCCGCCAGCTGCCTGAGGGATTCCTCCTGGAGCTCGTGCGAACGCTGGACGGCTGAGCTGATCACCGCGCCTATGCGCTTGGGCAGATCGGCGGCAATCTCGGCCAGCTGGAGATCGCCCAACTTCTCGTCGAGCATCTCAAGGAGCACGGTGTGCTGACGGGTCACGTTCTCGGTTAGCCCGGCTCTCAAGTCGATCAGTACCTGATCGAGCTGGTCGAGGCTCCGCGTCCGGGTGAGATCGCTCTGCTTGCCGCGCTCTAGCAATGCACCGACGAGCTCGCGCAGCTCATGGATCCCCTTGTCGATGGTGGGCAGCGACCCATCCAGACCATCGAGCACGGCGGCGGCCACCTGGTGGGGCAGGGCCGGGTCGCTTTGGGGACGGTCGAGCGCCGCGAGGTGGGCCTCGACGGCGCGGACCAGCTGGGCGTCGTGGTCGGCCATCGCGCCCGAGATGTCCTCCCGGACCGCCGCCATGCCGGCCTTGATCTCCAGCACCTGCTCGCGACGAGCCGACTCGGCAACTTCCTGCACGCTGTCAGTGAGCGACTGGCTCACCTGTTCCAGTCGACCTAGCTGGTCCGGCAGGAACTCGTCGGAGCGGGACTTCAGCTCAGCGACAACGGCATCAACGGCCGTACGCGCCAGATCCAGCATCTCCGCGGGCGTGATGTCGTATCGGCGGCGAGCTACCGGCACCTTGGTCATGGTAGGGCCGGAGCGCCAAAGGATCAGGCATACGAGGCAGACTGCGCGCCATGGATCAGCCGCTGCTCAGCCCCCGCACGGTGGCCCGGTTAGGCGGCCTTCTTTTCGTCGTGGGAGCTGCCGCCATGGTGCCCTTGGTGGTTCTCAGCCCCGACTCCGCCGACCGCCGGATCACCCTGTTCGGCGTAGCCGGGGCCTCCCTGGCTACCGGCATTGCCGCCATGGTCCTGCCCTGGGACCGGTGGCCCCGGTGGGCCACCTTGATGCTGGCTCCGTTGGCTGGAGCGGTGATCGCCTTCGCCAACTCCCTGAGCCCCGATCCCTGGCTCTACGCCGTGTTCCTTCTCCTGGTGTTCGCCTGGATCGGGGTGGCCCACCGCCCCGGCACTTCGGCCCGCCTCCTGGTAATCGTCATGCTCGTCTACCTAGCCCCGGCGGCCCTCGATCGGGCGACCCGCGCCGAGGCACTGCGGGCCGGCTTGGTGGTGACCCCGGTATGCCTCATCGTCGGCGAAGGCCTGGCCCAGGTGATCCGGCGGCTACGCGAGGCCGAGTCTCTGAACGCCGTCAGGCTGCGCGACCTGCAGGCCCTGGTCGACGCCACCATCCGGCTGGCCCGCGCCAACGACCCCAAGCAGACCGCCAACCTGGTCGCCGAGTTGGCGGTAAACCTGCTCGGCGCCAACTCGTCCCTGGTGCTTCTGGCCCCCTCGGCGGGCGGCATGCAGCCGGCCGGGTCCTACCACTGGGATCTCGGCGTGGAAGGCGCCCACGAGCTGGAGGAGGGAGCCGAACGCGCCTTGAAGACCGGCGAGATCACCCGTAGAGCAGATGGCTCGCTGGCCTTCATTCCTCTCATCAGCGCTACCGGCCCGCAAGGTCTCATAGCGCTCACCGGTATATCTGGGCATGAGCGGCTCCTCGACTCGTTCACCTCCGGACTGGCCCGAACCTTCGGCACGCAGGCCACGGTGGCCTTCGAGCGGGTCCGCGCCACCCAGTCCCTGGTCGACCAGTCGTTCAAGGATGCTCTGACAGGGGTGGGGAACCGTCGGCGGGCCGACGCTGCCCTCGAGCTCGTAAATACCGGCGACGCCGTGGTGATCGTCGACCTCGACCACTTCAAGTCGGTGAACGACACGATGGGCCATGCGGCTGGCGACAAAGTCCTCGTCGACCTCGGTCGGCTTCTGGCCGCCAGCGTGCGGGAGGTGGATCTCGTAGCCCGCTTCGGCGGCGAGGAATTCCTCTTGGTGCTGCAAGGCGTCGGACCCAAAGCCTTGGCGGCGATGCAGCGTCTGGCGGACTACTGGCAGAAGGGCGCCCCAGCCACCACCTGGAGTGCGGGGATTGCGGTGCACCATGTCGGCGAGACCCCCACCGAGACGCTCGCCCGGGCCGATGCCGCGCTATATCAGGCCAAGTCCGGAGGTCGCAACCGCGTGGTGCTCAGTCCAGAGCCAGCCGGGGAAACCGTCTCACTCGTCGAGTCGTAGGGCGGCGACGAAGGCCTCTTGGGGCACGTCGACTCGACCGATCGCCTTCATTCGCTTCTTGCCCTCGCGCTGCCGCTCGAGCAGTTTGCGCTTGCGGGTGATGTCACCGCCGTAGCACTTGGCGATCACGTCTTTGCGGGTCGCCTTGACCGTCTCGCGGGCGACGACCCGGCCCCCGACCGCTGCCTGGATGGCGACGTCGAAAGCCTGGCGAGGAATGAGCTGGCGGAGCCGCTCGGCCATCCGTCGGCCGTACTCGACCGACTTCTGACGGTGGACCACCGTGGAGAAGGCGTCGACTGGCGAGCCGTTGAGCAGGATGTCCACCTTCACCAGCTCTGACCGTTCGTAACCGTCTGCCTCGTAGTCGAGGCTGGCATAACCCTTGGTTCGGCTCTTCAACTGATCGAAGAAGTCCACCACCACCTCGGCGAGGGGCACCCGGTAGACCATCTCCAGCCGCTCCGGGGAGAGGTATTCCATCTTCGTCATCTCCGCCCGTCGGGCCTGGCACAGCTCCATCACCGTCCCCGTGTATTCCGCGGGGAGCAGGATGGTGATTCTCAGATAGGGCTCAGAGATGTGGTCGATCCGGGTGGCATCGGGCATCGCCGACGGGTTGTCGACCTCGATGACGTCCCCATTTACAAGATGAGCCTGGTACTCCACCGAAGGCGACGTGGCGATCAGCGAGAGGTTGAACTCCCGCTCCAGCCGCTCGCGGATGATCTCCATGTGGAGCAGTCCCAAGAAGCCGCAGCGAAACCCGAAGCCCAGCGCACTTGAGGTCTCAGGCTCGAAGGTGAACGAGGCGTCGTCGATCCTGAGTTTCTCGAGCGAATCGCGCAGCTCGGCGTATTCGTCACCGTCGACGGGATAGAGGCCACAGAACACCATGGGCTTCGGTTCCAGGTATCCCGGCAGTGCTTCGCCCCGCCGCCGGTCCTCGGTCACCGTCTCGCCCGAACGGGCCTGGCCCACATCCTTGATTCCTGCGATGAGGTATCCCACCTCCCCGGGGCCGAGGGCGGCCACCGGAGTGGGCACCGGCAGGCGAACTCCGATCTCTTCTATGTCGTGGGTCGAAGCCGCTTGGAGAAAGCGGACGCGCGTTCCCGAGCGCAACGTTCCGTTGACCACCCGGATGGCCGAGATCACCCCGCGATAGCTGTCGTAGTACGAGTCGAAAATGAGTACCTGAAGCGGCCCGTCGGGATCGCCCACGGGAGGGGGGATGTGCTCCACGATCGCATCGAGCAACTCCTCCACACCCTCGCCCGTCTTGGCCGAGAGCCTGAGAATTTCAGGGCCGGGTATCCCGAGCACAGTCTCGATCTCCCCAGCTCTGGCCTCGGGGTCGGCCGCGGGAAGGTCGATCTTGTTGAGCGCAGCGACGATCGACTTGTCGTTCTCCACTGCGAGGTAGGCGTTGGCCAGGGTCTGGGCCTCGATGCCTTGGGCGGCGTCCACCAGCAGTACGACCCCTTCGCAGGCGGCCAGCGAGCGGGATACCTCGTAACCGAAATCGACGTGACCCGGCGTGTCGATCAGGTGGAGAATGTGGCCCTTCCAGTTGAGGCGCACGTTCTGGGCCTTGATGGTGATGCCCCTCTCCCGCTCGAGGTCCATCGAGTCGAGGTACTGCTCGCGCATGTCACGAGGATCGACAGCTCCGCAGCGCTCGAGGATCCGGTCTGCCAGAGTCGACTTGCCGTGGTCGATGTGGGCGATGATCGACAGGTTGCGGATGTGAGATGCGGCGACGGACATGGCGGGTGAATGGTGACAGGTGGCCGGAGCGCCCAGATCTGTTTGCCAAATCGGTTTGCCAGATCGGTTTGCCGGATCGGTTCGAGGCTCAGGCGATTTCGGCCGGCCCGGCGGCCTCACGCTGCAAAAGAATCCTCGTCAGGTCGTCGGCTGGCGCCGGGCGCCCTAACCAGAACCCTTGGGCTATCTCGCAACCCAGCCTCCCCAGCTGATCCCAGACGGCCTGGTCCTCCACGCCCTCGGCCACGGTGCGCTTTCCGAGGTGGCGAGCCAAGTCGATGGTGGAGCGCACGATGGCGGCGTCGTTGCTGTCCACGCACATGGTCGTCACGAAACTCTTATCGATCTTCAGTTCGTCGACCGGAAGGTTCTTGAGGTAAGTGAGTGAGGAGTACCCGGTGCCGAAGTCGTCGAGGGCGATCTCGACGCCCATGTTGCGCAGCACCTGTAGGACGCGCGAGACACGGGTCGGATCGGCCATCAGCGTGCCTTCGGTGATCTCCAACTGCAGGGAGGAGGCCGGGACCCCGGTCTCGGCCAGCAGGCGTCGGACGTCCTGCGGGAAGGTGTTGTCGTGCAGGTTCCGAACCGAGAGGTTCACGGCCACGCCGATGTTCAAGCCCAGGTCGTGCCACCTCCGACACTGTCGAAGGGTGCGCTCCAGCACGTAAAGGGTGAGGGTGCGCGACAGCCCCGTGCGTTCGGCAAGTGGAATGAACGAGTCGGGAGCGAGTAACCCGCGGAGGGGGTGGGCCCAGCGGAGCAGAACCTCGGCCCCGATGATCTCCCCGTCGGAGATGCGGGCCTTCGGCTGGTAGTGGAGAACGCACTCCTCGTTCTCCAAAGCCCGGCGGAGTTCACCGAGCATGGTCAGCTTCTCAGGGCTGTACGGGTCACGGCTCACGTTGTAGAGCTCGGCACCCCGACGCGACTCCTTGGCGAGGTACATGGCGACGTCCGCCCGCCGCACAAGGGTGTCTACGTCGGTCCCATGGTCGGGATAGAGAGCGATCCCCATCGACGCCTCGATGTCGAGCGAAAGGCCCGAGAGGGAAAAGGGGTGCTCCAGTCCTTCGAGGATCTGACCGCCGCGTTCTATAGCCGATGCCGAGTCGGAGATGCCGTGAACCAGCATGCCGAACTCGTCACCGCCGAAGCGAGCCAGCAGCTCCCCTTCGCGCAGGCTCGCCTCTAGGCGCGGCCCGATCTGGGCCAGCAACTCGTCACCCACGTGGTGGCCGAGGGTGTCGTTCACCTCCTTGAAACGGTCGAGGTCGAGGAGCATCACCGCCATCCCCTCGGTGTCGCTCGAAAGCTCGCGGTCGGCGAGGGTAAGAGCCGTTTGCTCGTGGAACCAGGCTCGGTTGTTGAGCCCGGTCAGGTCGTCCGTGAAGGTATGCCGGTCGCGCTCACTGAGCGCCCGAGCGGCGAAGTAGACCGCCCCTACCGGCACGAGGAGTACAGGTACCAGGTAGAGGCTGTGCCGGGACGTGACCAGGAGCACCGGCGCCAGGATCACCATCATCAGGCTCGAGGCGCCGTGGAGCGCCAGATCGGAATGCACCAGAGATGTGAGGTGCATGCCCTGATGGAGAGCCTGCGCGATGGTGACCGCGAAGTGGTTGACGAGGAACAGCACGAAGCCCGCCAACAGGAGCGCTGGAAGGTCTCGAATGTCGGCGTAGAGACGCGAGGGGCCAGTCGGGTCTACGAGGATCAAGACAGCCGACCCTGCTCCTAAGGCCAGGGCCCCTTGCAGACCGTTGAACAGGCCCCGCCACAACGGCTTTCCGTGAATGAGGTCGGCCACCAAGCCGGCACCGGCCGCGATGATCATCGCCGGTGACGGGCCTGCGACGAGAACCAAAGCGAAGACAAAGGCCAGCGATACGTTCAGCTCGAAACCGCGCACCAAACGGATCGGAATGAGCTCGGCAGCCAGAGCCAAGCCTCCGAACATGAGTGCCGCCTTCGTGTCGACCGGACCGGTGTCGGCGTGCAGGCCCGCCAGGATCATGGCGATACCACCGGCCATCACCACGGCGACGTAGGCCCGTAGGCCACCCCGCTGGCCCACCCCTGGGCTGGCTTCCAGTTGGGCGGGCGCCAAACCGCCTATGTGGAGCCTCGGGCGAAAGAGCCGGGCCGGTTCGCGAGGTTCCCTCCGGGCGCGAGAACGCCCCGGAGGGATCCCCGGGGCGTCAGCGATTTCGTTCTGTCGCGGAATCTGAGTTACCCGATGGACCACTTGATGGGAGCGCCGAAGAGCACCGCCATCGTCGCAAGGGACGCGACGGCGACCGCCAATCGAAAAATCCTTGCACGCATTGGGTTACCTCCTCCCGGCAGTTGATCCTCGGTTGACCGCCTCACGCGGCACCCTTCTCAGGTTCCCAGCATAAGCCAACGGCATCCTCGCCACCCTCGGCGCGGTCCCCTCCCACGCCCGGATCCGCCGGTCCCTGGCCACACCCGCGTACCTTCTGGGCGGGAGGTCCCTCGTTTGCCGATCCTCATAGCTTTTGCCTTGGCCCTGCTGTTCGTTCCCATCGGGCGGGGCCACCTAGGGCTGCTGGGCGACGTACGGCTCCGGCGATGGTGGCTTCTGGCGGCGGGCCTGGGCCTTCAAGTCATGGCCCTGCGCATGCCCGAGGGTGTAACCGCGAGCGCCCTCCACGCCTTCAGCTACCTCGGAGGCGCCCTGTACCTCGCCTCCAACCTCCACTTGCCGGGTATGTGGTGGGTCGGATTGGGCGGGACCCTCAACTTCGTGGCCATCGCCGCGAACGGTGGTGTCATGCCGGCGGACCCGGGGGCGGTCGCGGCCGCCGGAGTGCGGATCGGAGAGGGCTTCAGAAACTCCGCTCTCCTTGATGATCCCCGCCTGGCCTTCCTGGGTGACATCTTCCCGATCCCGCTGCCTGGTCGTCTCGCCAATGTGATGTCGCTCGGCGACGCCGTGATCTGTGTCGGCATCTTCCTGGCGGTTCACCGCCTAACCGGATCGCGGCTGGTCAGGCCAGCCTCGGGACTAGCGGTGGGCCTCACCACCCGACCGCGGGTACGGACCATCGGCGTGGCCCACGCTCTCGGGTGGACCGGGGCCTGGTTGGTGTCGGCCGCCGTGGTCATAGTCACCATCGGCACGGAGGGGGCTCTGGCCGGGGGCGTGGGAATGGGCCTCGCCGGGCTGTGCGCCGCCCTGATTTTGGCCGGACCCCTGGTCGATCGATTCAATCGGCCGGCCCTCCTGGCCTGCGCCACCTTCGGTCAGGCCTGCGCCGCCGCCCTACTTCTGATTTGGCCTAGCACTGCAGTGGTCGGGGCTACGGCGGCCATTGTCGGGTTCGCCACCGGCCTGGCCCAGCCGGCCGCCCTAGCTCTGCTGTCTCAGGTTGTCGAACCAGAACGACGGGTGT
>Ga0136612_10000034_pt1 | contig 26419 bp, 23 predicted proteins | sample AntDryUQ224A2306_2_FD_106644 | JGI IMG/M metagenome (GOLD analysis project Ga0136612, IMG submission 106644) | Polar desert sand microbial communities from Dry Valleys, Antarctica - metaG UQ224A (23.06) | ecosystem: Environmental > Terrestrial > Soil > Desert | place: Antarctica: Dry Valley... | reverse complement strand
CGCACCAAGCACTCCGTTGATCCCGTCCCCGGGATAGCCGAAGATCCGCTGCACGCCCCATTGGTGCAGGCGCTCGATGATGAAATCGCCAACCGTCTTGCTCATCAGGTGCTCACTCTCTTTTCCTGGGCGGAGGCGGACCGTGTGGCCGCCGTGGCAGCTCAAGGTCCTCGCGCCAGTAGTGATAGTGGCGTGTTTCCTAGAGCTGATCGCGCCTGCGGCTTCCCACCACCGGGTAGCTACACTCGATCCCGGTCGCGAGCAGGAACCCGCTCATCCCGCCTGCCTAGATTTGAGCGCCATGAGCCACCGCCTCTTCCGCATTCCGGGCGTCACGAAGGGCGATCGCGTGATAGGCCCAGCCGAGCACCAGCCCGAACATCGCGTGCGCAAAGATGCTGATCGGTCCTCGGGCCATGGCGAACCACGGAAACAGCGCGGTGAAGCCGTAGAAGTTCACGAAGTAAACGGCGAGGCCGAACAGGGTTCCTGCGGCGATCGAAGCGGCAAGGTTCAGCGCCAGCCTGGAGATGACGAAGCCGAGAATGACGCCGAGCAAGATCGACAGAACCAAATGGACCATCATCGCAACCATGACGATCATGAGATCGAACGTCTCGGGCGGAGGCAGGACACCCTCGCCCATGACCATCGCAGCCATCATTCGATGTGGACCCCAGGGGCTCATCCCTTGAACGAACGTCACCAGAGCCATCTCGAGCATGATGAAGACGATGCCGGCGATCACGCCGGCCCAAATTGCGGCTTTCCAATCTATTCTCGTCGGCATGGCAACCATTCCTCCTCTATGAATTGGTTGGCCTGAATCTGAGTCATTCGGATGTCCCGCCGGTTTGGTTACGCCCCATCGAATTCGATCGAAGCGCCGGGGCACCAACGGATAGGCTCCGGCTTTCCAAAGCGGCAGGGCACCATTCGAGAGAGCCCAAAAGAAAGGGGACACTCTGCTTCCAGGAGAACTGCCTTGGCTGGCGAGCTGTTCCCTCGGCAGCACAATCAGGCAGGCGTCGCTGCCGAAAGTGGGTGATGGAAATCGCCAAGGCGTGCGACGCGGATCAGGGGGGTCAGCACCGCGAGGGCGTCAGGGGGGCTGCGCCGCTTCGGGGGCAGAAGCGGCGCAGCCGGTCGCCAACGGGGGGAAGCGGCGACTAGCTCATGGTTCGGACAGGGCAGGCGATTGGTTACAGGGCTCGGCAATACCCGCAGGCAATCAGGCGGCCCGCTCAGCCGCGATTTCGCTTCCGAGCAGTCAGGCCGACGCCCGAAACGCCGCATAGCTGCCGTAGCTGACGACCGCGAACGGCACGACATAGGTGAGCGCCAGCTTCCACGGGACCGAGGCATTGCCATTGAACATTTCAACGCCCTGATTGATGAGGTTGAGCGCGGTCCCCACGACCACGGCTACGATCAAGGACCGCAGGACCGACGGCCCCGAAAAGGTGCGGCGCAACGCCTCGTTACGTAACATTGCGCAGGTGCTGCCATGACTTCGTCCCGTGGGCAATGACAGCCCCGCGTCCGGACGGAGCTGAAGGCCGGTGTGTGAACGGCCGTAACCTTCCGCCTGTCCCAAACGAAATGATGACTGGCCGAATGCCCCGGAACGGGCGGCCAGCCGGCTGTGGGCACCTCCCTCGCGCACAGCCGGCGAGTTTAGAAGGAGCCGCCAATCGTGAGGGCAAGTGATTGGATGTTCGCACCTGCGGCCGCTGCCGCCATCGTCGCCCCCGCCACCGCCTGCAACGGCCGAACCGAGAAGGCTCGGCTCGTCGCGAACACCGATCAGCCGCCTCATTCGATCGGCCATCGACTGACCCATGGTTGACGCAATCAATCCATTGCTCGCGTTCATGGCGGGCGTCCTCTCGATTCTTTCGCCCTGCGTTCTGCCGCTGATCCCGATCGTCTTCGGATCGGCCCAGAACCGCCATCCGCTCGGGCCGTTCGCGCTCGCGACGGGCCTCGCGCTGAGCTTCACGGTGGTGGGTTTGTTCGTCGCGACGGTCGGCTATTCCCTCGGGTTGGACAGCGACCTGTTCCGCCGCGTCGGAGGGGTGCTGATGGCCTTTCTTGGCGCCATCCTGCTCGTCCCCGCGGCACAGGCCAGGCTGAGCCTCGCTACCGGATTGATCGGCTCCTGGGCCGACCAGCACGCGGGCAGCTTCGAAACGCGAGGGCTTGCCGGCCAGGCGGTCCTTGGAGCGCTGCTGGGACTCGTCTGGGTGCCATGCGTCGGCCCGACCCTCGGGGCGGCGTCCGTGCTTGCCGCCCAGGAAGAGCATCTGGGGCAGGTGGCGCTGGTGATGGCCGCCTTTGCGGTCGGCGCCGCCATTCCGCTGACGGCGATCGGCGTCGGGTCCCGTGCGCTGCAGGCAAGAACGGGAGCCGACTTGCGCCGCGTGGGGCGCATAGGCAGGCCGGTGCTCGGAGCCATTCTCCTGACGCTCGGGCTGCTGATCGTCAGCGATCTCGATCGGCTGATCGAGGCGCGGCTCACCCAGGCGGCGCCGGATTGGCTGATTGAACTCACGACCCGCTACTGAAGGAGCCTGGTTTGGCAGGCCTTCCCGTCTTCCATCGCAGTGCAGTCACCCGGCGCAGCAGGACAGTTTTGCCACGTCCTTGCCGAACCCCTGCGCCGCGAGCTTCAGCCCTTCGACCGTTGTCAGGTACGGAAAGAGAGTCTCGCCCAGCTCTTTGGCCGTCATCCCCTGTTTCAATGCCAGCGCGAGCGTTTGGATGCTGTCCGCGCCCTCCGGCGCGCAGATCTGTCCTCCGAGGAGCCGGTCTGTCTGCGCATCGGCGACGAGCTTGATCAGGCCGCGCGTGTCCCGAGCAGCAAGCGCCCGCGGCACCTGATCGAGCGGAACAAGTGATGTTTTCGTCGCGATGCCCTTCGTTCGGGCTTCGGTTTCCGTCATGCCGACGCCGGCCACCTGCGGGTCGGTGAAGACAACCCAGGGCATGGCCCTATTGTCATAAACCAGACCATCGCCATTGAGAGCATTCCTGGCCGCGAGTTTCGCGCCATAGGCGGCCATGTAGACGAACTGGTCCCTGCCCGTGACGTCACCGGCTGCGTAGACGCCCGGCCTGGTCGTGCGCATTCGATCATCGACGATCACCGCGCCGTCGGGAGCAACTGCAACGCCTGCCTCGGCCAACCCCATCCCGGCCGAATTCGGCTTTCGGCCGGTCGTCACAAGGACCTGCTCCGCTTCAAGCTCTTCCGTCTCGCCATCGGCTTCAATGGCCAGTCGCACGCCATTTCTCGAGTGCGCAATTTCCCGATAGGCGAGTCCCGTCCGAACCTGCATTCCCTCGTCGCGGAAATAGCCGGTCAAAGCTTCTCCTATCTCCGGCTCGGCTTCGGGAAGCAGCCGCGATCGGGTGACAAGCGTAACCCTGCTTCCGGCGCGGGCCAGCATCTGGGCAAGCTCGCAGCCGATGTAGCCGCCGCCGATGATCATGATCGATCGCGGGAGCTCGGCAAGGTCCAGGGCGGTCGTGCTGGTGAGATAGCGTATCCGTTCGATGCCGCGAATGTCAGGGAGCGCGGGCGATGCCCCCGTCGCAATGATGACCTTGTCCGCCTGAAGCGCCTTGCCACCGATGGAAAGGCCGGCGCCATTCAGCCGGGCGTAGCCGTCGAGATAAGCGACTCGATTATACTCGGGCAGGAGATCGCGGTATTTCTTCTGCCTGAGCGCGGCGACCAGATCGTCCTTGGCGGCGATGAGCCCGCGCCAATCCTCGACGCGCGCGTCGCCGCTCACCCCGGGGAAGCGGCTCGCCGCCCGCGCCGAGTGGAGCGCCTCGGCCGCACGGATCATGGTTTTCGACGGGACGCAGCCGACGTTGACGCAGGTTCCCCCGATTGTCCCATGGCCGATCAGGGCGACGTTGGCACCCTCTTCGGCCGCCGTGATCGCGGCGGAGAAACCCGCCGAGCCGGCGCCGATGACGGCGAGATCGTAACCGCGTTTGCAACGATCAGACATTTGAGCTTCTTTCAGTATGGATGGCCGTTTCCGCCTGCTGATGCTCGACGATTGCGCCAGAGTCCGTAGGCGATCATGCCGACGAAGGCGGCCAGCGCCGGGAGCAGCACGTAATCTAGCCATCCCAGCCAGGCCGAAAGCCCGAGGGCACCCAGAAGCACGATGAGCACAGGCGTGAAACAGCACAGCGCCGCGACAATTGCGCCAACGATCCCGGTCTTGAGGATTGTCGCGTTCTTCACGGCTACGCGTCAGCGCGCAGGCTTCGCCGGATAGCCGGCATTGGTCGAGGCCGCTGCGATCGCTGCCGCATTTGTCTGCTTCGGGTCGAACACGACTCTCGCTTTCTTGGCAGCAAAGTCGATGTCCACCGAGCGCACGCCCTTGACGCCCTGCATCGCCTGCTTGACCGTGATCGGGCATGCCGGGCAGGTCATGTTTTCGATTGCGAAGGCCGAACTCTGTGCACGGGGGGCCCCATTCTTCGTGGACTGCGCGGCGGCGGTCGCCAGCGCAGTGGCGGACAAAATGCCTGCTGCGCTCAGGCCAAAGGCCACCGCTGCGTTTTTGATACCTTGTTTCATGAGAATTCCTCCTTGAAGCGCTAATAGAATAAGGGAGCCCACCAGTTGATGGTCAGAGCGGCGAGGATCAGAACCGTTGCGGTCCACAGCGCGGTCTTCGTGATGACCGAAGATCGTGGGCGCGCGCAGTAAGAGTCTTCTGCGCATTCGTTTTTGGGTCTGAAATAGACCTGCCAGAAGCCGAGGCCGACAAAGATCAGCGCCACGGCCGCGAAATAAGGCTGATAAGGCTCGAGCGCAGTCAGATTGCCGATCCACGCGCCGGAGATTCCAACGGTCACCAGCAGCAGCGGGACAATGCAGCATGACGAGGCAACGATGGCCCCGAGAAGCCCGCCTGCTGCGAACAAGCGCTGTCGCCGACCCGAAGCCGGGGGCGATCTCTCGGCGACAGTCCCTTGAGCTGACACGCTGCTTGCTCGGTGCGTTTCGCCAAAAGATTCTCGATTCAAGGCTCGTCTCCAGAGTGATTCGCCGCTATGTGCCACCTGTATCAACTACAGGATCAAGGGAAATCGACATGGCGCGGCAATCGCAGAGAATTCGGCGCGTCACTCGAGGCGAGCTGGCCCGCCTTACCGGCGTGAATGCGGAAACGATCCGCTATTTCGAGCGGATTGGCATGCTCCCGAAACCCGATCGGAGCGAGGGAGGGCACCGCCTGTATGACGACGAACACGAGCGAGTGCTGATATTCATCCGGCGAGCGCGAAGGCTTGGCTTCACGCCCGAGGAGGTCCGAGCGATCCTCGGGCTGGGGGGACCTGGAAGAGCCGCATGTGCTCAAGTCCGCGACATCGCTCAACATCATCTGGGACAGGTACGCGCCAAGATCGCGGACCTCCTGGAGGTCGAGAAGCTGCTAGCCGCCACGATTGCCCGCTGCTCCGGCGATGCTGACCCCCAATGCGCCGTCGTCGACATGATCCAGGAGGGAGCCGCGTCGTAGGAAGGAGCCGTTGTTTCACGCCGCGACCTTCGGCCAAGGCTGCTCGGGCGCGGTGCCGGTTGCTCGGTACAGGATTTCCGCTGCTGCAGCGGCCGCCGCACCGAAGGCAAGATGCGCCAGAAAACCGCGGATATGCGTAAGTGCCGGATAATCCCGATCGGGTGCGCTGAACCCCATTGCCGGCGTGAAGGATTCGTCCAGGAGCAGCGACATCGATGCGCCGGATACCAAAGCCGCGCCGAGTGGAGTCATGCCGCTGTAGCGGCGCAGGAACGTGTAAGCTGCGCCCCAGGGAATGCCCGATCCATAGTGGATTGCCGTCGCTGCGGCATCGGTTTGTTCCTTGCTTAGGCGGACATCCATGCTGCCGGCGAGCCGTTTTGCGGCCACTTGCGTCGGGGATCCCGGCCGCACTTGCTCTTCTCGACGCTTCACCGAGGCCGGCGTTATTCGATAGAGCGCGCTCTGGATCGGCCCGGTTAGTGCAGTGGCGAACAAGCCGGCAGTCAGACCAATCGCCAAATCAGGAACGATCGTCCGTGACATCTTCATGATCCGCTTCTCCTTTGAATTCCGCTCTGTCAGACCATGTAGCCCAGGTCCGAGGCGCCGGTCGGATAGGCGAACATCGTACTCTTCAGGTCGTCCGCAGTGAGGCCATGGCGGATCGCGAGGCCGAACAGGTTGATGACCTCATCGGCGTGCGGCCCAACAAGGTGAGCGCCCAGAATGCGTCCGGTTTCTTGCTCGACCAGCGTCTTGTAGCCGTAAACCGGCTCGGCGACCCGGCGCGCCGTGTACCAGTCCAAGGCCCGCTCGCACTTGAGCTGGAAGCGCAGCCCGGACTTGCGCGCCTCGGCTTCGGTCATTCCCACGGCTGCAATCGGCGGAAGCGTAAAGGCGACGCTCGGCACTCCCCGATAGTCGGGCCTGCGGTGATTGCCTTCGATAAGGTTCGCCGCAACGACTTTCGCATCATGGCTGGACACGGGGGTAAGCGGCGGGCCTCGCAGCGCGGCATCGCCTGCGGCATAGACAGCCGGGTTGCTCACGCTTTGAAGGAAGTCGTTGAGCTTCGGCCGGCCGTTCTCGACCGCCACATTGGCGGACTTAAGGTCGAGCCGACCGAGCGCCGGTGCGCGGCCTGCCGCATGGACCACGAGATCGGCGTCAACTTTGACCTCCTCGCCGTTCGCATCGGCACGGACTGAAAACCCGCTGCCATTGCGCTCGATTGCAGTGACTGTCGTCTCGGTGAGCACACGGACGCCGATCCGATCGAAAGCCTCCATCAGCCAGCCAACCAGCTCCGGCTCAAAGTGTGGGAGCATCCGTGAGCCGCGCTGAATCACCGTCACTTGTGCTCCGGCGCGTGCAGCGATGTGAGAGAATTCGGCTGCGATATAGCCGCCGCCGACAAGCACGATCCGCCTGGGCAGGCTTTCCATGGCAAGGAACGCCTCGTTGTCGACCAAGTGCTCTTCGCCGGGGATGCCAAGATGGATGGGGCGAGCGCCCGAGGCGAGCAGCACCTTGCGGCCAGTCAGTTCGGTCTCACCCAACCGAACGCTCGTCAGTCCGGTGAACCGCGCGGTTCCATGAAAGGTGGCGATCCCCGCTTCACGGTAGCGTTGCTCATGCTTCGTCGGGATCGGATCGGTGAACGTGCGTTTGAATGCGATCAGGGCGGGCCAGTCGATCTTCACTTCCCCATCGATGCCGTTACCGCGCATCCGTCGCTGGGCATCGACAACCTCGGCACCGGCGACCAGCATCTTTTTCGGATCGCAGCCGCGCAGCGCACAGGTCCCGCCGAAAGGCTTCTCGTCGATGACCGCCACGCTCCAGCCGACCTTGCGAACGCGCATTGCGGCGACCATCGCTGCGGTGCCGGTGCCGATGATCAGCAGGTCGAATTCCATTGTCATGCCTCCAGCTACGCAACAAAGCTGGACCGGCTACAGGTTCCCGCATTGGTCTCGCGGTGGCGGCGCCGGACCGAGCCGACTCCGCCGCGATCGTCCGCTGGTCCGCCCCTTGCGCAAGCGTCGTGCGATCGCAGGCGCAGGATTCCGCGTCTCGCCCTGCGGTCGGGCGGGTGAGGCGGCGCGAGCTGCGCTGCGTCGAGGCAAACGCAATCGGACGCTGGAGAACCACAAGTGCGGGATGGGTGGAGTTCTCCCAACGAGTGCTATCGCAGGGTCGAGCGCAGCAACGACCGGATCGCGCCGCGGTCGCTCACCGCGACGATTCTGCCGGTTTCCTTGCGGCCGTTGAACGCGATCAACGTGCTCTGCCGCGGCACCTTGAGCTTACGCCGTTCGGCCTTCTGTCTGTCGTAGTTGAGCCTGAGGATCACGAGATCCTTGAACGCCGGGTCGCGGGCGAGCTGGGTGATGTGCTTGTGCTGCACTTTGCAGACGGAGCACCAATCGGCATAGACGTCGACGAGGATCGAGCGTCCCTGTGCCTGCGCCTGCGCCAGGATCATTTCGTTGAACGGACGCACCTGCGCCGCGGCGACCGGCGAGGCGATCACCGTGAGCGCTGCCGCTCCCGCCGCCGCTCTCATTGCCATTCCAAAGCTCACATTGTCTCCTTTCCTCAAGCTTCGCCGCTGACCGGCGCCGCAAAGTCACTCGTCGATGAGCTTCCCTTCCGGGCGCAAGGCGAAGAACGCAAAGGCGAAGGTGACGTGATAGGGGACGTCGACCAGCGCGCCTTCGGCCCTTCTCTGAACGACCACATTACCGATGTCGCGGCCCTTCGAAATGTCGCGCTGGTCGACCGCCGAATTCTGCCCCGCTCTCCAGGTGAGGACGACGTTCCCGTCCTCGATCCGACCGCGGCGCGCGAGGCTGCGCAGAGTCCAGGCCCTGTCGCCGACCGCGACTACCCGCGCCATCGGCTCAATGTCCTGCGGAAGGTCGCCGGTGAAGAAGGGAAGCGGCCGGTCGCGGCGATCGTAATTTTCGTAGGGGTTCTGGTAGAATTGCGCAGCCGCGACCACCGGCAGAAGGATTCGGCCGCTTGGGAAGCGGTTCCTGAAGATTTCGAGCGCTTCGACACGCGCCGGCAGCACGGTCAGCTCGCGGCCGGCAAATTCGCCGATCAGGCCTCCGCCGACGAATTGCTGCCACCAGCTTTCGGTCTGGCGGTCGTACATCACCATGTCCGAATGGCGCAGCTTGCCGGTCGTGCCGAAGTCAAGCACCCGCCTGTCGAGGCGGCGGTCGAACACGACGGCGCTGTCGCACAACGGGCAATAGGTCACCGCGACCGGGACGCCGGCGATCTCATCATTGACAATCTCGTGGCGGATCAGGATCCGTAGCGGATAGGCACGCGCCTCGCCGCCGTGGCTGAAGCTGATCACCGGCTCCTTCGGACCGAGCTGGAGCGGGTAAGAAGCGTCGAGCGGGACGAAGCGCGGATTGTCGATCGAGCGGATTCCGTCCTTCCCGGGTCCACCTTCGCTGACCTCGGTGAACGGGATCGTCGATCTGCTGAAATCGGTCAGCGGAAACTCGGATTTCCAATGCGCGGGCGGCCGCTGTTCCTGCAGCTGCTGGGCATCGGACGCGGGCGCTGCGCAGGACGCCGCGGGCACGCAAAGGAAGATCAGCGCCGACAAGGCGGAAGCGGACAAAGTAGGCGACATCATTTGGTAATTCGTCCGCTTTTTTCACTTGGTTACACGTGCGCTCAAAGAGAGGCTTGGAATGCCGACCGTGCCGATTAGCTCCCGGCCGAGTTGTACCGATATTTGGACGTGTCCGCGGTGCCGCTGAGCGGGCCGTCGACAGTAGAGAGATTCCCGACCGCATCAGGTCGCGATTGAACTGTTAACCACTATTGGTCTATCCTGACCCCATGATCAGGCTCGTTCTGGCATTGCTTTGCGCCCTTGGGCTTGCCTTCAGCCCGATGGCGGCTGCGTCGGCCGCCCCTGGGGACTTGCGCGGCTGCACGATGGGCGGCGAAATGCCGGACATGCCGGCCGACCACGCGAAGATGGATTGCTGCACGCCCGCCTGTCATGCGCCCTCGGCGACTGCTCTCCTGCCGAGGCAAGGCGCGGATCTGCCGGAGTTTTTGGGCGGGATCAGGCTCGCCCCCGCTCCTTCGAAGGAGCTTGCGTCTTTCGTGAGCTCGGCTCTCGATCCACCTCCGCGAATCTAGCCTTCCCTAACGCAACGCCGTCCCCGCAGCCGATGCGATGCATCGATTCGCGGTGCGATCGTTCGAGTGACGCGAGAGCGTCATCTGGAAAGGCATGACCAATGAAATATTTCACTTTTGCCACGGCTGTTGCCGTGCTGGCGCTAACCGCTTGCGGCCAGGCGCAGGAATCCACGCGCGAAGCCAGTACGCAGAGCGGGGTGGAAAGTAGGGACGCCGGACAGACCTACACCGGGGCCGGCAAGGCCACCGCAATCGCCGGCGATCGGGTCAGCATCGAGCATGGCCCCATCGAGGGCATCGGTTGGCCGGCGATGACGATGAGCTTCACCGCGCCTGCCGGCGTTGTCGAGGGCGTCGAAGCTGGAAGCGACGTTGCCTTCGCTTTCAAGCAGCAGGGCAGCGCATACGTGCTGACCTCCCTCCAGAAGCGCTGACCGCGGTTCGACGCGGCCGCATGGCCGCGCAGCCCGGCACGGGAGATGGCACATGGATAGATTCACAAGAGCAACAGTCGCGGCCACATGCGCGCTCATCCTTGCGCCGCCGTCGGTCGCGCAGGAGCGGACGGCGGAACCGACCGGATTGAGCCTGCAAGAGGCGGTTGCGCTGGCACACGGCGACCAGCCGCGCCTGCTTGCCTATGAGCGCGAGGCAAAAGCATCGGAGGAGGCTGCGATAGCCGCGCGAAGCCTGCCCGATTTCAAAGTCACCGCCGGCATCCAGAATTTTCCGATCCGGGGGGAGGATGCGTTCAGCCCAACCTCGGCGATGATGACCATGTATACGATCGGCGTGATGCGCGAGCAGGTCCGCCGCTCGAAGCGCGAGGCCGAAGCCGTGCGCATCCTCGCCGAGGCGCTGGTCAGCCGCCGCCAGGCGAGTTCGGAGGAGCGGCGCATTCGCCGCGAGGTGATGATCGCCTGGATCGACGCGGTCGAGGCGCGTGCCAAGCAGCAATTGCTGGATCGGTTGATCGCCGACCTTCGCGCCGGCCGCAAGGTGATCGAGGCCGGCGTGCCGACCGGATCCTCGACACCGGCGCTGGCCCTTCAGGCCGACGCGGAAATCGGGCTTGAGCAAGCGCAGCTGGCGGACGCGCGCCGCGCCGAGGCGCGGGCGCGGGCCGATCTGGCGCGCTGGATCGGGAGCGCGGCGGACCGGCCGCTGCCGGAATTGCTCCCGAGAATTGAACTGCCCACCGGCCTGGGCAACAGCCCGCCAGCTCTTGCCGCGCATCCGCTAATCCAGGCCGCCGTCGCCGAGCAAGAGGTCGCGACGAGACAGATTGAAGTTGTGCGGCAGGAGCGCAAGCCCGACCTCAGCTGGTCGGTGTCGCTCGGGATTCGCCCCGAGCATGGCGAGATGGTCAGCGCTTCGGTGTCCCTGCCGCTTCAGACCAACCGGCGCAACCGCCAGGACCGTCTGATCGGGGCGGCGCAAGAGCGCGCCGCTGCCGCGCGCCTGCGGCTCGAGGACACCAGGCGCGAGCTTGAACGTGGCTATCGGGCAGCGGTCGCCAACTACGAGGGCGCCGACAGGGAAGTTGCGCGGATAGATCAAGAGGCCGTGCCGGCGCTGGAAGCCGCCTTCAAGGCCGCCGAGGCACGCTATGCGGGCGGCGGCGGCACGCTCGACCAGCCGTTTGAGATCGTTCGCCGCTACACCGAGGTGGCGATGCAGTCGGTTGAAGCCCGCGCCAGGCGAGCGCGCGCCGCGGCCGAAATCCTGTACATCTTGGGGGAGACCGACCGATGAAACGATTGTTGGTCGTTCGACGGCCGCAGCGCCGCGAGGTTTTGATCGCGTCGGCTGTGCTCGTCGCCGTGGCCGCGAGCGGCGTTACCGGCTATATGCTCGCCGGGGGCGGCGTCGCCGAGCAGTCGGCCAGCGCGGACAATTCGGGCCGCAAGATCCTCTATTGGTACGACCCAATGATCCCGGCCGAGCGCCATCCGGGGCCCGGCAAGTCGTCGATGGGGATGGAACTGATCCCCAAATATGCCGACGAAGGCGCGCAGGGCGGGGTCACCGTGTCGCCGGCGATGATGCAGAATCTCGGCATGCGTCTGGCGCGCGTCGAGACGCGCGACCTCGCTCCGACGGTGCGCTCAGTGGGCCGGATCGAATTCGACGAGCGGCTGCTGTACGAGGTGCAGACGCTGACGCCCGGATTTGTCGAGAGTCTTGCCGTGCGGGCGGAAGGCGAGCCGGTGGCGGCCGGACGGGCCGTCGCGCAGGTTTATTCGCCTGAACTGCTGGCCGCCCAGAACGAGTATAAGGCGTTGCTGCAGGCACGAAGCGTCGCCTCCGCGAGCCTGCGAGGCGCGGCGCGAAGCCGGTTGCGGCTGCTCGGCATGCCCGAAGCGATGGTCCGCCGGCTCGAACGAGGCGGAGCGCCACAACGCAACTACCCCGTGGTCGCTCGGGCATCCGGGGTGGTCATGAAGATTGGATCGCGGCCCGGAGCGCAAGTCAGCCTGGGCCAGTCGGTGGTGACGATTCAGGGACTGTCGCGCGTGCTGGTGATCGCCGACGTTCCCGAGGCATCGCTGGCGGGCGTGAATCGCGGCCAGCCGGCCGAAATCACGTTCCCTGCCTATCCGGGCGAGGTTCGCAAGGGCGTGGTGGATTACGTTTTCCCCTCGCTTGACCCGCAGACTCGAACGGCGCGCGTGCGGATCACGCTGGCCAACCCGGGCCTCAGGCTCAAGTCGGGCATGTTCGCCAATGTCACCCTGCAGGGGACCGGCGGCATGGCGGTGGTCGTGCCGAGCGAGGCGGTGATCGATACCGGCCGACGGCGCGTGGTGATCGTCAGGCGCGACGACGCCTTCATTCCGGCTGAGGTCACCATCGGGCGCGATGTCGGCGAGTGGACTCAAATCCTTGCCGGCGTCCGGCCCGGCGAGCAGGTGGTCGCATCGGGCCAGTTCCTGATCGACTCCGAGGCCTCGCTGTCGGGAATCGTCGACAGACTGGCCGCCAATCAGCCGCGTCCAGCGCAACTGGTCACGACGCGCGGCCAAGTTTTCTCGCTCAATGCCGACAACAACCAGGTCACGATCAAGCATGAGGCGGTTCCTCAGCTCGGCTGGCCGGCGATGACCATGACCTTCAAGGTGGAGCGCCCGGCGATGTTGCGCGGACTGAAGCGCGGAGCAGACGTCCGCTTCACTTTTGGGGCTAAACCGCAGGGCAGAGACTATGTGATCAAGAGCGTCCAGCTGGACGGCGGCCAATGATCGAGCACATCATTCGCTGGTCGGTGGTCAACAAATTCCTCGTGCTGTTTGCCGCCGCCGTCCTCGCGGTCGCCGGCCTGTATTCGGTGAGCCGCACGCCGATCGACGCGCTTCCGGACCTTTCCGACGTTCAGGTGATCATTCGCACCAGCTATCCGGGCCAGGCGCCGAACATCGTCGAGTCACAAGTCACCTATCCGTTGGCGAGCACGATGCTTTCGGCTCCGCAGGTAAAGGCGGTTCGCGGCTTTTCCTTCTTCGGCGACAGTTTTGTCACCATCTTGTTCAAGGACGGCACCGATCTCTACTGGGCGCGCTCGCGCACGCTGGAATATCTCAGCCAGGCGCGCGACCGGCTGCCGAAAAACGTCTCACCGACGCTCGGGCCCGACGCGACCGGCGTCGGCTGGGCCTTTGAGTATGCGCTGGTCGACCGGTCGGGCGGCCGCGATCTCGGGCAGTTGCGCGCGCTTCAGGACTGGTTTCTCCGCTTCCAGCTCAAGGAAGTCGACGGCGTCGCGGAAGTGGCGAGCATCGGCGGCATGGTGCAATCGTTCCAGGTTCAGCTCGATCCTGACCGGCTCCAGCTCTACCGGCTGTCGGTCAGCCAGGTCATCGACGCTATCCAACGCGCCAATAACGAGGCCGGAGGCTCCGTCATCGAGCGAGCCGGCGCCGAATATATGGTCCGCGTCGGCGGATATCTGAAGACATTGCAGGATTTTCGCGACATCCAGGTCACATCGCGCGGCGGCGGCGTGCCGATCACCGTCGGCGATGTCGCCCGTGTCCAGATCGCGCCCGAGTTCCGGCGCGGAATCGCGGACCTCAATGGTGAGGGCGAAGTTGCCGGCGGCGTGATTGTCGTGCGTCAGGGTGCGGACACGCAAGCCGTCATAGAGGCGGTCAAGACCAAGCTCGAACGGCTCAAGGCAAGTCTGCCGGCCGGAGTGGAGGTCGTCACGGTCTACGATCGCTCTGCCCTGATCGAGCGGGCGGTCGCCAATCTGTGGGAAAAGCTCGCCGAAGAGCTGCTCATCGTCGCGCTCGTCACCGCTGCCTTCCTGCTGCACCTCCGCTCTTCCCTGGTCGCCTTGGTAACCCTCCCGCTCGGAATCCTCGTCGCGTTCACGGTGATGAGGCTGCAAGGCGTGAACGCCAACATCATGTCGCTTGGCGGGATTGCGATCGCGATCGGTGCAATGGTCGACGCGGCGATCGTCATGATCGAGAATGCGCACAAGAAGCTGGAGCACGCCTCGAACGACGACGGCGAGCTGCCGGAGCGCAAACGCGTTCGAGTTCTCATCGACGCCATGGTGGAGGTCGGACCGGCGCTGTTCTTCTCGCTGCTGATCATCACGCTGTCCTTCCTGCCGATCTTTACTCTTGAAGCGCAGGAAGGGCGTCTGTTCCGGCCGCTCGCGCTGACCAAAACTTATTCCATGGCGGCGGCGGCCGGGCTGTCGATAACGGTCGTGCCTGTGCTGATCGCGATGTTCGTTAAGGGCCGCATCCGGCCCGAGCGCGACAATCCGATCAGCCGCTTCCTGATCCGTGCATACAGGCCCGCGCTGGAATGGGTGCTTAAGCGGCCCAGGAAAGTCATCGGCATCGCCGCCGCGGCGCTCGCGCTCACCATCATTCCCTGGAGTCAGCTCGGCGCCGAGTTCATGCCGGCGATGGACGAGGGCGACGTCCTCTACATGCCGACGGCGCTGCCTGGGCTTTCGACGGCTGAAGCGGGACAGTTGCTGCAGCTCACCGACCGGATCATCAAGACCGTGCCGGAGGTGAAAACGGTTTTCGGCAAGGCCGGCCGCGCGGATACCGCGACCGACCCCGCGCCGCTCGAGATGTTCGAGACGACCATCCAGTTTCGCCCCAAGAGCGAATGGCGGCCAGGGATGACCAGCGAGAAGATTATCGAGGAGCTGGACTCGAAACTCAAGATTCCGGGCCTGGCCAATGTGTTCGTGCCGCCGATCCGCAATCGCATCGACATGCTTGCAACCGGAATCAAAAGCCCGGTGGGGGTCAAGATTACCGGTCCCGATCTCGATACGCTTCAGCGGCTGGGCGAAGAGGTCGAGCGGGCGGTAAAGCAAGTGCCTGGAACCGCCTCGGCGGTCTCGGACCGGATTTCAGGAGGCCGCTATATCGACATTGACATCGATCGGCTCGCCGCAGCACGCTATGGCCTGTCCATCGCCGATGTTCAGGCGACGGCAGCCACCGCTGTGGGCGGAGCGTCGGTCGGCGAGAAGATCGACGGCCTGGCGCGCTTTCCGATCAATGTGAGATTCCCACGCGAGATGCGCGACAATGTGGCGGCCCTCAAACAGTTGCCGGTCATCACGTCTGACGGTGCCGTCGTGCCACTGTCGCTGGTCGCTAACGTCCGCGTCACCCAAGGCCCCTCGATGATCAAGAGCGAGAATGCCCGGCCGGCGGTCTGGGTCTACATCGACGTGCGCGACCGGGATCTCGTCGGCTTTGTCAGGGACGCGCAAGCGACGGTCGCGAAGTCGGTAAGGCTACCGCCAGGCTACGCGATCAGTTGGTCGGGACAGTTCGAATATGCCCAGCGGGCGTCCGAGCGGCTGGCGTGGGTCGTTCCGACGACGGTCGGCATCATTTTCCTGCTGCTCTTCCTCGCCTTCGGCAGGGCACGCCAGCCGGTGATCATCCTGCTCACTCTGCCGTTCGCGCTGGTCGGCGGCATTTGGCTCATCTTCCTGCTCGGTCACGACGTGTCGGTTGCAAGCGCCGTTGGCTTCATCGCGCTGGCGGGGCTCGCGGCGGAGTTCGGCGTCATAATGCTGGTGTATCTCGACCGCGCGATCGAGCTACGCGTCCAGGAACGGCGGTTGTCCAGCGACACGGACTTCGATGAGGCGCTGATCGAAGGTGCGGTGTTGCGGGTTCGGCCAAAGGCGATGACCGTCGCGGTTATCCTCGCCGGCCTCTTCCCCTTGCTGGTCGGCCACGGCACGGGGTCGGAGGTAATGCAGCGGCTCGCCGCACCCATGGTCGGTGGAATGCTCAGCGCTCCGCTGCTTTCGCTGTTCGTATTGCCGGCAATCTACAAACTGATGGGCTGGAGAAGATTTGCGGCAATAGCGGAGGAACAGCAGTCGGATACGCTGGAACTTCGGCCAGCACTGTGACGTAGAAGCCCCCGATGCGAGCACCTAAAGAGAGCGGCAAAGCCTATTCGGCGGTAGTGTCCGCAAGGGGGGGATTGCAGACATTCCTGGCGCACTGTTAAGTCAGGCCCGCCCCGCTTCGGAGGGAGATGAATGCCTCGCTACCGCAATGCACTGCCACAACTCTCGGGCGACATGTTCCTGACCGATGCTGGGCTGGAGACTGACCTGATCTTCAACCACGGGGTTGAGATCAAGGCATTCGCTGCTCATACTCTCTTACCGAGCACTGAGGGCCGCGCGGCCCTTAATCACTATTTTGAAGGATTTCTCGACCTGGCCAGAAAGAGAAATGCCGGCTTCATCCTCGACAGCGCGACATGGAAAGCTCACCGCCATTGGGCGCGGGAGCTGGGCTCTGACCCGGCTGAGCTTCGCGCAGCCAATGAGGAAAGCATCCGCTTCATCAGCGAGTTGCAGGATCGATTTTCGCACAATGCGAAGCCCATCGTGCTCAATGCCATCGTTGGACCGTGCGGCGATGCCTATCGGCCCGAAGCCGCGATCTCGACCGATCAGGCAGAGGCCTATCATGCCGAACAGCTTGGCTGGATCGCTGACACCGAGGCAGACATGGTCACCGCCGTGACATTCAACCAGGCGAGCGAAGCGGCAGGGCTGGTCAGGGCCGCGCGGAGTGCCGGCTTGCCCGCCGCAGTGTCCTTTACCGTTGAAACCGATGGTGCGCTGCCGAACGGGCAGAGCTTGGCCGATGCGATTGCCGAGGTCGATGAAGCGTCGGACAGCTATCCAGCTTACTTCATGATCAACTGCGCTCATCCCGAACATTTCAGCAAAGTGCTTGAGGATTCACCTTGGGCGCGCCGGATCCGAGGGGTCCGAGCGAATGCGTCGCGCAAGAGCCACGCCGAACTCGACGAGGCGCCCGAACTCGATGCTGGCGATCCCGTGGAAATGGCCGGACAATATCGCGAGCTTGAACAGCGCATGCCCTGGCTGAACATCTTCGGGGGCTGCTGCGGAACCGACTTGCGGCATGTCACGGAAATTTCGGGAGCAGTTGGACCCCGCTGACAATGAAAATTTGCCGCTTCAGGTGGAAAAGACGTTAGCGCTCCAACCCTTGACGCGCACCACGCCCCGCACAGAGGCGAGAACTTTAGGGGGGCTGGTCACGCCGGGCACAACAAAACGTCTTGAGGCGGGGTCGATGTCCGCTTTGGGTGGAAAGCGATGAGGCGGCTATGCTGGCGCCGCTTGAACAGGGTGGACTTGAACATGACCGTTGCGGCATAGGAGACCACCACGAGGGGAGCCAGCGCAAGATTTCGAGCGGCATCCAAGCGGAACCAATAGAGCAATCAGCACGGCCGTCGCTCCCTAAATTTAGCAGGTATACTGGCGACCACTTTCCTTCCTCAAAGCGCGACGAGCGGCATCTTTCATCGCCGCAACGAAGCTCGCAATACGGGATGGAGAGTCTCCAGCCTCGGCGGCAAGCCCCACGATCGCAGAACCGCTGATCACTCCAGCTGCGCCGGCCGCAATCGCCTGCCGGACATGGGCGGGAGTCGAAATGCCGAATCCAAGAACTGGCGGCGGAGCCACCAGGCGCTTAAGATCGGTGAAGAGGCGTTCGTGTTCGAGCTCGAGCTCGTCCTGAACGCCGGTCACGCCCAGGCGAGTCACGCAATAGGCATAGCCGGTGCAGAGGCGGGCGACGCGCGTGAGCGTCTGCTCTGGCGTGTTCGGCGCAGCGATCATCACCAAGTCCATTCCGGCGGCCCGAACAGCGTCGGCGTAAGGTTCGGCTTCAAGCGCCGGGACGTCGGCGACGAGCAAGCTGTCAACACCGGCAGCCGCCGCATGGGAGCAGAAGCGGCCGCGTCCCCGAGCCGCAAGCAGGTTCGCATACGTGAGAATGCCCACCGGCACGGGCGAATGCCTATGCCGAAAATCGGCCAGAAGCTGGAAGCAATCATCGACCCGCACCCCTGCCCTTAGCGCGCGGTTCGCCGCGGCTTGGATCACCGGTCCGTCGGCGATCGGGTCCGAAAAGGGAATGCCGACCTCGATCATGTCAGCTCCTCCTTCCACGAGCGCGTCCAGCAAGACGGCGCTGGTTTCCAGGTCAGGGTCGCCGAGCATGAGAAAGGCGCCGAATGCGCCTTCGCTGCGCGCGCCGAGCCGCTCGAACATTGCGCCGTAGCGGCTCACAACCGACCTCCGAGCAGCGCCTGCGCCTGAGCGACATCCTTGTCACCGCGCCCAGAGAGGTTGACCACTATCACGGTCTCCTTCTCCGCCTGATCCGCCATCCTCAGGGAGTGGGCGACAGCGTGGCAGGATTCGAATGCGGCGATGATTCCTTCGCCTTTCGCAAGCCGCACGAACGCATCGAGCGTCTCGCGATCGTCGACGCCGACATAGTCGGCGCGGCCGGTTTCCTTCAGGTGCGCGTGCTCCGGGCCGACCGCAGGATAATCGAGCCCGGCAGACACAGACCAGGTATCGCTGATTTGCCCATCATGGTCTTGAAGCACGAGCGTCTCGGCGCCGTGGAGGATGCCCGGAGTGCCCCGGAGAATCGTCGCGCCGTGCTCGCCGCTGTCGAGCCCCTTTCCGGCCGCTTCGACCCCAACCAGGGCAACTCCGTCATCCTCGACGAAGTCGGAGAAGATGCCGATCGCGTTCGATCCGCCGCCGACGCAGGCGACGACGGCATCCGGTAGCCGCCCTTCGGCCTCGAGGATCTGGGCGCGCGCCTCCTGCCCGATCACCCGCTGGAACTGCCTGACCATTAGCGGGAACGGGTGCGGCCCCGCCGCCGTGCCGAGCAGATAATGAGTTTCGGGAAAGCTCGCGCTCCAGTCGCGAAGCGCCTCGTTGATCGCGTCCTTCAGTGTACGTCCGCCGCTTTCCACCGGCACCACCTCGGCACCCATCAGCTCCATGCGGAAAACGTTAAGTTGCTGCCGCTCGATATCCTTCGCGCCCATGTAGATGCGGGTCTCGAAGTCCAACAGCGCGCCGGCGATAGCGGTGGCGACTCCGTGCTGGCCGGCTCCCGTCTCGGCGATCAGCCGGCGCTTGCCCATGCGCCTCCCAAGCAGCGCCTGCCCGAGCACCTGGTTGATCTTGTGCGCTCCGCCGTGCAGCAGGTCCTCGCGCTTCAGATAGATCCGGGCGCGATCGGTTCCGAGGTTGCGGCAGCGGGTGAGAGGCGTTGGCCTGCCGGCGTAAGTCGTAAGCAGTTCGTTTAGCTCCGCCTGGAACGTCAGATCGTCCTCGGCATCGAGGAATGCCGCCTCGAGCTGCTCGAGCGCCGGCACCAGGATCTCGGGAACGAAGCAGCCGCCGAACCGGCCGAAGCGGCCGTCTAGCCGCATTGCGCAGTCCTTCGGCAGTCGGGCCGCAGAGATTCAAACAGCGCCCGCACCTTTGCGTGATCCTTGCGGCCTGGAGCGGCTTCGACACCGGAACAGACGTCGATTCCGTAGGCTCCGACCCGCTGGGCCACTCGCGCGTTCGTCAGACCGATGCCGCCGGCAAGAAAGGCTCTGCGGAGGTCCAGCCGCCCAGCTACCAGTCTCCAGTCGAAGGGCCGCCCCGAGCCGCCGGTTTGTCCGTTCACCAGACTGTCGAACAGAGAACGGTCGGCACCGAGGCGCGCGGGCTCGGCGATTTTGCCGACCCCGCAGGCGGTCCAGATCTCACAGCCTCGGGGCAGAATCGAGCGAAGGTCGCGAAGGTCCCGATTTCGGCCGTGGAGTTGCACCGCGTGCAAGCCAATATCGCTCGCAGTACGTGCGACAAATTCATGCTCGTGATTTCGGAATACGCCAACCAGCCGCAAGCCCCGCTGGCGAGCCCTGGCGGCAATTCGGGCGGCCTCGCCGCCGACCTTTCGCGGGCTTTCCTCTACAAAGATCGTACCCACGTGCGTAGCTCCGGCCTCGGCGGCTAAATCGACATCTTCCTCGCGCGTCACTCCGCAGATTTTCACGTTGCCGTAGACGAGTGCGCGAACGGCGCGTGAAATATTATCGGCGGCCATCAGTGATGAACCGACGAGAAAGGCGTCGACGCTCGGCGCAAGCCGCTCGACGTCCGAGCGTTCGCGGATTCCGGACTCGCTGATGACGATCCGGTTCTTCGGTACTCCGCGCGCCAGCCGCTCCGTAACCGCGAGGTCGGTCTTGAGGGTCTTGAGATCGCGATTGTTGATGCCGATGGTCGTCGCGCCGAGCGCAAGCGCTCGTCCGAGCTCCCGCTCGTCATGCACCTCGACGATCACGTCCATGTTCAGCCGCTCCGCCTCGGCGATAAGCGCGCGTGCTTCTTCGTCATCGATCATCGCAAGGATTGCCAGCACCGCATCGGCGCCGTGCGCCCGCGCTTCGGCGACCTGGCGTGGGTCGACAATGAAATCCTTGGCAAGGATCGGGCCGTCAAAGCGCTTACGAACGGTTCTAAGATCGTCGAGCGATCCGCCGAAGTAAGGCGCATCGGTGAGCACGCTGATCGCATCGGCGACAGGCGCATAGGCATTCACCGCCTGCTCAACGCTGATTGTGCTCCGGTGTCCGGAAGGCGACGTCCTCTTGCCTTCCATGATGAAGCGCGCACCGGGCCTCGCGAGCGCCTTGCGAAGACTGCGTCGTGTCGGCTCCGGGTCGAAGGCGACGCTGCCGAGCCGCGCGGCGACGTCGCGCCGCTTGCGTTCGGCGATCTCGCCCAGCACGCCGTCAACCATTGCTCGCCTCGATATAGGAGTCGAGCACCACGCCCGCGTTGCCCGACAGCAAAGCATCGCGCGCCAGATCGGCGGCGTCGCGCAGGCTTTCCGCCTTGCCCGCGGTCAACAGAAGCGCAGCGGTGTTGAGGATGACGATATCCTGCTCGGCCCGGGTGCCCTGCCCACTCAGCAGCGCCCTGAACCGCGCCGCATTCTCCGCGACATCGCCGCCTGTCACGAGGCTCAGCGGTGCCCGTTCGAGGCCACCGTCTTCGGGTGTGAGAGTTATCTCGGTGATCGTACCGCGCGAGAGACGAATCGCCCGTGTCTCCGCGTGCAGCGCGACTTCATCCAGACCCGACCCATGGACGATGAGAGCCTCCTCGACCCCCATGGCATCAAGGGTGTGTGCAATACGCCGAAGCATCTTCGGGTCCGCGACTCCGAGTAGCTGCACCGGCGGTCTCGCCGGATTGATGCAGGGGCCAAGCAGGTTCATGACAGTACGCACATGCAGCTGGCGGCGCACGAGCGCGGCGTGCTTCATGCCGGGGTGGTACCCCGGTGCGAACAGAAAGCAGAAGTTGGTCTGGTCCAGCGCCGACCGGGCGGTCGCAGGATCGATCTCGATCCGGGCACCGACTGCTTCAAGAACGTCCGCCGAGCCGCAGCGCGAACTCACGTTGCGATTGCCGTGCTTGGCGATCGGCAATCCACAGGCCGCGGCGACAAAGGCGACGGCTGTCGAGACGTTAATCAGTCCCGAGCTGTCGCCGCCGGTGCCACAGCAATCCGCAAACAGATAGTCCGGTCGTTCGAAGGGAAGGGCTGCTGCGAACAGTCCACGGGCAGCCCCGATCATCTCCTCGGAAGTCTCCCCCTTCATCCGCAGCGCGATCAGCATGCCCGCGATTTCGGCGGGCTCGAGCTTTCCGAGCACTAGCCGCTCGAAAAGATGCTCTGAATCGTCGGCAGGGAGATCCTCACCGGCCAGCAGGCGCGGCAGCGGATTGGGGACCGGGCCGGTATCGGCGACGGGGTGACGGACGAGCGGGTCCGTCAAATGGGCTTGGGTCAACATGGGCATATCCTCGCGGCAATGAAAAACCCGCCGGAAGGCGGGTCGATGGTCGGTCAGGGAGTGTCGGGTCGATCGATCAGCTCACCAGCCGCGCCATCGCGCCGCGAAGGTCGTTTCGCGCGACCAAAGCCAGGCCGTCCCTAATGCGGCGGGCTGGAAGTGATTGGCAAGTGCGCGAAATTCGGTCACGGCATTAGCCTCGTTCCTGCCAATCCACTTGTCAAGCGTGCAGAATGTCAGATTCAATCACCCTTGCTGAAGCGCAGGCGCTGGACCGTGCCGACCCATTGAGCACGTTGCGCGGCCGCTTCATGCTGCCCGAAGGCGTTGCCTATTTCGACGGTCACTCCCTGGGCCCTCTGCCGTGTCAAACACTGACGAATCAGCGCGAGGTCGTCGAATATCAATGGGGCCGGCACCTCATCGGTGGGTGGAATGATGCCGGCTGGATCGATGCACCACAGCGCGTCGGAGCCAAGATCGCCCGCCTCATCGGTGCAAAGCCTCATGAGGTGATCGTCGCCGATTCAACATCGGTGAACCTGTTCAAGCTGATCGTTGCCGCGTCCCGACTCTCATCGCGCGGTACACTCCTGATTGAAGCCGACGACTTCCACACCGACCGGTATATCGCGAGCGGCGCCGCCGAGCTCACTGGCCTCAAGCTCCGCATCGCTCCACGTGCGAAGGTGAAGGACAGCATGGATCCTGACACCAACCTCGTCCTTCTTGCGCACGTCCACTACAGCACCGCGGAGAGGTACAACATCGCGGCCGTGACGCAGTGCGCGCGAGATGCGGGGGCGCTCACTGTCTGGGATCTCAGCCACAGCACCGGAGCCGTGCCCTTGCAGCTGCACGGCGACGGGGTCGAGCTCGCGGTCGGGTGTGGCTACAAATATCTCAATGGCGGACCAGGCGCGCCGGCCTTCGTCTATGTTGTCGAACACCTGCAGGAACGGTTGCTCTCGCCGTTGCGGGGCTGGATGGGTCATGCGGCGCCGTTCGACTTTACCCCAAATTATGTGCCCGCGCCTGGCATCGACCGTTTCCTGGCGGGCACGCCGCCGATCCTGAGCCTTGCTGCGCTTGATTGCGGCATCGACACCTTCGATGGCGTCTCGATGCAGGCTGTCTGGGAGAAGTCGATTGCGCTGTTCGAGATGTTCGAGCGCTTGATGGCGGACCGCTGTCCGGAGCTGGTCTGCATCTCGCCAAGAGAACCCAGCCTGCGCGGCAGCCACATCTCCTTCCGCCATCCCCATGCCTTCGAAATCTGCCAGGCGCTGATCGACGCCGGCGTGATCGGCGATTTCCGGGCTCCTGATGTAATCCGCTTTGGACTGACGCCCCTATATCTTCGCTACGAAAATGTCTGGACCGCAGTCGTGTGCTGCGCCGAGATCGTGGACAGCCGCGGCTGGGACCATCCGAGGTTCAGCGCTCGTCGAAAGGTGACTTAGGCCGGATCGCTCGCACGGCCGTCATGTCCGCAATGGATCGAACGCAGACATTAAGCCGCTAATGTCAACAATGAGCGGAAAGCGGACGTCGCCAAGCCAGCTGATATTTGGGCGGAGTGAGTCACGTTCGCATGGCCGCGAGGACACTTGCACGCTTGCCGCACGGGGAGCACACTCGACTGCAAAAGGCACAAGGAATCTGTCATGACCTTATGCGGTGGCTGCCATTGCGGTTCGATCCGGTATTGCGTCACGGGCGAACCGAACCACGTTGACCTATGCCACTGCGCCGATTGCCGCCGCAATTCCGGTGCGCCAGTGGTCTGCTGGGCGGGCTTTCAAGAAACCAGCCTCACGCTCGAAAAGGGGAAGGCAAAGACCTTCAACTCATCGGGCTCGGCGTTCCGCGATTTCTGTTCCGATTGCGGCACCGGCCTGTTCTATCGCAACGCCGAGCTGCTGCCCGGGATTGTCGAAGTCCAGTCCGCCACACTGGATGACCCAGAGGCGCTGCCGCCCCACCAGCACATCCAGGCGGCGGAGCGACTTGGCTGGATGGAACGTGCCCACGAGCTGCCTTCCGTGCAGCGATTTCCCGAAATGGCCTAGCAAGCCCGACGCCAGTTCCAATGTCCGCTTTGGGTCGAAAGCGGACATTAGCGCGTAGGAAGCGCGGTCGGCAGGGTAGGGAGATCGACCGGCTAAGTTCAGGTCAGCGGGTCCGTATCATGTGGCCGCCCTTTCGAATCCATTCCGCGCAGAAATTCTAAGTCATTGATATTGCTGTGTGGGTAAGTTCGCCATTCCGCAGCAAAGCTGGCGAAAACCAGCCACTCACGTCGGCTTTTGGTACCGGCATTCGCAGGTTCGAATCCTGCCGCCCCAGCCAGCATCGCCAAGTCTCGAGCGCTAGGAACACCGATCCGTTCGGTCCGCCGGACGACGCCGCGCGCGCCATGGCGAAAAATCCGTCGCGGCGATGAAAGTTGCGCACTCGCGGGAGCGGCTGGGGCGGGCTATGGCGTCGCGCGAACAAGCAGGAGAGGCCAAGCTTGAACCCGCTTTACGAGACCATGGTCACCAGCGTGTTCGAGCGCATGTCGGGCCTCGCCGCCAAGCATGAAGCGGTCAATCTCGGCCAGGGCTTTCCCGATTTCGGCTGGCCGGAACAGATCCTCGACGCCGCCGCGCGGGAGCTCAGGGAGGGATCGAACCAGTACCCGCCGTCACGCGGGCTGCCGCGGCTGCGCGAAGCGGTGGCGGCGCATTACAATCGCCACCACGGCTTGCAGCTGGACGCAAGCCACGTGTGCGTGACCAGCGGCGCGACCGAGGCGCTCGGCGCGGCGATCCTCGCCTCGGTCAGCCCGGGCGACGAGGTCATCATCTTCACGCCGGCCTACGACAGCTACGCGCCGATGGTGCGGCGCGCGGGCGGGATTGTGCGCGAGGTCGCGCTCAAGCCGCCTGAGTGGCGGATCGATCCCGCGGCGGTCGAAGCGGCGGTTACTGGCAAGACCCGCGTGCTTATCCTCAACAATCCGCAGAATCCGACGGGCCGGCTGTTTGACGTCGACGAGCTGGAGCCGGTGGCGGCGATCGCGCGCGAGCACGATTTGACCGTCATCAGCGACGAGGTGTGGGAGCATATCCTGCTCGACGGCCAGCGCTTTACGCCATTCTCGAGCCTGCCGGGGATGGCCGGGCGGACGATCAAGATCGGTTCGGCCGGCAAGATCTTCTCGCTGACCGGGTGGAAGGTCGGCTGGCTCGTAGCGGAACCGGAGATGGCGAGCGTCGCCGCGCGCGCACACCAGTTCCTGACGTTCGCGACCGCGCCCAATCTGCAAGCCGCGGTCGCGTTCGGGCTGGAGGAAGGCGATTCGTGGGTCGAACCGATGCGGCGCGCCTTTGCCCGTGCCCGCGACCGGATGGCCGACGGGCTCAAGGCCGTTGGCTATGACGTGCTCGATAGCGCATCGACCTATTTCCAGTGCGTCGATCTCAAGGCTTCCGGAATCAATCTCGACGATCAGGAATTCGCCGCGGCGGCGGTCGAAAAAGCGGGCGTTGCGGTGGTCCCGCTGTCGGCGTTCGCGGAAACCGATCCGCCGCGCCACATGGTCCGGCTGTGCTTCGCCAAGCGCGACGAAACGATCGACGCCGGGGTGGCGGCGATGGCCAAGGCGCGGGAGATGCTGTCGTGAGCCCAGCCGACGAAACCGCCGCGATCTTGAAGAAGCTCGGGCTCGACGCGTCGGCGGGCGATCTGGTCAGCACTTCGCCGATCGACGGGCAGGCGATCGGACGGGTGGCGATGGGCGATCCCGGCAAGGCCTGTGCCGAGGCGCAACGGGCGTTTCTCAAATGGCGGAGCGTGCCGGCGCCGCGGCGGGGCGAGCTGGTGCGCTTGCTCGGCGAGGAATTGCGTAGCGCCAAGGAGCCGCTCGCCCGGCTGGTGACGCTCGAAACCGGGAAGATCGTCCAGGAGGGCCTCGGCGAGGTCCAGGAGATGATCGACATCTGCGATTTCGCGGTCGGGCTGTCGCGCCAGCTCTACGGGCTGACCATCGCCAGCGAGCGTCCCGACCACCGGATGATCGAGCAATGGCACCCGCTCGGCCCGGTGCTGGTGATCAGCGCGTTCAATTTCCCGGTCGCGGTATGGGCATGGAACGCGGCCCTGGCGCTGGTCTGCGGCGATCCGGTGATCTGGAAGCCGAGCGAGAAAACGCCGCTGACCGCCGCCGCGACGATGGCGCTGGCGGCACGTGCGCTCGAGCGGTTCGGCGATGCGCCCGCGGGGTTGCTCCAGCTGGTGCAGGGCGGGCGCGAAATCGGCGGGGAACTGGTCGACGATCCCCGGATTGCATTGGTCTCGGCGACCGGATCGACGGCGATGGGGCGCAGCGTCGGCCCGCGCGTCGCGCAGCGGTTCGGGCGCGTGCTGCTCGAGCTCGGCGGCAACAACGCGATGATCGT
>Ga0136612_10000033_pt1 | contig 26453 bp, 27 predicted proteins | sample AntDryUQ224A2306_2_FD_106644 | JGI IMG/M metagenome (GOLD analysis project Ga0136612, IMG submission 106644) | Polar desert sand microbial communities from Dry Valleys, Antarctica - metaG UQ224A (23.06) | ecosystem: Environmental > Terrestrial > Soil > Desert | place: Antarctica: Dry Valley... | reverse complement strand
CCTTCACGCCGGTGATCAGGTAACCCACCTCCCCGACGCCCAGCGAGGCGACCCGTTTGGGCTCCGGAGAGATGACCCCGACCTCGAGCAGCTCATGGGTGGCACGGGTCGACATCATCCGGATCTTCTCGCGGGCCTGGATCTCGCCGTCGATCACCCGGATGTAGGTGATCACACCGCGATAGGTGTCATAGACCGAATCGAAGATCATTGCCCGGCTCGGGGCGTCGGGATCCCCGATGGGCGCGGGGATGTCGCGTACGACGGCGTCAAGGAGGTCCGCGACGCCCTCGCCGGTCTTGCCGCTGACTCGTAGGACGTCGTCGGCATCGCAACCGATCACATGCGCGATCTCGGCGGCATAGCGCTCGGGCTGGGCCGCCGGGAGGTCGATCTTGTTCAACACCGGGATGACCTGCAGGTCGTTCTCGAGCGCCAGGTAGAGATTGGCCAGCGTCTGGGCCTCGATGCCTTGGGCTGCGTCGACCAGCAGAACTGCCCCCTCGCATGCCGCCAGGGACCGTGACACCTCGTAGGTGAAGTCCACGTGCCCCGGAGTGTCGATCATGTTCAACACGTAGCCGGCGCCATCTGGGCCGGCCCAAGGGAGCCGTACTGCCTGGGACTTGATGGTGATGCCGCGCTCGCGCTCGATGTCCATCCGGTCGAGATACTGGGCCCGCATGTTCCGCGACTCGATGACTCCAGTGACCTCGAGCATCCGGTCGGCCAGGGTCGACTTGCCGTGATCGATGTGGGCGATGATGCAGAAGTTCCGGATCCGGGTGGGATCGGTCCGCGGATGTACGGGCGTTGCGGGCTGGGTCACTCAAATCCATCTCGTGCGTGGGTGGGTGCGCCGGTGCGGGCGGGCTTGCCTCATGGTCCCACGTAGGCCGCTCGGATGCCTCGATGCGACCGTACGGGGGCCGAGCGGCCAGGCGAAGCCATCCACCCGCGTTGGCTGGAGTCAGCACCGCGCTGGTAACCTGTGATGTCAGTGCCGACGCAGCTGGATGCGGTCACATCGCGTCCCTGTGTTCAGCACGAGCACACTTTCGATTCCGCACATTCCCGATCACAAAGAGGCGAAGGCTTTCACGCGTGGCGAACATCAAATCCCAGATCAAGCGGATCAAGACCAATGAGAAGGCGCGTCAGCGCAACGCGGCGGTCAGGTCTGCGCTGAAGACCTCGGTCCGCAAGTTCCGTTCGGCTGCGGACTCCGGCGATGCCGGTGCTGCCAAGGAGGAGATGCTCAAGGCTTCGCGCCAGCTGGACAAGGCGGCGAGCAAGGGCATCATCCACAAGAATCAGGCGGCCAACCGCAAGTCGGCCATGGCCAAGAAGACGGCCTCGCTCTAGCCACCCTCCTTGGCTGAGATCAGCTGACGTACGGCGCTCTCCAACGCGTAGTCGGCGCTGGCCGCAACGCCTTTCACGTCTGCATTGACCTTGGCGACGATCTGCAGGGCCTGGTGCAAACCCGTGACTTTCCAGCCGCGGGCCTGCTGTTGCGCCCGCTTGACCTTCCATGGCGGCAGACCCAGCGTCCGGGCCAGGTCATAGGGATCACCGCGCCCGACGGAGACGACTCGAGCCGCCGTGCGTACGCCGTCGGCCAGCGCATCCGCGATCAGAACCGCGGCCACGCCTTGGTCTAGCGCCCAGCGCAGTGCCTCCAGGGCCGCCGAAAGGTCTCCGACGAGGGCGCGTTCGGCAACGGAGAACCCGCTGATCTCGGCCCGGCCCCGGTGATAGCGCGCGACGTCGTCGACCTCGATCTGCCCCCCGGCATCGAAGACCAGCTGCGCGGTGGCCGCGGAAAGTTCGCGCAGGTCATTGCCGACCGCGTCCAGCATTGCCGCCGTCGCGGGTGCGCTGATAGAACCTCCGGCCCGTTCTGCCTCCCGACGGATGAAGCGCAGGCGATCCTCGTGGCGGGTCAGCTTGGCGCAATCGTGGATCGTCGCTCCGGCCTTCTTCACCCGCTCGACGAGCGCCTTGTTGCGGGCACCACCGGTATGCGTCAGTACGAGCATCAGGTCGGAATCTCTTGATTCGACGGCTTGGGCCACCGCCTCCGCGAAGTCCTTGGTGGCCTCCTGCGTACCGTCGATAAGCACGAGACGACTCTGCGCGAACAACGACAGACCGAGCATGTCCGCAAGGTGGCCGGGGTCGGATCCCGAAGAGCTGATCTCCTGAACTTCGATCGACGGGTCGGCCGTTCGCGCTGCGGCAACCAGGTCGGCGCAACTCCTGGCTCGGAGGAACTCGTCGTCACCAAGCGCCAGATGCGTTCGGGCTGACTGCTCGGCGACCATGCCGGCATCGTGCCATCGAGATCCGACGGCTGCGGCATGGGGCGGGACCCGCGGCACGAGGCGGCGCTGCGCTGCGGCCTAGCCTGTCGGTGATGTGGTTGGACCGGGTAGGCATACCGATCGTGCAAGCTCCGCTGGCCGGCGGGGCCTCGACACCAGCGCTCACCGCGGCCGTACTGAATGCTGGAGCGTTCGGATTCCTGGCCGCCGGATACAAGACACCCGAAACGGTGGCAGCCGACATCACGACGTTGCGGACCCTCACCGATTCGCCGTACGGGCTGAACATCTTCGTCTCTGATGACGATGTGGACCCAGGCAGTTTCGCCCCGTACTTGGACGAGATCGCCCCGGAAGCCGACCGGCATGGCGTCACGCTGGGCGAGCCGCGCTATGACGACGACGCCTTTGGCACCAAAGTCGAGTTGGCCGTCTCCGAGCGCGTGCCGGTGGTGTCCTTCACTTTCGGTTGCCCTGAGGCTGCGGTTATCCGGTTACTGCACGGGGCCGGATCCGAAGTCTGGGTGACCGTGACCGATATTCAGGAGGCTGAGGCCGCCGTTGCCGCCGGGGCTGACGTGCTTGTCGCCCAAGGCAGTGAGGCCGGCGGTCATCGCGGTTGCTTCCTCGATCGTACGGACCGTGAGGACTACGGGCTGCTTGTTCTCCTGCAGCTCCTGACCGCTGCGACAGATGTCCCGGTCGTCGCAACGGGCGGGATCGGCACCGGCGCCGCCGTTGCCGCGGTTCTCACGGCGGGTGCGTGCGCAGCTCAGCTCGGTACGGCATTTCTGCGCTGTCCCGAGGCAGGCACCTCCACGCCGCATCGCGACGCCCTGACCAGGTACGGCCGGACCCGATTGACCCGAGCATTCACTGGGCGGTCGGCGCGGGGCATCGAGAACCGCTTCCTGGCCGAGCACACTTCAGCAGCCCCGGTGGCCTATCCGCAGATCCATCACGCGACTGCGCCGCTGCGTGCTGCTGGCCGGGCCGCCGGGGACCCTGACGTGCTCAACCTCTGGGCCGGCCAGGCCTATTCACTGACCGACGACAAGCCGGCTGCAGACCTGATCGCCGATCTGAGCCATGAACTCGCCACAGCGCTGGCCTCGGCCTCGAGGCGCGTGCGTGAGGTGGGCCTCGACTGAGTGCCGTACCTCGCTGTCCGTGAGGTCGATCTACGTTCGGTTGGGCCGGTGCTGGACCCGCGCGTACTTTGATCGGATCGCCCCGCCCGACGGTGGTGAGGCCCGGCCCTGGCGTATCGACTATCGCGATGTCGCCGTCCTCGTCAGTTCGACGGACGGCCATTCCGGCGCCGCGCAGCCGATCCACCAGCACCTCGTCGGGATGGCCGTAGTCGTTGCCCGCGCCGACCGAGATCAGCGCGATCCTCGCCTGGATGGCGCTGATGAACGCTGGGTCCTGGTACCCGCTGCCGTGGTGGGCGACCTTCAGCACGTCGGCGGTGAGGTCAGTTCCCCTGCGCAACAGATCACTCTGCGCCTCGAACTCGATGTCCCCGGTCGCGAGGATCGACACCTCGCCCACGCTGATCCGCGCTACGACCGAGGAGTTGTTGGGATCAGAGCGAGTGCCGACGTAACGCGTCACCGGGCCGAGCACCTCGATCCGCGCATTGTTCACGACCCGGATCTCTCCAGGTTCGAGCGAAACGACCGGTACGCCCGCCTCGTGCGCCACTCGACGGATCTGGGCAGCCGCGTCGGGAGGCGGCGCATCCGGGCTCGTGGCAATCGCACCCACAGCCCGCCCACGAAGGATTCCGATCAGACCGTCGACGTGATCGGCATGTAGGTGCGAAACCAAGACCATGGGTACGTCATGCACGCCGAGCCTGCGCAGACATGCATCCACCAGCACCGGATCCGGACCGGCGTCGACCACCAGGGCACGGCCATTGCCGAGCGAGACCACGAGTGCATCCCCTTGACCCACATCGCAGGCCACCAGCGCCCAGCCGGTTGGCGGCCAACTGGGTGCCAACACGCGAACCGACAGGCCGCTGACCACGATCCCGACACATGCTGCAGCCGCCAGCCACCTGAACTGTCGCCGGCGCAGCAAAAGGCCCGATGCGACGATGACCACGACCAGGCCGAGCGCGCCGGCCAGCCCCTCCGGCCAGGGGACGACGGCGCCCGGGGTCCGCGCCGCGCGTTCGGCGATCCAGACCATCCAGCGCAGCGGCCAGTCGACCAGCCGGAGGAGGAACTCGCCGAGCCAGGGCACGAACGGGGTGACCAGGGCCGAGGCCAAGCCGAGGACCGTGACGATCGCGACAATCGGCATCACCAGCATGTTGGCCGGCAATGAGATCAGGCTGACTCTGGCCACGATCAGCACGAGCAGCGGAGCGGTGCAGAGTCCGGCGGCCGCGCAGACCGAAGCCCCAACCGCCAACGCTTCGGGCCACCCGCGAGCCCGGAGCCGTTCGGCCCACGACCCAGCCACCAGGACGATCCCTGCCGTCGCCGCGACGGAGAGAGCGAAGCCTAGGTCGCGAGCCAGAGCGGGATCGATCGACAGGAGTATGAGGCCCGTGGCCGCGAGTGCCGGCACTGCTTGTCGCGCACGACCGGTGGCTAGTGCCAACAGGGTGATCGCTCCCATCGCGGCCGCGCGCAGGACGCTGGGCTGTGGGCCGACGAGAACCACGAATGCCGCGAGTGCGAAGGCGGCGATCATCGTGCGGCTGGCGGCGCGAAACCTGGTGCGGCGCAATGGCCAGAGCACAGCGCCCACGACGATCGCGCAATTGGTTCCCGATACGGCCGTCAGATGCGACAGCCCGCTGAGTCGGAAGTCCTCGGTGAGGATCGCGTCCATCCCGGCGGTGTCCCCGAGGACGATGCCACGCAGCAGCCCGGCTTCATCCTGCCCAAGCGTGCGGTTCGCACTCTCGCGTAGGCCACTACGAATGCCGGCCGCGGCCGCGTCGAGCACTCCGTTCGGTGGCTCGGTGGCCTCAGGTGGCCCTCGGGCGAACGCGATCGCGACGAGCATGTCGTGCGGTGCAGCCTCAGCGATGCTGACCGTCGCCAAGACGGCGGCACCGGGCGTGAGCTCGGCCCATCCCTGCGCGGGCGCGAAGACGAGAATTCTTCCGGTCAGCGTCCAGGACCGGATGGACGAGTCTCCGCACGACCCATCGCAGGTAACCGCCAGAGCGTTGCCGTGCACCAGGACGCGGGATCCCGACGCCCCAGGGGCCAGCACCCGGCTCGCCTCAGTCACCTGAAAGTGAAGCGAGACATCCTGTTCCTGACCGGCCATCTGCCGAAGCGGGGAACTGTCTCGGGCGTGGATGTGCGCAGCCGCCGTACCCGCGATCAGACCCAGCCCGGCAAGGGCCAGGGCCACCGCAGCGACCCCATGGTGGTGGCCACGACGAGCCGGAGTATCAAACCGCTTGCGCCGGCCGATCAACAGAGCTGCCACCGCGACACTCACAGCTGCCACGGCTGAGGCGAGCAGCGCTGCAGCTGGAAACAGCGGCGCCGCCCACGCAGCAAGCCAACCCAGGGCCGCTGCTGGGACGAGCCGGATGTCCCATCGTTGCTGTCCGGGCGGCTCGGCCGCCGTGCCAGCAGGCACGCGGGCCGTACTGAGCGCTTCGGGCATTGGCCGACGCTAAGCTGCGACCCGACCTTCCGCGCGAGCTCGACTCAGGATGTGGAGAGTCGGTAAGGCGGAGCAAAGGCACCTGTGGACTGGGACGTACGACGGGAGCCTAGACGGTGACCAGATCGACGATGTCCTCGTACACGGCCGGCCCGATTCCGCTGACTTCGCGCAGTTGTTCGACCGCGGTGAAGCCTCCGTTGTCCTCCCGGAAGTCGAGCATTCGCTGGGCCAGGACCGGCCCGATGCCCGGTAGCTCCTCGAGCTCAGCTTGGGTTGCGGTATTGAGGTCGACCAATCCGCCAGACGACTCGGGGTCAGCATCCCCAGGCACTGACGAACCTGGTACCCCGACCGCGATCTGTTCACCGTCGACCACCAGGCGGGCGAGATTTACCGTGCTCAGGTCGGCATCGGGTAAGGCGCCGCCAGCTGCTCCGATTGCATCGGCCACCCGTGCGCCCGCAACTACGGTGACCAGCCCCGGGTGGCGCACTTGACCGATCACGGACACTACGAGCCCCTCCTGAGCCGAGCCGGTGGCGGCACCGGGATCGCTTCGGCCGGTCGAATCCGACTGCGCAGCCTCGTTTTCTTCGGGCGGGGCCGACCCATCCACTACCTGGCCGCCTGCGGCCGCCCGCGGCTCCATGGCTGTCCCATCGACGCTGGAGGGCTGCGGTCGAGACCACCAGGTGATCCCGGCTGCCAAGAGCGCGGCCACGACCGCGACTACGCACAGGGCCGCAGCTCCGGGACGAGAAGGATTCCAGCGCACCCGCGGCTGCCCTTCGGTTGCTCCACGATGTCGTCCGGGCGATGGCGCCGATGCGCCGGTCGTCGCAACCGGCATGCGGATAGGTTCCTCGCACCCGAACGATCCTGACGGCTGCACGGATCCAACCTCCTCGTCTGGGACGAAGTCGGTATGACCTGACAAGCCCTCTCCCGCTGAGCCATGCCGCTCGCCGACCCGCTCAGGCACCCAGCCCGTCCGCGCCGTCGCAGCGGCGAGGATGGCATGCAGCCGCTCCCGTACCAGCGCCTCGGCTGCACTGTCACCCCGGACACGCATCCGACCACGCATGGGGTCCACGTTAGGCAGCATCGATGCTCGGCAGGCGCCCATCGACAATGCTGTGGATTGTCCAGCGGCCTGTGGACGCAGCTCATGCGCTATCGGGCGACATTTCCCGCCGTGCCCGCTTGTTGCGCCTCAGCGGACCGGAGCCGGAGCGAGGGCTACGCCGATCAGGCCGGGGCCGACGTGCGCGCCAACGACCGCGCCGACCTCGCTGATGTACATCCGGTGCAGTCGCGGTATTCGCTCGCGAAGAATCGACGCGACCCGTTCGGCTCGTTCGGGCGCAGCCAGGTGCTGCACGGCGACGTCGACCAGTCGACCGCCGGCGCGTTCGACTGCCACCTCCGACAGCCGGGCGATCGCCTTGCTCGCGGTACGTACCTTCTCGAGGGCGACGATCCGACCGTCCACCACATGCAGGAGCGGCTTGACCGCCAGCGCGGTGCCAAGGACGGCCGCCGCCGCACCGATCCGTCCGCCACGACGCAGGAACTCGAGGGTGTCGACATAGAAGAGGGTGACCGTCGCGGCGGCCGTGTCCACTCCGGCCCGGAACACCTCGTCCAGTCCCGCCCCGTCCCTGGCTCGCTCGGCTGCCGCGAGGACTGCGAAGCCCAATCCCATTCCGGCCGAACGGGAGTCGATGACCTTGACTCGGGTCGAGTCGACATCCTCGGAAGCCAGCCGTGCCGCATCCCAGGTGCCGGACAGCTCGCGGGACAGGTGGATCGACACCACCCCGTCGGCACCGGAGTCCAAGCATCTCCGATAGGTCTGCGCGAAGGAACTCGGAGTAGGCCGTGATGTGGACACCCGCTGACGGCGCTCGCGCAGAGCTGCGGCCAGCTGGTCCGGGGTGATGTCGATGCCCTCCTCGCCCGAGTCGCCACCCATGATCACGTACAGCGGAACGATGCGGATCCGCAGCTTCTCGGCGAGTCCGGCTGGCAGATAGGCAGTCGAGTCGGTGACCACCGCGATCGCTCCCCCTATACCCACGGCAGCAATCTAGTGCGGCCACGCAGCGTTAAGGTCCGACCGTGGGCAGGGGATGGACACGTGGGCTGTTGGACGAGGGCGAAGATCCGGATCCGCGATTCACGTTGTCCAACGAACGCACCTTTCTCTCCTGGACACGCACCGCCCTCGCCCTGATTGCTGCCGGAGTCGCGTTGGAGGCCTTCGATCTACCGGCATTGGGTGCGGGCGAGCGTCGGACGATCACCACTGTCCTGCTCGTGCTGGGAGCAGCATTGGCGGTCGGTGCATTCCGGCGGTGGTTGAACACCGAGCGGGCGATGCGGAACAAGCTCAGTATCCCCGCCCCGATCCTGGTGCCAGTCCTCTCGTTCGGCATCGCGATCGTCGCTGTCTCCGTGATTGTGATGGTGCTCGTCAGATGAGAACCATCAGCGAGGGGTCCGGGGAATCGCTGGACACCCAGGTGGACCGGACGCTGCTCTCCTGGGCCCGTACCGCCGCGACGCTTGCCGTTGTGGCGCTGCTTTTCGCTCGGTGGGCCGCTGACATGACTCCGATCGCTCTCCTGCCCGCCACCTTCGGAGTGACAGCAGCGATCGTCATCTGGATGCTGACCCGCTCTCGGGCATCGGTACGTCGGGCGCAGTTCGCCAGTGGACGGACGGACCCTCCACTGTGGACAGCCGCGGCTCTCTGCACGATCTGCTTGATTCTTGCCGCTACGGGGCTGCTGGCGCTTCTCGTGAACTGATCGGCGGCCAGCCGGAGCAGGACCGCAAAACCCGAGCAAGTTCCAGGCCCACGTCTCGATGGGACTCCCACCCGAAATGCAGGCCGTCCGGGTTCGCGCGCCCAGCAGTCAGGTGCGGTTGGACTGCGGCGGCGAAATCTGCCATCGGCACGTCGTTCTCGGTGCCCCACGCCTGGGCGGCCGCCCAGGCGGGTTTGTGCCCGCGAAGCTGGAAGGCGAATGCGGCAGCCCGGTGCCGGGGAGGCAGGATCCCGAGAATCGGCAGACCCGGCCGCAGCTCGCGCAGGGCGGTGACGCAGTTGGACAGGTAGGCGTTGGTCAGGCGTTGCGGCATTGCCCGAAGCCGGCCACGGGTCAACAAGGCGATTCGCGGCTGGGCAGCGAGGTACATCCGGCGCGCCCCGCGGCGTACCAACCGCGGACGAAGGAAAACGATGCCCTCACGCAGATACGTCGGTAGCGCGCCGGGAAGGTAGTCCATTCCGCCCACAGCCAGCACCACGGCATCCGCGGTAGGCACGAGCAGCGAATACACCCGCGGGTCGCGGGTCAGCGAACGCCAGGCGTGTCTCGCGGTCCAACCAACTTGAGCCACGATGTCGGCCTCGGCGCCGAGCGCATGCGCCATCACGTTCGGATAGAGCCCCGGTTCGGTCAGTAGTTCCGGTCGGGTGGGACCGTGATAGGCCAAGGAGTCGGCAACGAACAGGATCCGAGGCCTTGCGGCACCCATGCCGTCAGCGGCCGACACCAGCGTCGTCCAAGGCGGTGTCGTCCAAGGCGGTGTCGTCGGTCGATCCGTCGGGAAGCAAGCCATCGGCAACCACATCGGCATCGCCTACCTGATCGGGGCGCAGGCCCGCAGGACGCAGCATCGTCTCCGAGGGTGCCGCCAAGTTGTGGGCACGCAATTGCCAGCCACCGGAATAGCGCTGCAGCTCACTCCACTGGCAATTCCCGAGGACTGCTAGCCAGCGCCCGGCGTGCGAGAGTCCGAGCAGTGTTTCGATGATCGAACGCGCCGTGCCGCCGTGGGTCACGAGCAGCACATGGTCGACCTCGATGTCCGCAAGCGCAGCCATGACCCGAGCGTCGAGCTGCGCCCTCGACTCGCCACCGCGATCGACCGGCGGACGACCGTCGAGCCAGTCCGCGTACTGCTCCGGGTAGGTCGCCGCCACCTCGTCCCGGGTCAGCCCCTGCCAGGCACCCAGCTCGATCTCGCGCAGTCGGGGCTCGAGCCGGACTGGTCTCTCGATGAGCCGGGTCAACGCCTGCGCGGTGGACGCAGCGCGCTGCAGGTCACTGGTGAGTATGAGATCCGGCGGATCAACGGCCAAATAGCCGGCGGCTACCCGGCTCTGTTCCTGCCCGACCCGGTCCAGCGGCGGATCGGCCTGTCCCTGGAAGCGTCCGATCGCGTTCCACGTCGTCTGGCCATGCCGCCACACGACGACCCGCTGGACGCTGACTCCTTCGACTGCTCCGTCGCGTGCGCTTGCCTCATCGGGCGGGCCGCCCCCGATCGCTGTGCTGCTCACTCCACGGGGCGCGGGGCGGCAGCGTCGGTGAACGGGATGATCGGGCAATCGGTCCACAGCCGCTCGAGTGCGTAGTAGATCCGTTCCTCGGCATGCTGGACGTGCACCACCACATCGAGGTAGTCCAGCAGCACCCAACGGCCTTCGCGAGTTCCCTCGCGGCGTACCGGCTTGACTCCGGCCTCGGTCCGCAGCCGGTCCTCGATCTCGTCAACGATGGCCTGTACCTGTCGCTCGTTGGTTGCCGAGGCGATGACGAATACGTCGGTGATCACCAGCCGCTCGCTGACGTCCACGACGACCAGATCCTGCGCCTGCTTGTCGGCGGCGGCTTGAGCGGCCAGCAGTGCGACGGTTCGTGCCGCGTCCGAAGCGGTCATCCGGGAGCTCTCCTGTCGTCACTGTAGAGGTGTCGCTTCTCGATGTACTGCACCACGCCATCCGGAACCAGGTACCAGACGGGCATTCCGCGATGCACCCGATTCCGGCAGTCACTCGACGAGATGGCCATCGCAGGTACGTCGACGAGTGTGACGCTGCCCTCGGGTAGGTGGCTGTCCTCGAGTCGGTATCCCGGCCGCGTGACTCCGACCAGATGAGCCAGTGCGAACAACTCCTCGGCATGTCGCCAGTCGAGGATCTGTTCCAGCGCATCGGCTCCAGTGATGAAGAACAACTCTGTGTCTGGATGCAGCCGACTCAGATCGCGCAGTGTGTCCACAGTGTAGGTGGGTCCGGTCCGGTCCACGTCGACCCGGCTCACCGTGAAACGTGGGTTCGAAGCGGTGGCGATGACCGTCATGAGATATCGGTCCTCGGCCGGACTGACCTCCCGCACTGCCTTCTGCCATGGCTGACCGGTTGGTACGAACAGCACTTCGTCCAAGCCGAACAGGACGGCGACCTCGCTGGCGGCTACGAGGTGGCCGTGGTGGATGGGGTCGAACGTGCCACCCATGACACCAAGCCGCCGGCTGTCACCCATCTCGACGACGAGCTTATTCGACCGGCGGCGGCAGCCGTGCCGTGCCCTCGCGCTGCTGAACCCACTGTCGTCGACCGGCCCCCCGTGCGGCCGGCCAACAGATAGATCAACGCGACGGCGCCGGTACGGTTACGCCGTACCGGCTAGTAGCTTGTCGGACCGGTTCGGGTGGCGGCCCTTCTGGGTCCGGTCAGAAGCTTGATCCAAAACACTTGCGCGAACGCGGCCGCTCGCCGGTGTCCTCGTCGACGCGGGAACGCCTCTGGCACGACGACGCATTCTGCGCCAACTGCGCGGGCACGAAGTCAGCACGCATGTCGTGACCCACGGCCATCCCGACCACTTCGGTTCCAGCCACGCCGTCTGCGAAGCGCTCGACGTCCCGCTATGGACCGGTGAACGGGACGCAGCCGCGGTGGAGACGGCCCGTCCGGTTCCTGCCCCCGGGCGGTTGCCGGGACTGATGATGGCAATGAAGATGCCGCCGGGGCACCGCTTGCAGCGCCGGCTGGCCGAGCTTCGTCCGGCCCTGGTGCTGTTCGGCCCGCCTCAGAGGCGGGTGATGAAGTCGGTCAACTGTTCCGCGGTTCGACATTCGACCATTTCGATGAGTTCGGCATAGTCTTCCGCTGCGGAATCGCCGCTGCCCCACTGACGGCGCGGCTCGGGGTTGAGCCAGTAGGCGTGCCGGGATCGTTTGACCAATGCCGCCAGGGTGGCCAGGCCAGGGTTGCGGTAGTTGGTCCGGCCGTCGCCCAGGATCAGCAGAGATGTCTTGGGCCCCACCACGGTTGGCCACTTTTCGGCGAAGGTTTCCAGTGAGTGCCCGTAGTCGCTGTGCCCGTCGAACCAGACAACCTGTGCCTCGCGTCCGATCCGCTGTACAGCGGCGGCGACATCCGAGCCGGGCGCGAAGAATCGGGTGACCTCGTCACACGTGTCGACAAAGGCGAAGGCACGGACGCCGGAGAACTGCTCGCGCAGAGCCGCCGTCAGCAGCAGCGTGAAGTGCGAGAAACCGGCCACCGACCCGCTGACGTCGCAGAGCACGACGAGTTCGGGCTTGTGGACCCGCCGCGGCCGGTGCGCGGTGACCAATGGCACCGCGCCGGTGGCCAAGGACGCGCGGACAGTACGACGGAAGTCCAGCCGCCCACGTCGACCGTGCCGACGGCGCGCGGCCAGCCGGGTGGCCATCCGGCGGGCCAGTGGGGTGACGCTGCGTCGTAGTTCGGCCAGGTCCTTGTGCTGGGCTCGGAGGAAATCGACCTGATCGGCAAGCGGCGTCACCGCCGTACGGGCCACGTTCTCCTTGCCGCGCTGCTCGGCGGCTCGGCGACGGATCTCGGTCTCGATGTGCGAGCGGAACGCGGCCAGCCGGTCTCGGATCGTCTGGCGGGCCACCTGCTCGGCCAGGCCTCCGCGTTCCTGCCCGCCGAGCAGCCCCTGCAGCAAACCTGCGACCAGGGTGTCCGGTGACAACGCCCGGAGCACCCGATAGCTGAAGAATGATTGTCCGCCCGGGGACTGCCCGCCCTGCCCGAACCGTCCGATGGCGAACTTCGCGAATCTGCGCAATGCGTCGTCATCCCCATCCAGGAGGAGCTGGGCCAACTGCGCGCGCATGCCATCGGTGAGCTCCTCGGCGGACAGGCCCGGATCCCCGCCCGGCTCGGGGTCCGCTTGCTTCATCCCCCACTCCGCCCCGTCGGAGTCATCGTCAGATCCGGGTGCACCTGTGATGGTGGTCGGCCACCACAGGTCGAAGAGCGCATCGAACGAGGGCCGATGCGTCGGTCGTTTCAACAGGACGGCTGCCAGGCCGTGTCGAAGCTGCTCGCGGTCGAGGAGGTCGATGGTCACCATGGCCCGGGCAGCATCTATCGCGTCGCTGATCCCGATCGGTACGCCGGCCTGACGTACCGCGCGGACGAAGTCGTCCAGGTGCGAGACCAAGCTGGCCGGGCGATCTCTTTCGCCATGGCTCAGCTCGGTCATCCCGGCATTCTCCCCTCTCCTCGCTCGCTCATCCCCGCAGCGCAGATCGCAGGGCCGTGGCGAGATTTCCTCGGCTGGAGACGGTGACGTCGTCGAGATCCAGCCAGGTTGCCAGCGACCGGAGTTCGCCAGCCAGAGCGAGCGCAAGCTCGATGGAATCGGTGCCAGGCTCGGCGAAGCTGCCTCGAACGAGCAGGCACCGGGTTTTGCGATCGGCCTTGAGATCGACCCTGCCCTGGAGTCGATCTCCGAGCAGGAAGGGCAGGACGAAATAGCCGAACTCCCGCTTGGCCTCGGGCACATAGATCTCGAAGCTGTGCCGGAATCCGAAGATCTGCTGGACCCGGGCCCGTTCCCACAGCAGGGAGTCGAACGGCGAGAGCACCGCGGCGGCACGTACCGGCTTGGCGCTGGCGCTCGGATGCAGGTAAGCCACGGAGGTCCAGCCCTCGGGCTGGCATTCACTCAACTCGGCGCCCTCGACGAGTTCCCGAAGCCGCGCCTTGGTGTCAGCGACCGACATGCGGAAGTAATCAGCCACCTCCTTGACCGTGGCGACTCCCATGGCAGCCGTGGCTCGCCTGACCAACTCCCGCTGACCGTCGGCAGTACTCGTCGCTGGCGCGGCAAGGATTTCGGGTGGGATGACTCGCTCGGCCAAGTCGTACAGCGGGTTGAAACCGCTCCGCCCGGCGATGGCCAGTTTCCCCGCCGCGTACAGGTATTCGAGCATCGTCTTGCCGTCCGAGCCACGGTCCCAGAGGATCGTCGCCGCGGCGTAGCGGGAGTTGTCCTTTGGGCGACGGGCTGGATCGAGGAGCTGGCTGAAGGTCAGTGGCCCCCGCTCGGCGACATCGGCGTAGACGGCCTCGGCGTACCCGGCCCGTTCGGTCTGGACCCGGCTCAGGAACCTCGTCCACTGCGCGTGCCTCTCTTGCCGGGTCATTCGCCAACGCAGCGCCGGGTAGAGCGACATGTCGACGATGGAGGCGGCGTGCCCCCAGTACTCGTAAGCGCCGCCTTCCCGGAAGGTCAGCCGATCGAGTGAGTCCACCGGGTACGGGCCCAGCCGGGAGAAGCCGGCCAGGTAGTGGGCGCGGGCCAGCACGTTGACCGCATCGATCTGGAACGCGCCCACCCTGGCCAGGACCCGACGTAGCTGACCGAGGTTCGGCCGGGCTGGCCGCGGCCGGTCGAATCCCTGCGCGTTGACGGCGATCCGACGTACCTCGTCCTGGGACAGATCCATCCTCAGTTGAGGCGCAGTTCGGTTGCCGCCCGCTCCTGGTCACTCGCGTGCTTCAGGACCACCCCGAGCGTGGACTTCACCGCTGCCTCGTCCAGGGTGGTCAGGCCAAGGGCCAGCAACGTGTGGGCCCAGTCCAGGGTCTCGGCGATCGATGGAGACTTCTTCAGCTCCAGCGCCCGCAGCGCTCGTACGGTGCCTACGAGCTGCTCGGCGAGTTTCGGCGCGAGGTCTGGAACCTTGGCCTGCACGATCTCTCGCTCGCGTTCGGCTGACGGATAGTCCAGTGCGAGGTAGAGGCAGCGCCGCTTGAGCGCTTCGGACAGCTCGCGGGTGGCATTGGAGGTCAACACCACGATCGGGCGCCTGCTGGCGACGATCGTGCCGAGCTCGGGCACGGTCACCTGGAAGTCGCTGAGCACCTCCAGCAGGAGTCCCTCGACCTCGACGTCGGCCTTGTCGGTCTCGTCGATCAGCAAGACCGTCGGCCCGGTACGGCGGATGGCGGCGAGCAAGGGCCGGGCCAGCAGGAACTCCTCGGTGAAGATGTCGTCGTGGACCTCGTCCCACGACTCTCCTGTCGCGCTCCCTGTACTTACTTGGATCCGCAGCAACTGTTTCTTGTAGTTCCACTCGTAGAGCGCCCGGGCCTCGTCCAGACCCTCGTAGCACTGCAACCGGATCAACTCGGCGTCGGTAGCCGTGGCCAGCGCCTTGGCGAGTTCGGTCTTGCCGACCCCGGCCGGACCCTCGACCAGAAGGGGCTTGGCGAGCCGATCGGCCAGGAACACCGTGGTCGCGATGGCGGCGTCGGCCAGGTATCCGGCCGCCGCCAGACGTTGCGCCACATCGGCGACCGACCCGAACTGTGGGCTGTGCTGTCCCATCTGAAGCACCCTACGGCGCCTCGCCGCACGCCTCCCGGCCACCAGCGGGCCGCGTCCATGACATCTGTCACGCCCGAGATCACCGACCCAGACATCAGTCGCACGACCCGACCCACAACCGCTATGCAGGAGCGGGATAGCGCCGTCGTCGTCGACGGCCTGCATCGCAGGTACGCGGGACCTTCCGGATACGAGGCCGTACGCGGCGTCTCGTTCACCGTTGATAGCGGCGAACTCTTCACCCTGCTCGGCACCAACGGCGCGGGCAAGACCTCCACCCTCGAGGTCGTCGAAGGGGGCCTGGACCCCGAGAGCCGCCGTAACACCTAGCGTCTGATCGGCGACATCGGTGCCGCGAGGGCCGCGGTCGTCCTGACCCCGCACGACCTCGAGGAGGCCGAGGAAGTGGCCGACCGGCTGGCGATCATGCACGACGGCCGGATCGTCACGACCGGCACTCCGACCGATATCGCCGCGGACTATCCCTCGACGATCTCCTTCGGCCTGCCCGACGGCATGTCCCACCGCGACCTCCCGGTGATCGCCGGATGCCAGGTCGCCCAACCGGGACCGAAGGTCGTCCTGCACACCGACCAGCTTCAGGCGTCGCTGTCAGAACTGCTGTCCTGGGCCACTTCCGGCGGCGCGACTTTGGTGCACTAGAGGCAGTGGCCAGGGCGCGCGCGGCCGTACGCGCTGCGAGTGCAACGAACAATGCCGCCCTGACCGGAATGGCCGATGCCCTCGGCGGCCAGCTACCGGAGATCCTCGAGGCAAACGCGGCAGATCTGGTCAACGCCGAGGGCGGTGACATGTCCACAGCGATGCTTGATCGGCTCCGGCTGACTGAGCAGCGGATCCTCGACATGGCCGAGGCATCGCGGAAACTCATCGCGCTGCCTGACCCCGTGGGGCAGGTGGTCCGCGGCTCGGTGCTGTCCAATGGACTGCAGGTCACCCAGGTTCGGGTGCCGCTCGGCGTGGTGGCAATCGTGTACGAAGGCCGCCCGAATGTCACCGCCGACGCCGCCGGTCTGTGCATCAAGAGCGGAAATGCCGCCCTGTTGCGTGGTTCGGCATCGGCCTACCAGACCAATCGGGTACTGGTTGCAATCCTGTCGAATGCGTTGGCCTGCGCCAGTCTGCCGGGTCAAGGGATTCAGCTCGTGGGCGCTCACCGGTCGACCGTCGGCGAATCTGACCGCCCGGGGTTTGGTAGACGTCGTCATCCCACGTGGCGGGGCCGGGCTCATCGAGCACGTGGTCAGTCACGCCACCGTGCCGGTGATCGAGACCGGCATCGGCAACTGTCATGTCTACGTCGACGCCGCGGCTGACCTGGCCATGGCCGAGGCGATAGTGCTCAACGCCAAGACCAGCCGACCGTCGGTGTGCAACTCCGCGGAGACGCTGCTCGTGCATCGTGACATCGCCGAGCGATTTCTGCCGCCGATGGCCGCTGCTCTGCCGGACGCCGGTGTCACTCTGCATGGTGATCCGGCCGTCGCCCGACTTGCCTCCCACGTCTGCCAGCCACCGAGAAGGACTGGGCGACGGAGTACCTCAGCCTGGACATGGCCGTGCGGATCGTGGACTCGTTGCCGGGCGCGGTCGAACACATCGCCCGGTGGGGTACCGGGCACACCGAGGCGATCGTGAGCGACTCGGCATCGGCCATCGCCGCATTTGTTGCCGGTGTGGACGCTGCCGCGGTGATGGTCAATGCCTCGACCCGGTTCACCGACGGCAGCGAGTTCGGCTTCGGTGCCGAGATCGGGATCTCCACTCAGAAACTCCATGCCCGCGGGCCGCTCGGCCTGCCGGAGCTGACCACGACCACTTACGTCGTGACAGGAACCGGCCAGATCCGCTGATGTCGTAGTTCTGCAGGCGACGCGCCGGGCGTGTCCTCTGCCAACCTGCGACATCAGGTCGGGTACTGCTCGGGCGCACGGGCCCGCACTCAGATCCAGCCGTGCCGGCGGGCGATCTGGACTGCTTCGTGCCGATTGTGGCGCCGAGCTTGCCGACCGCCGAGGACAGATAGTTGCGCGCCTGCAGCCCGTGCTTGGGTACCAACGCTGTCCTGCTATTCGGCTCGGGCTCCCTGAGTCGCGAACGAGGGGTACGCATTTCCGGCCGGCACCCGGTCAGGTCAGGTCGGCGAAGTCCTCGGTTGCCTTGGTCCTGCCCGCGACGATGAGGACGTCATCGGGCTCGACCATCGTGTCCTGCGTCGCATAGGTGAATGCCTGGCCTCTTCGTTTGATGCCCACGACGGTGACGCCGTACTTCGACCTGAGTCGCGCCTGACCGAGCGTCTTACCGACCGCCTCCTGCGGCGTGCGCGTCTTGACGAGGGCGTAGTCGTCCTCGAATGCGATGAAGTCCAGCATCCGGCCGGTGACCAGATGGGCCACTCGCTCGCCCATCTCGTGTTCGGGAAGCACGACATGGTGGGCACCGACACGCTCCAGAATGCGGGCCTGCATTCGACTCGTCGCCTTGGCCCAGATGCTGGTGACGCCGAGGTCGGTGAGTGCGGCGACGGTGAGAATCGAGGCCTCGGTCGCGGTCCCGATCGCGACCACCGCATGTCCGAAGTCGGTCACGCCGAGTTGGCGCAGCGCCTCGGGATCGGTCGTGTCGGCGTTGACCACGTGGGTCAGTTCCTCGGAAAGGCTCTGCACGATCTTGGCATCTTGATCGATACCCAAGACCTGGACGTCGCGTCGGGCCAGTTCCACGGCCAGCGACCTCCCGAACCGACCGAGGCCGAGCACGACCGTGCTTGACTCTGAATTCCTACCCATGTCGTCTAACCAACGATCGGTCGCTCCTCCGGAAGCCGGTAGCGCCGGGTGCGCTCCTTGGTCGCCAATGCGGTTGCCAGTGTGATCGGCCCGAGTCGGCCGGCGAACATCAGGACCGCCAGAATGATATGGGCTGAACCCGGCATCTCGGCCAATGCACCGCTGGACAGGCCCACCGTGGCGAAGGCCGAGATCGTGTCGAAAAGCACGAGATCCAACGACAGATCGGTCAACGACAACAGGATCAGCGTGGCCACGACGATCACTCCCACACTGACCAGCGCCACCGTCAGTGCCTGGCGTTGTACCGAGGTGGGGATCCGGCGCTTCAGTGCCTGGACGTCGGGCTCACCGCGGATCTCAGCGGCGATCACCAGCGCGAGGATCGCGAAGGTCGTCACCTTGATCCCACCGGCCGTACTTGCGCTGCCTCCACCGATGAACATCAGTCCGTCCATCACCACGAGACTCTCGGCGTTCATGGCGCCGATGTCGATCGTGTTGAACCCGCCGCTGCGCGGCATCACCCCGTGAAAGATTCCGGCCAGGAGCCGGTCGGGAATGCTCAAAGTGCCCAGCGTCCGCGAATTGTTCCACTCCATCGCGGTGATCAGCACGGGCCCGACGACCAGCAGGATTCCAGAGACTCCCAGCGTCAGTTTGGTGTGCAGGGACCACCGGTGCGGTTGGAACAGTTCTCGCCGCAGTTCGAGCAGGACCGGGAACCCCAGGCTCCCGATGACCACCGCCAGTGCGATCGGAACGCAGATCCAGGCGTCACTGACATAGCGGGTAAGACTGTCGGAGAAGAGCGCGAATCCCCCGTTGTTGAAGGCCGACACCGAGTGAAAGACCGACTCGTAGGCCGCCGGTCCGATGGAGCGGTCGTAGCCGAAGACCAACCGCAGGGTCAGTGCCGCTGCGACCAGTGCCTCGAAAAACAAACTCAGTTGCACGACGCCCACTACGACACGACGCACGTCACCCAGGGTCAGCGCGGACGTCTCCGCCTGGACGGTGAGATTGAACCTCAGCCGCAATCGCGGAGACATGAGTACGGCCAGCATCGAGGCCAGCGTCATAACGCCCAGGCCGCCGACCTGCATAAGGACGAGGATGGTGATCTCACCGAACGTCGACCAGTAACTGGCTGTGTCCACGATGGACAAGCCGGTCACCGAAACGGCCGAAGAGGCAGTGAATACCGCGGGAACGAATCCACCGCCGCGCCCGGTCTCAGTAGCGATGGGCAAGGACAACAGCACGGTGCCAATCACGATGGCCAAGGCGAAAGCACCCGCGACCACCCGGGCCGGCCGGCCAAGAGCGGCAAGCAAGCCGCGGCGTGGCCGAGGTGATCGGTCCGACACGTCGCTCATGCCAGCGCCCGGTAGGCCGCTCGCTTGGTCTCGCCGGTGAGCCGGTCGAGGTAGAGCCGGCCATCGAGATGGTCGATCTCGTGCTGCAGGCACCGCGCCATTAGGCCGGAGCCGGACAACGTAAGCGGCTCGCCGTGCTGGTCGACGCCCTCGGCTACGGCGAACCGCGAGCGAACTGTGGGAAACCACATCCCGGCTATCGACAGACAGCCCTCGTCCTCGATCTCGGTCTCCTCGGAGCGTTCGACCAGGCGGGGATTGATCAGGTGACCGATCTTCCCGTCGATGTGGTAGGAGAAGAGCCGAAGTCCGACGCCGATCTGCGGAGCTGCGAGTCCGGCGCGGCCCGGAGCGTTCACGGAGTCTTCGAGATCGGCAACCAGCGCACGCAGCTTCTCGTCGAAGTCCCGAACCGGGTCACACGGGGTGCGCAGAACGGGATCCCCGATCTGCCGGATGGCTCGTACGCTCACCTGGTCATTCTGCCCAGGCCTTCGCTTGCCGGTTTCTGCCGGGCGGCTGGCCCGCCCCCTATCTCGCGACGCGGAAGCGCAGGCTGGTTCGCTCGCCGACCTCCTGCACCTCCACCTTCTCGAGTTGAACGCGGTCGGAATCAATGTTCTTGAAGAACCTGAGACCGGAGCCGATCAAGACGGGCATGACATCGACGTGCAGTTCGTCGACCAGTCCTGCGTTCAGTAGCTGCTGGACCACAGAGACACCGCCGACGACGGTGACAGCTCTATCGCCAGCGGCCCGGGTTGCCTGTGCCATCGCGGACTCCACGCCGTCGATCACGAACGTGACCGTCAGGGACTCATCCTGCTTCGGGGCCACGAGCGGCGGCTCGTGGGTCAGCACGAAAATCGGAACCTGGAACTCGTAGTCGCCGACGTAGGAGTCCGGCTCGGCCATGCCGAAAGTCCGCCGCCCCATGACGACCGAACCGGTCTGGTCGATCAGCCCCTTCATGTACGGACTGCCCCGCAGCTCTGAGAGGTCGGGATAGAGACAGTCGGTGCCGCCAGCGGAATCTGCGACAAACCCGTCCAGGGACATCGTCATCCCTGCGATCACCCGTGCCATGGCGAACCTCCTGTGTGGACCCTGGATTCAACACTGTTCGGGGCACCAGAGGTCAGTGCACGATCATCTCGTCGCGATGGATGACCTCGCGCCGCAGTTCCGGCGGAAGCTCGCTGGTGGACCTTCCCAGCATCGCCGGCAACTCACCGGCGTCATAGGCAACCAGTCCACGACCGATCGCCGCACCGTCGGGTCCCAGCAACTCGACCGGGTCGTCGGCCAGAAAGTCCCCGGTGACCCCGGTGATCCCGGCGGCGAGCAAGGAGGCACGTCGCGCTCGTACGGCCCGAACGGCCCCGGCGTCGAGCACGATCGACCCGCGTGGGCGGCTGGCATAGCGCAGCCAGAACAGCCGTGCCGTCGGACGACGGCCGGTGGCCGGAAACAACGTGCCGACGTCGGCACCGCACAGGGCTGCCCGCACGTCGCCGGCCCGGGCGATCCGCACCGACACCCCCGAACTCGATGCGATCATCGCCGCCTCGACCTTGCTGCTCATCCCGCCGCGGCCCAGGCCGTCAGCATTTGACGGGCCGATACTGAGCGACCTCAGATCGGCCGCTCCGGTGACGACCGGGATCCGCTGGGCGTTCGCGCGACGTGGATCCCCGTCATGAAGACCGTCCACATCCGACAGCAGAACCAAACCGGATGCCTCCGCGACGTGCGCGACCAGGGCGGCGAGCCGATCGTTGTCACCGAACCGGATCTCGTCGGTGGCCACCGTGTCATTCTCGTTGACCAGTGGCACGACGCCGAGTGCAAGCAACTTCGCAATCGTGCGCGAGGCGTTGCGGTAGTGCGCACGCCGGTGCAAGTCGTCGGCGGTCAGCAACACCTGTCCGACGATCAGACCGTAGGCAGCGAAGGCAGCAGCGTAGGCCTGGACAAGCAGAAGTTGTCCGACACTGGCCGCAGCCTGGGCAGTCGCGAGGTCACGAGGGCGTCGAGGTATCCCCAGCGGCGCCAGCCCCGCTGCGATCGCACCCGAGGAGACCACGACGATCTCCCGGCCCGACTCTCGATGAGCGTTCAAGCTAGCGACGAACTCGGACAGCCTGGCCGCGTCGATGCCACCGGCGATCGAGGTCAGCGACGAAGAACCGATCTTGACGACGACCCGGCGAGCATCGGCGATCGGGTCGGTCGCCGGGGTCATGCCTCGGCGCCCGCTTCGGCCACGACTGGGGCGTCTTGGGCGACCTGATCTTCGGCGTCCTCGGACCGTCGGCGCCGCGCCTTTTTCATCGCCAGCCGTTGCTCCGCGGAAACCCGGTCGGACACCTCCAGCCGTGGATCCTCGCCGCGTCGGCCGATGACGGCGCTGCTGGAATCGGGCGTGCTGGGCACCCAATCGAAACTCACGTCGCCGACGGTCACCAGGCATCCTGGCACCGCGCCGGCCCGTACCAACTCGTCCTCGACGCCGAGCCTGGCCAGCCGGTCGGCCAGATAGCCGACGGCCTCGTCGTTGCTGAAGTCGGTCTGCCGGATCCAGCGCTCCGCCTTTTCTCCGTGGACGACGAAGCCGCCGGGGACGTCGGAATCGCGTGTGACAGTGAACGTGTCGTCAACCGGAGTCGGTCGGATGATCAGCCGGGTGGGGGCCGGGGCTGGTCGAGAGGCCCGGTCGGCCGCGACCTGTTCGGCCAGGTAGTAGGTCAGCGCCTTGACGCCCTCGCCGCTGACCGCGCTGATGGCAAAGACCCGGTAACCGCGCGCGCTGAGATCGGCGGCTACCAGGTCGGCCAGATCGCGGGCCTCGGGCACGTCGATCTTGTTGATCGCGACTGCCTTGAGCCGGCTGACCAGGACACCACCGGCGCCGCCGTAGGCGGAGAGTTCGCTTTCGATGGCCTCGATGTCGCTGAGCGGGTCGCGCCCCGGCTCCAAGGTCGCTGCGTCCACGACGTGCACCAGGACCGAGCACCGCTCGACGTGGCGCAGGAACTCCAACCCCAACCCTTTGCCCTGCGCGGCTCCGGGAATCAGGCCGGGTACGTCGGCCATCGTGAACGTGTGGTCGCCGGCCGGCACCACACCGAGGTTGGGCGTGAGAGTGGTGAACGGATAGTCCGCGATCTTCGGCTTCGCGGCGGAGACTGCGGCGATCAGCGAGGATTTCCCGGCCGAAGGAAACCCGACCAGTCCGACGTCGGCGACACTCTTGAGCTCCAGGACGACATCGCGGGAATCGCCATTCTCGCCCAGCAGGGCGAAGCCGGGCGCTTTGCGGCGCGCGGAGGCGAGTGCTGCGTTACCCAGTCCGCCTCGACCGCCCTGAGCGACGACGTAACGGGTCCCCTGTCCGACCAGATCGATCAGGATCTCGCCGTCCGCGTCGGTGACGACAGTGCCCTCGGGTACGGCAAGGACGCGGTCCTCGCCCTGGGCGCCGTTTCGGTTGTCGCCCTGCCCGGGCTTGCCGTTGCCGGCCCGGTGATGCGGACGATGATGGAAGTCCAGCAGGGTGTGGACCCCCGGATCGACCTCGAGGATCACGTCTCCGCCGCGACCGCCGTTACCTCCGTCGGGCCCGCCCATCGGCTTGTACTTCTCGCGGTGCACCGAGGCGCAGCCGTGCCCGCCGTTGCCCGAAGACAGGTGCAGGACCGTACGGTCGATGAAGGCGGCCATGGTGTGTGCTGTCAGTACAGGTCAGTCAGTCGGCTGGGCAGTCGATCTGGACCGACGCCCGACGTAACGCGCGGAGCGCGTCACGTCACTCGACTGGAAGGACGCTGACCTGCGCGCGCCCGCGGCGCTTGCCGAAGGTGACCGCACCGGGCAGCACGGCGAACAGCGTGTCGTCCCCACCGCGCATCACACCACTGCCGGGGTGGAAGTGGGTCCCGCGCTGACGCACGATGATCTCGCCGGACTTCACGATCTCGCCGCCGAACCGCTTGACCCCCAAGCGCTGGCTGTTCGAATCGCGGCCGTTACGCGAGGAGGAGGCGCCCTTCTTGTGTGCCATCTCGCTCAGTCCTCCTTCTCATCGGTGTCCGAGGCTTTGCTCGTCTTCGCAGTCTTCGTTGTCTTGGCGGTTGTCTTGGCGGTTGTCTTGGCGGTTGTCTTGGCGGTGGCGGACTTGGCCGGCTTGGCCGACTCGCTTGCCTTGGCAGTGGTCTTGCTCGCCTTGGCCGTCTTGGTCGGCTTCTCGTCGGCGTCGGCCTTCGCCGCCGCCTTAGCGGTGGTCTTTTCCGGCGTTGCCTGCGCGGTCTTGGACGGCTTCTCAGCCGTCCTTGCTGCCGGGTCCTTGTTGGTGGGTGCAGCTGCCTTCGGCGCGTCGTCGTCCTTGGTTGCAACGTCGTCCTTGGTTGCAACCGCAGTTGCCTTCTTCTTCTTCTTCGGCTTGCCGTCGTCGATGTCGGTGACCAGTAGCTCGGTCAGCAGCTGACGGTGCCCGATCCGCTTACGGTAACCGGTCTTGTTCTTGTACTTGAGGATCTTGATTTTCGGGCCTTTGTGGTGACCGATGATCTCGCCGGTCACGGCGATCTTGGCCAACGCAGAGGTCTCGCTGATGACACTGCGCCCGTCCACCAGGAGTAGTGCCGGCAAGCTCACGGCATCACCGGCATCGCCTTCGAGTCGATTGACCTCGACGACATCACCGACGGCAACCTTGTGTTGCTTGCCGCCGGCTTTGACCACTGCGTACACCACGGATCTCCCTTGACATCTTCTTCGCCACACACCGAGATGAGTTCAGTGAGCGGAGGATCATGCAGGCGCACTGACCGGCGGTGAGAACTCACATCGCTATGTGAGCCGACCGCGGTGGCACCCGAGTTCCCAGGGTACCGGAGCGTTCGGCTCGAGAGCCACCCAGGCCCGTACGGCACGACTGGTACTCATCCATCTGCGACAGGGGGTCCTGCGGGGCGGGAGGCACCCCGCCTGCCGCGCCGGCGTGGCGTGGCCGTCACGGTAGCTGCGCTGGCCTGGGATTCTTGCGCTGTCCAAGCCTGCACATCGGCCGATTCGGGTCTGTCATGGCTCGGCGCTGCTGCGGAACTCGCAGCTAGCACAGGACTCGGCGGCGACAGCACCGGAGGTGAGATTCGCTCAGTCGAGTTCGATTCTGGCTCCTGCGTACCGCCGTTGTTGGCCGGAGCCTGGGCGGATCCGCTATCGGCACGGGAACCGCCACGCCCGCGGCTTCGGCCGGCGCCGCCACGGTCGTTGCGGTCCTCACCGCGGTCACTTTCCCGACCGTCGTGGCGATCAACGCGGTCACCCCGGTTGCGATCTCCGGAGTTGTCGCTCCTGGCGTTGTCGCTCCTGGCGTTGTCGCCTCGCGCGTTGTCGCCTCGCGAGTTGTCGCTGGAGCGGCGGCGCTTCTCGTCGACCGGGTCGGCGTGCACGATGATGCCACGCCCGTTGCAGTGCTCACACGGCTCCGAATAGACCTCGAGCAACCCCTGACCGACCCGCTTACGGGTCATCTGCACCAGCCCGAGTGAGGTGACCTCTGCTACCTGATGACGCGTCCGATCGCGGCCGAGGCACTCGGTGAGCCGCCGCAGGACGAGATCACGATTGCTCTCGAGCACCATGTCGATGAAGTCGATCACGATGATTCCGCCGATGTCGCGCAGCCGGAGCTGGCGAACGATCTCCTCGGCGGCTTCGAGGTTGTTACGGGTGACGGTCTGTTCGAGGTTGCCGCCGCTGCCGGTGTACTTGCCGGTGTTGACATCGACGACCGTCATCGCCTCGGTGCGGTCGATCACCAGAGACCCACCGGACGGTAGCCAGACCTTGCGATCCAGCGCCTTGGCCAGCTGCTCGTCGACCCGAAGGTCGGCGAAGACGTCGGTCTCACCGGTGTGCAGGGTGACCCGGTCGGCGAGGTCGGGCGCCACGTGAGCGACGTATGCCTCGACTGTGTCCCACGCCTGCCCCCCGGAGACGATCATCCGGGTGAAGTCCTCGTTGAAGACGTCTCGGATGACTCGAATGGCCAGATCTGGCTCCTGATACAGCAGGCTCGGTGAACTGGTCGAGGAGGAGGCCGCCTTCTTCTGGATGACCTCCCACTGGGCGGTCAGCCGATTGACATCCCGGGTGAGTTCCTCCTCGCTCGCTCCTTCGGCGGCCGTACGGATGATCACTCCGGCGTCCTCGGGAACGATCTTCTTCAAGATCGCCTTGAGCCGACTGCGTTCGACATCGGGCAACTTGCGTCTGATCCCCGTCATCGACCCGTTGGGCACATAGACGAGGTAGCGGCCCGGCAGGCTGACCTGGGAGGTCAGCCGGGCACCTTTGTGACCCATCGGGTCCTTGGTCACCTGCACCACGACGCCGTCCCCGGACTTCATCGCGGTCTCGATGTTGCGGCTCTTGCCCTCCAGCCCCGCGGCGTCCCAGTTCACCTCACCGGCATAGAGCACTGCGTTGCGGCCCTTGCCGATGTCGACGAAAGCCGCCTCCATGCTGGGCAGCACGTTCTGCACCTTGCCGAGATAGACGTTGCCGGCGAAGGAATTCGAAGTGGCCTGGGTGATGTAGTGCTCGACGACGATGTCGTCCTCGAGGACGGCTATCTGGGTCCGCTCACCGCTCTGCCGGATGACCATCGCCCGGTTGACCGCCTCCCGGCGGGTGAGGAACTCCGCTTCGGACAGGATCGGAGCGCGTCGACGGCCGGTGTCGCGCCCGTCCCGACGGCGCTGCCGCTTGGCCTCGAGGCGAGTCGAGCCCGAGATCCCGCGTACT
>Ga0136612_10000032_pt1 | contig 26590 bp, 31 predicted proteins | sample AntDryUQ224A2306_2_FD_106644 | JGI IMG/M metagenome (GOLD analysis project Ga0136612, IMG submission 106644) | Polar desert sand microbial communities from Dry Valleys, Antarctica - metaG UQ224A (23.06) | ecosystem: Environmental > Terrestrial > Soil > Desert | place: Antarctica: Dry Valley... | reverse complement strand
TTTTCTGATTGCCGCCGCGATAGCCGCAGCGTCGGTTGCGCCTGCCACTCCGCCCGCACCCGCCGTTCCCGACGCCCGTCCCGCGATCTGGGTGGTCAATGACGCCGACACGGTGATCTATTTGTTCGGCACCTTCCACGCGCTCGACGGCAAGTCGGCGTGGTTCAACGACGAAGTGAAGACAGCCTTTACACGGTCCGACGAGCTGGTGCTGGAGACGGTCGTCCCAGAGGGGCCTCGCAACCCGTCGCCGCGGAGCGCGCGCAATCTTGGAGTAGCGCCGTCCGCCTCCTTTCTCGCTTCGACCCGAATGGCGATTTCGGCAGGGCGCGCGCGGGGCCTGAAGGTCGCCAATGGGGCCGACATGATCCTCCGCCGCGCGGCCGAAGCCTCCGGCAAGCCGATCGAGGGCCTCGAGAGCTTCGACTATCAGCTCGGCATGTTCGGCCGCATGCCCCAGCAGCCGACGCAATCCGTCGGCCCGGCGCAGGACCTGAGCTCGGCGGGCAATCTGGCGATCGTGATGGGCCAGATGCAAGCCGCGTGGAATCGCGGCGACTCCGCGATCTTTGCGACGATGCTCGATCAGATGCGGGCCAATTCGCCGGCCAGCTACGACGTCATGTTCACCCAGCGGAACAGCAATTGGGCAAACTGGATCGCGCAGCGCCTAAACAAGCCCGGCACGGTGTTCGTCGCCGTCGGCACCGGCCATCTGGCCGGGCCCGACAGCGTCCAGATCAAGCTGGCCGAGCGCGGCGTGCGTTCCGCGCGCATCAACTAAGCCCACAATCTCCCCAATCTTGCTTTTCCGCCGCTCGTCGCCTAGGGCGCGCGCTCCCCCGACCATGGTCATCCCTGGAGGCGTGGCGGGGCTTTTGCACTGGAGTAATTTGAGATGAGCGAACAGCTGACGCTGCCCGCTGAAGCGCGCGAACGGGCTGGCAAGGGAGCCTCCCGGGCATTGCGGCGCGACGGACGGGTGCCCGCCGTGATTTACGGCGACAAGAAGGAGCCGTTGTCGGTCCATGTCGAGGAGAAGCTCCTCGCCAGGATGCTGTCGAGCGGCCACTTCATGAACACCATCGTCATGGTCGACGCCGGCGGCGAGGCCCACCGGACCTTGCCCAAGGACGTCCAGTTTCACCCGGTCAGCAGCCGCCCGATCCACGTCGACTTCCTGCGCATCGGCGAGCACAGCCAGATAACCGTCGCCATCCCGGTGCGCTTCGACGACGACGAGGAATCGCCGGGCATCAAGCGCGGCGGCGTGCTCAACATCGTCCAGCACGAGCTCGAGCTGGTCTGCGACGCGGCGCACATCCCGGACGAGATCCACATCAGCCTCGCCGGGCTCGACATCGGCGATTCGATCCACATCAGCCAGGTCACTCTGCCGGAGGGCACCAAGGCGGCGATCGAAGACCGCGACTTCACCGTCGCCACGATCGTCGCTCCGTCCGCGGTCAAGGCCGAGGAAGCCGACGCTGCGGCGGCCGCGGCGGCCGACGAGGGCGAGGAAGCCGAGGAAGGCGCCGAGGGCGAAGGCGAAGCCGGAGCCGAGGGCGAAGCCGAAGGCGCCGACAAGGAAAGCGACAAGGGCTAACCCAAGCACGTTCTCCTGAGCGAAGTCGAAGGACCGCCCTTCGACTTCGCTCAGGACGAACGGAATTGCTTCTGTTAGCTACCGGCGATGCAAATCTGGGCGGGTCTTGGCAATCCTGGCGGCAGCTACGCGCTCCACCGCCACAACGTCGGCTACATGGCGGCCGACGTGATCGCCGAAGCGCACCGATTCTCGGCCCCGAAAAAGGCTTTCCGAAGCGAGCTTCGCGAAGGCCGCGTCGGCAAGCACCGCATCCTGTTGTTAAAGCCCCAGACGTTCATGAACGACAGCGGAAGCGCGGTCGCCGCGGCGCTGCGCTTCTACAAGCTCGACCTCGACGCGCTGACCGTTTTCCACGACGAGCTCGACCTCGCAGCCATGAAGGTCAAGGTGAAGGTCGGCGGCGGCACCGCCGGCCACAACGGCCTGCGCTCGATCGACGCTCACCTCGGCCGCGACTTCAAGCGCGTGCGGATCGGCATCGGCCACCCGGGCCCCGGGCAGAAGGAAAAGGTCACGCCGCACGTGCTCGGCAACTACGCCAAATCGGAGATCGAGCCGCTGTCGGACCTGCTCGCCACCATCGCGTCGGAAGCCGAGTGGCTCGCCGACGGCGACGATCCCCGCTTCATGAGCGAGGTCGCTCTAAGGATGCAGGAACCGGAGTGACGAGCTAGCTGGCCTTCCCTTCCGCTGGAGCGTTATCCCTGCCCATCCCCAGCCGCGCCTTGGCATCCTTCAGCATGCGCTGAAAGCGGGGATCCTCGCGAATGTAGTCCATGTCCGGGTCTAACTCGGCGAGCTTGACCACGGTTGTACCCGCGTTTGCGAAAACCGGCTCAAGCATTGCGAGAGCGGCATCGCCACATCGTTGAAATACGCTGCCAGGTTGCAGGCGAAATTGTAGCGCATGTTCATGTTCTCGGGGTTAACGAGTAGCGCCCGCTGGATCCATTCCTTCCCGCGCTCGGGCTGTCCGAGTACAGCCAAGGCGGCCGCACCGAAGCTGAGCGCTGCGCCATTGTCAGGATCTTGCGCTAAGACTTTCTCGGTCTGGTCGAGCACCATCTGCGCTGCGCGCTGCACGTTAGCCTTGTCATCGAGTGCCTGATAGCAAGTGAACAGCATGCCCCAGGAATGGAAGCCGGTCTCCATAACCGCCGCGGCTTTTTCAAAATGCCGTGTCGCTTCCTCTATCCGGCGCTGTCTGAACAAGATTCTCGCAGCTTCCTTGTTTACCTCCCACGAATCTGGGTCGATCTCGAGAGCCGCTGCGATTTCCTCATCCGCCTCCTCGAAGCGGTTCTGCTCGAACAAGCGGCGTGCCTTTGGGCAGTGCGCCTCCGCGATGCTCGGGTCGAGAGCGAGCGCGCGCTCGCCTGCCTCTACGCCATCGTCCAGCTCAGTCTCTGCGTTGAACCCAAAACGAAGATTCGACTGTGCAATCGCCATCAACGCCCAGGCGCGGGCGTAGTTCGGGTCAATCTCGGTTGCCCGGCGACAGATGCGGACGACACGCTCTTCGCGGCGGATGTCGCCATGATTCCCGGTGACCCAATATTGCCGGGCCATGAGGTAGAGGTTGTAGGCCTCGGCGCTGGTCGTGCCACGCTGTTCGATCGCTTTCTTTTCCGTGGGAAGGAGCTTCACCCTCAGCGCGGCGACGATCGCCTTCGATATCTCGTCCTGGATTGCGAAGATGTCGGTGAGGTCGCGATCATAGCGCTCGGCCCAGACATGGTCGCCGGTCGCGCCATCGATCAACTGGGCTGTGATCCTCACCCGGGAGCCGGCCTTGCGGACGCTGCCCTCGAGCACGTGGCTGACGCAAAGTTTCTCCGCGACATGGGCGACGTCCACTGCGTCGCCTTTGAACGTGAACGCTGTGTTGCGGGCGACCACCGCCAGCGCCGATATGTTGGACAAATCGGTGGTGATGTCCTCGCTGATCCCGTCGCTGAAATATTCCTGCTCGGCGTCGCCGCTCATGTTGGCGAACGGCAGCACGCAGATCGAGACCTTGTCCCGCTTGGGATTGCGCGGAACCGGCCCGCCACTTGCCCCAAGCAAAGCGGTGATGCTCCCCTTTACCTTGCGCCAGCCGGACGCGGAATCGTCTCCGTCCCAGCCCTGGAGGTCGGCGCACTGGATCTGGTTGAAGGGCATCGGCGGGACCGTTCCGTCGACGCTGACCTGGACCAGCGTCCCTTTCTCGCGGGCCGCGTCGGCCTCGGCCCGGACCCATTGCGATCTGGTCGCCTCGGCCGACCAGATCACGACCACCGCGGCGGCCGCGCGCAGCCGCTCCTCGATCACTTCGCCGTACGCGCGGTGGGCAGGCAGCTCGTCGTCCCGCCACACCTCGTGGCCGAGTACCCGCAGCGCATCGGCGACCTGCCGCGCCTGCGCTTCGGTCGACCGGGCATACGAGACGAAGACGTGCGGCATTTTCGGGAGCGTCCCCCGCTAACTGTCGAAAGCCTATCGAGCGCCCGGAGCAAAGAGCAAGGAAAACATGCGGTTCCCGGGTCGGGCGAACCAGCGCTTGCGCGACGGGCCGATGGTGGACAAGGGTTCGCCCATGCCGGTCCGCAGCCTGTTCGCGACCCGCCTTTACGAGGGCGCAGTGGAAGACGAGCGACTGCTCGCCGAGCTCGCGCACTCGATCCGAAGCCTCGCCGCCGACGACGCCGCCGGCCGCCGCTGGAGTCGCGAGCATCACTATCCCGGCTACACCAGCTATGCTTCGCTCGACGACCTCACCAAGCGCGACCCGGCCTTCGCCGAGCTCGCGCGGGTCCTCGCCCGCCACGCCACCGCCTTCGCCCGGAACTGCGCCTTCGACCTCGCCCGCAAACCCCGCCTCGACAGCCTGTGGGTCAATCTGTTGAAAGCCGGTGGACAGCACAGTGGACATATCCACCCGCACAGCATCATCTCGGGCGCGCTCTACGTCGAAGCGCCCGCAAACTCTGGCGCGATCCGCTTCGAGGACCCTCGCCTGCCGCTGATGATGGCCGCCCCGCCGCGCCGCGACGACGCTCCGGGCGACATCCAGACATTCGTCGGCCTCGAGCCGCGCCCCGGACTCCTGCTGCTGTGGGAAAGCTGGCTGCGCCACGAAGTGCTGCCGGGCAGCGGCAAGGCCGAGCGGTTGAGCATCTCATTCAACTTCGCTTAAAGGGCCGAAACTTCGTCATTGCGAGCGTAGCGAAGCAATCCAGTGCTGGATTGCCGCGTCGCTCCGCTCCTCGCAATGACGCCTGATCCGGAGACCACATGGGCTTTCGCTGCGGCATCGTCGGCTTGCCGAATGTCGGGAAATCTACGCTTTTCAATGCGCTGACCGAGACCGCGGCGGCGCAGGCGGCGAACTATCCGTTCTGCACGATCGAGCCGAATGTCGGCCGGGTCGCGGTGCCGGACGAGCGGCTCGACCGGATCAGGGCAATCGCCGGCTCCGCGCAGGAGATCGAGACCCAGATCGAGTTCGTCGACATCGCCGGGCTGGTCCGCGGGGCGAGCCAGGGCGAGGGGCTCGGCAACAAGTTCCTCGCCAACATCCGCGAGGTCGACGCGATCGTCCACGTGCTGCGCTGCTTTACGGGTGGCGACGTCACCCACGTCGAGGGCCGGGTCGACCCGATCGCCGACGCCGAGACGGTCGAGACCGAGCTGATGCTGGCCGACCTCGAGAGCCTCGAGCGGCGCGTCCCCAACCTCGTCAAGAAGGCGCAGCAAGGCGACAAGGAGGCCAGGATCGAAGCCTCGGTGCTCGGCCAGGCGCTCGAGCTGCTGCGCGCGTCGAAGCCGGCGCGGCTGACCAAGCCCAAGGACGCCGAGGAACACAAAGCGCTCGACCGCGCGCAGCTGCTGACCGCCAAGCCCGTGCTGTACGCGTGCAACGTCGACGAGGCCGACGCGGCGCAAGGCAATGAGCTATCGGCGCGGGTGTTTAAGAAAGCTTCGGCCGAAGGCGCCGGCGCGGTGGTGATCTCAGCCGCGATTGAAGCCGAGATCGCGACGCTGGACGCAACCGACCGCGCGGCGTTCCTCGCCGACCTCGGCCTTGAGGAGACCGGCCTGACCCGGGCGATCCGCGCCGGCTACCAGCTGCTCGGCCTGATCACCTTCTTCACCGCCGGGCCCAAGGAAGCGCGCGCGTGGACGGTCCACAAGGGCGCGAAAGCTCCTCAAGCGGCGGGCGAAATCCACACCGATTTCGAGCGCGGTTTCATCCGCGCCGAGACCATCGCCTATGACGATTTCATCGCCTGCGGCGGCGAGGCGGGCGCCAAGGACGCCGGCAGGATGCGCGCCGAGGGCAAGGACTATGTCGTCCAGGACGGCGACGTGCTGCTGATCCGCTTCAACGTCTAGCGAAACCTAGCGCTGGCTCTCCCGGTACAGCATCACCGCGAGGATCCCCGTTGCCAGGAGCGCGATCCAGCTCGCCGTCATCGGCAGCGAGTGGCTTCCGAGGACGATCTGAAAATTGGTGGCGATCCGATAGATGTGAATCAGCGCCATCACCGCGAACAGCGCCGCGGCAAGGAGCGTGAAAGGCCTGCGACTATTCATGTTGCCCCCCTTTCCCAGCGCGAGCTTAACCGCACAATCAGCAACGTCCAGAACAATCCGAACGCCCAGCCGCCGACCACGTCGCTCGGCCAGTGGACTCCGAGGATCGGGCGGCTGGTGCCGATCAGGAAACTGAGCAGCAGGGCGGCCGCGACCGCCCACCGCCGGTGCTGCGGATTATCGAACGCGAGCAAGGCGATGGCGAGATAAGCGATCATCGAGTTGGCCGCGTGGCCGCTCGGGAACGACTGGTAGTGGACCTCGACCAGCCGCAAATTCTCCTCCGGCCGGAGCCGCGCGAAATAAGCCTTCTCGAGGATGACGAGCAGCCGCCCGGAGAAGCTCGCGACCAGCAGCACCAGCGCGGCGCGGCGCTTGCCGCAATACGCCAGCCACGCCGCGCCGAGGATCGTCACCACCACCACCGTCGGCCAGTTACCGAGATAGGTTAGCCCCACCGCCGCGAGCGCGAGCCACGGTTCATCGCCGGCATAGAGGGCGAGCAGCACAATGCGGTCGACCGCGCCCGCGCCGAGCAGCAGCATCGCCAGCCACAGCCCGGCGAGGACCGTCAGGACCAGCGGCAGCGTGCGGGTCGAGTTCATTGCCACTCGAGGCATGTGACGGGCATTGGCTCCGTCTGAGCCTAGAACTTCGCTCCGAGCCTCAGGCCGATGGTCCGCGGCCGCCCCGGAACGATCTTCGTCCGGGTGCAGACGCTGCAGACGACCAGGCGCGAGCGTTCGTTGCGCTCGTCGAAGACGTTCGTTGCGAACAGTTCAAGATTGTAGCTCCGCCAGTCGAAGCCGGCGAAGAGGTCGACCAGGGTCGCGGCTCGAATCCGGCCGAGGAAGTCGTTGGGGTTCGTGCCCGAGCCATCCATGTCCCGGCGAATGTCGGCGCTGGCCGAGCTCTGGTGGGTCAATCCGGCTTGCACATGGGCCCTGCCGATGCTCACCGGCCACGCGTAGCGCGCGGTCGCCGACATCTTGAACCTGGGCGTTACGGGCAGACGCGTTCCCGATGGCGTGACGATGAAATCATCATCGCCGCTGGCATCGAGCCCGCTACACTCCGCGTTCCCGCCGGCAAAGTTGCAGATGTTGCCCTTGGTCTTGGCGTCGGTGTAGGCGGCCGCCGCGTTCAAGGTCAGGCCGCCGGCGACATAGTTCACGTCGGTCTCGAGGCCGTTGATGTTGGCGTCGCGGCCGTTCTGAATCACGGTCAAGCTGTTTTCGCCGAGGAAGGCGAACTGAAATTTCTTCCAGCGCTGGTGATACACAGCGCCGTTCCAGCGGACCGGCCCGAACGACGTCTTCCAGCCAAGCTCATAATTGATCAGGAAGTCGGCCGCGTAAGGCGGCAGCGCGGCGCGACGGTTGATTCCGCCCGGCCGGAAACCTTTCGACCAGGTCGCATAAAACATAATATCCTCGACCGGCTTCCAGGTCCCGTTCAGGCGATAGATGAAGCCGTCGTCCTTGGTGCGCTTGGGCTTGGCCTCGCCATCCTCGAAAATGCCGACGTTGGTGCACGGAATTCCAGAGATGCTGCCGGGAGCGAACCCGCCGGTGCCGCCAAACCGGAGCAGCCGGCCGTCGGCCATGAAGCATTCGGCAACCCCGGTCCTGGTGCTGCCGACGACGTTGGGCGGCGGTGAATCCGGGTCGTCGGGATCGAAGGCGAGGTTGCGGCCGAAACCGGCGAAGCCGAACAAGGTGTTGTCGAACTTGTAGAACCGCCCGCCCCCGGTCAGCGTGATCTGCGGCGTAACGTCGAAGCTCGCTTCTCCGAACAGCGCGTAGTCCTTGTCGACCCGCTCCTGCTTGGTCAGCCACAGAGTACCCGGGCGGCCGTTGACCGACAAATCGTCGGCAAGGTTGTCGACTCGATAGTCCTGGAGGATGTCGTTGGTCTGCCGCTGATAGAAGGCGCCCACGAACACTCGAAACGGCCTGTCCACCGGCGATGCAATGCGGATTTCCTGGCTCAGCTTCTTGAAGTGATTCCTGCCGACAATATATTGGGTCGGGTCGATGTTGTTTCCGGCATTGTCGAAGAAATACTGATAGTTGGCGAGGCCACCGTAGGTCTCGTAATACGTGTCGTAGACGTCCGTATATTCGCTGTAGTCGCTGACACCGAAGGTTGGCCGATTCATGTATGCGCCGGCATAGGTGATGTCGAAATTGGCGATCTTGCCTGCAATGGTCAGCGCCACCTGGGTGAATTTATCCTTGGTGGGCTCTTTGCGGAAGCGCTGGGTTTCCAGGTCGCCCAGGTCTTCGTCCATGAAGAAGACGCCGTTCGCTTTCGCGTTCTGGTGCATGATCTGCGGCGTAACGGTCCAGTTTTCGTCGAGGTCGATCTTGAGCGCGGCGCGTCCGCCGTAAGTCCGCAGATCGTTGAAATTCTTCTCGACGACGTCGCTGTTCTCGATGCTGAAGCCATTGCGCACGCAGCCAATGGTGTCGCCACTGTCGGGATCGATGATCGCATCGCCGCAATAGGTGCGGGAGCCGGGGACGTTGTCGATATAGCCGGCGTCGCGTTGCCAGAATGCGCTGGCCCGGAATGCGATCGTGTTCGCGATCGGCAGGTTGATCATGCCCTCGACGCTGCCGCCCATGCCGCCATGGTCGACCTTGTTGGGCTCGGCGTCGACGCGTCCGGCGGTGACGTTGAGCTCGGGCTTGTTGGTGATGATGCGGATCGTGCCGGCCTGCGACGATGCGCCGTAGAGCGTGCCCTGCGGGCCGGCGAGGCTTTCGATCCGTGCGATGTCGTAGATATGGACATCGAGGGTCCCACCGATCGTGGTTACAGGCTGTTCGTCGAGATAGGTTCCCACCGAGGGCAGCGAGCCCGAATGGTTGCCGTCGCCGCCGGTCGCGACGCCGCGCATGTAGACGGTCGTCGATCCCGGCTGGAAAGTCTGGAAGCTGACCGACGGCAGCTGCTTGGTATATTCCTCGAAGTTCGAGATGTTCAGCTGGTCGAGCCGCCGCGTGCCGATCGCCTGGATGCTGATCGGGACGTCCTGGAGGTTTTCCTCGCGCTTCTGGGCGGTGACGATGATCTCGGTCTCATCGCGGACTTGCCCGTCCTGTGCCGCCTGCACGGTCGGCGGCGGCGCAGTGACGTCGGTGGCATTGGTCGCCGGCGCCGGTGAGTCGCTTGGAGGAGGCACCGGTTCGACTTGAGCAAATGCGGACGTCGCGAATGCGGTCGAGGCGAGCAGCCCCAGTGTGATCGCGCGGAAACTCTTGCCGGCCATTTTGTCCCCCCGAGCAATGTGTCGGTATTGCGACAGAGTGGCCGCGCCTTGTCAACGGCGAACGTTGCGCAGGTGAAATTTAGGCACTGGATTCTCCGCTAGCGTTGCACGAAGGACGCGGGCGCATCGGGATAGGTGTCCAGCACCTCGCCCAGCGCATCCTCGAGCGGGCCGAAATACTCTGCGTACCGCTGCCATTCGTCTGTCGCGTCGCGATAGATCGGCTGCCTGACCTGCTCGGAGCTCGCGGTCCGCACCGCCCGCTCGGTTTCGTGGAAAGTCAGGCACGCCGGGTCGAACTCGAGCCCGCACGCATCCAGCAGCGCGCGCACCTCATGCTCGGTGTCGTCGACCATCCGCTCGTAAATGACTCGGTGAACTCGGCCCGGCAGCACAGCGTCGACATGCGCCATCAGCCGCACATAGTCCGCGTAATAGCGCCCGAGGTCGGTGAGGTCGTAGGTGAAGTCCTGGCCGCGGGCGAATTGCTGGCGGAAATTCGAAAAGCAGCAGCCGAGCGGGTGCCGCCGCGCGTCGATGATCTTCGCGTTTGGCAGGACCAAATGGATGAACGGCACGAACAGCCAGTTGTTCGGCAATTTGTCGATGAACAATGGGCGCTCGGTGCGCCGCTGGACCGACGCGCGCTTGAGATAGGTTTCGCCCGCGGCGCGCCGCTGGTCGGCCGTCATTGTCACTACGCTCTTCAGGTAGCCTTTGCGCTCGCGCGCCACAGCCGGGAGGTCGGGAAGCTCGGAGGTGCCTTCGACCAAAGGGTGCGACGCGAGGATTTGCTCGACCAAAGTCGATCCGGCGCGGGGCATTCCGACAATGAAGATCGGGTCCGGCGCCTCGCTCCCGCCCGGAGTTGCAAGCAATTCGGCGGTGAATTCCTCGATGCTGCGATCGACCAACCGTCGAATGTCGCCGGCACGGAACGGATGCCGCTTGCGCCGCAACGCATTGCCCGCGGCATAATGAGCGAACGCCTCGGCCGCGCTCCTCGCGTCGTGCATCGCCTTACCGAGCGCGAAGTCGAGGTGAAACCGGTCCTCGTCGGTCAGCCCCGGAGTTTCGAGCGCCGCCTGCATCGCGGCGATGTCCGCGGAGTCGAACCGCACGGTCTTGAGATTGGCCAGGCTCCACCATGCCTCGCCGAGCGCCGGCTTGAGCGCGATCGCCCGGCGATAGGCGGCGATCCCCTCGTCCCGCCGGCCGATGGTCTTGAGCATGTGTCCGTAGCTCAACCATACGCGCGGCTGACCGGGCGCCCGCTCGAGAACCTGCTCGTAAAGCTCGATCGCTGCCACGAAGTCGCCGAGCCGGCCGAGCGTCGCGGCCTTGAGGTTGAGATAGCCAAACGCTTCGGGTTCGGCCTGAAACACTTCATCGAGCTGCTCAAGCGCTTCCGCCGGCCGGCCCATCCGGCCGAGGACGAGCGCGAGGTTGGCGCGGGCCGCGGTGAATGACGGCGCAAGCTCGAGCGCGCGGCGGAGCAATGTCTCGGCGTCCTTCATCCGCCCGATCCGCCCCGCCAGCTCGGCCAGCATCCGCATCGCGGCAACATCGAACGGATCTTCCTTGAGATGCGCTTTCAGCAGTCGTTCGGCGACGTCGAGCCGATTCTCGCTGAGCGCCAGCGCGCCCTCGATCAGCCGCGGATGCCAGTGGCCGGTACCGGAAAATTGCGTCCCCACGTGCAAAGCCCTAGCCCGTCATTCACTCTCGCGCCAAGCGGTGCGGCCAGCTAGGCGGGGGACATGAAATATTTCGAGGACGTTGAGGTCGGCGCCACGACCGTGTTCGGCGATTACGATGTGACGCGCGAGGAAGTGCTCGAGTTCGCGCGCAAATACGACCCGCAGCCGTTCCATCTTTCGGACGAGGAAGCAGCCAAGACGCACTTCGGGCGCATCGCCGCGAGCGGCTGGCACACCACCGCGATGACCATGGCGGTGATCGCCCGCCATGTCGTCGACGACCGGCAAGCGGGCCTCGGATCGCCCGGCGTCGATGAGCTGCGCTGGCTGAAGCCGGTCTATCCCGGCGACCGCCTGACGGTGCGCGGCGAAGTGATCGACAAGACCCCGTCGCGCTCCAAGCCGCACATCGGCACGATCCGCACGAAGACCATCGTCAGCAACCAGGACGGCGTCGACGTGATGAGCTTCACCTCGATCGTGATGATGCTGCGGCGGCCCGAGGCCGTCGGCTAGGGCCGCCGCGGAGCCCTAGTCGGCCTGGGTATTGCGATTGCTGCGGCTGGATGCGCGCTCGGCTCGAACCGACGCCCGCTCGCTGCGGGTCCGGATCGCCGACGTGTCGGTGTCGGTGTCGGAGCCGCGCCGAACCCGGATCGTCCGGCCGCCGTTGCTGATCGCCCGTGTGGTTTGCCTGGCCTGGGGAGCGGCTTGCCCGCCGCGCGAGAAGTCGCTCCAATTATCGAGCAGCCTGCGGGTGGCGGTTGTCCCCGGGCGATTGGCCCGCTCCGCCCAATAGCGGCGCTCCGCCTCGGTCCAGACGCGCGGACGGCGGTAATTGTCGTAAACGTAATAGCCGCTGCCGGGATAATAATAGCCGTTGTTCCAGCCCCAGTAAGGCGAATAGCCGTGGCCCGAGCGGTAACCATAAGGCGACCCGTAGCCGTAACCATAAGGCGACCCGTAGCCGTAACCGTAGTCGGAGTAGCCGCCGTAATAGGGGTCGTAATAGCCGCTATTGCCGTAACCGACCGACACCCCGCCGCCGTAGCCGTACGGGCTGTAAGTGGCGCAACCGCCAAGGCCGATGCCGGCGACAAGAAGGATTGCGGCGGTACGAAGATGGGAAACACGCATGACGAGCCTCCAGAGACTATGAAGTTGCGAGCCTGTTTCGCCCCGGCCGAGTGAACCGCCGCTGAACCCTAAATCTCTCTAAATGCGAGCTAACCCGCAACGCCCTGCTTTGCCTTCGCCCGCTTGCTCTTTGCCTGGTTCCCGGGGTCGAGCGGGCCGATCGGCCGCACCTTGCGCTTCGCTTCCGCCCAGATCTGCTGATAGGCCAAGTAGGCGAGCATTGTTCCAAACAGCAGGAAGATCACCACCGCGATGCCCGACCGGTGGCGATTCTCGAGCTTGGGCTCGGCCGCCCATACCAGGAACGCGGAGACGTCCCTGGACATCTGAGCGACGCTCGGCGCGGGATTGCCCGGCCCATAGGTGACCTGCCCCGCGCTGGTCAGCGGCGGCGGCATGGCGATGTTGAGGTTGGCGAAATAGGGGTTGTAGTGCAGCCCCTGCGGCGTCCTGGCGGCCGGGAACTCCTTGACCAGCCTGGCCGGCTGGCGCTGGTATCCGGTCAGCAGCGAGTAAGTGTAGGCCGCGCCGCCCTCGCGCGCCTTGGTGATCAGCGACAAATCGGGCGGAAGCGCGTTGTTGTTGGCCGCCCGCGCCGCGATCTCGTTGGCGTAGGGGTTCGGGAAGCGGTCGGAAGGGATCGCCTTGCGCGTCGCCGGCTCGCCGGTCTCGGGGTTAACCGACGGCACCTCAATCGCCCACTGGTTGGCGATCGCCTTCACTTCGGCCTCTTGGTAGCCGAGCGCGTGGAGATCGCGGAACGCGACCAGGCTCAACCCGTGGCAGGCCGCGCACACTTCCTTGTAGACCTGGAACCCGCGCTGCAGCTGCTGGCGGTCGAACTTGCCCAGCGGCCCGTCGCTGGCGAGCCTGAGATGCTTCGGATGCTTGTGGAACTCTTCCTCGGCGGTCGGTTTGGTGGGCGAGCGGATGGTCTGCGAGAGGCCGGCGATCAGCGAGATCAGCAGCACGCCGGCAAAGCCGAGGCCGACGAAGAAGGCGAGAACGCGGACCATATGTTCCCCTTATGCCGCCGTGGATCCGGCCTTGCGGCCGGTTCCGATCGGCGCGGCTTCCCGCTGTTCGCCGTGAAGCACCGATTCCGTGATCGAGTTCGGCAGTGGCAGCGGCCGCTCGAACCTCGAGATCAGCGGCAGGATGATCAGGAAATGCGCGAAATAATAAGCCGACGCGATCTGGCTCACCGCGACCACCGTCGGCGTCGCCGGCGATCCGCCGGCCCAGCCGAGAGCCAGGATGTCGATCATCAGGATCCAGAAGAAGCGCTTGAACAGCGGCCGGTAATGTCCCGAACGCACCGGCGACTTGTCAAGCCACGGCAGGAAGAACAAGAGCAGGATCGAGGCGAACATCGCCAGCACGCCCCACAGCTTGGCCGGCAGGATGAAGTCGATCGTGAACGCGCGCAGGATCGCGTAGAATGGCCAGAAATACCATTCGGGGACGATGTGCGCGGGCGTCGCGAGCGGGTTCGCCGGGATGTAATTGTCCGGGTGGCTGAGCGCGTTGGGCGCGAAATAAAGCATCAGCGCGAACAGGATCAGGAACACGCCCGCGCCGAACCCGTCCTTGGCGGTGTAGAACGGATGGAACGGCAGCGTGTCCTTCTCGTCCTTGACGTCGACCCCGGTCGGGTTGCCCGAGCCCGGGATGTGCAGCGCCCAGATGTGGAGCATGACCACCGCCGCGATGACGAACGGCAGCAGATAGTGGAGCGAGAAGAACCGGGTCAGCGCCGCCTGGTCGGGCGCGTAGCCGCCGAGCAGCCAGACGCGGACCGGCTCGCCGACCAGCGGAAACGCCGAGAAGAAGCCGGTGATGACCTGCGCCCCCCAATAGCCCATCTGCCCCCACGGCAGCACGTAGCCCATGAAGGCGGTGGCCATCATCAGCAGGTAGATCACGAGGCCGAGCATCCAGACGAGCTCGCGCGGCGCCTTGTAGCTGCCGTAGAACAGGCCGCGGAACATGTGGATGTAGGTGACGATGAAGAAGAAGCTGGCGCCGTTCATGTGGGCGTAGCGCAGCAGCCAGCCGGCGTTGACGTTGCGCATGATGTGCTCGACCGAATTGAAGGCGCCGTCGGCCGACGAATAATAATGCATCGCAAGCACGATGCCGGTGACGATCTGGATGACCAGGAAGAGCCCGGCGAGAATGCCGTAGTTCCACCAATAATTGAGGTTGCGCGGGACCGGATAGCCGCCACCGACCGCGCCATGGACCAACCGCGGCAATGGCAGCCGCTCGTCCAGCCAGCGCATCGCCGCCGATTTGGGCTCGTACGGCTTTGCCCAGGAGAAGCTCATCTGGCGGTGACTCCCCCTCAGCCGATCTGCACGACGGTGTCGGACAGGAATTGATATTCCGGAACCTGCAGATTGAGCGGCGCCGGGCCTTTGCGGATCCGCGCGGCGGTGTCGTAGTGCGATCCGTGGCACGGGCAGAAATAGCCGCCATATTCGCCGCGGTTCTCGCCCTCGTCGGTGCCCAGCGGCACGCAGCCGAGGTGCGTGCAGACGCCCAGCGTGATCAGCCAGTTCGACTTGCCGGGCTTGGTCCGATCCTCGAGCGATTGCGGATCGCGTAGGTCGCTCAGCGGAACGCGCCTGGCGGCGGCGATTTCCGCCGGCGTCAGGTTGCGGATGAACACCGGCTGCTTGCGCCACGAGGTCTTGATCGCCTGGCCCCGCGCGATCTTGGAGATGTCGACCTCGGTCGAGGCGAGCGCCAGCACGTCGGCCGACGGGGCCATCTGGGTGATCAAGGGAACCGTCGCGGCGACCACTCCGACGCCCGCGAAACTCAAGGCCGCGACATTGATGAAATCGCGCCGCCGGACGCCGTCGCCGTCCGGAGTCTCGGAACCCTCTGCGGACTGTTCCAGCGTGGCCATGCTAACCCTTGTGACGCGATCTGCTGCAACCGTGCCGGACCGGCACCAAGCGACGCCACCTCCAGGGGCCCCCGGAGGCGATTGGCGCGCCTGATAGCCGCCGCATCCGGGACTGCCAAGGGCCGTCATGCTGAACTTGTTTCAGCATCCAGGAACATCCGCTTTCGGCACCCGCCCACGGCGTGTTCATGGCTCCTGACTTTCGTCAGGATGACGCTATGGGGATGCCATGCAACCCCTCGACACCCAGCAGCAGGCCGCGCGCGACTGGTTCGAGGACTTGCGCACCCGGATCTGCGCCGCGTTCGAGGCGATCGAGCGCGAGGCCGGCAGCGGCGCCGCCTTCACTTACACGCCGTGGGACCGCGCCGACCCCGATGGCTCGCCGGGCGGCGGCGGCGTGCGCGGGCAGATGGCCGGCACGGTGTTCGAGAAGGTCGGGGTCAACGTGTCGACCGTCGGCGGGCGCTTTTCGCCCGAATTCGCGGCGACGATTCCCGGCGCCGAGGATGACCCGAGCTTCTTCGCCACCGGCATCAGCCTGGTCGCGCACATGGCCAACCCGCACGTCCCCGCGGTCCACATGAACACCCGCTTCATCACCACCACCAAGCGCTGGTTCGGCGGCGGCGCCGATCTCAACCCGGCGATCGCCTATGACCAGGACACGGCAGCATTTCATGCGCGCTTCCGTGCCGCCTGCGCCGCCCACGACCCGACTTTCTATCCGCGCTTTTCGAAATGGGCGGAGGATTATTTCTGGTTGCCCCACCGCGGAGTGGCGCGCGGCGTCGGGGGCATCTTCTACGACCATCTCGAAGGCCATTTCGACGCCCATTTGGCCTTCACCCAAGACGTCGGCGAAGCGTTCCTCGACGTTTTCCCGAAGATCGTGAGGCAGCGCATGGCGAGCCCGTTTACCGACGAGGACAGGCAGCGGCTGCTCGAGTTCCGCGGCCGCTACGTCGAATTCAACCTGCTCTACGACCGCGGCACCTTGTTCGGCTTGAAGACCGGCGGCAACATCGATGCGATCCTGATGAGCCTGCCGCCGCTGGCGAGCTGGGCATGAGCTGCGAGCCCGTCCCGGACGGCGAGCTGGCGGCGGTCGTCACTTATCTGGAGATGCGCGAGCCGCAGTCCTTGCCCGTGCCCGAATCGCCGCTGTCGCTGCTTCGGCTGGAGACTCCCGATCCGGCCGAATACCGGCGCCTGTTCCAGATCGTCGGAGCGCGCTGGCTGTGGTTCTCGCGGCTGATCCTGGCGGATCATGAGCTGGCGGCGATCATCGAGCATTCGAAGGTCGAGCTCTACGCGGTCTCGGACCAAAGCGAACGGGAAGTCGGGCTGCTCGAGCTCGATTTCCGCGGGGACGGCGAATGCGAGCTCGCCTTCATCGGCCTCGTTCCCGAGCTTGCCGGACAGGGTCACGGCCGCTGGCTGCTGGCCGAGGCGCTGCGTCTCGCGTGGCGCGACGGCGTCCGCCGCGTCCACGTCCACACCTGCTCGCTCGACCTTCCGGCCGCGCTGTCCGCTTATTGCCGCGCCGGCTTCACCGCCACCAGGCGCGCGGTCGAGCGCTTCCCCGACCCGCGCCTGCTTGGCATCCTGCCGCTCGATTGCGCGCCTCAGCTGCCGCTGGTCGGGACGCTCGCCTCCGCCCCGCGCTCGCCGGCGAGCTGAACGTAGATCCGCGCCAGCATCACCATCAGCAGCACCGAAACGACGGCGGAGACGAGCTGGGAAAGCAGCGCAACGAACAGCGCCCCGACCGTCAACGGTTCCTTCCCGCCGAACACCAGCTCGGCGATGACGCCGCCGACCGCGCCGACCGCAATCACCGCAACCACCACCGCGACCAGGAACAACAGGAAAAACCCGAACAGGCGCCACCAATTGCCCCGCGTCATGTCCCAGCTGCGGCGAATGATCGCCAGCGGCCCCACCGGCTCCGCGCTCGCGACGGGCGACGTCATCAGCATCCGGATCGCGAAGAACAGCATCACGCAGACCAGCACGATGATCCCGAGGCCAGCGACGGGCGAGCGCGCTTGGGGCGCCTGGAGCGCCGTGCGAACCAGCAGCGTGCCGATCACCAGGAAGGGCATGAGCCAGATCAGCGAGGCCGCCAGATAGGCCGGCGCGCTCTTCGCGCCGTGGCCGATAGCCTCGCCGACCGTCAGCCGCGAGCCGATGGCAAGTCGAATGACCGCGAGCTGCCCGACGAGGGCGATCAGCAGGGTGATCGCGGTCACCACGGTCCAGTAGCCGAGCTTGGGGAACTCGCCCGGGGTCGCCGGCGGCGAGACGAGGTCGCTCACCACTCCCGGCAACACGAACATCGCCAGCGCAACGGTCGTGAGCAAGCTCCCGTTGCGCGCAATCACCTCCCGGGTCTCGTCCCAGGCCTTGGAAATCGACAATTTTGCCACGACTACCCCTCTCGATGAATTCGCCGCGCTTATGCGGACCTTGGGCGGCGCGCGCAATCATCCTTGCCGCATCAGCCAAGCGCCGCCATCTGCGGGGGTGCCCATGGACGACATCGACCAAATCGAGTGGCGAATCAGCGGCCATCCGGTGCCTTACGAAGAGGCGCTCGCGTTCATGGAGGAGCGCGCGGCGGCGATCCGCGCCGGCACCGCGCGCGAGTGCGTGTGGCTGCTCGAGCACCCGCCATTGTTCACCGCCGGCACCACCTCCGACCCGGCCGAACTGATCAATCCCCTCGGCTTCCCGGTTCACCAGGCCGGGCGCGGCGGGCGCTACACCTATCACGGGCCGGGCCAGCGAGTCGGCTATCTCATGCTCGACCTCGATCGGCGCGGACGCGACGTCCGCAAACTGGTCCACGCGCTCGAAGGCTGGATCATCGCCACGCTCGCCGATCTCGGGGTGGCGGCCCATCGCGCGGCCGACCGTATCGGCATCTGGGTCGGCGACGGACCCGCCGAAGCCAAGGTCGCCGCGCTCGGCCTGCGGGTGAAGCGCTGGGTCACGCTTCACGGTTTCTCGATCAACGTCGCCCCGGACCTGTCGCATTTCGGCGGCATCGTCCCGTGCGGAATCGCCGAATATGGCGTCAGCAGCCTCTCGGCGCTCGGAAAAGAAATTCCCATGACGCGCGTCGACGCTGCCTTGAGGGCCAATTTTCGTCTATTTCTCAATGACTTGAGCGGTACCGACAAAGTGTCTTGATGGTGATGAGCGCTTCAGCCTATTGTGCGCGCGATTTGCGAGGCGGGCCAACCGCCCCAGATCCATTAATCTAGGGAGTTTTGAATGCGTGCTCTTATCCTGGTCGCCGGTGCGGCCCTGGCGGTTTCTGCTTGCAGCAGCAACGATGCCGCCGACAACACCATGAACGTTGATACGATCGAGGCGGACAACATCGTCGTCGATAACACGATGGACGCCAACCTCGACGCGAACATGACAATGAACGCGACCGACATGAACGCGATGGATGTCAACGCCGACATGAACGCGGATATGACAACCAACAACGCGATGTAATTGGCTTGGCTCTTCGCAAAACGAAGCGCCACTCGATAGAGGCTGCCGGTTCGCCGGCAGCCTCTTTTTTTCAGCCCGTCGCCAAGCTCAATCAGCGGAGGCTTGAATGCGTGCTTTGATCCTGGTGGCCGGTGCGAGCCTGGCGATTTCGGCTTGCGGCGGCAACGACACCGCCGCCAACATCACGAACGTCGATGAAGACCTCGCGGCCCAGAACATCGCCGCGAATGACACGACCTCGATCGATGCCGCGACCAGCGAGGACGCGAACATGGCGGAAGACGTCAATTTCACCGTCAACGAAACCGATAATTTTCCGGCCGACGACAACAAAGCGGACAATATGAGCGGCGCTAACGCCAACTAGGCCGCTGCCCACACGATAGCCCTGGGTCAATCGTAAACCGTCGGGTCGCGCAGCCCGGCCTCGGCAAATCCCCTGGCGCGCAGGCGGCACGCATCGCACCGGCCGCAATGGCCGCCGTCGAGCGCCGGATCGTAGCAGCTGTGGCTCAACGACGCGTCGAGCCCGAGGCGGTCCGCTTCGCGGGCGATGTCGGCCTTGGTCATGCGCAGGAGCGGCGCGTGGACGGCGAACCCCGCGCCCTCGACCCCCGCTTTTGTGGCGCGGTTGGCGAGCGCCTCGAACGCCGAGACGAACTCCGGCCGGCAATCCGGGTAGCCCGAATAATCCAGCGCGTTGACCCCGATGAACAGGTCGCGCGCGCCCTCCGCCTCGGCCCAGGCGAGCGCGAGGCTCAGGAAAATCGTGTTGCGCGCGGGGACGTAGGTCACGGGAATGCCCTCGCCGACTCTGTCCTTGGGAACCGCCATGTCGCCGGTCAGCGCCGAGCCGCCGAATAGGGTAAGGTCGAGCGGCAGGACGATGTGACGGTCGGCGAGCTGGGCGGCGATGGCCTTCGCGGCTTCCAGCTCGACTCGATGGCGCTGGTTGTAATCGATCGTCAGCGCCAGCACCTCGAACCCCGCCTCGCGCGCCAGTGCGGCGCAGACCATCGAATCGAGCCCGCCGGACAGCAGTATGACGGCGCTCCGTTTCAAAGCCGGATCCCGAGGCGAGCGCTGACCGCGAACATCGCCGCGTAGAGGCCGAGCGTCACCACGCAAGCGACCAGGATGCTCGGCCAAAACCCCCATCCGCCGCGAATCATGAGCGGGATGATCAGGAACAGCGGCAGGGACGGAAGAACGAACCAGAAGGTGCTGACCGCCTGGTCGGCGATTCGTTGCGGATCGTTGGTGTCGCGCCACAGCCAGAGGATCGCGATCAGCGAGGTCAGCGGCAGCGAGGCCAGCAGGCCGCCCCATCCGGGGCTCCTCCTAGCAACCTCGGAGATGATTGCGATCAGCACGCCCGAGATCGCGGCTTTGATGAGCAAGTAGAGCATGGCGGCGCTTTAATTCGCGTTGCGCGGCAAAAGAAGGGCCGCTCTTCCGAGGAGGAGCGGCCCAGGTATCGGACGTACTTGTCCGATTGGGAGGAAAGCGTGCCATCCGGCACGAGCATCGTTTACGCCTGAATGGTTAAACGCCCGCTTAATGAGCTGGGCAGTCTCCGATGCGGCGCGCCTGAATTACGTAGTTGAACGGATAATTTGCGGAAATTCCCTGAGTCTCGATGCGCAGCGACCGCGGCGTCAGCAGCGTCATCTTGCTGCGCCCGAAGCCGCCATTGGCGCAGGTGTAGTGGATTTCGGCCGCGGCCGGCATGTCCTTGATCACGACCTGCGTGCAACTGGCGCCGCGATGCTCGACGCGGGCGAGCAGAGCGGTATCCGCCACGCACTGGCGAACCGCGGTGCCGGCATTGGGCAGGCCGCTGATCTCCCACAGCCCCGGGCTGGTTTGGGCAAGCGCGCCCGGCCGCGCCGCGGCGGCGAGCAGCACCACGACCGCCCCGCCGGCAGCAATTCGCACGATTGTTCGAACACGCCCCATAAACATCGCTTTAGCACGGAAATCTTAAGATTCGGAAGCCGCCGGACCCTCTCCCGACACGTCTTCGAGCGCGATCGGGAAGGTCTTCGAGCAGAATGCGCAATCGACGCTGATCAGCCCATCCTCGCCGGCCATCGCCTGCCGCTCGTCGGCGGGAAAGCGCGCGATCACCGAGCGCACATAGTCGGGATCGCAGCGGCAGCCCTTGGTCAGGCGCCGCGGCTCCAGCGTCCGCACCTCGTCCTCCTCGTGGAACAGCCGCCACACGAGGTCGTCGAGCGGCAGCGCCGGGTCGGTCAGCTCCTCAGGCTTGATCGATCCGGCAAGGACCGCAATGTGCGGCCAGTCGGGGTGATCGAGCCGCGTGTGCAGACGGTCGCGCCCCTCCTCCCCCTCGGGCAAATGCTGGAACAGCAAGCCGCCGGCGCTCCAGCCGCCGTCGCGTTTCCCGGCGGCGAGGCGGACGACGCTCGGGATCTGCTCGGACTGGGTGAAATAGCTCTGCGCGGCGTCGGCGAGGCTGGCGCCCTCGAGCGGCACGATCCCCTGGTAGCGCTCGTCGGTCGCCGGCTGGTCGAAGGTGATCGCGAGATAAGCCTTGCCGAATAGAGCGAACAGCGACGGCTGCGGCCCAGCCTCGGCCAGCCGCTCGGGGTCGTGACGGACATAGCCGCGCAGCTCGCCGCCGAAATAATCACACACCAGCAGCTCGACGATGCCGTTCTCGGTCTGCGCCTGAAGCGTCATCTGCCCGGTCGGGTCCTTGAGCAACGTGCCGAGCAGCGCCGTCAGCACCAGGGCTTCGGCGAGCAGTTGGTCGATGACCGGCGGATAGCCGTGGTTGGCGAGCACCTGATCGAGCACCGGCCCGATCCGCGCCACCCGGCCGCGCGCGTTGCGCGCCGGAATAGTAACGCCGAGCGCGACGTCGGTGACAAGGGATTTGTCATCATCAATCACTCGGGCGTGTTCCTCTTCATCGTCCGATCATCGTTCGTCCTGAGCGAAGTCGAAGGGCGTTCGTGAGGCGGTCGTGCAAGCCAACCGATGCTGTTCCAGTCGCCAGCGATCAACGCCTCCTTCTTGGCGCGTGTCCATCGTTTGATCCGACGCTCGAACGCCAGCGCCTCTTCTCTCGTCGGCGCTGCGTCACTCCAAACTAGCTCGACCGGTCTGCGTCGCCTGGTCCAGTCGCAACCAACCCCTTGCCGATGTTGTGACATCCGAGATTCAAGGCTGTCGGTGTGGCCCGCGTAGTAGGAACCGTCGCTGCAGCGAAGAAGATAGCCCCAGAACTGCATCAGCCCCGTGCCAGCGCCCTTCGACTTCGCTCAGGACGAACGGAAAGCAGCTGCCTGCACCATGCTTACGCCGCGGCGGCCGGAACCTCATAGTCCGCGGCGGCGGCGGACAGCGCTTCGACGAATTCGCGGATATGGCTTTCCTCGATGACCAGCGGCGGCAGCACGCGCATCACATTGTCGCCCGCCGCGACCGTCAGCAGCCCCCGGGTGCGCAAATAATTCACGAACGACCGGCTATCGCTCTTCATCTTGATGCCGAGCATCAGGCCCATGCCCCGCACGCCCTCGAACAGATGGTCGTGGTTCGGGATCATTTGCTCGAGCGCGGAGCGCAGCCGCTCGCCCATCTGGCGAACGCGGGCGAGAAATTCCTCATTGGCGACCACGTCGAGCACCGCCTGGCCCGCGGCCATCGCCAGCGGGTTGCCGCCGAAAGTCGAGCCGTGGGTGCCGACCACCATCCCGCCCGCCGCTTTCTCGGTCGCCAGGCAGGCGCCCATCGGGAAGCCGCCGCCGATGCCCTTGGCGGTCGCCAATATGTCGGGCTCGATGCCGTATTGCTCATAGGCGTAAAGCGTGCCGGTGCGGGCGACGCCGCACTGGACCTCGTCCAGCACCAGCATCAGGTCGTGCTCGTCGCACGCCGCGCGAAGGCCCGTCATGAACGCGGGGCTGGCCGGGCGGATGCCGCCCTCGCCCTGCACCGGCTCGAGCAGGAACCCGGCGGTATTTTCGTCGACCGCCGCCAGCGCCGCGTCGAGATCGTCGAAGGCAACGACCTTGAATCCTGGCAGGAGCGGCGCGAAGCCGTCGATCATCTTCGCCTGGTCGGTCGCGCTGATCGTCGCCATCGTCCGCCCGTGGAAGGCGTTAGAGAAGGTGATCAAATCGTGCTTGTGCGAATTGCCCCTGGCGTGGTGGTAGCGGCGCGCGGTCTTGATCGCGCACTCGACCGCCTCGGCCCCCGAATTGGTGAAGAATACCGTGTCGGCGAAGGTCAGATCGACCAGCCGCTGCGCCAATGCTTCGCCTTGCGGGCTGCCGTAGAGGTTCGAGACGTGGATCAGCGTCGCCGCTTGCTCCTGGATCGCTTTGGTCAGGTGCGGATGGCCGTGCCCGAGCACGTTGACCGCGATGCCGGCGGCGAAATCGAGATATTTCTCGCCCTGCTCGCCGTACAGATAGACGCCCTCGCCGCGCACCGGCCGGACCGGCGAACGCGGATAGACGGGCATGAGCGGAGTGATGACCATGCGTGGGCGAGTCCTTCTGACCGGTTCATGAGGCGGCCCCACGGGCGCTTGGCGCGCCTATAGCCACGGCGCCGGCAAAGGAAAAGGCGCCCCGGATTGCTCCGGAGCGCCTTCCCTTGGACTAGGCAGTGGTTGGCTTAGTCGTGGCGAGTACCGCGGTCGTCTTCGTAGCGGTCGTCGCGGCCGTCACGGTCGCGGTCGTAGGGGTTGGAACCGTAGCGACCGTCGTTGCGGCCCCAGCGGTTGCCGTCATTGGCGTCGCGGTAAAGGCGATGCTCGAGACGCGCGAGGCGCACCTCGATGTTGTGGCGCTCGGCGGGGTGAAGACCATTACGGGCGGCGAATCGAAGCCGGCGCTCGAGTTGGCGCGAATCCTCGCGAAGCCTGCGGGCCTCGCGCTCGCTCAGGATGTTGCGCCGATCGAGACGATGGATCTGGCGCTGGATCTGGTCGATCCGGACCTGGAGGCGGCGCACCTGGCCGTAATTGTTGTGGTAGCCATAGGCATTGCCCTGCGGCTGCGGGAAATACTGCGCCGAAGCCGGCGTCGCGACAGCGAGAGCCGAGGCGGCGACGGCTAGGGAAATTAGAACTTTACGCATCATGGCTCTCCTTGTTGAGCGACTTGATGGCGAGGTTCTGCCCGATCCGGGTTGAGGCGATGCTGAACGCCGCCGTTATCAGCCGTTCAACAAGATTAACTCGGGGAAAGTGCCGTAACGGCTCAAATTCCGCTGAATCCGCCCCTCGTCGGCTGGGCGACCAGTCGCACCCACAGCGAGAAGACCAGGATGATGGTGATCAGCGCGACATGCGGAACCTGCCGCATCGAGTCGGCGATTTCCGACGACGCGCCGATCGCGGCTAGTCCGCAGCCCAGCGCCACGAGCGAAAGCAGCTCGACGCTCAGCCGCTCGACCACCTTCGCGCGTCTGGAACGCAGCAGTTCATCGAGCATGATCCGATGCCGGACACGGTCGGCGAACCGGTCATCCGGCGCGCGTTGCGGCGGAGCCAGCGACCGCGCCAGGAAACGATCGAATTCCTCCTCGCCCTCAATCATCGCCATGCTGTGAGCTCCACATTTCCCGGCACTTGGCCTTGGCGCGGGCGACCGTCGTTTTGAGCGTGCCGTGCGGCATCTGCAGCATATCGGCGGCTTCCGAGTGGGACCAGCCGTGCCCGTCGCATAGGATCAACGCCGCCCGCTCCTTGTCGGTGAGCCGGGCTAGCATGTCTTCTATCTCGGCCCCCCCCTCGCCTTCGACGGATTGAATCACATTCTCTGGCTCCTCGGCGGGCCGGCCCGCCCTTCGCGCCTCGTCCAGCAGGCACCGCCACGCGATCCTCGTCAGCCAGGTCGAGAATCGCGCGCGCCCGTCGTAGCTCGAGACGAACCGCCACGCCTTGAGGAAAGCCTCCTGCGCGATATCGTCGGCGTCGGCCGATCCCATCCGCGCGAGAAAACTTCTGAGCGGCCGCTCGTGCCTCGCGACCAGCGCCGCGAAGGCGAGCTGATCGCCCTTCGCAGCGCGGGTGCAGAGAGCAAGATCCTCGTCATTGCGGCTCTGCACGGTCCGTCCGTCGGCTGCGATTGAGGGTATAGTGCCGCAGCCACAGGGCGGTGCCAATAATCAGCGGGAAGGCCGCGCCGGCGATGGCGTAACGCATCCAACCCGGATCGCCGATCACCAGGCTCGCGACGACCATGGCGATGCCCAATGCAATCAGCAGGGTTGCGGTGCGGTCGTCTCCGCCGCTGGCCTCCGCCGACGCGCTCAATCGCGTCAGCAGCGGCTCGGCGGCGTTCGGGTCGCGGTCGATCGCCTTACGGATCGTCCGGTGCAGGATCACCACGCCAATCAGCCGCAGCAGATGGATTCCGCCCAGGGACAGCGCCGCGAAGGCGGCAACGATGACGATCATTTCGGTAGAAGGCATGGTCACAAGCTCCTGGTTTCGAGCTTAGACGCACCCGGACGCCCGATTGGATGTCGGCTCCGAATTTTCTTTAGTTCTTGATCTTCCACCCGCTCTTCAGGAGCGCGTAGCAAGCGGCCCACAGCGCGACATTGAGCAGCAGCAGCGTCGCGGCGCCGACCCACAAAGGAGAATCGGTAATCCCCAGGAAGCCGTAGCGGAAGCCCGAGATCACATAGAAGAACGGGTTGGCGTGGCTGATCGCGCGGAACGCCGGCGACAGTTGCTCGACCGAGTAGAACGTCCCCGAGAGCAGCGACAGCGGTGTGACGACAAAGTTGGTAACCGCGGCGGCATGGTCGAACTTGTCCGCCCAGATCGAGGTCATCAGGCCGAGGAACGACAGCATCAGCGAGCCCATCAGCGCGAACCACAACAGCCACAACGGCTCGCGGACGGCCACCGACACTCCCGGCCACAAAAGCATCGCCAGCCACACCGCGCAGCCGACCAGGAACGCCCGGGTGACGGCGGCGCCGACCAGTCCCGCGATCAGCTCCCCGGTCGACAGCGGCGGCAGCAGATAATCGACGATATTGCCCTGCATCTTGCCGACCAGCAGCGAAAAGCTCGAATTGGCGAAGGCGTTTTGGAGCATCGCCATGACGATCAGCCCGGGCGCGAGGAAATCGGCGAAATGGACCCCCATCACGGTGCGTCCGCCACCGCCCAGCGCGACGGTGAAAATGACCAGATAGAGCAGAGTCGTCACCGCCGGCGCCCACACGGTCTGGGTCTGCACCTTGAAGAAGCGGCGCACCTCCTTGATATAGAGGGTCTTGAGGCCGACCCAGTTGACGCCGCTCAAGACCGGCACGCCGGGCTCGTTGCGGAGCCACAGCGGAGCCTGGTCGTTGTTTGGAGCGGCGTTGCGGGGCTGGCTGTTCACCGGTCACTCGCCTATCGGCTGACGGCACCCGCCGCAAGCTTGGGCACCGGGCCAAATTTCGGAGTAATCTTTCATGTCCTGGACCGACGAGCGCATCGAGCGCTTGAAGAAGATGTGGTCCGCTGGCGCGACCGCGAGCCAGATCGCCGACAATCTCGGCGGAGTCAGCCGCAACGCCGTCATCGGCAAGGCGCACCGGCTCGGCCTCGACGCGCGCCCCTCGCCGGTGAAGCCCGGCGGGGAGAAGGAAAAGAAATCCGCCGCCGCTTCCTCCGCAGCGGCCAAGCCGGGAGCACGCGCCGACGCCGCGGGTAAGCGCCCGGCCGCCGCCGCAGCGGACTCGGCCGGGAGCCCCGCTCCCGTGCGATCGCCGCAGCGGCCGCAGCCCGACGGCATCCAATATCGCTCGATCGGCCCCGGCGGCTTCGTTCGCCAGGGACCCGGCGACACCCAGGCGCCGATCCCGCCCGC
>Ga0136612_10000031_pt1 | contig 26800 bp, 27 predicted proteins | sample AntDryUQ224A2306_2_FD_106644 | JGI IMG/M metagenome (GOLD analysis project Ga0136612, IMG submission 106644) | Polar desert sand microbial communities from Dry Valleys, Antarctica - metaG UQ224A (23.06) | ecosystem: Environmental > Terrestrial > Soil > Desert | place: Antarctica: Dry Valley... | reverse complement strand
TGAGGCCGCGCGACGCCGTCGCGTCCGACAGGTACAGCACCGGCACGCCCTCGACCACGAGCTCGGGGCCGAAGCGGTCGCGTAGGGCCTGCTCGAGAATCCCGAGAAACTACATCCGCCTAAGATCAGAGCATGGCGAGCGGGCTACCGATCGAGCGACCGGGCAAGATCGTCTGCGTCGGCATGAACTATCGCGACCACGCGGCAGAGGCCGGCATGGAAGTGCCAGAGCAGCCGGTGCTGTTCGCCAAGTGGCCCAACGGGTTGATCGGACCTGGAGAGGCGATCGTGCTGCCGCCGGATCCGAGCCAGGTCGATTACGAGGCTGAGCTCGGCGTCGTCATCGGGCTCCGCGCGCGTGGGCTCCGCACCGAGGACGCGCTGGATGCCGTGGCCGGCTACGTCTGCGTCAACGACGTCAGCGCGCGCGACCTTCAATTTGCCGATGGCCAGTGGACCCGCGGCAAGTCATTGGACACGTTCTGCCCCGTCGGCCCACGACTCGTCCCGGCTGCGGAGGTGCCCGATCCCCAGCGGCTCGGGATTCGCTGTCGTGTCAACGGTGAGCTGCTACAGGACTCGTCGACAGCACAGATGGTCTTCTCCGTGGCAGAGATCGTCGCCTTCGTCAGCACCTGGCTGACGCTCGAGCCCGGTGACCTGATCGCGACGGGGACTCCCGCCGGGGTCGGCTTCACCCGCGAGCCGCCCGCTTATCTGCGCCCGGGCGACGAGGTGACCGTCGAGATCGACGGCCTCGGCGCGCTCGTCAACCCCGTCGTCGCCGCGACCGAATAGGAGGAGCGAATGGCCTACGTGCTGGCAGTGAAGTGGGTGGCGAAGGAGGGTGAGGAGGAGAACGTGCTGGCGGCTATCCGGGCGCTGGCGGAACCGTCTCGGGCGGAATCTGGCTGCCTGATGTGGCAACCGCACCGGGATCCCGAGAACCCGAGGGTGTTCTTCATCTACGAGCAGTACACAGAACCGGCCGCCTACGACGAGCACGGACGCTCGGAGCACTTCCAGCGGCACGGGGTCGGGGATGCGATCCCGCGACTCGAGGCCCGCGAGCGGACGTTCTACGAGACGCTCGACTAGGAGTCAGAACTTGCCGAACCGCTCGTACGCCGCGAGCGGGGCCATCCCGGCGCGCACGGCGGCACGCACGTCGTTCTCGGTGTCGGCCACCTCTGCCGCCCGCGTCAGCACCTCGTCGCGCAGGGCCGCCGGCACGACGACGACGCCGTCCGCGTCGCCGAGCACGTAATCCCCCGTCGCGACGGTCACCCCCTCGATCTCGATCGTGTGCCCCCACCCTGTCGGCTCCCAGCGCGGTACCGAGTCCTGTGGGGTCGTGAACGCGGCAAAGACCGGGAAGTCCGCCCCGATGATGAAGTCCACATCGCGGCAGCCGCCGTCGAGGACGACGCCGGCCACACCTCGCGCCTTCAGCGAGGTCGCCGAGAGCTCGCCGAACTGTGCGCACGTCCGATCGCCGGTCCCGTAGACGGCGACGTGGCCGGGCGGCACGGCACCCAGGAGCTTCAGCACGAGCCGGATCGTTGGATCGTACGGCGCATCCTCGCGTGGCCGGCCCTCGATCGCGAACGCAGGCCCGGCGAGCCGCATGCCGCGCGCGAGCGGAGCGATGTCGTGCCGGAGCGTCTGCCGCCGGAGTCCGAGGCTGTCGAGCACGTCCGCGACGGCGGCGGTGTAGAGCTCGGTCACGCGCCGGTTCGGCGGAAGAGCTCGATCGTCTCGCGCACTCCCCGCTCGAGCGGTGTCGAGACGGGCGCCCGCGCCTCGAACTCCTCCGGAAAAGGCAGGCTCCGCTCGTCGTCCCACGAGATCGTCCCGGCCGCCTCGGGCACAACCTCCTCGATCGCGGCGACGACCTCCCGCACGTGCACGCACGGGCCGCCGAGGTTGCGCAGGATTGCGCCCTCCGTCGCGGTTCGGCTCGCCTCGACGAAGGCAGCCGCCGCATCAGCCGCGTACTGCAGCTGCATCCGGCCGCCGAACGGGATGCGATAGGTCTCGCCGCCGGCAGCGGCCTGCATCGCCAGGGTCGGACCGGCCGTCAGCCCGGTGTCGCGGCCCGGCCCGTAGACGACGTACGGCCGCAGCCCCACGCTCGCAACGCCGTCGTCCAGCCACGCCACGCGCGCCATGCCCTCGTTCGCTTGCTTGTGGACGCCGTAGTACGTGACGGGGTGGCCGTCGGCGTCCTCGGCTACGCGAGCCCCGTCGGCCGCGTCGTAGACGGCGGCCGAGCTCGCGTAGGCGAGACCGCGGATGCCCGCACGTCGCTTGACGGCCTCGAATACGTTGACAGTTCCGACAACGTTGACGAGCGCTCCTCGCGGTGGATCCGCTTTCGCCAGCGGCACGAGCAGCGCGGCCAGGTGGATCACGTGCGTGATCCCATGCTCGTCGAGCGCTCGGTCGAGCGCGGCAGGGTCTGTGATGTCGCCGTGCAGGAACGTCACGTCGGCGAGTTGCTCCTCCGAGAGCACGAGCTCGAGCCGGTGGCGGCTCGCCCCGAGGTCGAACGCGACGACGGGCACGCCCTCGGTGAGGAGCTGTCGCGTCGCCCACGCGCCGATGCAACCGAGCGCGCCCGTGATCAGGAAGCGCTCGCTCACACGTCTTGATAGACCGTGACGACCTCGGAGTAGAACTCGCGCGCTGCGCGGCCCTGCTCGTGTGGGCCGAAGCCCGAGCTCTTGATCCCGCCGAAGGGCACGTGCACGTCGGCTCCCGCCGTCTGCGAGTTGACGTGCAGCAGGCCTGCTTCGGCCCCGTTGACGAAGCGTTGCGCGGACTCGAGGTTGGTCGTGAAGATTGCGGCCGAGAGCCCGTACTCCACCGCGTTTGCGCGCTCGAGCGCCTCGTCGAGCGTCCTGAAGCGGTAGAGCGTGGTGACCGGCCCGAATACCTCCTCGCACGACAGCAGGGCATCGTCTCGGACGTTCTCGAAGAGCGTCGGCGAGAGCAGGTAGGACCGCTCGTCGACCCGCTCGCCGCCGGCGATCACCGTTCCGCCCTCGCGTCTCCCGCGCTCGACCGCCTCGAGGACGTCGGTCAGCTGCTTCTCGTTCACGAGCGGGCCGACCTCCGTCCCCGGGTCGGTCGGGTCGCCGACCTTGCCCCGCTCGATGCGCTCCAGCAGCCTGCCGCGAAACTCGTCATAGGCCGGCTCCTCGACGTAGATGCGTCGGGTTGCGGTGCATTTCTGGCCCGCTGACCAGAAGGCGCCCGCGTACGCGGCATCGACCGCCTTGTCCAGCTTCGCGTCGGCCATCACGATCATCGGGTTCTGGCCGCCGAGCTCAAGCTGGACGCGTTTGCCGAGCGCCGTCGCCTGCTCGCGTACCTGTCGCCCGACCGCGACGGAGCCCGTGAAGGAGATCGCACGGACGTCGGGGTGGAGGACGAGTGGCGTCCCGACCGCGGAGCCGCGGCCGATCACGACGTTGAAGACGCCCGCCGGGATGCCTGCCTCGTCGAGACAGGCCGCGAGGTGCAAACCGGTAAGCGGCGCCTCCTGCGCGAGCTTCAGCACGACGGTGTTGCCGTAGGCGAGCGCCGGTGCGGTCTTCCAGGCGGGGATCGCAGCAGGGAAGTTCCAGGGCGTGATCAACGCCACGACTCCGAGCGGCCGGCGCAGCGTGTACAGCGTCGACCCCGTCGCCGACTGCTCGTACAGCTCGCCGGTCGGTCGCCAGGCCTCGCCGGCGTAGAAGCGCAGAATGGCGGCGCAGCGCGCGGATTCGAGCCGCGCCTCGCGAATTGGCTTGCCCATCTCCCGGGTCATGTCCTGCGCCATCTCCTCGACCCGCCGCTCGATCGCGTCCGCCGCCCCGGCGAGGATCGCAGCACGGCCGGCGGCCGGGAGGGCCGACCAGGCGGGGAAGGCGGCCGCGGCAGCCGCAACGGCCGTGTTCACGTCCTCCTCACCGGAGGCGGGGAACTCGCCCACGAGCTCGTCCGGCCGCGCTGGGTTGCGCTTCTCGTACGTCTCCCCGCCAACGCTCGGGCGCCACTCGCCGCCGACGTAGTTCTGCGGCGCCGGCCGGGCCGGCGCCTCGATCGTGTCAGACATGCGCTTCCCTTCTGATCTCGGAGAACCGTGCCTCGAGCTCGTCTGCCTGCTCGTCCGTCAGCTCCTCCAGCGGAGGTCGCACGGACGAGCGGGGTAGGCCGGACACGACGTGCAGCAGGTGCTTGACCGCGGCGTGCCTCGGATAGGCGCCGACGAGCTCCCGAACGGCGGAGACGAACCGTTGACGCCGGTCGACGTCGTCGCCCGCACGGATGCCCTCGAGCTCGTCCGGGAAGACGTTGGCGAGCAGGGTGATTGTCCCTGGCGCACCCGCGGCGTAGGCGCGAGCGGCGAGCGCGTCGGATCCGGGAAGGATGGTCAGATGTGGAAAGTCGTGCAGCCAGCGCTCGACGTGGCCCAGGTCGCCGCTCGAGTCCTTCGCGCCGGCCAGCATCGGCCCGAAGCGGTCGGCGAGCACACCGAACGTCTCGTCCTCGATCGGGATGCCCGTGACGCTCGGGATGTGGTAGAGGAAGATGCGCGCCTCGGGGGGGAGCGACTCGAAGAGCGCGGCGAAGTAGGCCGTCGTACCCGACGCCGAGGCCTCGTAGTACGAAGGAGGTGCGACAAGCACGCTCCCCGCTCCTCGCTCGACCGCGTACCGCGTCAGCTCGATCGTTTCGGGCAGGGCCGTGCAGCCGGTGGCCGCTTGCAACTCGATCCCTGCCGGATGGCCGGTGAGCAGGTCGATCATGCGTTTGCGCTCGACGAGCGAGAGCGAGGCTCCCTCACCCGTCGTCCCCATGGCCGAGACGGTGTGGACGCCGCGCTCGGCGAGCCAGGACACGTGCTCGAGCACCAGCTCCGGCTGCACCGCGGCACCGCCGTGCGTGAACGGCGTCAGGAGGGCCGGGATGGTGCCTCGGCTCACAGGAGATCGCCCGCCGCCGCGACCGGGTTCACGAGCGTGCCGATCCGGGGGATCTGAATCTCGACCGTGTGACCAGGAGCCAGATTGAACTCGTCGGGCGGGACGAGGCCGGTTCCGGTCAGGAGCACGCTGCCGGGCGGGATCGGATTGTCGCGGGCCGCGTAGTCGGCGAGCTCCTGAAACGACCTCCGCATCCGCCCCGTCGACGTCGTGTCGGCGTAGAGCGTCTCGCCGTCGCCGTCGAGGATGCGCAGCTCGATCTCGAATGGTTCCGCCCAGTCGTCCGGCACGAGCACGGCCGGCCCGACTGCGCACGCGCCAGCGAACACCTTCGCCTGTGGGATGTAGAGCGGGTTCGCGCCCTCGATGTCGCGCGAGGAAACATCGTTGCCGATCGTCGCCGCGAGCACCCGGCCTCGCTCGCCGAGCACGAGCCCGAGCTCCGGCTCGGGGACGTTCCAGGCGCTGTCGGCACGGACGCCCAGCCGTTCTCCGGGGCCGACCGTCCGCCGGCACCCCGCATCCTTGAGGAACAACTCGGGCCGGTCGGCGTCGTAGACAAGGGCGTAGACGTCGCGGCTCTCGCTCTCTTCCATCCGTGCCACGCGGCTGCGCTCGTAGGTGACGCCGGCGCACCAGACCTCCGGGGGCTCGATCGGCAGGAGCAGGCGCAGCGCATCGAGGTCGTGCTCGCGAACCGGCTCGGGCAGCTCCTCGGCCTCGAGCAGAGCGAGGACGTCGTCAGCCGGAAGCTCGAGCACACGGCCGTCCTCCCAGACGCCGGCGTGCGGTCGCCCGTCCTCGCCGGCGAAGCGAACGAAGCGCCTGCTCATCGCAGCGGCCTCGCCTCGACCGGCAACTCGAGCTCGCCCGGCACGACGAGCGCCCAGTCGCCCGGGATGCTGAGCTTGTGGGCAGAGAGCGCCTGCCCGACGGCGAGCCCGCGCGCCACTCCCGCCCCCAGGAGCCCGTGGAGGAAGCCTGCGCAGAAAGCGTCGCCCGCGCCGATCGGATCCACCGGCTCGACGAGCGGCGAGGCCACGCTGTCGCGGCTCGCCCCGAAGGCCGTCCACACGCGCGAGCCGGCGTCGAACTCGGCGAGAATGAGCAGCTCGACTCCCAGCGCATCGCGTAGGGTCTCTCCGTCCGAGCGGCCATAGAGGGCTTGAGCGTCCTCAGCCGAGCAGAGGACGACATCGAGCTGGGGCGCAAACTGCTCCAGCAGCTCTCGGGCACGCTCCGGCGAGCCGAGTCGCCGGCGGAGGTTGACGTCGTAGGAGGTCGTGCATCCCTCTCCGCGCGCAGCGGCCAGCGCATCGGCAGTGGCGCGGGCGCACGCGTCGCCGAGCGCCGGCGTGATGCCGCTCACATGGAAGGCGCGTGCGCCGACGAGGATCGCCGCCCAGTCGATGCTCCCGGGATCGAGGCGGGCGAAGGCCGAGTCGGCACGGTCGTAGTGGGCGCTCGTCGGCCGAGGCGGCGAGCCCACCTCGACGAAGAAGAGGCCGAGCCGCTCACCTTCCGCCCACTCGACGTGCGCGAGGTCGACTCCCTCGGCTCGGGCCCGGGACGCGACGAGGCGGCCGAGCGGCGAGTCCGGGAGCCGAGACACCCAGGCGGAGGTGGTCCCGAGCCGCGCCAGCCCGACGGCGACGTTCAGCTCCGAGCCTGCCGGCCAGAGCTCGAGCTCGCGCGCCTGTTCGAGGCGCTGGCGGTGTGGCGGCGAAAGGCGTAAGAGGCCCTCGCCGAACGTGACGACGTCGGCCATCAGTAGACGGCGCGTCCGCCCGAGAGGTCGAAGCACGCCCCCGTGGAGAAGCTCAGCTCCTCGCTCGCGAGCCAGCAGACGAGGCTCGCGGCCTCCTCCGGACGGCCCATCCGCCCGAGGGGGATGCGGGCGACCATGTACTCCACGTGCTCGTCGGTCATGTCGCCGAGCATCGGCGTCTCGATGACGGCGGGTGCGATGCAGTTGACGAGGACGCCCGTGCCGGCCACGTCCTTGCCGATCGCCTTCGTGAGCGCGATCACCGCCGCCTTGCTCGCCGAGTACGCGCCCGCCATCGGGTTGCCCTCCTTCCCCGCGATCGAGGCGACGTTGACGATGCGGCCGTAGCCCCGCTCGGTCATGCCCCGGAGAACCGCGCGGTTGGCATAGAACGTCCCCGACGCGTTGATCGCCAGCACCCGCTCCCATTCGCGATCGGACACGTCGACGGTGTGCAGGGACTCGCCGCTCACGCCCGCGCAGCAGACGAGCACGTCCAGGCGGCCGAGCTCCGACTCGACCCGTGCCACGGCCGCGTCGAGATCGGCCGAGCGCGTGACGTCGCCCGACAACGAGAGCCCAGCGCCTGTTCGGGCGTCCAGGTCGAAGACCGCGACCTCGGCGCCGCTCTCCCGCAGCCGCGCCGCGGTCGCCGCGCCGATGCCGCTGGCGCCGCCTGTGACGAGGGCGACGCGGCCGTCGAAGCTGTAGCGCGTGTCCGTGGGCACGCCCTCTTATACCGCGCCGCCCTTTCGCGCGCCGCCGCCTGCGGACGGGAGGCGGTGCCAGCGGATAGGCTCGCTCGGCCGTCGTCACTGGATCACGGAAGGAGGCCGCAGTGAGACACGTTGCGCTCACCGTCAACCACTCCGAGCACAGGCTCGAGCTGGAGCCACGGGAGCTCCTCGTGTACGTCCTGCGCGAGCGTCTCGGACTTACCGGCACGAATGTCGGCTGCGACACGACGTCGTGCGGCGCGTGCACGGTGCTGATCGATGGCGAGTCGGTCAAGTCCTGCACGGTGCTGGGCGTCCAGGCGGACGGAGCAGAGATCACGACGATCGAGGGGCTCGCGGGCGAGAACGGCGAGCTGCACCCGATGCAGGCGGCGTTCCACGAGCACCATGCCCTGCAGTGCGGCTACTGCACACCCGGAATGGTCATGGCCGCCGTCGGCCTGGTCGAAAGCGGCCGCGCCGGCAGCGAGGACGAGATCCGTGAGGGGCTCGAGGGCAACCTCTGCCGCTGCACCGGCTACCACAACATCGTTCGCGCCGTTGCTGCGGTCGCGGGGAGGGTCTGATGACGACCACGGAGACACGGACCGGCCGCTACGTGGGAGCGCCCGTCAAGCGCAAGGAGGATCGCGCGCTCCTCACCGGTCGCGGGCGCTACCTCGACGACCTGACGTTGCCTGGGCAGGTTTCCATGGCCGTCGTCCGCAGCCCGTACGGGCACGCGAAGATCAACGGCATCGACGTGGTGGCGGCGAGGGCCGCAGAAGGCGTGGTCGCCGTGTTCACGGGCGCGGAGCTGGCCGAGGACTGGCTGGGCTCGCTGCCCTGCGCCTGGCCGGTGACCGAGGACATCAAGATGCCGCCGCACTTCCCGCTCGCGACAGACAAAGCGCGCTACCAGGGCGACGGCGTGGCGGTTGTCGTCGCGGAGAGCCGGGCGCTCGCGAAGGATGCCGCCGAGCTCGTCGAAGTCGACTATGAGCCGCTCGACGCGACCGTCGGACTCGCCGCCTCGCTGGACGACGGAGCGCCGCTCGTCCACGACGAGCTCGGCACCAACGAGTGCTATGTCTGGAAGCTCGCTACGGATGACGTCGAGGCGGCGATCGAGGTCGCCGACGTCGTCGTGACGCGGCGCTACTACCAGCCGCCGCTCATCCCGAACGCGATCGAGCCGCGCGGCGTCCTCGCGCAGATCGGGCCTACCAGCGAGGTGACGCTGTGGTCCTCGACGCAGGTGCCGCACATCCTCCGCTTCGCGCTCCAGCTCGTTTTGGGGATCCCGGAGTCGAAGATCCGCGTCATCGCTCCCGACGTCGGCGGTGGCTTCGGGTCGAAGCTCGACGTCTACGCGGAGGAGGCCCTCGCGATCGCTCTCGCCCGCCGGCTCGACCGGCCGGTGAAGTGGATCGAGGAGCGGTCGGAGAACTCCGTCGCCACGATCCACGGCCGCGACTTCGATACCGAGCTGACGCTCGCGGCGACGAGGGACGGCACGATCACGGCGGTCAAGGCCGACGTGACCGCCGCGATGGGCGCGTACCTCCAGCTTGTCACGCCCGGGGTGCCACTCCTGGGCGCCTGGATCTATGCGGGTCCGTACGACATCCGCAACTACTCCGTCACGTTCACCGGTGTCTTCACGAACACGACGCCGACCGACGCCTACCGCGGCGCCGGCCGTCCGGAGGCGACCTACGTGCTCGAGCGGACGATGGACGCGCTCGCGGTCGAGCTCGGCATGGATCGGCTCGAGCTACGGCGGCAGAACTTCATCTCCGAGTTCCCGAGCACGATCGCGTCCGGCCTGACGATCGACTCGGGCGACTACCACGCATCGCTCGACGAGCTGGTCAAGCGGCTCGATCTGGACTCGCTCCTGTCGGAGCAGCGCAGGCGGCGCGAGGCCGGTGCGGTGAAGCAGCTCGGCGTCGGCTTCTCTACCTACAACGAGATGTGCGGGCTCGCTCCGTCGCGCATCCTCGGCGCCATCCGCTACGCGGTCGGAGGTTGGGACAGCGCCACCGTCCGATTCCAGCCGCTCGGCTCGGTGCAGGTCGTCTCGGGCACCTCGCCGCACGGTCAGGGTCACGAGACGGCGTGGTCGCAGATCGTCGCGGACTCCCTCGGCGTCGACTTCGACGATGTGGAGGTTCTGCACGGCGATACGGCCGTGTCGCAGCTCGGCATGGATACCTACGGCAGCCGCTCCCTGCCGGTCGGCGGCATCGCGCTCGTGCACGCGGCCGAGAAGGTGATCGCGAAGGCACGCGAGATCGTCGCCCACCAGCTCGAGGTCGCCGGCGAGGATCTCGAGTTCGACGCTGGAACCTTCAGTGTCAAGGGCTCGGCCGACCACTCGATGACGATCAAGGAGGCCTCGTTCGCGGCGCACACGGCGCACAACCTGCCGGACGGCATGGAGCCGGGGCTGGAGGCGACGGCGACCTACGATCCGCCGAACTTCTCCTGGCCCGGCGGTGCGCACGCAGCCGTCGTCGAGGTCGACACGGAGACAGGCGACACTCGGCTGATCCGCTACGTCGCAGTGGACGACGTGGGCTCGGTCGTCAATCCCCAGATCGTCGACGGGCAGGTGCATGGCGGCATCACCCAGGGGATCGCGGCCGCCTTGTACGAGGAGGGGATCTATGACGAGGACGGCAATCTCGTCACGTCGACGATGGTCTCCTACGGGATCCCGTCGGCGGCCGACCTGCCGTCGTACGAGCTTGCCCGGACGGAGAGTCCAAGCCCGACGAATCCGCTCGGGGTGAAGGGGGTGGGGGAGACGGGCACGATCGCATCGGCGCCGGCCGTGATCAACGCCGTCGTCGACGCGCTCTCGCACCTCGGCGTGACGGACGTCCAGATGCCGGCCACGCCCGAGCGGGTGTGGCGCACTATTCAGGAGGCCCGGCAGTGATTCCCGTCCGATTCGAGTACGAGGCCGCCTCCTCGGTCGAGCAGGCGCGCGAGCTACTGCGTGCCGGCGACGAGGATGCCAAGGTGCTCGCCGGCGGCCACTCGCTCATTCCGGCGATGAAGCTGCGAGCGTCACGGCCCTCGCTCCTCGTCGACATCGGCCGGCTTCGCGGTGAGCTCGCGTACGTCCGCGACGAGGGCGAGCAGCTGGCGATTGGTGCGCTCACACGTCACGCGGAGCTCGAGCGCGACCCGCTCGTTCAGGCGCACTGCGCCGTCCTCTCACACGCGGCCGGCATGGTGGGGGATCCGCAGGTGCGCCATCGGGGCACGATCGGGGGGTCGCTCGCGCACGCAGATCCATCCGGTGATCTGCCGGCCGTGATCGTTGCCCTCGGGGCGGAGTTGACGATCGTGGGTGACAGCGGGAAGCGAACGGTGGCGGCCGACGAGTTCTTCCGCGGCGTCTGGGAGACGGCGATCGGACGGGGCGAGCTGCTGACGGAGATTCGCGTCCCGAAGCTTGGAGCGGCGAGCGGCTGGGCGTACCAGAAGTTCACGCGCCGGGCGCTCGACTGGGCAGCGGTCGGTGTGGCGGTGGTCCTGACCCGCGATAACGGCTCCGTGCGCAATCCGCGGATCGTCCTTGCCTCGATGGGCGGCACCCCGCTCAGGGCCTCCGCCGCCGAAGCGGCGTTCACGTCGGCGGACCATGCCGAGGCCGCCGCGCAGGTGATCGCCGAGGGTACCGAGCCGTCCGACGACGGATTTGCGAGCGCGGAATTCAGAGGTCATCTCGCGCGGGTGATCGGCCGGCGGGCGCTGGAGGAGGCGCTCGGACGGCGCTAGCGGGATGTCCTTCGATCCGGCAACGGACTATCCGCTTGGAGTCCACCGACCAGACCTTGTGACGACACCGAGCGGGGTTCCGCTCGCAGAGGTGACGATCGAGCGCCTGCGCGCCGGCAGCCTCGACGCGAACGACATCCGCGCCACGCCGGAGACGCTGCGCCGTCAGGCCGCCGTCGCGGCTGCCGCCGGCCGCCCACAGCTGGCGGAGAACCTCGAGCGCGCAGCCGAGCTCGCGGGCGTTCCGGCGGACGTACTACTCGAGATCTACACGGCGCTGCGGCCGCGCCGGTCGAGCGTCGCCGAGCTTGGAGGGTGGGCCGAACGGCTCGAGCAGGAGTACGACGCTCCCCGTGCGGCTGCGTTCGTCCGCGAAGCAGCGGCGGTTGGAGCGCTTCGCGGTCTGCTCGCAGATGACTGAGAACCCGAATCAGGACGACACAAGGCTTCATTTTGATTCGGGTTCTAAGCCACGCTCGCGCCGCTTCGAGGTGCGGGCGGAACGTGCGCTCCGGCGCGAGCTCCTGATCGAGCCGCTCGCCGACCTCGGGCTGGTGGCGATCGGCGGGCCGAACGATCCAGAGCCGCAGCTCGAGGTCGCGGATGGTCGCGTCGTCGCAATCGACGGCCGGTCCGAGCAGGAGTTCGACGTGATCGACCACTTTCTCGCGCGGCACGGGATCGATGTGGCGGTCGCGGCCGAGGCGGCCGAGCTCGACGACGACGAGATCGCGCGCCGGCTCGTCGACATCGCTGTGGGCCGCGCTGAGCTCGTCCGCCTCTCGCGCGGGCTCACGCCCGCCCGTCTCGCGCGCGTCGTCGGCCTGCTCGACCCGGTCGAGCTGATGTTCGCGCTGAAGAAGCTGCGCGCCCGGCGGCAGCCCGCGAACCAGGCGCACGTCACGAACCTGAAGGAGAATCCTGCACTGCTCGCCGCCGACGCCGCGGAGGCGGCCGCGCGCGGTTTCGCGGAGCTGGAGACCACGGTGGGTGTCGCCCGCTACGCGCCGCTGAATGCGATCGCGCTGCTCGTCGGCTCGCAGACCGGGAGGCGCGGCGCCATGACGCAGTGCGCCGTGGAGGAGCGGCGGAACCTGCAGCTCGCGATCCTGGGCCTCGTCACCTATGCCGAGACGCTCTCGGTGTACGGCACGGAGGCGGTCTTCGCCGACGGTGACGACACGCCCTGGTCGAAGGCGTTTCTCGCCTCGGCCTACGCCTCCCGGGGCGTGAAGGTGCGCTTCACGTCGGGTGGGGGGTCGGAGGCGTTGATGGGGCACGCGGAGGGCTGCTCGCTCCTCTACCTCGAGGCACGCTGCCTGGCGACGATCCGCGCTGCGGGCTCGCAGGGCGTCCAGAACGGCTCCATCTCGTGTGTCGCGCTCGCGATCTCGCTGCCGGCCGGTACGCGCGGCATCCTGGCCGAGAACGTGCTCGCTGCCTGGCTGGATCTCGAGGTTGCGTCGGGTAACGACGCGATCGCTTCGCATTCGCCGACCCGCCGAACCGGGAAGCTGATGGGGCAGTTCCTGCCAGGAACCGATTTCGTGACCTCCGGCTACAGCGTCATGCCGCGCCGCGACAACATGTTCGGTGGCGGCAACTACGACGCCGACGACCTCGACGAGTGGCTGACCCTACAGCGCGACTGGCAGGTCGACGCGGGGATTGAGCCCCTGGCCGAGGACGACGTGCTGGCGGTGCGCGAGCGCGGCGCCCGAGCGATCCAGGCTGTGTTCGCCGCCTTTGGCTTCCCGCCCGTCACCGACGAGGAGGTCGCTTCGGCGACGAGCGGCTACGACAGCCGTGACCTCCCCGACCGCGACCGCGCCGAGGACGTGCTCGCCGCCGATCGCGTGCTCAGCGAGGGGCTGTCGGGTCTCGACGTGGCCCGCGAGCTCGATCGGGCGGGTTTCACGGACGTCGCGGAGGCCGTGCTCGAGATGCAGCGCCAGCGGATGTCCGCCGACTACCTGCAGACGTCGGCTGTGATCGGTCCTGACGGAACCGTACGCTCGGCCGTGAACGAGCCGAATCGCTACAGCGGTCCCGGCACCGGCTACCGGCTCGAGGGCGAGCGGTGGGAGCTCCTGCAGGCGCTCCCGCACGTGCTCGACGCCGGCGCGCTCGTCGAGAGCGACAACCCGGTCGGTGCGGAGGTCGTGCGGGAGCTCGGCAGGGCTCTGGCCGGCGACCGCTCCGACGAGGTCGTGATCGCGCTCGGGCCTGCGTTCGGAGACGGCCTGCGCGCGACGATCGCCGGGATTCCGCACGGGCAGGTGCTGCGGGCGCTGATCGAGGGCGCGGAAGAGGCCGGTGCGCGGCCGCGGCTCGTGCGTGTGCGGCATTCAGCCGACGTCGCCTCTATCGGCCACGCGGGCGCGAAGCTGTCCGGGTCGCAGGTGGCAATCGGGCTGCAGTCCAAGGGGACGACGCTGATCCACCGCGCCGACCTGCAGCCGCTCGACAACCTCGAGCTCTTCGGGATGGCGCCGCTGCTCACCCTGGACTCCTACCGCGCGATCGGCCGCAATGCCGCCGGCTACGCGCTCGGCCAGCGGGTCGGCCCGGTCCCGACGACGCTCGACAACTTTGCCCGCGCGAAGCTGATCGTGCTGACGACACTCCTGCACGCGCGCGAGACGCAGGCGGTCGCCCCGGGCGCACCGGCGGTCGACCTGGAGCTGTTGCCTGCTACCCCGGACGCTTGACGAAAGGGTTCTTCGGGCCGCGGGCGGCCGTCTTCAGGGGCTTTCGCGCGATTTGGTAGCCGCGGTAGCGGATATCCATCCTGCGGCGCTCCGCGATGGCGCGACCGATACCGCGGCTCGCCCCCGTCACGACCGCAGCGCGACCGGCGAGCGGCCTAACGCTCGACGTGCCCGCTGCCGCCATCTGAGCCAAGCACGAGATCGCGCTCGCGATCGCTGACGTGGTCGAGCGGGACGGGCGCGAGTGCCTCGAAGAAGGTGCAGCCCCCCTCGGACTCGAGCTCGTGCTCGACGCCGCGGTTGACGACGACGACGTCGCCGGCGCCTAGGGTGCCCGTCTGATCCCCGATCGTCATCGTCACGTCGCCCTCGAGGACGAACATCACCTGCTCGGTGTGCTCGTGCGCATGCCGCCGCACCGCTGTACCCGGTTCGTAGAAGACCCGGCAGAGCAGCACCTGCTCGCCGCCGAACGCGTGGAGCCGGACGCCCGGGAAGATGGCGAACGGCTCTACGTCGTTCCAGCTCCCAAACGGCTCCGTCACGCCTCGACGACGAGCTTGACGGGTGCATCCGCGTGCGCCACGCTCGCGAGCGAAAGCTCCTCGTCGAAGCTGACGACCTTTCCGGCGCGGCGCGGTGCGGCCTTCGCATCGAGCGCGCGCAGGACTCGCTCGGGCGTGATCGGCAGCTCCGTGATCCACACGCCGAGCGCATCGAAGACCGCGGCCGCGATTGCGGGCGGCTGCGAGTTGTTTGCCATCTCGCCGATGCCCTTCGCCCCGTAGGGTCCGTCGGCAGACGGGTTCTCGATGATGATCGTGTCCATCTTCGGCATGTCCGCCATCCCGGGAGCGAGGTACGAGCCGAACTGCGAACCCCGGTTCTCGACGCTCGGGTAGTACGGATAGCACTCCTCCAGCACGCCTAGCCCGAGCCCCATGATCGCGCCGCCCTCGATCTGCCCCTCGACGAGCATGGGGTTGATTGCGCGGCCGACGTCGTAGCACTGCGTCAGCCGGGTGACGCGCAGGTCGCCCGTCTCGTCGTCCACCTCCACCTCGGCCGCGCAGGCCGCGTAGGAGATCGCGGCGTGGGGCGGCAGGTCTACCTGCCCCGTCTCAGGATCCACGATCTCGGCGTATGGGTTGAGTTGCGCGCCCGTTCCGGTGATCAGCTCGCCGTGCGTCCACGTCGCCGCCACAGCGACGTCCGCAACCGAGAGCTTGCGGTCGGGCGCGCCCTTCGCGATCACCTCTCCGTTCACGACCTCGAGGTCGGAGGGGTCGATCTCCAGCTCCTTGCCTGCGATGTCGAGGATCCGCTCGCGCACCTTCGCCGCTGCGTTGAGCACCGCCTTGCCCGCTACGAAGGTCGCGCGCGAGGCGAACGTGCCGGTGCAGACGGGCGAGGAGTCGGTGTTCGAGTTGTCGTAGGTGATCCAGTCGTACGGCACGCCGATCGTGTCGGCGACGATCTGCGACTGGATCGTCTTCGACCCGTTGCCGATGTCGGCTGTGCCGGAGAAGACGTCCACGCGCCCGTCCGGCTTCAGCTTGATCCACGCCTGTGACGGGTCACCGTTCTGGTTCATCCCGGTCGGGTACTCGATCGCCGCGAAGCCGCGGCCGGTCTTCTTCGCCATCAGTGCTGCTCCTCGGGGTCGCGGATCTGGCCGACCAGGTGCTCGGGCAGCCAATCGCCCTCGCGGTGGTCGCCGGTCATCGTCCGGTACTCGGCCGTCAGCTCGTGTCCCGTGGCCTCCGCGATCGCCTGGATCGTGGCCACGGTGGACGGATCGGTGTAGGCGACGCCATTCGGGGACGTGTCACCGATGCGGTTGGCGTTCTTCAGCCGCAGCTCGTACGGGTCTAGGTCGAGCTCGTGGGCGATCCGGCTCATCTGCGTCTCGACCGCGAAGGACACGGAGGTGACGCCGAAGCCGCGCATCGCAGTCGTCGGCACCCGGTTGGTGAAGACGACGTAGCCGTCGAAGTGCAGGTTCGGGATCGTGTACGCGCCCGTGTGGTGGAAGGAGTGCTTCGTGAGCCCGTACGGGGAGAACCGTGCGTAGGCGCCCGCGTCGTGCAGGGTCAGCGTCCGCCGGCCCAGGAGCCAGCCGTCCTTGCTCACCGCGTCCTTGAGCTCGATGTGCCAGGGCGCCCGGGTCGAGGAGACGAGGAACTCCTCCTCGCGGGTGAAGCGCCACTTGACCGGCCGGCCGCACTTGAGGGCGAGCAGCGAGCAGATCGTCTCGGTGGCCGTGTCGACCTTGCCGCCGAAGCCACCGCCGACCGTACCGCCGACGAACTTGAGCCTGTTCAGCAGCACCTCGAGGTGCGCTGCGACGACACCCATCGAGAAGTAGAGCGCCTGCGTGCACGAGTAGATCGTCAGTCGACCACTCGGTTCCGGGACGACGAGGCACACCTGCGTCTCGATCGGCGCGTGCTCGATCGCGGCGGGGCGGTAGACACCCTGGAGGATGAGATCAGCCTGCTCGAACGCCCGGTCGATGTCTCCTTTCCGGATCTGCCGGCGATCCATCTCTCCTTCGAAGTGCGGGTACCAGTTGCCCCACTCGTGGATGGTAGGAGCGTCCGGATCGAACGCCTGGCGGACGTCGAAGAGCGTCGGTCGCTCCTCGAGCTCGAGCACGATCGCGTCGACGGCGGCCTGGGCGGTCTCCTCGTCCTCGGCAGCGACGACCGCGATCGGCTGGCCTTTGTACCGCACCTCGTCCCTGGCCAGGAGAGGCTCGTCGCCCGGGATCCCGAGTGCGGAGAGATGGCCGTAGACGAGAGTCGGGACGTCTGCGTGCGTGACAATCGCCTGCACGCCCTTCATCCGCTCGGCCGCGCTCGTGTCGAGGCGGGTGATCGCCGCGTGGTGCGACGGCGAGCGGAGCGCCTTGACCCAGAGCGTGCCGGGCACGCGGACGTCGTCGACGTAGACGGTGCGGCCCGTGACGTGTGCCACGCCGTCGTAGCGGGGGAGACGTGCGCCGACGGCCTTCATGCCGGGCTCCCCGGAATCTCGACGTCGATGCCCTCGCCCGTCTCGAGCGTCCACGGCTGACCGCCCTCGATCTCGCCGCGAGCGACGGCCTGGACGGCGTCGATGATCTTCGTATAGCCGGTGCAGCGGCAGACGTGGCCCGCGAGCGCCTCCTGAATTGCCTCGCGCTCGTCGCTGCCGTCCCGCTCGACGTAGGCGTGGGCCGCGAGCAGCATCCCAGAGGTGCAGAAGCCGCACTGAGCCGCGTAGTGCCGGTGGAACGACTGCTGCAACGGTGAGAGCGCCGCTGCCGTGCCGAGACCCTCGGCCGTCGTGACGTCGGAGCCGTCGAGTGCCGCGAGCGGCAGCAGGCACGATCGCCGAGGCTCCCCGTCGACGAGCACGGTGCAGGCGCCGCAGCCGCCCTGCAGGCACCCGGCCTTGGGGCTGAGCACCCCCAGCTCCTCGCGCAGCACGGTGAGGAGCGGCGTCAGCGGCGCGCTCTCGACCTCGCGGGCAAGGCCGTTGACGGTCAGGTTCATGCAACCTCCTCGAGTCGGGTCAGGACGCGCTGGACGAGCACCGGCAGCGTTCGCCGGCGGTACCAGGCCGATGCGAGCGCGTCGTCGGTCAGGGTCACGTCGCCGAGCGCGGCTTCGCCGGCGGCGGTCGGATCATCGGCTCTGGCCTCGGCGGAGGCGAGGCGGCGGCCGTACGGGCCGACCCCGGTCGCCGCGATCCGCACAGTGCCGTCGGTTGCGCGCGAGGCGGCGACCGACAGCGTGGCGTAGGCGTGCGTGTGCGCGCGTCGGAGCTGCTCGAAGGCACCCCCGGCGGGCTCGTCGAAGGAGACCTCGAGCAGGAGCCGGTCGCGCTGGCCGTCGAGGAATGCCTCGAGCGGCTCGTCGCGCTCCCCGCCCGAGCCGGCCGAGCGCACGGTGGCGCCGAGGGCGAGCAGCGCGGCCTGCAGCTCTCCGCGCGGTGCCTCGTCGGCAACCGCGCACAGATTGCCGCCGACAGTCGCTTGGGCCCGGATCTCGACATCGGCGACCCGCGCGGCCGCGGGCCCGAGCGGTGCGGGGAGGTCGGCAAGCTCGCTCACCGGGGTCATCGCTCCAATCGTGGTCGTCGAGCCGTTGCGGGCGATGCCTGCGAGCCCGGAGCGGGTGAGAAGGAGCGCGCGGCCTGGCCGGAGGCGCCCGTATGAGAGCTCCGGCAGCACGATCGTGCCTCCGGCTACGACGGTCACACCCGAGCCGTCGCCGAAGGCCTGGACGGCCTCCTCGCGCGACTCGGGCAGGAGGACCTCAGGGGAGGACGCAGTCATCGATCACCTTCCGGTTGAGAGTTGCGCCCGAGTGTATTCGCCCGGCCCTAGACTTGAAACCGTGAACGCATTCGCCACGATCGACGAGCTCGAGGCGGCTCTTCGGGAGGCGTCGTACCTGCCCGAGCGGGGACTCTCGACCGCGCTCTTCCTCTCGCTCGCGCTCGAGAAGCCGGTGCTGCTCGAGGGCGAGGCCGGGGTGGGCAAGACCGAGGCAGCCAAGGCGCTCGCCCGCGCCCGCGGTGCGCGGCTGATCCGCCTCCAGTGCTACGAGGGCCTCGATGTCGCCCACGCGGTCTACGAGTGGAACTACCCGCGCCAGCTCCTCCACATCCGTGCAGCGCAGGAAGGCACGGTCTCCGACGCCGAGCTCTTCGGGCGCGAGTTCCTGATCCGCCGGCCGCTGCTCGAGGCGCTCGAGGCGGACGAGCCGGTCGTCCTCCTGATCGACGAGATCGACCGCGCCGACGAGGAGTTCGAGGCATTTCTCCTCGAGATGCTCTCGGACTTCCAGATCACGATTCCCGAGCTCGGAACGGTGCGCGCGCGCCGGCGCCCCAGCGTCGTGCTCACCTCGAACAGGACGCGCGAGCTGCACGACGCGCTCAAGCGTCGCTGTCTCTTCCACTGGATCGGGCATCCCACGATCGAGCGCGAGATCGCGATCGTGAGACTGCGCGTGCCGGGTGTGCCCGAGCGGCTCGCGGCCGAGGCAGCGACGTTCGTGCGCGGCCTGCGCGCGCTCGACCTCGCAAAACCACCAGGCGTCGCAGAGACGATCGACTGGGCGCAGGCGCTCGCCGCCCTCGGCCGCGAGGAGCTCGACGCCGAGGTCGTCGAGTCGACGCTCGGCTCCGTGCTCAAGTACCGGGAGGACTTCGAGGCCGTGCGTGACGGTGTCCTCCTGGCGCTCGTCGCCGAGGCACGCGCTGGCCGCTGACGCTCTTGTCCGGCACGTGGTGACATTCGGCCGCGTCCTGCGCGAGGTAGGCATCGAGGCAGGCCCGGGCAGGATCAGCGACGCGCTTGCGGGCCTCGACCGCGTCGAGCTCGCGTCGGCGGACGACGTCTACTACACGCTGCGTCAGACGCTCGTCGCCCGCCACGACGAGCTCGAGCTCTTCGACCGCGCCTTCGCCGCCTGGTTTCTGCGCGCACCCGTCCGGCCGCCGGGGCGCGCTCTGCCTCCGCCGCCACGCAGCCGCCAGCAGCTCGCCCGGCCCTCGAACGAGGCAGCGCCGTCCGCGCCGGAGCACGACGGGGAGGGGAGTCGCCACGAGCTCGGGTCGAGCCCGCACGAGCTCCTGCGGGAAAAGGACTTCGCCGCGATGACGCCAGACGAGTTCGACCGGGCGCGCGCGTTGATCGCCCAGATCGCGGCGACCCGGCCACTGCGCCGTTCCCGCCGCCTGCGCGCGCACCCGCGCGGCGACCGGCTCGACCTGCGCAGGCTGATGCGCGAGTCGCTCGCGACGGGCGGCGACCCGGTGGAGCGCGCGTTTCGCCGCCGCCGCGACGTGCCGCGCAGGCTCGTGCTCCTCTGCGACGTCTCGGGCTCGATGGAGGCGTACACGCGCGCGCTGCTCCTCTTCGTCCACGCAGTGCTCGGAACCGGGCCGGGAGTCGAGGCGTTCGCGTTCGGTACGCGCCTGAGCTGCCTCACCGGCGACCTCACGACGCGAAACCCCGAGCGCGCGCTCGAGCGGGCGGCGGCCGCCGTCAACGACTGGGGCAGCGGCACGCGGATCGGCGCGTCGCTGAAGGAGTTCAACGACGTCTACGGCCGGCGCGCCCTCTCCCGCGGGGCCGTGATCGTGATCGTCTCCGACGGTTGGGAGCGCCAGGAAAACTCGACGCTCGGCCGGGAGATGGCCAGGCTAGCCCGAGCCGCCTACGCCGTCGTCTGGGTGAACCCGCTCAAGGGCAGCCCCGAGTATCAGCCCCTCGCCGGTGGCATGCGCGCGGCGTTGCCCTTCGTCGACCGCTTCCTCGCCGGACATAATGTCCGCAGTCTGGAGGAGCTGGCCACCGTCCTTGCCGGCATCGAGAGGAGACACGCGGCGTGAAAGAGGTACTCGGGGACATCGAGCGGTGGCGGGCCCGCGGAGACCGGATTGCCCTCGCGACCGTCGTCGCGACCCGGAAGTCGGCGCCGCGGCCGATCGGGTCGAAGCTCGCCATCTCGGCGAGCGGGGAATTCGCCGGATCCGTGTCGGGTGGTTGCGTCGAGAGCGACGTCTACGACCATGCGTGTCGCATCCTCGAAGGTGACGCCCCGCAGCTGCTCTCGTACGGCATCTCCGACGACCAGGCCTTCACCGTCGGGCTCCCCTGCGGTGGCGAGATCGACGTCTTCGTCGAGGAGGTCCCGAACACGCTGGTCGATCGGCTCGTCGGCGTCGTCGAGCGCCAGGAGCGCGCCGTCCTCTTCACCGTCGTCGAGGGGGAGAGCATCGGCCGTGAGCTGCTGGTGCTCGAGGACGGCGAGCAGGTGGGCGAGGGGCTCTCCGAGGCGTCCGACCAGACCCACGAGCTCTTGCGTGGAGGGCGCAGCCAACTGCTCTCACTCGGTGACGGGACGAAGGTCTTCGCCGAGGTGTTCGGCCCGCCGCCGCGGCTCTTCGTCTACGGAGCGGTTGACACCGGCGAGGCGCTCTGTCGCGCGGCGAAGGCGATCGGTTGGCGCACCATCCTCGCCGACGCGCGTGCCAAGTTCGCGACCCCCGAGAGGATCCCGAGTGCGGACGAGCTCATCGTCGGCTGGCCGGAGGAGGCCCTCGAGCGCGTACGGCCCGACTACCAGACCGCCGTCGTCGTCCTGACGCACGACGACAAGTTCGACGTCCCCGCGATCAAGGGGGCGCTCGACACCGACGCGTTCTACGTGGGTGCGCTCGGCTCGCGCCGTAACCAGGCACTCCGGCGTGAGCGGCTGCTCGAGGTGGGCGTCCCGGCGGCGGAGCTGGAGCGCATCTTCGGCCCGTGCGGCCTCGATGTCGGCGCAGACTCGCCCGCCGAGACGGCGCTCTCCATCCTCGGCGAGATCCTCGCCGTGCGCGCTCGCCGGGACGGTGGTTTCCTGCGCCACGCGAAGGGGCGAATTCACGTCGAGGAGGCTCAGCCCGCCTAGAGGCTTGACGTGGGACTCGCGTGCGTGCGGGGATGGGCCCAGACGGAGCGGTTTGCTGAGTCGGGCGCGGCGCGAGGTGGTGCTACAGGCAAGCCCGAGCCGGCGAAACCGCTCCGTGGTGGCACACCAGCCGCACGTGCGTGAGTTCCACATCAAGTCTTAACTCCACCGCCCCCCGAGTGGTAGGTTCGCGCTCTCGCAAGGTGACGGGAAAGGAGGGCCGCGTGGGTGTGAACGTGCGATCGGACGAGCTGCTCGAGCTCGTCGAGGACGGGGCGGAGGTCGAGCGCGTCGCCACCGGGTTCACCTTCACGGAGGGCCCGATCTGGAACGCGAGCGAGCGCTGCCTCTTCTTCAGCGACATGCCCGCCGACATCCGGCGCCGCTGGAGCGAGGAGGACGGCGTCGCCGAGGTGCGCAATCCGAGCAACAAGTGCAACGGGATGGTCTATGACGCCGACGGAAACCTGCTCGTGTGCGAGCACGTCACGAGCTCGCTCGTCCGTGAGTCGCCCGACGGCGGCCGGGAGACGATCGCCTCGCACTTCGAGGGCAAGGAGCTGAACAGCCCGAACGACGTCATCACGAGCTCCGACGGGACGATCCTCTTCTCCGATCCGTGGTACGGGCGCATGCCGGTGTTCGGCGTCGAGCGCGAGCGCGAGCTCGGCTTCCAGGGCGTCTACCGGATCGCCTCTGGAGGCGGGGAGCCCGAGCTCGTGTGTGACCGGGACGAGTTCGACATGCCGAACGGCCTCTGCTTCTCGCCCGACGAGTCGCTGCTCTACATCAACGACACCTCGCGGGCCCACATCAAGGTCTTCGACGCCGCCGCGGACGGCTCGCTCTCGAACGGCCGCGCCTTCTTCGACGGCGTCGGCTCGGGCGTGGTCGAGGAGGGCATCCCGGACGGGATGAAGTGCGACGAGCGCGGGAACATCTGGGTCACCGGCCCGGGCGGCGTCTGGGTGATCAATCCCCGCGGCGAGCACCTGGGCATCGTCGAGGTGCCGGAGAACACGGGCAACATGACGTGGGGCGGGGACGACTGGCAGACGCTCTACATCCCGAGCTCCACGTCGCTCTATCGGATCCGCACCAAGGTCGCCGGGAACCGGCTGCCGTACATGAGCTGAGAAGGGAGCAAGCAGTGAGCGAGAACGAGACGCCGCTCGAGCTCGACGCCAAGACGTCGGTGCTCATCATCCAGGATCTTCAGAACGACGTGATGATCGACGGCGGAGCCTTCGCGGAGTCCGGCGCGCCGGGGCACGCGGAGGAGCAGAACGTGGTCGAGAACGTCAAGGAGCTCGCCGCCGCGTGCCGCGGGGCAGGCGTGCCGGTGATCCACGTGTGGTACGTCGTCGAGGAGGGTGCAGCGGGGCTGAAGCTGAACGCGCCGCTCTTCCAGGGCGTGAAGGACGGGAACGCCCTCGTTCGCGGGACTTGGGGTGCAGCCCCAGCCGAGGGACTCGAGCCGCAGGACGGCGACTTCGTCGTCGAGAAGATGCGTATGAGCGCCTGGCAGGGGACGCGCCTCGAGAACCTGCTGCGCGGCTTCGGCACCGAGACGATCGTCGTCACCGGCGCGTGGACGAACATGTCGATCGAGCACACCTCGCGCACGGGCGCTGACCTGGGCTACCGCATGGTCGTGCCCGAGGACGGCTGCTCGACGATGAACGCCGACTGGCACAACGCCTCGATCAACTACGCGCTTCAGAACGTCGCGGCGGTGACGAGCTGTCGCGCCGTCGCGGACGCGCTCGGCGTGCCCGCACCGGCATAGCCCATCCGAGCCCAGAGGCTTGATGCGCAACTCGCGCACACGCGGCTGGTGTGCCAGACACAGCGCGGTTCCGCCGGTCCGGGCTTGCCCGTAGCACCACTACGCGCCGCGCCCGACCTGGCGCAACCGCTGGTCTGGCCCACCCCCGCACGCATCCGAGCTTCACATCAAGCCTCTAGAATCGCGCCGTGCGGGCCACCCGTCTCAACCACGTCAGCATCCACGCGGTCGACATGGAGGCGTCGCTGCGCTTCTACACCGAGCTGCTTGGGCTCGAGCGCATCCCGAGCCCTACCTTTCAACACCGTGTGGAGTGGCTTCGGCTCGGCGACCAGCAGCTGCACCTGTTCGAGCGTGACACCGAGGCGCCGTCGTTTCATCACGTCGCTTTCGAGGTCGACGACTTCGAGGCCGTCTACGCCAAGACACGCGAGCTCGAGATCCAGGAGGGAGAGGCGTGGTCGTCCTCGGCCCGCGAGCTGCCGGACGGCTCGGTTCAGCTCTACCTTCGTGACCCTGCAGGGAATCTCGTCGAGATCGACTGGCCGGACGCGTCGACGCTCGACCGCTCGATCGTCACGGATCTGAAGCGGCTCGAGGACGACGTCCCACAGCTCGCGGACGCCCGCTCCGCCTCGCTCTTCCTCGGCCGACGCACGGCACCAAGCCCGACGGGCTGATCACCCCTCTCCGCCGATTTCGGCGCACGGCGGGCTCTCTCCGGCTGCGGAAACGGTCTGTTAGGTTCCTCGCCCGTGTCGGCTCGCGTGTACCGGCTTCTCCCGGCGATCATCGCAGGTGGTGCGCTCGGATTCGCGGTCCTCTGGGTGGCCGTGATCGCCCAGCCGCCGCCGATCGAGGGCAGCCCGGGGTGGCGCAGCACGACGTTCGGATCCGCGATCGACGACCCGACGAGCTTTCTCTACACCCTGCTCGATGCCGTGACGTTCGCCGGGCTGCTCTTCATCGTCGCCAGCGGGTTCACGCTGATCTTCGGGCTGATGCGCGTCGTCAACATGGCCCACGGCACCTTCTTCCTGCTCGGCGGCTACATCGCCTACGAGCTGCAGCAGAAGATGACGGGACAGGGCTTCGCGATCCCGGGCGAGGAGGTCAACACGTGGGAGTGGATTGCGCCCGTGCTCCTGGCGGCGGCGTGTATCGCCGGCATCGGCCTGCTCGTGCAGCAGTCCCTGCTGCGCTGGAATCAGGGCCAGGATCTGCGGCAGGCGCTGATCACGATCGCGATCTCGGTGATCGCCGCCGACCAGGTGATCGCCCACTTCGAGGGAGGCAACGCGGTGAGCGTCACGTGGCCGGGCAAGGTCAACCGGCTGGTCGATCTCCGGATCCTCGACGTGCAGTACTCGCTTGCCCGCCTGACCGTCCTGGCGCTCGGCGTCGCCGTCGGCGTCGCGCTCTACCTGTGGCTGTACCGGACGAAGACGGGGGTCGTCATCCGCGCCGGGGTGGACGACGAGCAGATGACCTCCGCGCTCGGGATCAACATCCAACGGGCGTTCGCGATCGCGTTCGTCGTCGGTTCCGCGCTCGCCGCCTTCGGCGGCGTCGTCGGGGCGTCGCAGGGCGCGGTCGCCTCGGGCCAGGACGGTCAGTGGCTGCTCAACTCGCTGGTCGTCGTGATCATCGGCGGCCTCGGCTCACTGCTGGGCGCGGCCGCCGGATCGCTCCTGTACGGCCTCGTCTTCTCCTTCTCGGCGACGTACCTGCCGACGACCGGCGAGAACTGCTGCACCCAGTACTCGATCGTCTTCACGTTCATCCTGCTCGCGCTCGTGCTCTCCTTCCGCCCACGGGGGCTCTTCGGGAGGCCCGGATGACGACCGCTTTACCGGCGAAGACCGCTCTGCCGGCGAGGACCGTCGCCGAGCGCTCGGTCGGTCTCGCGATCCTCGTCTTCGCGGCCGTCGGGCCGCTCTTCCTCAACGACTACTGGGTGAACAGCATCCTCACCCAGACGTTTCTCGTCGGGATCGCGGCTGCGAGCCTCATCTTCCTCTCCGCCTATGGTGGCATGGTCTCGCTCGCGCAGACCGCCCTCTACGGCGTGGCGGGCTTCATCGTCGGCAACATGGTCACGCAGGGCGAGACGAAAGGGCTCAACCTCGGCTGGGATCCGACGCTCGCAGTCGTGCTCGCGATCCTGCTGACAACGGCGCTCGGCCTTGTCTTCGGCCTGCTCGCCGCGCGGAGCGTCGGCATCTACTTCCTGATGCTCACGCTCACCTTCGCGGTCATCGGCAACTACTTCTTCGGCCAGGTCACCCTCGTCTCGGGCTTCTCCGGGATCTCGGGCATCGATCGCTACACGCCGGGCTTCATCGGCAACGTCGTCGACCATCCGAACCGTCTCTACTACGTCGCGCTCGTCGTGGCGCTCGCCGTCTACCTGCTCATCCGCTACGTGCGCCGGACTCCGTTCGGGCTCGCGCTCCAGGGGGTTCGCGACGAGCCGGTGCGGATGAGCTCCCTGGGGTACAACGTGCCCCTCCACCGGGCTCTCGCGTTCGCGTTCGGCGCCTTCATCGCCTCGCTGGCCGGCGTTCTCTACGTCTGGTGGAACGGCCAGATCGACCCGCAGACGATCGGACTGCAGGCGACGATCGACCTCCTCGTCGTGGCGGTCATCGGCGGGCTCGGCCGGATCGAGGGCGCGTGGCTCGGCGCTTTCGTCTTCATCCTCATCAACAACTACGTCCGGGACATCGAGGTGCCGCTCGTGGGCGGCAGCTTCAACACGATCGTCGGCCTCATCTTCCTCGCGGTCGTCGTCATCTCGCCGAGCGGCCTGATGGGAATCTGGGATCGCATCGTCTCGACGCAGCTGGGCGGGCGGGGCGGAGGCGACCCACCGGCGGTCGCCGAATCACGCGCCGACTAAAGAAGCGTGGAACCGGACGACGGGATGCCGTAGGTTCTCCGCAGCAAGCTTGTCAGTCAATCGAAGGAGGGTAAATGAGGGTGAAGCTGCGACGGCGGAAGCTTCTGCTTCCGCTCGCTGCGCTCGCGGTCGCTGCGTCGATCGTGTCCGTGGCATTCGCTGCGACGGGCGGCGGTGGCCAGGGAGAGATCCGGATCGCCATCATGACCGACTGCAAGGGCGCATTCGGCTTCGGCTATGAGCTCGACATCGGCGGCGCCCAGGCAGCGCTCTACCAGTACGCCGGCGCGCGGCCGAAGAGCAAGAACAAGCCGTCGGCGGGCATGACCGGCGGGACGATCGCCGGCCGCCCGATCAAGATCGTCGGCTACGGCTGCGGCGATGACACGGCGGCCACCGCTCTCAAGGAGACCCGCCGGCTGATGGAGCGCCTCCGCGCGGACATCATGATCGGCCCGCTCTCGGGTGACGAAGCGGTCGCGGTCGCCAACTATGCCAAGTCGCATCCGACGAAGACCTTCGTCATCGGGACGGCCGGATCGCAGGATCCGACGCTCCAGATCGCCCCGAAGAACACGTTCCGCTACCACGGAGACGGTGCGCAGTGGAACGCGGGGATCGGCGAGATTGCCTACAAGAAGCTCGGCTGGCGGAATGCCGCGATCATCATGGACGACTACAGCTTCGGC
>Ga0136612_10000030_pt1 | contig 26892 bp, 28 predicted proteins | sample AntDryUQ224A2306_2_FD_106644 | JGI IMG/M metagenome (GOLD analysis project Ga0136612, IMG submission 106644) | Polar desert sand microbial communities from Dry Valleys, Antarctica - metaG UQ224A (23.06) | ecosystem: Environmental > Terrestrial > Soil > Desert | place: Antarctica: Dry Valley... | reverse complement strand
CGCGACGGCCGTCGCGGTCTCGTTGTCCGGCAGGTCGACGATCACGTAGGCATCGTGGTCACCGAAGGCGAAGTGGAAGCTCTCGAGTCGTCCTCCGACGCTTTCGGCGAGCTGGGCCACAACGTCCCGCCGGCTACTCCCGCCCGCGCTTTGGACCCCCTTCACGCCTTCCAGCGTGTACGAAGTCTCGAATAGGAACTTGGGCACTGGGCACCTCCTTGGCTTGGCGGTCGTCCCAACCCTCCCACCATGCGCCGCTCGGGGCAAGGGCGCTCGCCGCGCCCGGAGGCCCTACGCGTCAGCGGCGTCATCGTCGATACAGACGCGTGCGCTCCACGGCTGCGGCGGCCATCTGGGCGAGGTGCAGGACGAGCGCCTCCTGGACTTCGGTCGGCGCGCCGCTCTCGTAGTCGAAGAGCTGGATCGAGCCGAGTAGACGGCCGTCGAGGGCCGCGAGCGGTACCCCGAGCCAGCCCTGCATCGGACGCTCGGGGTCGAGGCCTGAAAACGCCGCCACGGCGCGATGGTGACGAAGGGCTCCTGCGTCCATCCTGGAGACTCCCTCGACGCAGAGCAGGGTATGCACGGCGAGGAGTTGGGCATCGTGCGAGCGGGCGCCGGCCTCGCTCAGCTCGGACGGCGAGGACACCACCGTCCAGAACGGGTCAGCGCCGTCGGAGCGAATCGCGACGATGCAGACGGCGGACTCCACGAGCTCGCACGCCTGCTCCGCGACGAGCTGGAGCATCTCGGCGAGCGCACCCGGCGCGTCGATCGCGAGCGACGCGTCCCCGAGGAAGGTGGAGAGTCGGCGGATCATCTGGGCGTGGCGGCGCTCGAGAACCGCGGCGTCCTGCGCTTCTCGCAATCCGCGCCGCACCATCTCGTAGGCGGACAGGCTGTCGATGAAGAAGCCGCCGGCGGCCGCGGTGACGCGCTCGGCCTCGGGACCCGAGAGCCCTCGCAACGCGCCGTTGAGGAGGTCGTGGTGGAGCACCGCCAGCTCGAGGACGCTCAGCGCCTGCGTGACGGCGTCGCGGCCCAGTTCATAGGCGGCCCGCAGAGTCCGCTCGTCCGGATCGGCGAGGTGCTCGCGGAACGCCGTGGCATACGCGTGTCGGAAGTGGGCGGTGGTCGCGTTCACGCGGGGGCTCCGACGTAGCGGACGACGAGCGCGACGGCGTCGTCCGTGCCCGTCCAATGGCGCTCGACGATCCGCTCGGCGATGTCCTCGGGCAGACCGGACAGATCGAGGGCGTCCGCGAACGCGGCCTCCACGCCGTCGGTGGCGAGCACCAGCACGTCGCCGTGGCGCAGCGTGAGCTGATCGGGCTGAAGCAGCGGCAGCTCTTGCCCCGCCGCCCCGCCCCGCGTCGTGACCCGAGGGCCCATCACGCTGCGGCAGAACTAGCGGCGGCCGCTCGTCGGCTTCCGCTTCACGACGGCATCGGCGCGTCCCCCACGCCCGCCCGGGAACGCCCCGCGCGCGGGCGTCGGGGCGGGCACGGGTCCGGCGCCCGCCCCTGACCTCTACGCGATGAGCCCCGCGCTCACCAGGATCAGGACGCCCGCTCCGAGCAGGATCCGGTAGCCGACGAAGACGCCGACGGAGTGGGTCGCGAGGTAGCGCAGGAGCCAGGCGATCGCCGCGTAGCCGACCACGAAGGCGACCACCGTGGCCAGCGCGACGGCGGCGAGGCCCTCGTCCCCGCCCGCCGACCCACTGAGCACGTCGCGCAGCTCGAAGAGGCCCGAGGCGACGACGGCGGGGATGGCGAGCAGGAAGGAGAACCGTGCGGCGGCGGGGCGCTCGAGCCCGAGGAGGAGCCCGGCGGTCATCGTGGCGCCGGATCGCGAGACGCCCGGCACCAGGGCGGCGGACTGAGCGAGGCCGATCAGGATGCCGTCGCGGACGGAGAGCTGCTCGACCGAGCGGTCGCGCCGTCCGACCCGGTCGGCGTATCCCAGCACCAGGGCAAAGAGGATCAGGACCGTCCCGATCAGGTACAGGTCCCGGGCGCCGGTCTCGATCTGGTCCTGGAAGGTGAAGCCGAGCAGGCCGATCGGGATGGTGGCGACGATGATGTACCACCCCACGCGCACGTCCGGGTCGCCGCGCAGCTCGCTTGAGCGGAGTGCCCTCAGCCACTTGGTGGCGATGCGCCAGAGGTCGACGCGGAAGTAGAGGAGCACCGCCGTCTCGGTGCCGAGCTGGGTGACGGCGGTGAACGCGGCGCCAGGATCCTCCCAGCCGAGCAGCGACGGGACGATGCGCTGGTGGGCGCTCGAGGAGATGGGGAGGAACTCGGTGAGGCCCTGGACGACGCCCAGGACCAGGGCCTGGAAGAGATCCATCGACGCGCGGAGGCTATCCGGCGGCGGTGTCGTACTCCGACGGCGTGCTTCTCGGCGTGGCGGTACGGCGGCGCTTGGAGCGGTACATGCGCCGGTCGGCCTCGGACCAGGCGTCGCTCAACCCGGTCTCCGCCTCGCGCTGGGCGAGCCCGATCGAGGCCTCGACGCCCGCCGCGCCCAGCGCCTCGACCAGCCGCTCGACCAGCACACGACCCGTGCTGAGGTCGGTGTCGACCGCGAGGACGGCGAACTCGTCGCCGCCGACGCGGGCGACCACGTCGGTGACCCGCGAGCCTTCGATCAGCGCCCGCGCGGCGGCGCGGAGGAGCTCGTCACCGGCACGGTGACCGCGGGCGTCGTTGGTCAGCTTGAGCCCGTCGAGGTCTACCACGACGACGCAGGCGGGGTGCCCGTAGCGGGCGCAGCGCTGCTCCTCGGCGGTGAGCTCGGACTCCCAGCGGCGCCGGCTGGCGGCGCCCGTGAGCACGTCGGTGGCCGCCTCGATGACCGCGCGCTCGGCGGTCTCGAGCGTGCGGAGCAGCCGCCGGGAGAGCTCGGAGGGGTCAGGCGCCCGGCGCACGGCATCGGCGGCGGCCTCGATCGAGGGGAAGGGGTCGATCGGTCGTTCGGGATCCATCGTCATCAACGAACGGCTCGCCGCCCGGAAACTGGCGAGGGTAGGCTCGCCCCGCCCGATGAGCAGCCCGACCCGCCAACGCCTGGCTCCGGATGTCTTCCGCCTCCCCGTCGAGCGGATCCGCGGCGGCTACTACTCCGACGCCTACTTCACCCACGCCAAGGCGCTGTTGGAGGCGGAGGACCACCGCCCGCGCGTGCTCATGCAGGTCTTCCAGCGCGAGCGAGCGGTGCTCGGCGGGATCGACGAGGCGATCGCCCTCCTGCGAGAGTGCTCCGGGCACGTCGGCGCGGACGGTGCTTGGGTCGACGCCTGGGCCGAGCTCGAGGTCCGCGCGTTGCACGAGGGGGACCCGATCGACCCGTGGGAGACGGTCATGACGATCGAGGGCGACTACACGCGGTTCGCCCACCTCGAGACGGTCTACCTCGGCTGCCTGGCGCGGCGCACGCTCGTCATGCGCAACGTCTCGGCGGTGGTGGAGGCCGCCCGGGGCAAGCCCATCCTCTACTTCCCCGCCCGCCACGACCACTGGCTCGTGCAGACCGGCGACGGCTGGGCCGCCCACGTCGCCGGCGCGATCGGCGTGTCGACCGACGCGCAGGCCTCGTGGTGGGGTGGTCGCGGGGTGGGGACGGTGCCGCACGCCCTCATCGCCGCCTACGCGGGGGACACGGCGCGGGCGGCCGCGGCCTTCGCGAAGCGCTTCGCCGCGTCGATGAACGTCACGGTCCTCGTCGACTACGTGAACGACTCGGTGCGCACCGCGCTCGAGGTCGCCGACGCGCTCGGGCCGGACCTGTGGGGCGTCCGGCTCGACACCTCGGGCACCATCGCCGACGAGGGGCTCGTCCGCCGCCACGGGCTCGACGAGGCGCCGAAGGGGGTGGTTCCGGAGCTCGTGCACGTCGTCCGCGAGGCGCTCGACGGGGCCGGCCACGAGCACGTCCGGATCGTCGTCTCCGGCGGCTTCGACGAGGCTCGCATCCGCGAGTTCGAGGCCGCGGGCGTGCCGGTCGACGCCTACGGGGTGGGATCGGCGCTGATCCGCGGCAAGAACGACTTCACCGCGGACATCGTCCTCAACGAGGGGCGGCCCTGCGCGAAGGTGGGGCGCGAGCTGCGGCCGAACGAGAGGCTCGAGCTCGTCGAGTAAGGCGGCGCCCGGGACGGCCTCAGCGCAGCGGCACGAAGCGGACGGCGTCGTGCCGCTCCCGTGTGAGCGAGGCGCCGTCCGCCGACCGCCGCACGAGGGTCAGACGCTGCCCATCCGGCGGGCCGACCGGGGCCACGAGCCGCCCGCCCGGCGCGAGCTGGGCTTCAAGGGCCGCGGGCACCGCCTCGCACGCCGCGGCGACGTTGATCGCGTCGAACGGCGCCAGGTCGGACGCGCCGTAGACCCCGTCCGGGGCCACCCGGACGGTCACCACCGTCCCGAGGCCGAGCTTCGCGAGCCGCTCGGTCGCCATCGAGGCCAGCGCGGCGTGGCGTTCGACGCCCACCACCTCGCCGGCGAGCCGGGAGAGGACCGCCGCGTGGTAGCCGGACCCGACGCCTACGTCGAGCACCCGGTCGCGCGGACGCAGCTCGAGCAGCTCGCACATCCGCGCGACGACCAGGGGCTGGGAGATCGTCTGCCCGGAGCCGATCGGCAGTGAGGTGTCCTCCCACGCCCGGGCCCGGAGCTCGGGCGGGACGAAGGCCTGGCGGGGGACGTCGCGGATCGCCTCGAGCACCCGGGTGTCGCGGATGCGCTCTTTGAGCGCGGCGACGAGCCGGTCAGGCGAGCTCGACACCCGCGTCGCGCATGTTCGCCAGGGCCCGTTCCCCGTCCCCTTCGGAGACCTCGACGGGCCGGGTGGCACCCGCCTCGACCCGCACCGCAAAGCCGTTGCCCACGCCCTCCACCGCCGTGTGGAGGACACAATAGTCCGTGGCCAGCCCCACGACGGTCAGCGCGTCGATCCCCCGGCCGCGCAGGGTGTCGGCCAGGCCGGTGGCGTCGAAGCCGGAGTACCCCTCCGTCGCGGGGTCCTGCCCCTTGTCGACCACAAGGTCGATCGTCTCGGCGTCCAGCCCGTCGTGGAGCTCGGCGCCGACGGTGCCCTGAACGCAGTGGGGCGGCCAGGGGCCGCCCTGGCGCGCGAAGGAGGAGTGGTCGGCGGGGTGCCAGTCGCGGGTGGCGACGACGAGCGAGAACGCCTCGGACGCGGCCAGCTCGTTGAGCCGGCTCGTGATCGCGTCGCCGTCGGGCACCCCGAGGGCCCCGCCCGGCGTGAAGTCGCGCTGGAAGTCGACGATGATCAGCGCGCGGGCCACAGCGCCTCGTAGGTGGCGGCCATGTCCTGTGCGCCGAAGCCGGCCTCGGCGGCGCGCTCCATCTGGACCGCCACCGCCTCGACCCCCGGCAGGGCGAGGTCGGCCCGCGCCGCCGCGTCGAGCACGAGCCGCGCGTCCTTGGCCGCGAGCGACAGCGCGAAGGAGGCAGGCTCGTAGCTCCGCTCGGTCATCAGGCCGCCCTTGGTGTGCGCGTAGCCGGCGTCGAGCGGCCCGCCGCGGATGGCGCGCAGGAACGTCTTGGGCTCGATGTCGAGCGTGGTGGCGAGGGCGAGCGTCTCGGCCAGCGACCCGGTCAGGGAGACGATCCAGGCGTTGAGCACCAGCTTCAGTCGCGTGCCGGCGCCGGCCTCCCCCAGGCGCAGTGTCTTCCTGCCGATCGCCTCGAAGATCCCCCCGCAGCGGTCGATCGCCTCGTCCGGGCCCGAGGCGAGGACGAGGAGCTCACCTTGCTCGGCCGGCTCGCGGGTGCCCAGCACGGGCGCGTCGAGCAGCGTCACGCCCGCCTCCCGCGTTGCGAGCGCGACCCTTTCGGTGGCCTCGAGGCCGATCGTGCTCGCCTGGACCAGGATCGCTCCCTCGGCCATCGCCGGCAGCGCCTCCTCGAGCACCGCGAGCACCGCGTCGCCGTCGGCGAGCATGGTCACCACCGCGTCCGCACCGGCCACCGCTTCCGCCACCTCGCCGGCGACCGCGCACCCGTGCCCGGCGAGCGGTTCCGCCTTCTCGCGCGACCGGTTCCAGACCCGGATCTCACCGAAGGCGCGGCTCGTGAGGTGACGCGCCATCGGCGCGCCCATCGTGCCCGTCCCCAACACGGCGACATCCATCGGCTCAGAAGCGCAGCAGCGCGCCGATGCCGCCGTGCGCGCGCAGATCGGGGAAGCGCCGGATGACGAGCACGTCGGCGGACTGCTCCACGGCGCGCTCGATCGCCGACTCGACGATGTCGTCGCGGCCCTCGAACTGCGGGTCGTCCACCGGCGCGTTGCCCCCGTCGACCGTCAGCAGCCCGGTGGTCGTCTCGATCGCGCCGCCGGCGCGGAAGCCGTCCTCGAGCAGCAGGAGCTCGACCCGGTGCTCGTTGAGCGCCTCGAGCACCGGCCCGAGGCCGGCCGCGGCCCGGCCGCCGCGGCCCGCCTCCTGGGCGAAGCGGTCCAGCGCCGAGCGCTCGCGGTCGGAGCGGTGCTGCTCGATGACCGGAGCGGCCGCCGCGGTGACCTCCCGGCCCGTCGCGTTCTCCCAGTCGACGTGCACGCGACCGCACAGGCGCTCGCGGACGTAGGGGTGCAGCGCGGCCTCGACCTGGCCCGCGATCTCGTCGGGCGCGCCGACGAGCAGGCAGTCGAAGGGCTGTGCCTTGAGCAGGCGGGAGAGGCGCTCGCCGACGGCGCGGAGGTGCTGCTCGGCGGCCCGGTCCGTCGTGTGCTGGGTGGCGCGGTCCTCGACCGAGTCGCCCTCCGCCCCGGTGAAGCGCTCCATCTCCTCCAGCGACTCGGCGGTGCCGTGGAAGACGCGGGCGTCGCGCCGGGTGGTGATCAGGACGCACCAGCGGTCGGCGTCGGCGGCGGTGACGAGCGGCTCGACGAAGGGCGAGTCGTCGAGCACGATGCGCGACTCGACCGGCTGCGGAAGGCGGACGACCTCGAGCAGGTCGGCCGGGCCGCACGCATAGACCGCGATCCCCCGCGTCTGGTTCTGCGCGAGGTCCGGCCCCTGGAGGACCTCGCGTACCCGCTCGACGTCCTCCTTGAGCGCGATCCGCTCCGCGTGCTCGAGGTGTTCGGCGCGATCGATCCGGTGCGACGCGTCGGTCAGCAGCGACGTGATGGCGGTCGCGCGGGCCGCACCCGTGGCGAACTCGCTCGGGTCGAGGTTGAGGAACGCCGAGATGACCTTGCCCGAGGTCGGGCGAAGCTCGGCCAGGTGGCGGAGCCGGTCGCGTGAGAGGGAGGGAGCGGCCATGGAGGAAAGCCTTACCCCGCGCCCGCCGGGGAAGAACCCGTGAGCCGGCTCACCACCCGCGGGTGCCGGGCCCGCCCTTGAAGGGTCCGGTGATGTCGGCCGTGATCCAGCCGCCGTAGAAGTCGCCGGGCTGGGCCTCCACCCGCTCGTCGCCGACGAAGCAGGCGTCCATCCGGCCGGGGTAGAGCGAGACGAAGTCGCGCAGCGCCGCGTAGCGCGCCGAGGGGTCCCGGTAGGTCCAGGCCGCCGCGGACTCCGTCCGGTCCGGGGCGACGACGTCGAAGTAGGTGGCGACGCCCTTCCACTCGCAGAAGGACTCGCGGCCGAGGGGCACCAGCAGATCTGAGCGCACGTCGGCCGGTGGGAGGTAGATCGTCGGCGGGTGGGAGGTCTCGAGCACCCGCAGCGCGCCGTCGGACTCGGCGAGCACCTCGCCGCCGATCTCCACCCGCACCCGCTGCTCGCACGGGACGAGCGCCGGCGGCCGCGGGTAGTCCCAGACGCTCTCGCTCATGGCCGACACCCTGCCAGACTCCCGGCATGCCCTCTGACGACTCCTTCAGCGCTCGCGCGGACCTCGAGGTCGGCGGGCGCACCTACGAGATCTTCCGGCTCGACGCGCTTCAGGCGTCCTACGACGTCGCCCGCCTGCCCTTCTCACTGAAGGTCCTGCTCGAGAACCTGCTGCGCAACGAGGACGGCGTGGGGGTCTCGAAGGAGGACATCGAGGCGCTGGCGCGCTGGGATGCCAAGGCCGAGCCGTCGACCGAGATCGCCTTCACCCCCGCTCGCGTGGTGATGCAGGACTTCACCGGGGTGCCCGCGGTGGTCGACCTGGCCGTCATGCGCGACGCGATGGCCGCCATGGGCGGCGATCCGGCGCAGATCAACCCGCTCGTCCCGGCCGAGCTGGTCATCGACCACTCCGTCCAGGTCGACGCGTTCGGGACCCGGGACGCCTTCCGGATCAACGCCGAGCGCGAGTTCGAGCGCAACGAGGAGCGCTACGCGTTCCTGCGCTGGGGCCAGGAGGCCTTCGACGACTTCTCCGTCGTCCCGCCGGACACCGGCATCGTCCACCAGGTCAACCTCGAGTACCTCTCCCGCGTGGTCTTCACCCAGGACGCCGACGGCGGCGTGACCCAGGCCTATCCCGACACGCTGGTCGGGACGGACTCCCACACCACGATGATCAACGGCCTCGGCATCCTGGGCTGGGGCGTCGGCGGGATCGAGGCCGAGGCGGCGATGCTCGGCCAGCCGATGTCCATGCTCATCCCCCAGGTGGTCGGCTTCCGCCTGCACGGAGCCCTGCCCGAGGGCGCAACCGCGACCGACCTCGTCCTCATGGTCACCCAGATGCTGCGCGAGCGCGGCGTGGTCGGCAAGTTCGTCGAGTTCTTCGGCGAGGGCGTCCCGAACCTCGCGCTGGCCGATCGTGCGACGATCGGCAACATGAGCCCCGAGTTCGGCTCGACCTGCGCCATCTTCCCGATCGACGCCGAGACGCTGCGCTACCTGGAGTTCTCCGGCCGGCCCAAGGAGCGCATCGAGCTCGTCGAGGCCTACGCCCGCGAGCAGGGGCTCTGGCACGACGCGGACTCCGACGTCCCGACCTACTCCGACACGCTCGAGCTGGACCTGGGGCAGGTCGTCCCGTCGCTCGCCGGGCCCAAGCGCCCGCAGGACCGGGTCTCGCTCACCGAGTCCAAGGCGTCCTTCCGGCTCTCGCTCGAGGAGCTCGTCGAGCCCGACGACGGCGGGGTCACAGACCCGGAGGACGAGGCGAGCGCGGAGTCCTTCCCCGCGTCGGACGCGCCGAGCGCGACCTCGAACAACGGCGGCTCCGATCCGGACGCCGGCTCGGGCACCGGCGGTGCCCAGGTGGCCGACCGGATCTCCACCGTGGCCGAGGTCACCCTCGCGGACGGGACCCAGACCGAGCTCGACCACGGCCACGTCGTGATCGCGGCGATCACGAGCTGCACGAACACCTCGAACCCGTCGGTCATGCTCGGCGCGGGCCTCGTCGCCCGCAACGCCCGCCGGCGCGGCTTGACCAGCAAGCCGTGGGTGAAGACGTCGCTGGCCCCCGGCTCCTAGGTGGTCACCGAGTACCTCGAGCGCGCCGGGCTGACCGAGGACCTCGAGGCGCTGGGCTTCCACCTCGTCGGCTACGGCTGCACGACCTGCATCGGCAACTCCGGGCCGCTGCCCGTCGAGATCTCCGACGCGGTGGGCGCCGAGGACCTCGCGGTCGTGTCGGTGCTGAGCGGCAACCGGAACTTCGAGGGCCGGATCAACCCGGACGTGAAGATGAACTACCTGGCGTCACCGCCGCTGGTGGTGGCCTACGCCCTGGCTGGCACGATGGACGTCGACCTGCTCGACGAGCCGCTCGGCCAGGACCCGGACGGCGCGGACGTCTTCCTCTCCGACATCTGGCCGAGCTCGCAGGAGGTCGCCCAGCTCGTCGAGGACTCGGTCCGCTCGGACATGTTCGTGTCGAGCTACGGCGAGGTCTTTGAAGGCGACGAGCGCTGGAAGGGCCTCGAGATCCCGACCGGCGACCGCTTCGCCTGGGAGCCGGACTCGACCTACGTCCGCCAGCCGCCGTACTTCGAGGACCTGCCGCGCGAGCCCGCCACCGTGCAGGAGATCTCCGGCGCGCGCGTGCTGGCCATCCTCGGCGACTCGGTCACCACGGACCACATCTCACCGGCCGGCGCGATCAAGAAGGGGGGGCCGGCGGCCAACTACCTCGAGGAGCACGGGGTCGAGCCGAAGGACTTCAACTCCTACGGGTCGCGCCGCGGCAACCACGAGGTGATGATGCGCGGCACCTTCGCGAACATCCGCCTGCGCAACCGGCTCGCGCCGGGGACCGAGGGCGGGGTCACGCGCAAGCTGCCCGAGGGGACCGAGATGTCGATCTACGACGCGGCCATGGCCTACGCCGAGTCGCAGACCCCGCTCGTCGTGCTCGCCGGCAAGGAGTACGGCTCGGGCTCGTCACGCGACTGGGCGGCCAAGGGCACGAGCCTGCTGGGCGTCCGCGTGGTCATCGCCGAGTCCTTCGAGCGCATCCACCGCTCGAACCTGGTCGGGATGGGCGTCCTGCCGCTCCAGTTCGCCGACGGGGAGTCGGTCCAGGCGCTCGGGCTCACCGGCGAGGAGGCGTTCACGATCGAGGGCCTCGACGAGGGCGGGGCCAAGGAGGTCACGGTCCGGGCGGACGAGCGGACCTTCACCGCGCGGGTGCGGATCGACACCCCGAAGGAGGTCGAGTACTACCAGCACGGCGGGATCCTGCCCTACGTGCTGCGGTCCCTGCTGGGCCGGGGCTCGTAGTCTCTCGCGCGTGCCGGTCCCCGACGTCCTCCGCAAGCTGATCACCGCCGCCGGCCCTTCGGGCTACGAGCAGGCGCCCGCCGCCGTGTTCCGCGAGGCGTGCACCGGTTTCGGCGCGGAGGTGACCTTCGACTCGGTCGGGTCGACCGTGGCCCGGGTCGCCGGCACCAGCGCCGACGGTCCGCTGATCGCGGTCATCGGCCACGTGGACGAGATCGGGCTGATCGTCCACCACGTCGACGACGAGGGCTTCCTCTACTTCACCGGGGTCGGCGGCTGGGACCCGATGATCCTCGTCGGGCAGCGGATCGAGCTCTCCACCCGTGGCGGGGTGGTCTCCGGGGTGGTCGGCAAGAAGCCGATCCACCTGCTGCGCGACGAGGAGCGCAAGAAGGTGCCCGAGCTGCGCGACCTGCACCTCGACATCGGGGCGGTCGACGGCGACGAGGCGAGGCAGGCGGTCCGGATCGGGGACGTCGGGGTGATCGCCGGCGAGCCGGTCGAGCTCCCCAACGGCCGGGTCGTCTCGCGCTCGATGGACAACCGGCTCGGCTGCTACGTCGCCTACGAGGCGGCGCGGCTGGTGGCCGAGGCGGGCGGCGCGCCGGGCGACGTCGCCGCCGTGGCCGTCGCGCAGGAGGAGATCACCTTCGGCGGCGCGACGACGACCGCCTACTCACTCCAGCCGGACGTCGCGATCGTGGTCGACGTGACCTTCGCCACCGACGCGCCCGGGACGAACGAGAAGGAGCTCGGCTCCCACAAGCTCGGCTCCGGGCCGGTGCTCACGCGCGGCTCGACCCTCGATCCGACCGTCTTCGAGCGGCTGCACGACGCGGGCGAGGCCGAGGGCATCCCGTTCACGGTCAGCGCCTCGGCGCGGGCGACGGGGACCGACGCCGACGCCGTCCACGTCTCCCGCGGCGGCGTGCCCACCGCGGTGGTCTCCGTGCCGCTGCGCTACATGCACTCGGCGGTGGAGATGGTCCAGCTCGACGACGTCGACGCCTGCGCCCGGCTGATCGCCGCCTTCGCGCTGCGCGGTGCGGCCGACCTGAAGCTCGACCGCTGAACGGTCCGGCGAAGCCGCTCCTCGTCCTCTGGGACATCGACGGCACGCTGCTGCAGCGGGCCTCGGGCGAGCACGCCCGGGCGCTGCAGGCCGCGGTGGCCGACGTGCACGGCGTCGACGTGCGCGGCCTCGAGGTCGACGCCGCGGGGCGGACGGACCGCGCGATCGCCCGATCGCTGCTCGAGGCCGTCGGCATCGGCGCAGAGGCGATCGACGACGGGGCGGAGGCCGTCCTCGCCGCGACGAGCGCGGCGTACGAGCCGCCGGACCTGACCGCGAAGGTCGCACCTGGGATGGTCGCCGTCCTCGAGGCGCTGGCCGCCCGGCCGGAGGCGTTCCGCTTCTCGCTCGTCACCGGCAACTACGAGCGGGTGGCGCGGCGCAAGCTCGCCGCCGCCGGGCTCGAGCGCTTCTTCCCGCAGGGGCAGGGGGGGTTCGGCTCGGACGCCGAGGCGCGAGACGAGCTGCCGGGGGTGGCCCGCGAGCGCGCCGGCCCGCCGCCCTGGCCGCGCGAGCGCACAGTGGTGGTGGGCGACACGCCGCGCGACATCGCCTGCGCCCGCGCCGACGGGGTGCGCGTCGTCGCGGTGACGACGGGCGCCTACGACGCGGCCGGGTTGATCGAGGCCGACGCGGTGGCCGAGGAAGGCCCGGGGCTCGAGGCCGCGCTCCTCGCCATGGCCGGTGAGGCCTGACCGTTCAGCCGTCGGGAACGGGCGGACAGGCCGGCTGGTCGGCCGCCATCCTGCGCTCGACCTCCTCGAGCCGGGAGGACCGCCGGGTCAGGAAGCCGTCCGGCTGGCCGGCGGGCGCCCCGCGGTCGGCCAGGTAGGCGAAGAACGGCGCGCCGGCGTAGGGCTGCCCGGGGGGACAGTCCTCGACGCCGGCGGTGATCGCGTCGACCTCTGGCTCCGTCGCCTCCCGGCCCCAGGCGCCGCGCTCGGAGGTCGGGTAGAGGAACGGGAAGCGGGTCTGCGGGGTGGCGAGGAGCGAGGCGGTCTGCGCGGCCACGAAGAGGAGCGCGACCACCGCGACGGCGCGGGAGCCGACGCCCGCCGCGCCGGCCGCGATCGCGACACCCGCGACGGCCAGCGGCACGAGCAGCGCCTCGACCGGGATGACCACGTTGAGCGCCGTGCCCGGCTTGGATACGGAGAGCACGGTGAGCAGCGCACCGACCGCGCCGCCCGCGAGCACCCGGGCGAGCACCGGGTCCTGGGTCCGGCGCAGCGCCACGCCCGCCGCGACCAGCAGTCCGGTCAGGCCCCACCCGGCCTGGCCGAGCGAGCCGGCGACGCTCGCGAGCGCCGGGCGGCCCTCCGTCGCGAGCTGGGCGATCACGGACTGCTCCCAGACGCCCGGGCCGAAGACGGCGGTGGCGATGAGCGCCTGCACGGCGAGGGTGGCCAAGGCGACCGGGATCGCCCTGCGCCGGTCGGCGCTGAGCAGGACGATGGCGGCGGCGGGGAGCACGAACGGCCACTTGACGAACGGCGCCAAGGCGGCCAGCACGGCGCCGGCCGGGACGGTGGCGCGCCGCGAGGCGAGGAGCGCGCCGCCGAGCAGGAGCGGTAGGGCCACGAGCTCGGGCGTCAGCGAGCCGTGCTCACGCACCGCCCACGGCGTGAGCAGGACCAGCGCCGGCGTGAAGGCGGTCGCCGTCGGGCTCCGGGTCAGCCGCCAGGCCGCCGTGGCCGCCAGCCCGCCCCCCGCCAGCTGCAGCGCGCCGACCCCGAGGCGCAGCCAGCCGAGCGAGTCGTCGAGGGCCAGCAGGGCACCGCCGGCGAGGACGACGCCGGGCGGCTGGGCGACGACGACCTCGCCGTAGACGTCGCGGCCCTCGAGCAGCAGCCGTGCGGTGAGGGCGTAGACCCCCTCGGAGTAGTTCCAGTACTCGAGACCTCGCCAGGTCTGCAGCGCGGCGAGGACGAGGGCGCCGAGGAGGAGGCCGGCGGCCAGGGGCCGCGCCGGGCCGCGTTCCGTGCTCGGCGCACCCGAGGGGCGAACGCCGACCGCGGGCATCTCAGCGCGCGACGCGCAGGAGGGCGGCGTCGGCGCCGGAGCTCGTGGCCCGCAGGCGCGTCACGTAGGCGGCGCCGGGGGCGAGCGCGGTCGTCCACAGCGTGTCCGTCCGTCCGGGGCCGGGCCGCTCGGCCAGTGCCGGAACGCGGTCGCCGTACCGGTGACGGCGCCGGCCCGGCTCCCTCCCGGCGTCGCGTCGGCCGGTGGGGACGGTCGAGTGCAGCGTCCGCTCCCGGCCACCCTTACGCAGCTGCAGGAGCTGCCGGGTGCGGGTCGAGCGGACGAAGAGCAGCGCTTCGCCGAGGCGCGACGGGTTGAGCAGGAGCGCGCGGCGCTCCGTGAGCAGGGCCTGCCGGACCCCCGTGGCGAGGTTCGCCTCCAGCAGGCGTGACCGCGACCGGGTGGTGAGGTGGTACACGAGCCGGTCCCCGTCGAGCGACGGACGACCGATGTCCGCACCGCGATCGACCCGGCGCGTGGCGCCGCCGGCGAGCGGCCGGGCACGCAGGCTCGAGCCGGCCCGCCACGCCACCCACCCGGCGGAGACGGCCACCGCGTCGGCGCCCGCGGCCGCTACCGCGGCCACGGGGGTGAGCCCGTCGAGCGTCGCGACGGTCACCGTGTCCCCGTCGATCCACGCGACGTGCGGGCCGCCGACCGCCGGGAAGCGGCCCGGCAGCGGCTCGGCGGCGACGGTGGGTCCCCGCAGCAGCGCTCCGCCCGCGCCCGGGACGTGGAAGGCGAGGACGTCGCCCGCGGCGCTCGGGTCGGTCGCGCTGGGGGGACCGACCGGGTCGGCGGCCTGCGCCGGCCCGGTGCCGAGGGCGAGCGCGCAGGCGACGAGGGCGACGGCGTCGAGCGCCCGCAGGGTGCGCAGGATCGCCGGCCGCTCGGCCATGGCGGCGTGGATCCGGCTCCCCCGCTCGGAGTCCGCCACCGGAGCCAGGACGATGACCGGCAGCAGCCGTCCCAGGCCGAAGCCCACGCCGATGGCCGCCCCGAGCGCCGGATCGCCGAGGGCGACGCTCAGCGCGGCCAGCGCCCAGACGGCGAAGGTGAGGATGAAGGTGGTGAAGCCGAGCCCGAGCAGTACGCCGTAGAGGGCGGCGGCGAGCGGCACCGGCAGCGTCCGCCGCCACGGCTCGGGTACCTGGCGGCGGACCTGCGGAACGATCCGGGTGCCCCGGGCCTCGCCCACCGCGGCGACGAGCGCGACGGCGGCGGCGACGGCGACGGTGAGCGCCCCGCCTGCGCCGAGCGCGTCCCCGAGGAGCGCGAGCCCTCCGAAGGTGATCACGCCGCCGGCCAGCGCCCCGAGCGAGAACGTGGCGCACGCCGCCAGGGTGACGCGCCGGCGGCCGGCGTAGCCGTGGGGCGCCAGCGTCTCGACCATCGAGAAGCCGCAGGGGGACCAGGCGCCGGTCAGGCCGGCGACCACCGCGGCGACGACGACGAGGGTCAGCACGGCGCCGGCCCGCTCGCAGCCGCTGCGCCGCGGGTCAGCCCTGGGCCACCCCGCTCGCCGGCGCTCAACACGGGACCCTGGTGTCGTAGTACATGACGCAGAACACCTTGCGGTCGGCGTAGCAGTAGCCCTTGAGCGCCCGGTCCCCGTTGATCCGGGTGCGGTTGGTCGAGCAGCAGTCCACGAGCTTGCGGACCTGGCCGCCGCAGCAGCGGTACCAGGCGCCGTCGGTGCGCACCGGGATGTCGAACTCCTCGCCGGTCGCCTGGCAGACGCGCGTGCGGGTGCCCGGCGGAAGCGGCCGTCCGTCGGCGTCGCGCAGCCGGCGGCCGTCCTCATCCACCGGCGCGCCGTCCGCGTCCACGAGCCGGCCGAGGTCGTCGAGGCGATGCCCGTCCTTGGCCCGCAGCGGGAAGCCGCGGCGGTCGATCCGGGGCAGGCCGGTCGGGTGCGGGCAGGAGTCCGTCGTGTAGACGTGGCCGCAGAAGTGGTAGGCGTCGGCCTCGCCGGGGGCGACGAGCGACCCGGCGGTCCGCCCGCCGGCGACAGCCGTGATCGCCGCCCCCACCCGGGCCAGGAAGCCGCGGCGCGAGGTGCCGACCGCGAGCCGTTCGAATCCGTCAGGCACGCGCGCCCGCTCGCCGCCGCAGCGCGGCCGCCACCACCGACTCGAGCTGACCGCCGGAGTTGAAGGTCCCCTTGGCGAGGACGGTGCCGTCCGCGTCGAGCGCGACCGCGAAGGGGCTGCCGGGCACGTCGGCGATCGTCCACGCCTCGTGGTGGCGCACCTCGTCGAACTCGCGCAGCTCGACGAGCGGGTCGCGGCCGAGCGCGTCGACGGCCGGGGCCAGCGCGCGGCACAGGCCGCAGCCCTCCGAGGAGAAGACGGCGAGCGCCACCTGGTCGGGCCGGCCCGAGAACGCGGTGGCCAGCGCCGTCCGCGCGCCGACCTCGGGCCCCTCGTGGCCGACCTCGAGCGCGCCCTGCGGACCGAGCCGGAGCTTGAGCGCGCCGACCTCCCGCGCGAGTGCGAGCACGACCGTCGCCATGCCGGCCAGCGCGACCAGCGCCACGCCGACGCCCACGCCGAGCCACTCCTCCGTGCTGAGCCCCCGCCGCGGGAGGAGCGGCAGCAGCGCGAGCGCGCCGCCCAGCAGCGCCGCCCGGGCCAGGGACGCCCGACCCACGCGGCCGCGCGCCCCGAAGCAGGCGCACGGCGCGCCCGCGCGCCCCGAGCGCACCGCCCAGGCCTGCGCGGCGGCGAATCCGGCGAAGACGACCGCCGCAGCCGGCGCGGCGGCGTCAATGCCGGCGGCGACCAGCAGGCCGAGCCCCAGCTCGACCGCGACCAGCGCCCAGAAGGCGAGCCCCGGTCGCCGGAGGTCGTAGGTGCCTGCGAGCGCTGCGCGAGTGCCCACCGGATCGGCGAGCTTGAGGCCGGCGGCGGCCACGAGGAGCGCGCCGAGGACGAGGCTGGCGAGCACGGAGGCCACGAAGGGCCGACGCTAGCGCACGGTCTTGGCGCCTTCGTGCCCGTTCAGGCCGCGCGCAGCGACCAGTACCCGTCGTCTCCGACCGGCTCGTAGGCGGCACCGCTCGCGGCGAGCGCGCCCCTGACCTCGGTGGTGTCGCGCGCGCAGACGGCCGCGACCTCCACCGTGGCGAGCGGGATCCCCGCCCAGGCGAGCACCTCCGCGGGTGACGCCGGGTCGGCGCGGCGCTCGAGGTCCGGCGCCAGGTGCGCGACCGCCACCTCGTAGCTCTCGACGGGCTGGAAGCCCGGCGCGATGACGGTCATGCCCTCGGCCTCGAGCTCGAGCGAGGGGCACGTATAGCGGTGGCCGTCGCCGGCCGGAGCGAGCTTGTGCAGGAGCGAGAGCGCCGACGGGTCGGGGTCCCGCGCGGCGGCCATGTCGTCGCGCAGCGCCTGCTCGACGGCGTCGTCCGCGAGCCATCCGTCGAGTGCGCTGGGGTCCAGGCCGGCTTCACGTGCGGAGCGCTCGAGCGTCTCGGGCGCGTCCAGCTGCGCGCCCGCCATCCCGGTCACCCGCAGCCGCCGCAGCAGGCGGTCCTCGACGCCCTCCGGACCGTTGAGCCGGGCGGCCACGACCGCCTTGCAGACGCCGATGGTGGCCGGCACCGCCGCGCGCTCGCGCCAGTCGATCGGCATCCCGAAGCGGCCGGCCATGGTCTTGAACTCCGCGGCCTGCTTGGCGGTGTCGAATCCCTTCTCCTCGTACTCCTCGACGGACTCGGAGAGGACCACCATCCGCGTCTCCCACGCCAGCTGGTCGCCGTAGAGCCACTCCAGGCGCCGCAACCGCGGCTCGGCGCTGAACGCCCATGGGCAGGCGGGGTCGGTGAAGTGGGTGATGGCGACCATCACCCCACCCTACGCAACGGAAAGACGCGCGGAACCGCGCCGAACCTACGCCCGGATGAGCTTCTTGTAGGAGATCCGGTGCGGGCGGTCCGCCTCGGCGCCGAGCTTCTCGCGCCGGTGTTCCTCGTAGGCCTCGAAGTTCCCCTCGAACCAGGTCACCTGGGAGTCGCCTTCGAAGGCCAGGACGTGGGTGGCGACGCGGTCCAGGAACCAGCGATCGTGGGAGATCACCACCGCGCAGCCGGGGAAGGAGAGCACGGCCTCCTCGAGTGCCCGGAGCGTGTCGACGTCCAGGTCGTTGGTCGGCTCGTCGAGGAGCAGGACGTTGCCGCCCGAGCGCAGCAGCTTGGCCATCTGCAGCCGGTTGCGCTCGCCACCCGAGAGCTTGCCGACCTTCTTCTGCTGGTCGGAGCCCTTGAAGTTGAAGTTGGCGACGTACTGGCGGGAGTTGAGCTCGCGGTCGCCGACCTTGATGTGCTCATAGCCGCCCGAGATCTCCTCCCAGACGTTCTTCTCGTCGTCCAGCGCGTCGCGGGACTGATCGACGTAGGCGAGCTGGACCGTGTCGCCGACCCGCAGGCCACCGGCGTCCGGCTCCTCCTCGCCGACGATCATCCGGAACAGCGTCGTCTTGCCCGCGCCGTTCGCGCCGATCACGCCGACGATGCCCGCGGGCGGGAGGGAGAAGGACAGGTCCTCGATCAGCAGCCGGTCGCCGAAGCCCTTCTTCAGGCCGTCGGCTTCGATGACCACGTCGCCCAGGCGAGGGCCGGGCGGGATGTGGATCTGGACCTGGTCGACCTTCGCGTTGCGCTCCTCGGCGAGCAGGTTCTCGTAGTTGTTCAGGCGGGCCTTGGACTTCTTGCGCCGGCCCTTCGGGTTCTCGCGCACCCACTCGAGCTCTGAGGCGATCGTCCGCTGGCGAGCGGACTCCTTCTTCTCCTCCCGAAGCAGGCGGACCTGCTTCTGCTCGAGCCACGAGGAGTAGTTGCCCTGGAACGGCAGGCCGTGGCCGCGGTCGAGCTCGAGGATCCAGCCCGCGACGTTGTCGAGGAAGTACCGGTCGTGGGTGACGGCCACCACGGTGCCCGCGTACTCCTCGAGATGGCGCTCGAGCCAGCCGACCGACTCCGCGTCGAGGTGGTTGGTCGGCTCGTCGAGGAGCAGGAGGTCGGGGGCCTGGAGCAGCAGGCGGCACAGCGCCACGCGGCGCCGCTCACCGCCGGAGAGCACCGAGACGTCCGCGTCGCCCGCGGGCAGGCGCAGCGCGTCCATCGCCGTGTCGAGCATCGTGTCGAGGTTCCACGCGTCGGCGGCGTCGATGCGCTCCTGCAGGCGCCCGAACTCGTCGGCGGTCTCCTCGGAGTAGTTCGCCGCCAGCTCGTTGAAGCGGTCGAGCAGGGCACGGGTCTCGGCGACCGCCTCCTCGACGTTCGCGCGCACGTCCTTGGTCTCGTCGAGGGCCGGCTCCTGCTCGAGCAGCCCCACCGTGGCGCCCGGCGCGAGCTGCGCGTCGCCCCGGTAGTCGTGATCCTGCCCGGCCATGATCCGCAGCAGGGTCGACTTGCCCGACCCGTTCAGTCCGAGCACGCCGATCTTTGCGCCCGGCATGAACGACAGCGAGATGTCCTTGAGCACCTCCTTGTCCGGCGGATGGACGCGGGAGAGCTTGTACATGGTGAAGATGTACTGGGAGGACACGGAGTCGAGTCTAGGAGCGCGGTTCTCCGCCAACCGGTCGGTACACGTCCGCCGCCCCGCGGCCGATCATGGTGGTCATGAAGCCCCTGATCGGCGTCACCACCTCCGAGATGCGCCGGGGAGAGCTCACCACCCTGCGCCGCCACGGGGAGCCGGCGCACCCCGAGATGGCGCTCGGGCTGACCTACCTCGCGGCGATCGACCGCGCGGGCGGGATGCCGGTCGTCCTCCCGCCGCTGGCCCCGAGCGAGGTCTCGGGCCTCCTCGACCGGCTCGATGGCATCTGCCTCAGCGGCGGGCCGGACCTCGACCCGGACACCTACGGGGCCCGCGAGCGCCACCCCGACCTCGGCGAGACCGAGGCGGAGCTCGACGCCTTCGAGCTGGCCGTCGCGCGCGAGGCCGACGGTCGCGGGCTGCCGCTGTTGGGCGTCTGCCGCGGCGCCCAGACCCTGAACGTCGCGCGCGGCGGCACGCTGCACCAGGACGTGACCGGCCATCGCCAGGCCGAGCTCGCCTCCGTTCCGACCCACGACGTCGCGATCGTCCTGCACTCCAACACGGGCCGGATCATGGGCGCCTCGCAGCTCAGGGTGAACTCCTTCCACCACCAGGCGGTGGACGAGCTCGGCGAGGGGCTCTGCGTCTCGGCCCGGGCGGGCGACGGGACGGTGGAGGCGATCGAGTGCCGCGCGCACCCGTTCCTGGTCGGCGTCCAGTGGCACGCCGAGACGCTCGTCGAGCACCCCGCCCACTGCGCCCTGTTCCGCGGCCTCGTCCGGGCCGCGTCCGGCGCGGTCGGGATCCGGGGCGCGAGCTTCTCGCGAGCGGCGTAGGCCGGACCGCCTCTCGTAAGCTGCGCGGCGGATGTCCGCCGCCCCTGGCCCGGAGCCTGCGCAGGATCCGCCCTTCGGCGTGAACCGCCGTGCCGCGAACGGCACCACGATCGTCAGCCTCGAGGGAGACCTCGACCTCGTCTCCGCGCACGCGGCCGGCGAGGCGCTGACCGACGCCCAGGCCGGGGGCACGACCGTGCTCCTCGACCTGAGCGCCCTGCGCTTCATCGACTCGAGCGGCCTCCGGGTCGTGCTCGAGGCCCAGCGGCGGGCGGCGACCGGCGGCGAGGGCGCGCGGCTGCAGGTCGCGCCCGGTCAGGGGGAGGTGCGCCGGGTGTTCGAGGTCTCGGGCGTCGGGGCGCTGCTCACCGTCGTGGACCCTCCGCCGCCGGAGACCAGCGAATGAGTGCCGAGCTGCACGAGTCCTGGCCGGCCGAGCCGAGCAGCGTCCCGCGGGCCCGGGCGGCCGTGGTCGCGCTCGCCCGGTCGGCGCAGGCGAGCGCCGACGCGCTCGCCGACGTTCGCCTCGCGGTGTCCGAGGCGGTCACCAACGTCGTCGTCCACGCGTACACGGGCGTGGCGGCCGGTCCTGGGCCGCTGCACGTCCGAGCGAGGATCGCCGGTCGCAAGCTGCTCGTCGAGGTCTCCGACGAGGGCGGCGGGCTGCGCCCGCGACCGGACTCTCCCGGGATCGGCGTCGGGCTCCGGATCATGTCGGCGGTGACGGAGGAGCTCCGGCTGTCCAACGCGGACGGCGAGCCGAGCCGCGTGGCCATGACGTTCGACCTCGACGTCGTCCACGCGGTTGCCTGAGCGGCGCGGCCACGGGCTCACCACCCGCCTGGTGGCGGGGGCGCTGATCGTCGCCGCGGGGGTCGCCCTGGTGATGACGCTGCTGCTCCGGTCCGCCGACGGCCTCGTCGACGCCGAGCGGCGGACCATCCGGTCCGAGCGGACGCTCGCCGCCGCCGCCCGCGCGGAGCGACTCGTCCTCGACCTCGAGCTGGGACTCCGGGGCTACCTGCTCACGAGCGAGCGGCGCTTCCTGGCGCCCTACGAGCGCGCTCGGGTGCAGGCCCCGCGGGCCTTCGCCCAGCTGCGCCGCGTGGCCGACATCCCGAGCCAGCGGCGCCGCGTGCGCTCGCTGCAGCGGGCGGCGGCCGACTACGTCGACGGCTACGCCGCCGGGCTGCTCGCTCCGGGCGGCCTCCCCGGCAACCGGCGCGAGACGGTCGCGGCCACCACCGAGGGGAAGCGGCGGATCGACGCGATCCGGGTCGCCTTCGCACGGTTCGACGGGACGGAGCGCAGCCGGCTCGAACGCCGGTCCGGTGCCGCGCGACGGCTGACCGACCGCGCGGTGGGGGTCGGCGTCCTCGCCCTGCTGGCGCTGCTCGGGATCGTCGCCGCCTTCGCGCTCTTCATCTTCCGGACGGTCGTACTCCCGGTGCGCGGGGTGGCCGCGGCGGTCGAGCGGATGCGGAGCGGCGACCTCGACGCCCGGCTCGCGCCGGGAGGCCCCCGTGAGATCGCCGGCCTCGGCGCGTCGATGAACGCCCTCGGCGCCTCGCTGTCGGACAACCGGGCGCAGCTCGAGGCGTCGAACGTCGAGCTGCGGCGCCTGAGCGACCGCAACCTCGTGGTGCTCGACTCGGTGTTCTCCCAGACGCCGGCCGGCCTCGCCCTGCTCGATCGCGACCTGCGGTACGTGCGCGTCAACGCCGCGATGGCGACGATGAACGGGATGGCGGCCGACGCGCACCTGGGGCGCCGGGTGGACGAGGTGCTGCCCGGGCTCGAGCCGCGTTTGCTGGCCGCGCTGGAGTGGGTCCTGGCCACGGGCGAGTCGGTGCCCGAGATCGAGCTGCGCGGCCAGACCCCGGCCGAGCCGGGGGTGACGCGCGCCTGGTCGGTGACCTACTACCCCGTGCGCGAGCACGGCACGGTGGTCGGGATCGGCGCGGTGATCCTCGACATCACCGTCCGCAAGCGGGCGGAGGCCGAACGCGAGGCGGCGCTCGGGCGCGAGCGCGCGGCCGCGCGCGCGGCCGAGGCGGCCCGGGCCCGGGCCGCGTTCCTGGCCGAGGCGGGCGCCGTGCTCGACGCCTCGCTGATGCTCGACGAGACGCTCGAGGCGCTCGGCCGCCTCTGTGTCCCGCAGATCGCCGACTGGTGCGCCTTCGACCTCGCCGAGCCGGGCGGGCGGCTGCGGACGACCGCGATCACCCACTCCGATCCCGAGAAGCTCGCGATCGCGCGCGAGTTCCAGCGCCGCTTCCCGCCCGACCCGAAGGGCGCCACCGGTGCCCCCGCGGTCGTCCGCACCGGGCGCCCCGAGCATTACCCGGAGATCACCGAGGACGTGCTCCGGGCCGCGGTTGCGGAGCCCGATCGCTTAGAGCTCCTGCTCTCCCTGGGCATGGTCTCGGCGATGATCGTCCCGCTCGTCGCGCGCGGCGACACGTTCGGGGCGATCACGTTCGTGGCGGCCGAGAGCGGGCGGCACTTCGACGCCGACGACTACGCGCTGGCGCAGGACCTCGGCGTCCGCGCCGCCCTCGCGCTCGACAACGCGCGCCTGTACCGGGAGCGCACCCACGTCGCGCGCACGCTCCAGGCGAGCCTCCTGCCCGAGGTGCTGCCGGTGATCCCCGGCATCCGGCTGGCCGCCCGCTACGAGCCGCACGGCGCAGCGAGCGAGGTGGGCGGCGACTTCTACGACGTCTTCGCGCTCGCCGACGGTCGCTGGGCGGTGGTGATCGGCGACGTCTGCGGGAAGGGAGCCGAGGCGGCGGCGCTCACGGCGCTCGCCCGCTACACCCTGCGGGCGGTCGCGCCGCTCGCCCCGGTGGAGGCGCTGCGGGCGTTGAACCGCGCGATCCTGCGCCAGCGCGACGACCTGCGGTTCATCACGCTGGTCTACGCCGAGCTCGACCTGCGCGGTCCGGCGCCGCGCCTGACGATGGCCAACGGGGGCCATCCGCCCGCGCTGCTCGTGCACCCGGAGGGCCCCGGCGAGGTCATCGCCTGCCCGGGCACGCTGATCGGGGTGACGCCGAACCCGGTCCTCGAGGAGTGCGCGATCGACCTCGGCGTGGGGGACACCTTCGCGCTCTACACGGACGGGGTCACCGAGGCGAGCCACGCCGCGCCGCTCGACGGGGACGCCATCCTCGCCGCCCTCGGCGCGCGCCGCTCCGCCGACGCGGTCGCCGACGGGCTGCAGGGTCTCGCCCGCTCCGAGGGAGGCAACGCGCGCGACGACGTGGCCATCCTCACCCTGCAGGTGGCGTAGGACACCCGTGTACTCGGCCGGTGAGGTGGGACACCTCGCGGGGGTGGCCGGCGATCGGATCGGCCAGTGGGCGCGGTGGGGGCACATCCGTGCGTCGGTGTTCGCCGGCGAGCCGCACGTCTACGGCTGGGACGACGTCGCCGAGGCGATCGCGGTGCACGAGCTGCTCCGGGCGGGGCTCACCCTGCCCGCCGTCCGCCGGGCGGTCGACGCCCTCGGCGGCCCAGCCGCCTGGCCGCTCTCGCGGAGCGGCCTGCACGTGGTGCACGGCCGGGTCGCGGTGCCGCGCGGACGCGAGCTCGTGGACCTGCTCTCGGGTGACCAGGAGGTGCTGCCGCTCGACGGGGCGCTCGATCCCGCCGGACTCCTGCGGGGCGGTGGGTGGCCGGCCCGGGAGCGCGGTCTGTCGCGGATCGCGGTGGACCCGCACCGGCTCCGTGGCCGGCCGAGGCTCGAGGGCACGCGCATCGCGGCGGAGGAGGCGGACGAGGAGCTGGGGCTCGAGCCGGCCGCGGTCGAGGAGGCGCGGAGGTGGCAGTCGAGCGCGCCCGCCCGTCCGGCTCAGCCGTTCACCCGGTCCCGGCCGCGAGCCGCCGGTCGCGGGCGCGGACCCCTCGTGCTCGACGGCGGGCTGCCACCGGCCCTCGCCGGCGAGCTGCGAGCCCGCGGACGCGAGGCGGTCAGCGTGGCCGAGCTGGGACTGGGCGACGCGTCCGACGCCGAGGTGCTGGCGGCCGTCGCCGAGCGGGGAGGCGTGCTCGTCACGACCCACGACCTGGGCGCGCCACCCGTCGCGATCGTCACCGTCACCGGCCCCGCCCTCCGCCGCGACGCCGTCCACCGGCACGCCGCGGCCGTCGCGGCGCAGCGCGCCGGCGTGCGGCGCTACGCCTGAGCTACGGTCGAAGCGTGCCCGAGCTCGCGATCGAACTGCGCGGCGTGGTCAAGCGCTACGGGGAGCTGACCGCCGTCGGCGGGCTGGACCTCGACGTGCCGACGGGCACCTGCGTCGGACTGCTCGGCCCCAACGGCGCGGGCAAGTCCACGACGATGAAGATGCTCACCGCGCAGGCGCTCGCCGACGAGGGGGAGATCACGGTGCTCGGGCACGTCCTCCCGGGCGACTCGAAGGCCGCGCGCGCGAAGTGCGGGGTCGTGCCGCAGCTCGACAACCTCGACACGACGCTGACCGTAGAGCAGAACCTGCGGGTCTTCGCGCACCTCTACCGGATCCCGCGCGCCGAGCGGCGCGCGGCGATCGAGCGGGCGCTCGGGATGGCGAACCTCGCCGACCGGCGCGACACGCGAGCCGACAAGCTCTCGGGTGGGATGCGCCGGCGCCTGCTGATCGCTCGCGCGCTCGTGCACCAGCCGCGGCTCGTCCTGCTCGACGAGCCGACCGTCGGCCTGGATCCACAGGTCCGGCAGGAGCTGTGGGCGCTCATCGACGCCCTGCGGTCCGAGGGCGTCTCCATCCTGATGTCGACCCACTACATCGAGGAGGCCGAGCGGCTGGCCGACACGGTGACGATCATGGCCGAGGGTCGCGCGGTCGCCAGCGGGCCACCGTCGGCGCTCGTCGCCGAGCACGTGGGACGCGACGCGGTCGAGGTCTACGGCCCGCCCGCGCGGCTCGCCGAGGTCGAGCAGGAGGCGCTGCGCGGTGGCTTCCGGACCCGGCGGACAGGGACGAGCGTGGCCATCCTCGGCGTCGAGGGCGCCAACGGCGACTCTCCGGAGGGGCACCGCCGCGAGACGAACCTCGAGGACGTCTTCGTCCTGCTCACGGGGGAGGAGGTCACGTGAGCCGGCGCCGGGGCTCGATCGGCCGCCTCGAGCGCCCCGCCCTGGCCGGCGTGCTCACCCGCGAGGTCATCAACTTCTCCTCCTTCTGGCGCGCGACGACGTTCTCCTCGACCGTCGAGCCGACGATCTACCTGCTCGCCTTCGGGTTCGGCTTCGGGTCGCTCGTCTCCGAGGTGTCGGGCTACGACTACGTCGAGTTCGTCGGGACGGGCACGGTGGCGACCGCGGTGCTGTTCTCCTCGGTCTTCCCGGCGATGTTCGGGACCTTCATCAAGTACCAGTTCCAGCGCACCTACGACGCGATCCTCGCCGCCCCGGTGGACACCGAGGAGCTCGTCACCGCCGAGGCGCTGTGGATCGCCTGCCGGGCGGGCACCTTCGGCTGTACGCCGCTGCTGGTGGCCATGGTCTTCGGCCTCGACCCTCGGGCCGGGATGCTGCTCGTGCCGCTCATCGGCTTCCTCGCCGGCTTCGGCTGGGCGTGCTTCGGGATCCTCGTCGCCGCGGTGCTCAAGTCGATCGACAACTTCAACTACGTGACGAGCACGGTGATCACGCCGCTGTTCCTCGTCGCCGGCACGTTCTTCCCGATCTCGAACCTGCCCGAGTGGGCGCGGGTGCTCGCCCAGTTCAACCCCTTGCACCACTGCGTCGAGCTCGTCCGCCACGCCGCCTTCGGCTTCGAGCCGGGGACCGACCTGCTGCGGGTCGCCGCCCTGCTCGCGTTCGGCCTCGTGATGTGGCGCCTGGCCATCTGGCGGATGACCAAGAAGCTCGTCGACTAGGAGGGCGAAGCCCGGTCAAGAGCCGGCTATGTGTCGGCCGTCTCCCACAGCCCGGTGAGGCGCGGCCCGTCCTTCCCGCGCCGCAGCTCGCACCAGGTGGCGCCGCTCGTCCCGTCGGCGTGCCCGACGATGACCCGGACGACCTCGCGGGCCTGAGGGTGCTCCGCAGTTCCGTCCGGGGACGCGATGCCGCGCGCGGCGATGGCGAACGCGTCGGCGGCGTAGCGGTCCAGCAGCGTGCGGGCGACGCGGCCGGTCCCGGTGGCGTCCCCGAGCGCGTCGGCGACATCGCCGAGCAGGATCATCCGGAGGTCGTCCTCGACGTGCACGAGCGCGAACGGCTCAGAGTCCCCACGCTCCGTGCGGGCCACGGCGGTGGCCCGGGCGACGTCGAGCGTCTCCGCGAGCAGGGTCTTCACGCCGGGGTCGAGGTGCTCGTGATCCGGAGTCGCCACGGAGATAACCTAGGGGGCTTGCCGAACGTCCTCGACATCGAGCAGTCCGTCCTCCTCCTCGAGGTCGAGCCCCCCTTCGACAAGCGCGCGATCCAGCTCGCCCGCCGCCGGATGGCCAAGCGCTGGCACCCGGACATCGCGCCCCCCGGCAAGCAGCACGAGCACGAGCGCCACCTCAAGGCGATCAACACGGCGGCGGACCAGCTCGAGTCGCTGGCGGAAGACTCGCGCGGCGGACGGGTGACCGCCAACGCCGTGAAGGCCTCCGCCCAGGCCGCCCGCAAGCGCCGGGCGGAGGAGGGTGCCCGCTCCTACGCCGAGGCGGAGGAGCGGCGCCGGTCGGCCGCCGACCAGGCGAAGTACGACCCGTTCGCCTCCCGCGTCCCCGACCACTCCGTCGTGCATCGCTACGCCCGCTGCCTGTCCT
>Ga0136612_10000029_pt1 | contig 27471 bp, 28 predicted proteins | sample AntDryUQ224A2306_2_FD_106644 | JGI IMG/M metagenome (GOLD analysis project Ga0136612, IMG submission 106644) | Polar desert sand microbial communities from Dry Valleys, Antarctica - metaG UQ224A (23.06) | ecosystem: Environmental > Terrestrial > Soil > Desert | place: Antarctica: Dry Valley... | reverse complement strand
TTGTCATAGCAGTCGTTGCTGGCGGCGAAGAAGGCGAATGGGTAGTCGCCGGGCGCGGTGTCCGGCGGCACGGTCAATGTGCCGCGGAACCGGTCATCGCCGACCGAGGCCAGCAGCGCCAGCCGGCCTAGTTGCGGGCTGGCGGCGAAGACCTCGTCGGACAACCCGCCTTTGCCGCCCTGGGCCGTCACTTCGAACGTCACCTCTTGGCCGGGTGCGGCCATCATCGGAGAGAGCGCGGGATCGCGGACCTCCGGCTCCCCGCTGGGGTCGTTCAATTGCCGGACCGTGAAGTCATAGGTGTAGGTCTGCCCCGGCTCCAGCACGATCTCGAGGTGATCGTCGTAGCGGCTGTTGTGGTAGCGATAACCGCCTTCGTGGAAGCCGAAGACATCGGCCGGTTGGCCGGCAGGCACGTTGTCGACGCGATAGCGCCCGTCAGGATCGGTGATCGCCGCGAGTTTGATTCCCTTATAGCCGATCGTGAGGTAGACGTCGGCCACGGGCTGACCGGTCGCCTCGTCGGTGACCCGCCCGGTGATCGTGCCGGTGCCGGGCATGGGCGACGCTGGGGTGGCCTCCTGGGCGGTGAGCGGCGTATGTAGGGCGACAGCGAGCCAGACGGCAACTAGGGATGCGGCAAGCGAAATGCGATGATGCATGGTGAGTTCCTCCCAGCGAACAAGAACGTTGCGATGAAACGCCGCTTCAGAACGGCCAGCGCCGGAGTCTCGGATAGTTGCGCAGCAGCCAGCCGTCGAGACCCCACATGCGGCCGACGGGGACGACGGCCAGGACGATCAGTGGCACGTACTCGTGGGGCTGCTCGAACACCCAGCGGTTGCTCGAAAAGTAGACGAGGACCAAGAACAGCTGCTGCCCCAGGCATATCAAGGCGGCGCCTCGACTGGCGAGTCCGATCAGGAGCAACCCGCCGAATCCGACCTCGCTCAGGACCACCCCCCACTGGAAGAACGCCCAGTTCGCCAGGATGACGTTGTTGACGAACGGCCTCAGCCCGGGCACCTGCGTGCCTTGAGGCGCACCCTCGCGGATCCGGCGCTCGTTGACTTCGAAGTTCAGGATGCTCCGGGCCCCCTCACGGGTGACGAGGTTGGCGTGGTAGGGACCGACGTCGATCCTACCCAGCGACGGCTCGAGCTTGGCGAGGCCGTTGGCGAAGAGGATGATGCCGAAAAAGATGCGGATGACGGCCATCCCCCTTGGCAAAAAGGGCGGGATCAATCAAGGCCGGGACGGGCGCGTCAGTCGTGCTGCACGCGTTCATGGCGTCGCCTCGGCGTTATTCTCGCTGCCTGCAGGTGCACGAAGGGAGCGCCAGCCGCGGGCGACCGCAGCCGCGAGTTCGAGGGCATGCGGCGCTCCGTCGTCCGGGCCCTTCTCGAAATCGCCCTCGGCTTGCGCCATCTGGTTGGTGACGAGGGCGAAGCACACCACCGGCTGGTGGCACGCCTGCGCGAACGCGTAGAGGCCAGCCACTTCCATTTCGATCGCCTGCAATCCCTCGGCGATTGCTGCCTGGAGCGCCGATCGGGTCTCACGGAACGGGGCATCCGTCGTCCACGTCCCGCCTCGGATCGTCCCGAACCCGCAGTGGGCGAGTTCGTCGGCGACGGCCGACAACAGGGCGGCATCGCCGGCGACGTAGTGGCTCGGTGGGAGGTAGGCGTGGCTGGTGCCCTCGCCGCGCAACGCGCGGTCGACGAGGATCGTGGCGGGCAGCGTCAGGGCGGGATCGAGCTGGCCGGCCGAGGTGACGCTGACGACGAGCTCGCACCCTGAGGCGAACAGTTCCTCGGCCACCAGCACCGCAAACGGCGCGCCCACGGCGTTGCCGACCACACCGACCGGGATCCCCTCGGCTGCAGTCTCCCACAGGTCGGTGTGGTAGCACGCCCAGGTCTCCGAGCGGCACCCGCGGCCGGCCTGCTGCAGCCAGCGCACGACGTCGCCGTCGGGGTCGAGCAGGCCGACCTCCGGAACGCTGCCCTCCGCGAGATCCCGCTGTCGGCGGGCCTCCCGCAGCAGGCTCTGCGGCCGGAACACCGAGGACTCCGCGTAATCCGTTCGCGCCAACCCCATCGGGATCGGCCAGGCAGCGCCAGGGTCCATCCGCCCGTTGTCCCTCCCCGTGCTCGTTACCGTCCCTCCCCGTCGATCCTCCGCAGGATCCGCGGCTCTGGCGCTTGCGACCTGTAAGCAATAAGGGTAGCAGCGGCGGTGACAGCGGTGTGGCTGACCGTAGGCGCGGACTCAGCCTGGCGGGCGCCATAAGCGGCCCGCGGGCTGAAACGCCGCCCAGGCGAACCAGAACACGACCGTGTGGGAGATCGGGGTCAGGCGCCCGCCGGCAAGTTCTCCCGCGCTCGCGAATCCCGAAACGTCCCAGATCGACCCGCTCTGGGCATCGGTGAACGTGTCTTCGGGACCAGGACCGAAGCTCAGCATTCGGCCGCCCAACTCGGGGGAGAACACGCCCGCTTGGCCGATGTCCCGGCCGGCCACGACATCCTGCGCGTCAACCGCCGAACTGGCCCCCGGTGCCCAGAGCACGACGATCTCCTCGTCGCCGATCCGGTCCGCGATCACCCGGCGCTCCTGGAGGGCGGGGAAGGGGTAGGCCACGCCGCGGTCTCCCCGCACGACGCCGACGACCCGTTCCATCGGTGGCAGCCGGTCGTCGGTCTCGCCGGCGAAGAGGAACGGGCGGCTGTCGATGTCGCCGTAGCCGGGGTAGGGGTTGGTGCCGTACGGGCGGGCGAACCCGGTCTCGCGGGAGAGGACGTCGCCGTCCGGGTGCGCCGCCTTGAACGATTCCCAGCTCACGATCTGTGCCGGGAGGAAGGTGAGATGGGCGCCGGTCAGCTCGCCGACGATGGCGTCGCCGCTGAACTGCTGCCACCACGACTCGGTCTGGCGGTCCCACATCACCAGGTCGCTGTGGCGCAGATTCCCGGTCGTGCCGAAGTCGTACACCGTGCCGCCGGGTTCGAGACGGCGATCGTACGCCACCGCGGTGTAGCAGAGTGGACAGAACGTGACCGCCACTGGCGTATCGCCGAGGGTGTCGTTGACGATCTCGTGCCAGAGCAGGATCTGCAAGGGATAGGCCCGAGCCGCCAGTGAACCGTCTGACTGCTCCAACGCGAGGGCGATCACCGGTTCATCCGGGGCCAACCAGGCCTCGGCCTCGGCCTGGGAGACGTAGCGCGGGTCGTCGATCGGGGGGATGCCGTCCCGCGGCGGGCCGCCCGACTGGAACTCCGAGAGCGGGACGGCGTGTTTGCTGAAGTCGGTCTTCCAGCCGGCGGTCGAGACATTCACGCGGTCGTCCGGGTCGTGCTCGGCGCGGCTGGCGCGGCTGCGCACAACGACGGGGACGCTTGCCAGCAGCGCTGCCGCGAGCAGGCGACGCCGATCGAGACGGGGGATGGGGCGATGACCCATGGCGAAACACCTCCGTGGAGTTGCTGAGGACCGTTGGCGTTCACGTGCACCCCTCCGCTTCGACGCGTGCCCCATCCGGGAAAAGCGGGCAGCCGTCTGGAGAGCTGCGGGCCTTTCCAGACGATGCCTCTTACACGGCGGGGGTGGCCGCCGCGGCGAACTGCGCCGGGTCGTAGGGGTTCGGAGCGAGCACCGGCGACGGGCAATTGACGACAAAGCCATCGGGATGGGTATCCGGCGTGCCGGTGAAGAGTTCGACGGTTCCCGCCTCGACCGCGGCCATGATCTCGGCCTCGCTGGTGAGCACCGTGGCCTGCTCCGGGTCTTTCCACATCACCACGAAATGATCCCAGAATGGGCTCCAGATCACGTCGCCCGCCTTGGCGTTGAAGACCGAGGGCTGAAAGCCCATCGGCCCGGGACCGGGCAGACCGTTGCCGAAGACGTAGATCGGCGCGGTGGCGTTGACCTCGATCAGCGCTTGCGTTGGAGCGCTGCCGACCACGCCCATCATCGGCGCCATTGGCACCGCCGAAGTATCGGTGGCGATGTAGCGGCTGCCGGGGTAGCACTGGTGCAGCTTGAACGTCACCAGCCCGTTCTCCAGGTCCGGCGCCTCGATCAGTGGCCCGGCTCCGAGCGGTATCACCAGGTCCGGGTCGGCCGCCAGTCCGCCGTCAGGCCAGACAACGAGCGGGTAGTTGACGATGACCCCGGTCGGAGTCAGCGTGACGGTCCCCGCGGCCGCCGCCTCTTCGATCGCCGTCGCGGAATCGAGCAGCTCCGGCTCGCCCTCGAACGCCACGTCAACCACCTGGAACGCCGAGGTGAAGTTCTCCTCCGTCGGGACGGTCGAGAGGACCGGCCGCTGGCCCTCGGCGCCGTCGGCGAACCGGTACAGCGTCGCGTAGCTCCCCTCGGCTTCGAGCGCGTTCTTGAGCAGCGGGACGTACACGAGCCCCTCCGCCTCGGCGAACGCCTGATCAGAAGCGTCGGTGCGGATGAACCAGGCATCGCCGCCGTTGAACCAACCCGGATGGAGCTTCAACGTCACCGAGCTGAAGGGACCCTCCCAGCGACCGTCCGGGGTGAGCGTGAACTCAACGACATCGCCAACGATGGCCATCGCTTCTTCACCTGAGTCCGGTGTACCTTCCTGGGCTCGTACGGCTGGGATCCTTTGCAGAACCATGGCCGCGCCGAGCCCCACCCCGACCCCGAGGACGACCCGCCGCGAAACTCGCGCATCGGTGTGCTGAACGATCATGTCGCGTCCATTCCCGCCGGCTGGCGATGCTGTTGTGCGCAGGTAAGGCCGGCTTCCACCCGCGTCGTGGCACTATCGTGGAGTGACCACGGAGCGCTGCGCTGTAAGCTCGCCTACGTTTACTTCCGACCGCTGCCAGAGACACAGATCATTCCGAGCCGGTCTCTAGGATGCAGTCAGCGAGCCGCTGAGCGCCAATCGGCCTGAGCCAGCCGACTTGACATGGGCGCAGGGACGCCACTCGGTCGCTCGGAAGTCGTGCGGTCGTGCTGTGGGAGCCATCAATGATGGCTAGCGGTCAGACGCTGGCGTAGACTTCCAAGCCGTCGCGGTCGAGCAACCGGATGCGCCGTGGCTCGACCGAGATCAACCCTTCGCCCCGGAATCGGCCCAAGAGCTGGCTCACGGTCTCCCGGTAGGTCCCCAAGCGCTCAGCCAGTTCCTGATGGCTATAGCCATCCACGGTGCCGTAGCTATCGGCTTCACGCAGAAGGAGAGCCGCCAGCCGCGCCGGGAGGCTGCGGAAGGCGAGCGCTTCCAGCTCCTCCTCACGCTCCCGCAGCCGGGAGCCGAGCTCGGCGAGGAGGCGCAGCCCGACTTCCGGATTGCGCCGGATCAGCGCCTGCAGATCCGAACGGCTGAGCACGCAGATGAGGCTGTCCTTGGCCGCCTCGGCGTAGCATCCGTACATCCCCTGTCCCAGCAGGCCCATCTCGCCGAAGATCGTGTGAGGACCGAGGGTGGTGACGACGAGCTTTCGCCCATCGGCGGCGATCCGGTAGAGATCGACCCGCCCCCGCTTCAGGATGAAAACGACCTCGCCCGGCTCATCCGGCGTGTAAAAGATGCGGCCGCGCTCGCAGCTGACCATTGTCGTGCTCTCCGCCAGCCACGTGCGTTCTGGTCCGGTGAGGGGGCGGAACACCTCCGTTTCGAGTAAGTACCCCAGTTTTGCTGCGGCGTCGCTGATGACCTGGCCGTCGCGCGCCGTCTTCCAGGAGGCGCGGTGCCCCGAACGGGTCCCCGAGCGGCGGGTTAAGTCGGCGAGCTTGCGCTGGATGGCAGAGGCTGGGGGCATCAGTAGACACCTCCTGGCGAGGGCGTGAACTGAGCGAGCAGCCAGTCCTGCTCCGGGTTGCCCAGGCTAATCACCTTGCCGTCGAGGACGTAGGTCGGCACCGCGAAGACCGCCGGCGGGCGGATGATGTCCGGATCGCTCAAGTCCAGCAGTCGCACCTCGAGGTCCGGTCGGTTGAGGGCGCGTACGGCGCCCGCCAGCATGCGCGCCGTCTCGCAGCCGAAACAATCTGGGGCGACATAGATTTCGAGAATATGCCGACAGCTCACGGACGAACCACTCCTGCGCTCCTCGAAGGTATCACCTCGTCTCCTCCTGCCCCTGCCGGTGGTCACCGCGCTTGCTTGCGGAGCTGGCGGTGGCGCAGGTCATCCCGTTCCCACTCGAACCCGCTGTCGCGCACGCCGCGGTGGGTCATCGTCGCGGCGGCGTCGAGCATTGCTTCCAACACCGCGCGCTGGGTCGCGCGGTCTCCCGGGGCGCCGAAGGTCAGGCCGAAGGGGTGGCCGACGTAGAGCGCCCGCGAGGGCATCACGATCGCGGTGATCTCCAGGTTCTGCGTGATCGACAGAGTGCAGAGCCCGGCCTCGTCGAGCGCCCGCTGGATCAGTCCCACGGACTGCTGGCAGACCGGTCAGGTCGGCGCCAGGAGCACCAGGTCGACCCGCCCCCCGAGGAGGCGCCGCGCTACGGCCGGCGCTTCCTGCCGCCGCAGCCGGTCGGTGTCGGCGACGTAGCCCATGAACGAGTAGACGTCCGGCGCGAGGGAGCCAATCCGGCCCTCGGCCGCGAGAGCGCGAAGGTGGTCGAGGGGGAGGACCACGTTCTTGTCGGTGCCGGCGCGGCGCGTGTCGTACCCGCCGTGGCTGAGCACGAGATTGGCGAGCGGCGTCGCGACCGGGATCGCCCGCCAGGAGGGATCGCCGTCGTCGGCGTCGGTGTTGAACGGCGGCTGGCCGGGGAGGTGGACCCCGGCCGTGGTCACGAAGGCGACGCGCGCCTCCGTGACCGGTTTCTGGAGCGGGTTGTAGGGGGAAAAGGTGTCGAAGGGGTGCCAGTCGAACGGCGCGTAGACCCGCGCCCGGACGTGGTCGCGCTCGATCTGCGCGAAGTTGGCGCCTCGTTCGTCCCGCACGCGGTCTCCTCTCGTCTCGATCTTGCTCACACCACCGCGGCGGCAACCGCCTCGGCTTCGACCGTCGAGCGTCTTGGCAGGCCGCTCGCCAGCGGCTCGAGGTAGCGCCGGATGGCCAGCGCGGCCGCCGCGCCAGAGCGTGCCGTACATCGTGATCGAAGAACCTGCCATAGCCCCCACTCACCCACGAACGCCTCGTTTCAAAAACGTGCCACGGCTGGCCGCGCGCCGTCTGTAGGCTTCCTTACGGCCGAAGCGTCTCGTGGAGCGTAGTATCGAGCGAGGCCGGGACCCTGCCCGGATGTGCGCACGATTCGTGCCGGAGGGTTGCCGCATATGGTTCGCCGTTTCGCGTTGTTCACGGCGCTCGCCGTCGCCGGGGTCGTCTCGCTCGTGGGATCAATGCCCCTCTTCGCGCAAGACGCGCCGGCCACATGCGCCAGCGCCCTCTGGCTGGAGCCGACGGCAACGCCGGAGGAGACCGCCGATCCGGCCGTCACAGAGATCACGGAGCCGGCTCCCGTCTGGATGACGACGGAGCTGACCGATGCCTGCTCGGGGGAGACCTTCGCCCTGGACGATTTCGCCGGCAAGACGGTCTACCTGGAGGCCATGGCCACCTGGGGCCCGCCCTGCCGCGATCAGCTGGCGCGGGTGAAGGAGGCGGCGGCGCAGATCCCCGCGGCGGAGCGCGAAGAGATCGTCTTCGTCGCCCTCAGCAGCGAGGTCGATCTGCCGCGCCAAGTGTTCGCCGAGTACGCCGCCGCCAACGACTTTCCCTTCATCTTCGCGGTCATGCCCGCCGCGATGCTGCAGGTGATGGTCGATGACCTTGGCCAGGAGATCGCCGTACCCCCAGCCACGCCGCACCTGATCGTGGCGCCGGACGGGACCATCGGCGAGGTCCATACCGGCAGTGCGTCGGCCGAGGACGTCCTGGCGCTCCTCGCCGACGCCGCAAAGAGCGCGGCGTCGTGAGCACCTACCTCGGCGCGTTTCTGCTCGGCAACGCCGCCATCCTCGGCAACGTCTGCGTGCTGCCGCTTTATCCGGGGCTGATCGCCTTCTTGGCTGGGAATCTGGAGAACGAGCGTGTCCGCCGCGGCGGGGTGCTGCTCGGCGCGTCCGTCCTGGCCGGCGTGCTGGCCACGATGATCGCGGTCGGGTTCGTGCTGTTCGCGATCGGGCAGTCGTTCAGCCGCATTCTGCCCTGGCTGCTGCCGGTCATCTACGGGGTCGTCATCGCGCTCGGCCTCGCCATGCTCCTGGGGAAGAATCCGTTCGCACGGCTGGCGACCGCGCACGCGCCGGTGGTGTCGAACCCGTACGCGGCGTCGTTCCTCTACGGCTCGCTCCTCGCCCCGATGACCCTCCCCTGTACCGGGCCAGTCATCATCGGCGCCTTCGTCTTAGGGGTTGGCAGCGCCGCCGCCCTGGGGGAGAGTCTGCTCTACTTCCTCGCCTTCGGGCTTGGCTTCGGCTGGCCGCTCCTCGTCCTCCCGCTGGTGGCAATGCCGTTCCAGCGCGGCCTCACCCGCTGGCTTGCCGGGAACGCGCAGGTGTTGGGTCGCCTGGCGGGCGCACTGCTGCTGGCGATCGCCGCCTTCGGCATCTGGGTCGACGTGCTCCCCAACTTGCGCGGCTAGCGTCGCGCACCGACAATCGTGTGCCAGTCAAACGGCCGATCGTCGAGCGCGACGGGCGCGGCGCGCGGCGCGAGTGCTGCACATCCTCGAGACGGATCCCCTGACTGGAGCAGCCGTGGCGGAGCCCTGGCGGAACCCGGCCGAGTTCACCGACGAGGCGCTCGTCGCGCGGGTCGCCGCCGGCGACCTCGCCGCCTTCACCCTGCTCTACGAGCGGTACAAACGGCCGGTCTACACCATGGCCGCGCACGCCCTCGGCGCCGCAGACGCCGAGGTCGTCGTGCAGGAGGTTTTCCTCCGCCTCTGGCGCCGCGCCGAGCAATTCGATGAGCGGCGGGGCCGCTTCGCCCCGTGGTTGCTGGCCGTCGCTCGCCACGAGGTGCGGGCCCGGCTGCACCGTCGCACCCGCGAGCAGCGGCTGGTCCTGAGCGAGGATATCGACCGCCTGCTCGCCGGCGCCCCCGATCCGACGATCGACATCGAGGAGGAGGCGTGGCGGCGGGAGCGCGGGGAGCTCGTGCTCCGCGCCCTCCGGGCGCTGCCGTCCGAGCAGCGCCGCGTGTTGGTGCTCGCCTACTTCGGGGAGCTGAGCCAGGCCACGATCGCTGCGGCGCTCGGCTGGCCCCTCGGCACGGTCAAGAAGCGGGTCCGCCTCGGTTTGCAGAAGTTGCGGCAGGCGCTCGCCCCGCGCGACGACGCGGGGGACGCGGCAGGCAGCAACGGCAGCACCATGGCAGACAATGCTTGCCTGGGCAGCACCCAGGCAGATCCAGGCGTATGTTCTGCGTTTGAAGAACTGCGCACCCAGTCTTGCGCCCTAGTGCCGCGACCAGTCGGCCAAGACAGCCGAATGATCTGGGACGATGTTCCGCCTGGGCGGGACCTGGTCGATATCAAGTTCGCGCTGGACGGTATCGAGGCGTGTGCCCAGAAGGCGAACGTCAAACTGCGTGTGCTGCGAGCCTACGATCCTACGCAACGCGTAGAGAGAGAACCCGGAGACGAACCACCGCTTCGGCCACGCCCTTGACGTGCATGTCGATGACTGACGTGACCCCCAAGAACTGGTCCACGGATAATGAGAGTCCTCCGGGGCGCGGTGCCCCAAGGAGGACGACATGCGCAAGAGCCGCTTCAGTGAGGAGCAGATCGTCAGCATCCTGAAAGAGCATGCCGCCGGCGAGAACATCGGCACGCTCTGCAGGCGGCATGGCATCAGCCAGCAAACCCTCTATCGCTGGAAACACAAATACGACGGCTTGAAGGGCAAGACCTGCGGCGACCGTACATGCGGTCCCCGGCGATCGTGGCTCTCCACGGGTCGTAGTGCTAGAAATCAGGTGGTCCGGGGGGAACGACGTCGATGTGCCCGTTCAGCGCCAGAGACCGGCCGCCGGGTGACGTCGCTGGCAGAACGTCCCAGACGTTGGGTTGTCCGGCGAAGCTCCAGGAAACCGGCGCGAATGCCGGATCGCTCGTCACCGCCTCTGGCTCGATGTCCTGCATGTGGGCGTCGAGACCAAGCTGGACCAGATGGCGATACACGATGGCCCGAGCCGGCCGGACGTCACCCAGCGGCGAGGGCTGTCGCACCATCTCCTGGGGCAACGCGACATAGTCGGCGAAGAGCGTATCGATCTTCGCCCGGGCGACCTCAACGCCACGCGCAGCCACGCCTTTCTCCTCTCGTCTTATCCCTGTTGCCACAATCTGTAGCGGCGCCAATGCTGCTTCGGGCGGGTCTCATGGCAGGGATAGGCAGGCGATCATAGTGTCCAGGATCATCACGAATTCGGCGGTGATCATGATGTTGACATGTGGAGCGTGGCCGTATGGCCCACTGTCTTTCCAGGAGCCGTCCGCCTGCTGGTCAGCGACGAAGTAGTCCGCGACTCGGCAGGTCCAATCACAATAGGGCGCTTCCCGTGTCACCTGGTAGAGGAGCGCCGAACCCCAGCCCGATTTGCAGACCTGGGAGACTTCGAACTGCCGGTCCGTCGAATGCATGGACTGGTCCATGTACGCCCGGGCCAGCTGGATATGGTCCGCGTCTCCCGTTGCCTGGAACAGCCGGACCAGGAATGCCGCCGCAATGCCGCCACAGGTGAAGCGCTGCCGTGGCTGCTGGGTGTCGACGACGTAATGAAACGCCCGCTCCGGAGCGAACTCGGTGACCAGCGTCTGTGTCTCCGCGTTGTAGACGTAGTACAGGCGGTCTGGAAGCTCCGGCTGCAGATCCCAGACGGTGCGAAACCACCTGCCGGCCGCTTTGGCCGCCTCGAGGTCGCCGACCATCAACGCGGCTTTGCCTACCTGGGCCACGGTGGGGACATTTTCATCGGCCCCGATTCCCGTTCCGGATGCCAGGTGCGTGACGCCGCCCGATTGGCGATCCTGCCGCTCGAGCAGATGGCGCCAGCCCCGGTACGACAGATCAAACTGCCTGAGCATGTGCGCGCCATAAATGAAGGTCGCATTCTGGTAGGCGTTTGCTTCGATCTGCCGCGGCGTAACCCCTACAAAATCACCGTTCTCCGCAAACTGATGGTGGCGCACCCATTCGCACATGCGAAGGGCGGCATCGGTATGACCGGTGATGGTGAAGGTCCAGGGGATGCGGTAGTAAGTGAAGTCCTGATCCACGGGGCCGATCGAGCCATCGTCGTTGAGCTGCGCCAACAGCCAGGCGGTTCCCCGGTCTCGCGCGGTCCGGTAGGCATCCAGGTTGTGGGTCATGGTCTTTCGCTCCTTTCGACTCAGCGCGTTGTCACCTCTTTCGCCAGCGGCGGGGATCGAGCGCGTTGCGAACCCCATCCCCCAGGGCGTTCAGGCCGAAAATCATGACCGTGATCGCCAGGCCGGGGAACAACCCCAGCCAGGGAGCGCGGTCAAGAAAGCGACGGCCCTCGTTGAGCATGGCGCCCCAGGAGGGTGTGGGGGGACGGCTGCCCAAGCCAAGGAAGCTGAAGGCGGCCTCCAGTAAGACCGCCTCCCCTGCCGCCAGGGCAACCTGGACAAAGAGGGGCGGAATGGCGTTGGGCAAGATATGGCCAAAGGCGATGCGCGTCGTGGAGGCCCCCGCCGCCCGGATCGCCTCGACGTAATCCTGATCGCGTTGGCCAACCACGGTGGCCCGAATGAGCCGGCCGATGGTCGGGATGTTGATGATGGCCACCGCGATGATGACATTCTGCAGATCCGGCCCCAGCACGGCGACGAACCCGATGCCAATGAGAATGGCTGGGAAGGCAAGGACGGTGTCGAACACCCGGCTGATCACCGCATCGACGGCGCCGCCAAGATACCCTGCGGCCAGACCCAGGGGAACGGCGATGGCCACGGCGGCGGCGACCGAAAAGAGGGCGACCCGCAGGGAGACCCGCGCCCCGAAGAGGACTCGCGAGAAGACGTCGCGCCCCAGATCATCGGTACCCATGGGATGCTCAGAGGACGGAGGCGCGAATGGGAGACCGGCCCCGATCTCGTAGGGATCTGTCGGAGCCAAGAAGGGCGCCAGGATAGCGGTGACGATGAGCAAGCCAACGATCGCGATGCCCACCACGCCCGCCTGATCGTGCAGCAAGCGCTGCAGCGTTTGTTTCCAGAACGGTTGAGGATTGCGCAGGCGCCCTGGCACGGCGCCATGGATGACCGCGAGTGGGGCAGGAGAGCCGGGCACTGACGGCAACACTAGCGGGCGATACGAATGCGGGGATTGAGCAGGGCGTAGCTGACGTCGGCAAGGATGTTCAGCACGATGAAGGTCGTCACGAAGAGCAGCATGGTGCTCTGGACGACGAGGTAGTCGCGGTTCGCGATGCCGTCGAGAATGAGCCGGCCGAGACCGGGCCAGCCAAAGACCGATTCGGTGACCACGGCGCCGCCCAGCAACTGACCGAGCTGGATGGCCATGATGGTCACCACTGGCGGCAACGCGACCTTCAAAGCGTGACGAAAAACGACGGATCGCTCTCGCAATCCCTTGGCGTAGGCCACGCGCACATAGTCTGCTTGCAACGCCTCTGTCACTGACGCGTTCAGAAATCGAATTAGCACGGCAGTGCCATAGGCGCCCAACGTCAACGCCGGCAAGAAGAGATGCGTGGCGGCCTCGCGTGGACTCTCCCAGAAGCTGACGTATCCGGAGGCGGGCAGCCAGTGGCGGGAGACGGAGAAATAGAGAATGAGGAGCAGCCCGAGCCAGAACGTGGGAGTGGCCAGAGCGATCGCGTTGGTCAGGCCGAAAAGCTGGGTGAGCGGATTCCGCGGCCTGATCGCCATGAGTATGCCGATGGGTCCCCCGACGAGGAGCATGATGAGCACGCTCCCCAGGGCGAGCTGGATCGTGGCGGGAATGCGCTGGCGAATCAGCTCGGCCACTGGCCGGTCGGAAATGTAGGACTCGCCCAGGTCGCCTCGTACCGCTTGGCCGATCCAGGTGACGTACTGCTCGTAGATGGGGCGATCCAACCCGAAGCGCCGGCGCAGCGCCTCGACCTGCTCCGGGGTGGCGTTTTGCCCAGCCAGGGCCAAGGCGGGATCGCCGGGAATCAGGCGGATGAACCCGAAGATGATGATGCTGGCGAGAAGAAGCACGGGCACGGCCTGTCCAAGCCGTGCCCCAACGTACACCAACACCGCGCTACCCGTTTCCGGTCATCGCCGTTTGCCGCGTTGCGCTAGCCCTCGGTCAACGACGTATCCGCCAGGTGGTATCCACCTCCCGGCGGCAGCGTGAACCCCTCGACGTTCGCGCTCAGCCCGACGTAGAGGAGCGAGAAGGCGATGATCGGCACCCAGCTCTCGTCGGCCCAGATCTCCTGGATGCGGTCATAGATCGGTTTCCGCGCCTCGTTGCCAATGGTGCTCACGCCTTCCTCGACGAGCTTCTTGTACTCGTCATAGAAGGGTTGCGTGTCGATGCCGGCCCGGTTGTTTTCGACCCGAAGCGGGGAGCTGTCGTTGATCCCCGTCGCCGGATCGAAGAGGCCATCACCGAGAAGGTAGGCCTGAATGTCGTAGTCATCGTTGAAGTAGTCGTCGTAGAAGGCGTTTTGCTCCTTCTCGACGATCTCCAGCGTCACGCCGATGGTCGCGAGGTCCTGACTCCAGACCTGGGCCAGGGCCTTGGAGCCGGGCCGGCCGGCTTCGCTGACGGAAATGGTCGTCGTGAACCCGTCGCCGACCCCGGCCTCGGCGAGCAGCGCCTTGGCCTTTTCCAGGTCGAAGGTGTACATCGTCGCGGCGGGCTCGTAGTACCAGAAGTTATCCGGCGCGTATCGGCTTTGCGTGACGGGCGACAGCCCGAAGAACGCGAGCTGATTGATCTTCTCGCGATCGAGGCTGTAGTTCAGCGCCTGGCGGACGAGCTTGTTGTCGAGCGGCTGACGCCGGCAGTTGATCACCACCGTGTGCCAGGTGCCCCCCTCGACCGTGTGGGCAACCTTGACCGCGCTGTCTTCTATGAGCCTGGAGATGTCGGATTCCGCTAGGCCCTCGATGAGCTGTACGTCGCCCGACTGGAGGTTTGCCACCCGGGCCTGGGCATCAGGCAGGACGCGGACGGTCACGGCGTCGAGGAGTGGGAGCCCCTCCTGAAAGTAGTCATCGAACCGGGCCAGCTCCAGCCGGTCACCCGGGGCAAAGCTGACGAACTTGAAGGGTCCGGTGCCGACCGGGTTGGTGGCAATATCGGCCATGGCTTCCTTGGGCAGAATGAACAGCGTCGCCAGGTCGTCCCGCTTGAGCGCATAGGGCTTCTTGTAGGTGATCTTTACCGTAAGTGGATCGATGACCTCGGTGCCCTCTACCGTTGGCACGAAGTACGCGGCCAGGTAGTGACCGATCTCCTCATCCATCGCCCGCTCGATGTTGTCGACGACGTCCTGAGCGCCGAATTCGCGCCCGTTGTGGAACTTGACGCCCTGACGAAGCGTGATCGTGAGCGTGGTGTCGGTTTCTTCATCCGACTCGGCAAGCTGGGGAGCGGCCTTCGTCGGGTCTTCGCCGGTGTAGTCGTATAGCGCGTTGTAGAGCGTGCCATAGGACCACCAGGCAGGCACGATGCGGTAGTATGGGTCGAACTGCGGGTCGCCCGCGGCCGCGGCGACCAGCGCACCGCCGGCTAGCGGGGTAGCATCCTGAGCGAATGCGACTGCTGCCCGTCCCCATGGATAGGGTTGGCTGAGAACGATCCCCGTTCCGGCGCCGAATCCGGCCTGGACCAGATTCCGCCGGCTGATTCGGAGCATGCCGCTTGGTGTCGAGCGCATAGTCCATCTCTCCATCGCTGTCGATGCCGAATCCGCGACCATCGCCACCGAAGTGTCATCGCGTCCACATGCGCGGTTGCGGTGTGCTCGTGAGAGCCATGCGTAACGTCGTCCGTCGGCGGAGGCCCAGAGGATCCTCTGATATGACGCGGACGATCGTTCACTAACCTTGTGGCCGCTCCTCACGATACGGGCCGCGACAATACCTGTCAATAGCCAATCTTGATGGTGATTGTTCACGGGGCGGTAGGATTGGGGTAGGATGGCGCTCCGCTCGCCGCGAGGGTCGTGTCCGGAGGCTGCCATGCGCCTCACCCTGATCCTGCCGCTGGTCGATCCTGAGGTCTACCCCGCGGTCACGGGCTGCCCTGATACCCGCTGCGGCGGGCAGCACGTCCAGCACTGGCAAGCGGTGGCCAAACCGCTGCGCGACACCCAGATTCAGGCCGTCGTCGCCCACCGCTACCGCTGCGTGCGCTGCGGGCGGACCTTCCGGGTCTACCCGAGCGGGGTCAGTCACGACCAGACGAGCGCCCGGCTCAAAGGCGTGGCGGTGATGGTTTACGTGCTGGGCATGAGCTATGGAGCGGTAGCCACGGCGCTCGCCGCCTTGGGCTGGCCGTTGAGCAAGGTGGCGGTCTATGACGCGGTGCAGGAGGCGGGCGCGGTCGTGGCCGGACTGCGCCGCGGAGCGGTCCAGCGGGGAGGCGGTCGCGTCGCTGCGCTGGGAGCGGACCTGACTTCGGTACGCTGCGCGGGGCGGTGGTTGACCGTGGGGGTCAGCGTCGACGCGGTGCAGGGGACCGCGCTTAGTATCGACATCTTGCCCAATGGCGAGGCCGCCACGTTGGCCGCCTGGGTCGCGGAATTGGCGTCCGTGCTGGGGGCCGAGCTGCTGGTCAGTGACGATGCTGACGGCTTCAAGACGGCGGCGGACGAGAATGGGCTGGTGCAGCAAGTCTGCAAGGCGCATGTGGGACGCAACACCGCGGCGTGGGTGGAGGCGATCGCGCCCGCGCTGACGGCTGATGCCGACGGCTCGCTGGCCCCCATCGGGGTCACGGCCGAACAGGCCGTGGCCGACTGCCAGCAACTCCTGCGGCTGGTGACGGAGCGGCAGCCGACCCCGGAAGCGAGCGCGACGTTGGCGGCTATCCACCACCGCTATCGGGGGGCGCCTCCCCCGGCGAAGGGCGAGACGATGGCGCTGGCCTACCGGCTGCGGTTGTTCAGCCTCGACCGCTGGAACCTGTGGCCGCGCCTGCCCCGGTACCGCACCTGGACCGGCCCGGACGGCGCCACCATGGACGGCACCAACAACGCCTGCGAGCGGGCCATCGGCTGGTGGGTCAAAGAGCGGTATCGGACGATGCGCGGCTACAAACGTCTCGCGTCCGTCCTGCACGTCAGCCGCCTCAGCGCGGCCATGGGCAATGCGCTCGATGGTCCCGGCTTCGCCCTAGCCGAGGTCATCGCCTGAGGGCCGCGGGGGAGGGGGCAGCTCGTCCCGCCGCTCCCCACAACCAGAGTCTGAACAGTCACTCTTGATGCCACTGGGCGAAGCCCACTGATGTCGCGTCGCAACTATTCGCCACGCGATAGCTGCCACGCAGAGCAGATGCCGGGCACAATTGAACCGGGCCTATTGACCTGCTCGATTGGGGTCGCTAGGATGGGTTGGCTTCAATGTTGGTGAACGGACTCGCCGTGCATCGATTCCTATGTGCGTCAGGTGCCAAAGGCAGGCATGCAGAGCGCAGAGCATCACACGTCGCTCTTTATCAGCATCGGCGAGGCGGCCCGACTGGTAGGCGTCAGCCCGGCGACGCTTCGCGCCTGGGAACGGCGCGGGCTCTTCACCACGACCCGCAGCCCTGCCGGGTATCGTCGCTTCACGCTTACGGACATCGAGCGATTGCAGAGGATACAACGGTCGTCGGGGCGAGAAGAGATTGCCGGTGAGCGAGATGAGGAGCCGCTGCCGGGGCGTCAGGAGGAGGCCGATGCGCCCAGCGAGCGGGCCCGTACGCCCCCTGTGCCATGGGGCTCCCACCTTCGCGATCAGCGGCTGCAGCGAGGATTGAGCCTGCGCCAGGCCGCAGCGTTTACCGGATTGTCCGCGTCGTTCATTAGCGGAATCGAGCGGGGACTGGCCAATCCGTCGGTCGCCGCGCTGCAGAAGCTGACCGCGGCGTACGGCGTCAGCATTGTCGATCTGGTGGAAGGTGCGGTTGCTGCGCGCGGCCGTCTGGTCCGGCTCACCGATCGCCAACGCTATGAGTCTGCGGATGGCGCGACCATGGATCAGCTCAACTTCGGCAACCATCTCATGGAGCTGCACCTGTTCACGGTCGAGCCGGGGGCGGGAACGGGTGGGCCGTTCCACCATGAGGGGGAGGAGTTCATCATGATGCTGGAAGGCATCCTGCGGGTATCGATTGACTCACTCGAGCACTACGTTCTCGAACCCGGTGACGTTCTCTATTTCCAGAGCTTCCATCGCCACGAGTGGGTCAATCCAGGGCCGACCCCAGCAGTGTTTCTCGGCGTGAACACACCGAGGACGTTCTAGCGCATGGGCAATGTACGGTTTGGATAGAGGATCGTCAGGGAGGGTGCGCCATGACCAGTACGGGAACAGCGTTGAGCATCGACACGCTCGTCGCCGAGTATGTTTCGCGCAATCCTACGTCTCAGCGGCTCTTCGCGCGCGCACAGGCGGTGCTTCCTGGCGGGAACACCCGCACCGGCGCCTGGTTCGATCCGTTCCCCCCCTACATTGAGCGCGCGGCCGGCGTGTTCTTGTACGACGTTGACGGGCACGCGTTGCTCGATTTTGCGTTCAACAACTCCTCCCTCGTTCTGGGGCACGCGCATCCGGCGGTGGTGGAGGCCATCCAGCGGCAAGCCGCCCGCGGCACCGGCTACAACCGGCCGACGATGCAGGAAATCGAGTTGGCCGAGGAAATCTGCAAGCGGGTGCCTTCTGTTGAGCGGATCCGGTTCTGCAACTCCGGCACCGAAGCGATCATGAACGCCATTCGGGCTGCCATCGGCTTCACTGGGAAGCGCAAGATCGCCAAGTTCGAGGGCGCGTACAACGGCGTCTCGGACCATGCGCTCGTCAGTTTCACGCCGCCTATCGGCCCGGAAGCGGGTCCGCCCGAACGGCCGCGGGCGATTCCTTCGTCCCTGGGGCTGTCCGGGGCGGCGGACGAGGTCGTCGTCCTTCCGTTCAACGACGCGGCGTCGTGCCGAGCCCTGATCGATGAGCACGCGGATGAGCTCGCGGCGGTCATCGTCGATCCGCTCATGACCAACGCCGGCGTCATCATGCCGGAAGAGGGCTTTCTGGCTAGCATCCGGGAAATCACCAGGAATCTTGGCATTGTCCTGATCTTCGACGAGATCGTGGCCTTCCGCGCCGCTCCAGGCGGAGCTCAGGAAGCACTCGGCATCACGCCAGACCTGTCCGCGTTCGGCAAGATCGTTGCCGGGGGGACGCCGGGTGGGGCATTCGGCGGACGGGCCGACATCATGAGCCTTTTCGATCCCTCCCGCGCCGGGGCGAAAATCCTGCAAGCCGGCACCTTCAACGCAAATCCGCTTACGGTCGCCGCGGGATTGACGACGCTGCGTCTACTTACCCCCGAGGTGTACGCCCGCATGGCGGCGATGGCGGAGCGGGTGAAGGATGAGCTTGTTACGATTGTCCGGGAGGCGGGCGTCTCCGCCTCGGGCATCGCCGTTGGCTCGATCTTTCGCCTCTACCTGACGGCAGAGCCACCACGCACATACCGAGAAACCGCTCGGGATGACAGGGCGAAGCAGCGTACGTTGATGTTCTGGCTGTTCAACCGGGACATCCAGTGGCAGCAGGGCGGCTACATTTCCGCGGTCACAGAGGACGCACATCTGGATCGGTTGGTGAGCGAGGTTCGCGCCGCGCTGCGTGAGCTCTAGCACGTATCGCCGAGACGCCTGGAGCCACCGCGATGTTCAACGAAATGAACCCGAGCTGGAACTTCGGCGATACGAGGGAGTATGTGCAGCGAGTGACCGGCGGCATGCCGCCGGTCATCATCACCTGCGCGACGACCGGCGAACACCGCAAGCGCGATCACCCCACGCTGCCGACCTCCGCGGCGGAGCAGGCCGAAGCCGCCATCGCGCTGTTTGCCGCGGGCGCCCGTATCATCCACATCCATGGGCGCGTCATGGGAGAGCCCGACCGCACCGCAAATGATCCCCAGACGTATCGGGTCATCAACGAAATGATCCGCGCGGCAGCACCGGAGATGCTGGTCGACAACACCCAAACTATTGCCGAAGTGCCTGCTGAACCGCGCGACTTCCTGGGCAGGATCTACCAGTACCAGACCGCGCCGATCGAGGCACGACCAGACATCATGGCGCTTAACCCCGGGCCGATGACCTTCCGGGGCGGCGCGGAGTGGCCGAGTGGCGTTTACATCACCACGTTTGACGAGACCGAGCGGATCGCGAACGCCCTGCGCGAGGCGGGCATCAAGCCGCAGGTATTTCTCTATCACCCCGGCCACCTCGATCTCCTGGAGCATCTGATCGCGCGCCAGGCGCTGGATCCTCCGTACTTCGTGCAGCTGGTCTTCGGCCAGCATAGCGGCATCAACCCGGGACTCGACAGCGTCCTTGACATGGTCCGTAGCTTGCCGCGGAACTGTCTCTTCCAGACCTGCGCGCTGGGGCTGCACGCCATCCAGGTCAATACGTTGGCGCTGCTGCTTGGTGGGCACGTGCGGACGGGCATTGAGGACTCGCTGCTTTTCCAGAAGGATCAGATGGTCCAGGACAACGTGCAGTTCGTCGATCGTGTGGTTCGCATCGCGGGAGAGCTTGGGCGTCGGGTCGCAACAGCCGCTGAGGTCCGCGCGATGCTGGGACTTCCAGCGCCCCACGCCTGATCCATGGCTGAGCCAAGGCTTCAGTACGGTCTTCATGGATACGCTACTCCGCTATTCTAGGAAGGACTGGGCTGTTTGCGGCCATCGCGCCCCGTCGGGGCGGAAGGATCGATGGCGCGGTCCTTGAGCGCGCGGTAGAGCGTCGCCCGGGAGATGCCCAGGGTGCGGCAGATGGTGGCGATGTCGGCCTGCCCTCCGTCGTAGAGCGTGCGCGCCAGTTCCACCTGCTTGGCGTCGGCGAGCTTCCGCGGCCGCCCACCCAAGCGCCCCCTGGCGCGCGCGGCAGCGAGGCCGGCCTGGGTGCGCTCCCGGATCAGGTCGCGCTCGAACTCCGCCAGCGCGCCGAAGACGTGGAAGATCAGCTTCCCACCCGGGGTCGTCGTGTCGATCTGCTCGGTGAGGGACTTAAAGCCGATGCCGTGTTCGGCCAGCGCGGTGACAACTTCAATTAAGTGTTTCAGGGAGCGGCCCAGCCGGTCGAGCCGCCAGACGACGAGGGTGTCGCCCTTCCGCAGATAGTCGAGGACCTCCGCCAGCACCGGGCGCTCGGCTTTCGCCCCACTGGCGGTTTCTCGATAGACCTTGCCGCAGCCGGCCGCTTTCAGGGCATCGAGTTGCAGGTCGAGGCTCTGTTCCCCGGTCGAGACCCGGGCATAACCAATATCCATACCCCCATCGTCTCAAAACTTAGAGGGCGATGCAAGTATCAATATTGTGATTACGAGACAAGTTCTGCAACAGCGGGTCCTGCGTAAACCTACGCAGTGTCGGACTCCTCGCCGACCGTCTCAGAAACGGCCCTTTGTGAGACACGCGACTAGGGTGGAGCGGGATCGTGATATCGACTCTTTCGAGACGTTTCAGCCCCGTTCATGCTTCAGCATGCGGCTCGCTTACCTGTGTCCTGGTCTCGCGCCAGCGCGAAGAAGTTGCGCAAGATGACCGCGCCGTGGGGATGGGCGGCATCGTAGCGTTCCGGATGGAACTGCACACCGAAGACCGGTCGGTCCAGCCGCTCAATCGCCTGGATCGCCGACCACGGCGAACTGGCACGCACCGCGAATTCTGGCGGCACATCTTCGAGCTGCCAGTAGTGTGACTGGAAGAGGAGCGCGGTCTCGTCCAGGCCGCGAAACAGCGGACAGCGCGCGTCCAGCTGCACGGTGAGGAAACCGCGCTGCTTGCGCTGGCCGGGTGCGAACCGGGGATCGGGATCGACCTCGCCGTGGTGCAGCGGCCCCAGCGGACCCCACTTCACGTGATGGGCGTGGCCAATGAGCTGGTGCCCAGCACAGATGCCCAGGATCGGCGCCCGCGCGGCGCGAATGACCTCCAGCAGACCGGCCATTTCCTGAAAATCGAACTCGCCCCAATCAGTGGTGTTGCCGCCGATAATAATGGCCGCCGGCGGTGACTGCGCGATCCGCGCTGGCGAGACCTCGACGAAGCTCAGCAGCTCGCACGGCGCCCTGGCGACTCCCTCGAGGCGTCCCATCGTCTCCGCGAGGCGGGCACGGTGCCGAGAGCCCGCCTCGGGATGATCGCGCACCCGCTCATGCTCGGTATCGACGTACACGACGCGCATTGCTATACCGGCACCAGGCTCGGCAGCGCCGTCTCAACCGTCAGGTGGCGCTGGAACCAGTCGATGATGCGCGTCATCGTCGCGGTGTGGGCCGGTCCATCTGGCTCAATCCAGTCCAGGTGGTGCGCGTCGGTGATCTCGATCAGCTCCTTCGGCCCGCGCGCGTGCGCGTAGAGACTCCGAGCCTCGTCGATCGGGTGGAGCGCGTTGCGGCCGCCATGGACGATCAGCAGCGAGCGGGGGCTGATGCGATCGACGACGAGCTCCGGTCGGAATCGGTAGTAGGCTTCCGCCGACTGCAAGGAGACCTCGCTCCCGAATCGCTCATGCTTCCCGTACATCTCGGCAATGACGACCTCGCGTGTCGTCGGGTCCAGTGGGACGACCTCCCAGGGGCTAACCAGTTGGGAGCGTCCAGTCAGCACGCGCTCAGCGCGATCTTCCGCGATGCGGTCCTGAAGGGCGAGCCAGTCGGCATAGGAACGGGAGTCACGGATCGCCCGGCCCGCATCGCCGACGCCGTTGAGGCAGGCGACGGCCTGCACCCGGGAATCTTCTGCAGCGGCCTGGACGGCAATGCCGCCGCCGAGCCCCCAACCAACGAGGCCGATCTGCCGCGGATTGAGCTCGGGTTGCTGTTGCAGCCAGGTGAGCGCGTTTTGGACATCTTCGACTTGCTCCAGCGGTAGGACGCGCCCCCGTTCGCCATCGCTGGTGCCGAAGCCCCGATAGTCAAAGGCGAAGCAGGCATAGCCCGCATCGGTGAACGGTCCCCAGAACTTGGCCGGGATCAGTTCTTTCAAGCCCTGGAAGCCGGAACAGAGGAGGATCACGGGGTGACCCCCTGGAGAGCGCGACGCATCCGGCAGCTGGAGCAGTCCTTCGAGACGAACGCCATCACTGTAGAAATCACACCGACGCGTTTCCATGCCTCACTCCGTTCCCTCGTTGAATGACCCACACGCAGCCTGCGGCTGCCCTTGGAGCGCCGTCACTATAAATCATATGAATTATGATCTCAATTTTTTGAATCATTTGCCTCATCCCGCTTGAGGGAGCTGAACTCGGGTACGGGAGGCTGACCGATCAGGGAAGTCCTTCTCGGTACCAAGCTTTCCCGTATGTCTGCGATTTGTCGAAGCTATCGAAATCTCTTATTCCGGACCATGCAAGTGGCACCAGACTCATTTGACTAGGCTGCTCTCTTGACACCCAGGGGGGCCGATCATAGAATCCAAAATGTCGCTTGCGCACAAGGGAAAGAAGCAAATGCTTCATGCCTCCGGCTCCGATGTCGTCGCACGCCTGGCGGTTGCGCAGCCATCCCTCACGCCCAAGATGGCACAGCTCGCGGCATTCGTGGCTGACAATTACGTGCAGGTGGCGTTCATGAACACGCGCGAGCTGGCTGCGGCGGCGGGTGTCAGCCCGGCCACGGTGGTGCGCTTTCCGGCGTTGCTCGGCTACCGGAGCTTCGACGAATTCCGCTCCAGCATCCAAGACCGCGTGAACTTCGACCTGACCGGGGTCGCGCGCTTACAGCAATCGTCGCAGGTCAATCGCTCGCCGGCGGCCCTGCTGCGTCGCATCATCGACGCGGACTGCGACAGCCTGCGCGGACTGGCGCAGACCTTCTCCGAGCCGCAGATCGAGCGGTTCGTCAACACCCTGCTCGTCGCCGAGCGCGTGACCATCGCTGGCTTCCGCTACGTTAGCCCACTGGCGATCTTCTTCGAGTATTCGCTCGCCAAGATCAGAGCGAATGTGCAGTCGTACACGCATGCCGATTCGTCGTTGTACGACCGCGTCCGCCTGATGGATGCCGGGGACGTGCTGATCGTGATCGCCTTCGCGCGCTACCCAGCCGACCTGGTGACGCTCGCGCGGTATGCCCACCGTTGCGGGGTGCGGCTCCTCGCCATCACCGATAGCCCCTTGTCGCCGGTGCTACCCCTCGCCGAAGTGGCGCTCTTCGCCAAGGTGAGCATGCTGGACTTCGTCGGGTCGCTGGCCGCGCCCGCCGCGCTGATCAACTGCATCGTCGCGGATCTCGGCTTGCGCCTGGGAGAGCAGGCCGTGGCCCGCCTGCAAGCCCTGGAAGCCGCAGCCAGCGAGGCCGGCATCTATGTCTCTGCCGGGGGTCAGCCAGTGCGCGCGGAAGGGACGTTGCTGGCCTGGGATGACGGTCAGTCGGATGGCCCATCGCCTTTGCCGGGAGTGCGCCGATGATCGCACTCGAGCATGTCTGCAAGGTGTTCACCTCCGGCGGGCAGGAAATCCAGGCGGTTGACGACGTCAGCATCGAAGTCGAAGCGGGCGAGCTCGTCGTGCTGATCGGTCCATCCGGCTCCGGTAAGACGACGACGATGCGCATGATCAACCGCCTGGAAACGTTGACCTCCGGACGGATCGTGGTGAATGGGCGCGACGTGCGCACGTTGAATGACGTCGAGTTGCGGCGTGGCATCGGCTACGTCATCCAGCAGGGTGGGCTGTTCCCTCATTTCACCGTCGCCGACAACGTCGCCGTGGTGCCCCGGCTGCTCGGTTGGTCTCGCGACAAACGGCGCCTGCGGGCTTGCGAGCTGCTGGCCCTTGTCGGCCTGCCTCCGGAGCAGTTCGCCGACCGCTATCCACGTCAGTTGTCCGGCGGTCAGCAGCAGCGCGTCGGAGTGGCGCGGGCTTTGGCCGCCGATCCGCCCATCGTGCTCATGGACGAGCCGTTCGGCGCGGTCGATCCCATTACGCGCAAGCAGTTGCAGCGGGAGTTGCGCCGCATTCAAGCGGAAGTGCAGAAGACCATCGTCTTTGTCACGCACGACATCGCCGAGGCCTTTCTGCTCGGCGACCGCATCGTGCTGATGGCCGCGGGACGCGTTGTCCAGAACAGCGTGCCAGCCGATCTGCTGCGCCACCCAGCCGATCCCTTCGTCACCTCATTCATCGGGGAAGACCGCGGGCTGCGCTCCCTGCAGTTCACCTCACTGGCCGAGCTCGCCGCGCCGCCGCCGGCTGACGTGCGGCCGAACGGTCTGGTTCTGTCTGGCACGCTCTCGATTCTGGATGCCGGGCGGGAACTGGGGCTCCACGGTGAAGTGGCTGGGGAGGGATTCTGGATCGGCGACGATGCCGGGCAGCCGACTGGCTACCTCACCTATCAGCAGTTGGCCGTGGTGCTGGGCGAGACGATCGGCGCTGCCGGGGCGGCCCCCGGCGAAAGGGAGGCGCATGGCCTACCTGCGTGACAACCCGGACCGCGTGCTGGAGCTGACCCAGCAACACGTCCAACTCGTCGCGGTCAGCATCCTGGTCGCGATGCTGATCGGCATTCCGCTCGGGATCCTGATTACGCGGCTGCGTTGGCTCGAGGGCCCGGTCGTTGGCACCACCGGAGTGCTCTATACGCTCCCAAGCCTGGCGCTCTTCGCCATCTTGATCCCCTACACCGGGCTCGGTCGCACGACCGTCATCGTCGCCCTGATCCTCTATTCATTGCTCGCCATCGTCCGTAATACGGTCGCCGGGATCGACGGCGTACCGCCCGCGACCATTGACGCCGCACGCGGCATGGGAATGACCGGCACACAGCGGCTCGTGATGGTCGAGCTGCCATTGGCGCTCCCCGTCATCCTGGCCGGGGTGCGCCTGGCGACCGTCGCCGCGGTCGGTATCGCTACCGTCGGCGCACTGTTGGGGGCAGGCGGACTGGGACGTCTGATCTTCGACGGTATCCGGAGCATCAGCACCCCGCGCGGGGTCGATCGCGTCGTCGCCGGCGCCCTGGTGGCTTCCGCTCTCGCACTGGTGGCCGACTGGAGCCTGGCGTGGCTCGGGAACGCTCTGCGGCGTGATGTTCGGCAGAGCGCCGGGAGGGGGTAGAGAACGCCCATGCTCGGCGATCTGCGGGAGATGCTTGCTTACATCGATCAGCACCGGGACGACTTCCTGGAGCTGCTCGCACAGCACATCCAACTGACTCTCCTCTCGGTCGTGATCGGAGTGCTCATCGCGGTGCCACTGGCGGTGCTGGCTAGCCGCTTCGACCTGGTGGCGAAGCCGATGACCTGGCTGGCCGCGATCGGCCAGACGGTGCCGAGCCTAGCGATCCTCGGTCTGACGCTGCCGTTCCTGGGCATTGGCTTTCGGCCGGCCCTCTTCGCGCTAACCATTCGGGCCATCCTGCCGATCTTCCTCAACGCCTACGTCGGCATCCGCGGCGCCGACCGGGCGGTCGTCGATGCCGCGCGCGGGATGGGCGCCAGCAACGCCCAGATGTTGTTCATGGTCGAGCTCCCGCTCGCCAGCCCAGTGCTCTTTGCCGGGATCCAGACGGCCATCGTCCAGAACATTGGCCTGGCGACTCTGGCGGCGTTCATTGGCGGCGGCGGACTGGGCGATCTGATTTTGCAAGGGCTGGCGATGGTCGACACGCCGGTCCTGCTGGCCGGGGCGATCCCGGTCGCGCTGCTGGCGATGATCGCGGAGATCGGCATGGGCCACCTTCGTCGGTTGATGGTGCCAGATGGATTGCAGATCGAACCTCAGTAATGCCCGCTTGGTGCGGCCAGAGGAGGTGAGTGTGGACGGAGGTGCGATGGGGGGAAGTCGTGAACCACTGCCGAGATGGTCGGCGCTCGTGATTGGGACTGAGGAGGATGCTTTCATGGATCGATTAAGCGGCCCATTGCTGTCGCGCGGTCTGCACCGACGCTCGTTGCTCTCCCTGGTCGTTGCCGGCGGGTTGCTACCCAGGATGACGGTCGGGCTGGCAGCAGCGCAGGACGACAAGCCGACGGTAAAGATCGGCTCGAAGGACTTTACCGAGCAAGTTCTCATCAACGAGATGCTGGCCCAGTTGCTGGAGGATGCGGGCTACCCAGTCGAGCGGCGGCTCAACCTGGGGGGGACCGCGATCGTGCACCAGGCGCTGATCAATGGCGATATCGACACCTACATTGAATACACCGGGACTGGCCTGCTGGCGATTCTCAATCTGACCCTCGATGACGCCGGCACTCCCACGGCCGGTGCGGCTGCCACGCCGATGGCGGGTGTGGATCCTGTTTACGACACCGTCAAGCGCGAGTACGGGGACCAGTTCAACCTAGTCTGGCTTGATCCGCTGGGATTCAACAACACCTACACCCTGGCCATGACTCAGGAACAGGCCCAGGAGCTCGGCGTCACCAAGATTTCCGATCTGGTCGGGAAGGCGAACGATCTGAAGTTCGGTGGCACACAGGAGTTCCTCACCCGACCCGATGGCCTGCCGGGGCTGACCGCGGCCTACGAAGGTCTGGAGTTCGGGGACGAACAGGGCCTCGATCCCGGGCTTCTTTACCAGGCGGTCGATTCAGGTGACGTGGACGTAATCTCCGCCTTCGCGACCGACGGGCGCATCCCGGCGCTGGGGCTTGTCACGCTCGAGGACGATCTCGGCTTCTTCCCGCCCTACTTCGCCGCGCCAGTTGTGCGACAAGAACTGCTGGACCAGGATCCGGCGGTTGCCGAGGTCATCAACAAGCTGGCGGGCAAGATCGACGACCAAACGATGGCCGACCTCAACAGCCAGATCGACACCGAAGGAATGGAGCCGGAGGACGTGGCCCGCGCCTTCCTCCAGGAGCAGAACCTGATCGGCCAGTAACGCAACAGGATACAGCGACGCGGTGGACGTTCTCACTATGCCCGCGCCTGGCCGTCATCGGCCGACTCGTGGACATGGCGAGAGCGTTCTCCCTCCGCGTCCAGGCATTCCCCGGCGTGGACGCGAACAAAGATAGGACGACATGCGACAAACGTACGATGCGATCGTCATCGGCTGTGGCGGGCTCGGCAGCGCCGCCGCCTACTGGTTGGCGCGGCGGGCAGGGACCGGTGTTCTTGCCATCGAGCAGTTCCGGCTCGGGCACGATCGCGGCAGCTCGCAGGACCATTCCCGGATCATCCGCCGCTCATACCACGATCCGAACTACGTCGCCCTCGCAGCGCCCGCCTACGATCTCTGGCAACAGCTCGAGGCCGAGTCCGGCGTCCAAATGGTCGTCAAGACCGGCGGCCTGGACCTAGAGCTGATT
>Ga0136612_10000028_pt1 | contig 27576 bp, 26 predicted proteins | sample AntDryUQ224A2306_2_FD_106644 | JGI IMG/M metagenome (GOLD analysis project Ga0136612, IMG submission 106644) | Polar desert sand microbial communities from Dry Valleys, Antarctica - metaG UQ224A (23.06) | ecosystem: Environmental > Terrestrial > Soil > Desert | place: Antarctica: Dry Valley... | reverse complement strand
TCCCGCATGACCTCAAGGAGCTGCTCGCACAGCAGGATCTACTCGGAACCTGCTTCGAGGAGAAGCACGGCGGCACGAACCTCGACACGATCGCGCAGACCATCCTAGTCGAGGAGCTCGCGCGCGCCGACGCCACGACCAGGATGGTCTGCGCGATCGTGTCGAGGTTCGTGCCGCCGTGCTTCTCCTCGAAGCAGGTTCCGAGTAGATCCTGCTGTGCGAGCAGCTCCTTGAGGTCATGCGGGAACTCGGCCTTCTCGTCGATCTCGGCCGCACGCGGCGCGACGCGCTCTTCGGCGATCTGGCGGACCATCGCCCGCAGCTCATCGTGCTCGGCCGTCGGAAGATAGGTCACTCGGGCTCCTCGGACACGGCGTGTCGGCTGGCATGTGCTCGGGAGCGTTGAGTCTAGCGGAATTCGCGCCTACCTCGGATCGACCCCGGTCCGGTGAGTCGATCGCGGTCGTGGCTGTCCACGGCGATCACACCTCCGGCGTGGGGTTGCGCACCACGACTGCACGACTGCACAACTCCACGCCGATGGTCTGAAGGCGCCGCAGTTGCGCACCAAAGCCCCGGACGCGGCCAACCCTCAGTCGTGCGGCCCCTGGAGCTCCACCTGGTCGCCGTTGATCCGTGCCCGATACGACACCTGCCGCGTGCCAGCGGGACCGTGGACAACCCCGCCATCGGCGAGCTTGAAGGTCGAGAAGTGCCACGGGCAGGTGATCGTATCGCCCTTGAGCTCACCCTCAGATAGCGGGCCGCCGGCGTGGGAGCACGTGTCCTTGAGCGCGTGGACCACCTCGCCACGGCGCACCAGCATGACGGCCGTCGCACCGAACATGACCTTCGTCGGCGTTCCCTCGGGCACATCGGCGGCAGGAGCCACTGGCGTGAACTCCTTCGCGCGCTTGCCCTTGGCAAACGCGTTGTGATTGATCATGTACCCGAACTTGAAGACGACATGGCCACCGATGAACGCGCCAAGGCTGATGATCAGGTAGCCGATCACGAGCGCCCAGAAGGCCGCGTCGTGGTTCCCGCGCCACCGCTGCTGCAGCGAGAAGAAGAACGCGGCGGTTCCGATGATGTTGATCAGGCCGTGCATGCCGGTGACGTTGCGCTCATCACCGGAGGCGGTGTCCTTGAAGTCGGTCAGGCCGGTCAGGATCGCGCCGATGCCGGCGGCCCACGCCAGGCCGAGCACCCAGGTCGCGGCCGTCTCGAGGCCCTCGACGTTGAAGAAGACGCGCAGGACGTCGAGCAGCAACGCCGCGGTCGCCCCGCCCACCACCACGTCGACGATGACGGCGTGCAGCGAGTGACCGAGCCACGACCCGTTCATGAGGTCCTGGAGGAGTTTGCCGGGCATCCCGAGCACCCGGTAGAACGCACTGATCACGGAAGCCGCGCCGTTCCACACACCGGCCACGGGCCGTGCCAACCGTTCGAGCATCACCTACCTCCTCATCGAACCATACGCCGACGGTATGAGTCCCGTATCGGTCAGGCAGTGAGCTCGGCCGCGAAGTCGCCGAAGACCTCGACGTAGCGCTGGACGTCGGTGTCCGTGTGCTGGACGGAGAGCGTCCATTGGTCGTCGGGGCCGGGCGGCAGCAGGATCCCGCGGTTGGCGAGATAGAAGAAGCTCGCGCCCCACAGCTCCGAATCAAGGCCTATGAGATCGCGATAGTTCGTCACCCGCTCCGGCGTGAACATCACGCAGCCCTTCGGTCCGACGTTGATCGCGTAGCCGGGAAGACCGTGCTCATCGAGAATGCCCTGGCTGCCGGCGGTCAGCCGATCGGCCATGGCGTGCAGTTGCGGATAGACGTCCTTCGTCAGGATCTGGGTCAGGGTCACGAGTCCGGCCGCCATCGAGAGCGGGTTGCCGTTGAAGGTGCCGAGGTGGGCAACGCGCGTCGCCCCCCCGGGAATGGTCGAACGCTCGATGCCGCTGCCGGCAGCGGCGGCGCTGAAGGCCGGGGTCCCCTCGAGCGTCTCGATCGAGGCCATCACCTCGCGCCTTCCGCCGAAGGCACCGATCGGGATCCCGCCGCCGATGCTCTTGGCCAGGCAGAACAGGTCGGGCTGCACGCCGAAGTGCTCGTAGGCGCCACCCCAGGCGAGCACCACGCCGGTCTTGACCTCGTCGAAGATGAGAACGGCGCCGTGCTCCGTCGCCAGTTCGCGCAGGCGCTCGAGGAAGCCGGGCTCGGGCGGCACCACGCCGATGTTGAATTGGACCGGCTCGACGATGATCGCGGCGATCTCGCCTGCGTGCGCCTCCAGGATCGCGGCCAGCATCTCCGGCTCGTTGAACGGCGCGATCACCGTCTCGGCAATTCGAGAGCGCGGGATGCCGGCGCTGGCCGGGACGGTGGTCGGCGACTCGACCGGCCCCATCATGTCGCGCGGCGGCTGGATGCTGACGAGCACGTCGTCGTGGTGTCCGTGGTAGCCGCCCTCGAACTTGATGATCTTCTCGCGGCCGGTGTAGCCACGCGCGACGCGGATGGCGTCCATGGTGGCCTCGGTGCCCGAGTTGCTGAAGCGCACGAGATCGGCGCCGAATCTGGCGCGGATCTCCTCGGCCAGGGCGATGCCATCCTCGACCGGGAAGGTGTAGCAGGTCCCATTTGCGACGCGGTGCTGCAGCGCCTCAGCCAGGAGCGGGTGCGAGTGGCCGGCGGCCAGCACTCCGAAGGCCATGTCGAAGTCGATGTACTCGTTGCCGTCCGCGTCCCAGATGCGGCTGCCGCGCGCATCGGTCATGAAGAGCGGATACGGGTCGTAGGCCTGGAACGAGCTCGCGACCCCGAGCGGCAGCGACTGCCGGGCGCGGTCGAACAGCTGCGCACTCTTGCGTGTTCTATCCCTGTAGGCCTGTTCCTCTCGCGCACTGATCTCCGCGATGCGCGCCCGATCGATCTGGCGCCTGGTGACCGTCACGGTCGCCCTCCTAGCGAGCCCCCCACTGGTAGCTCTCCTTGACGAAGCGCAGCTCGACCAGGGTCTCGGTCGAGCGAATGCCGTCGATCTCGGCGAACCGATCCGTCAGCACGCGCAGGAGATGGTCGTTGTCCTCGCACACGACCTCGCAGAAGAGGTCGTAGCGCCCCGCGGTGATGACGACATAGGTCACCTCGTCCAGCGCCGCGATCTGCTCCGCGATGGCGGTGAGTTTGCCGGCCTCCACCTTGAGACCGATGAGCGCCGGCTGCTGGAAGCCCATGGCCAGCGGATCCGTGACACCGACGATCTGGACGACGCCGCGGCTGATGAGCCGCTCCGCGCGCTGTCTGACCGTCGCCTCCGGAACTTTGAGCTGCCGACCGATCTGGGCGTACGGCCGTCGACCGTCCAGCTGCAGGCATTTGATGATCGCCTTGTCCAGGTCGTCCAGCACAGGACGCCGCCCGGATTGCTGGATCGTCCTCACCACCATGTCCGAAGCGTAGCCTGTCGGCGCTCAATAGGTCAATTTTCCGCAACTTTCAGCACTGTATTCGGCGGATTCCGCATTCTTCTGCGGATTCGGTGGATCTTGCGTCGGCCGGCGAGCGTCGGCCTCACCCCTCCCGCCGACTCGTGGTCAGCCACGGGATGCGCGCGACCAAAGAGCTTCCCGTGGCGAGCCTGCGCCCGCGCGCCAGCGGTCAGAACGCCAGTCTGGGTAACGCCCGATGGTCAGCTCGCTCGCTCAGCGGGCAAGTCGGCAGGATCAGCGGCGGGAGCGCCGACGTCGCGCTGCCATGCGCCGGTTGCATCGGCGAGAAGCTCGGCAACGTCGCGCACGGCCACATCGGTCCGTGAAAGGTCTGTCGTGCCGTCGCGCAACATGATCAGGCAGAAGGGGCAAGCGGTCGCGATCTCGTCCGGCGACTTCTCGAGCGCCTGTTCCACGCGCTTGTGATTGATGCGCGTGCCCTCGCGCTCCTCCATCCACATGCGCGCGCCGCCCGCGCCGCAGCACATCCCCTTGCGATGGTGAAGGTCCATCTCGACGACGCTCTGGCCGGGGACTGACTCGACCACGCGCCGGCCCTCGTCGTAGACCTCGTTGTATCGACCCAGGTAACAGGCGTCGTGGTAAGCGACGACGGCCTCATGGTGCGCCGATGGCACGAGTCTCCCATCTGCCACCAACCGATCCAGGAGCTGGGTGTGGTGAATCACCTGCACGCCGGTCAGCCCGAATTGCGGGTACTCGTTGCGAATCGTGTTGAAGCAATGAGGGCAGGTCGCCACGATCGTCGAGATGCCGTGTTCGGCATGCGCCGCCGACAGCGTGGCCACGTTCTCCTCCGCCAGCATCTGGTAGAGATACTCGTTGCCGGCTCGCCGCGCCGGATCCCCTGTGCAGGTCTCGCGGGCTCCGAGGACGGCGAACGAGACGTCCGCCTGCCGCAGAAGCTGGGCCATGGCTCGAACGACCTTGCGGTTGCGATCGTCGAAGGCGCCGGCGCAGCCGATCCAGAACAGGATGCGGCCGGCGAGCGGATCACCCGTCGGGGCAGTCGCATGAATCGTTCGCCACGGTTGGACCCCGGCGGAAGGCGGGGCGAGCGCATCGGTCTGGCCGAGGACGGGAACATCCAATCCCTTCGCCCAATCCAGGCGCGACGACTTCGGCTGCCCCCACGGATTGCCGGCGTTCTCCATGTTGCGGAAGGCCGCATTGAGCTCCTTGGGGAACTTGCTCTCCTCCAGCACGGCGTTGCGGCGGATCTCGACGATCGTGTCGACGTGCTCGATCAGCACCGGGCAGCCCTCGACGCACCAGCCGCAGGTCGTGCATTGCCAGACCGCCTCCTCCGGGATGGCGTTGTCCATGAGCGGCAGGCTGAGTGCTTCTTCGGCGCGACCCCGTGCCAGCTGGAGCGCATCCTCCGAGGCGGCTGCTCCCCCCTTCGCTCCGCCCTTCCATGCACGCTGGGCGCTGGCCGCCGCCGCCAGCGCCGTCTCGGCCGCCGCCATCTGGTCGCGGAGCCCCTCCATCAGGTGCTTCGGGCTGAGCACTTTGCCGGTCATCGAGGCCGGGCAGAACTCCATGCATCGGCCGCACTCCGTGCAGGCAAGCCCGTCCGCCAGGTGCCGCCAGGTGAGGTCCTTCAGTCCCTTGGCGCCGAAGACCGGCAGCTCCTCGCCCTCTTCGGGCTCGGCTTCGAGGTCCATCTTGCGCAGGGCGCCGCGCGGCTCGAGATTGCGGAAGTAGACATTCGGCTCGCTGCTGATGATGTGGAGATGCTTGCTGTACGGCAGATACGCGCCGAACCCAAGCACGAGCGCGATATGCGCCCAGCCGGTGACGCCAAAGCCGATGGCGGCGGCCTCGGGACCGATGCCCTCCAGCGCAAGGCTGAGCGGTCCGGCCATGACCGCCCACATACGCGACGGACTCTCGGGCTCGACAACGTACGCGAACGCGTCGCCGATCCACTCGGTCAGCACGATGCTGAAGATGAGGCCCAGGATGACGAAGGCATCACGCGTGAGGGCAAGTCTTGCGGGCCTCGTGACGGTCCGGCGGATGACGTAATAAATGACCGATGCGAGCACCAGCGCCACGAACACGTTCGCGAACAGGACGATGGCGCTCCAGAAGAAGCTGCCGATGGGCCAGCCGACGATCGCCTCGACGAGACCGTTTGTCAGGTAGTTGCCGGTCGTCGCCAGCAGGACGATGAAGCCCCAGAAGACGAATGCGTGCGTCAGCCCCGGCCCGAGATCCTGGAGCAGGCGCTTCTGCCCGAAGACGAAGATCCCGAGCGCCTTGATCCGTTCCGGGACGCGATCGAATCGGTCGAGCGGCCGTCCGCTGCGCAGGATCGCCATGTGCCAGCGCGCGCGGCGCCAGAACAGGAAGATCGCCGCGCCGATCGGCACGACAATGAACGGGTAGAACGGAATGGTCGCTTCCATGGATCGGCGCCATGGTACTGACCGCTCGGGGCTCGCGTCAGCCCGGGTGGTCCCCGCCGGCGAGCTGGTCGAGCGCGTGCCGCAGAACCGGCAGCAGGGCGGCGAATGACTCGGAGGCTCCCTTCGGCGAGCCCGGCAGGTTGGCAATCAGGGTCGAGCCCCGCGTGCCGACGACGCCGCGCGAGAGGGCGGCCATCGGTGTCGAGGCGAGCCCCGCGGCGCGCATGAGCTCGGCCAGTCCTTCCGCCTCGCGATCGATCACGCGGCGCGTCGCGGTCGGAGTCACGTCGGTCGGCGTGAGGCCGGTGCCACCGGTGGTCAGAATCAGCCGATGGCCGGCTTCCGCCAGGCGCGTCAGCAGCGACGCGATCGCAGCCTCGTCATCGGCGACGACGATCGCCTCGGAGTCAACGTCGAAGCCGGCGTCGCGCAGCGCCGCAACCAATACCGGACCCGAGGTGTCCTCCCGCTCCCCCGCCGCGGATCGGTTCGAGCAGGTGACGACAACCGCGTCGTGCTCCGCGGTGGCCACCGGATCACGCGAATAGTGGCCGGAACGGCCGCCGGACTTCTCGATGAGCTCGATCCGCTCGATCACGATGTCGCGCTGGAGCGCCTTTGCCATGTCGTATAGGGTAAGAGCGGCGACCGAGGCCGCCGTCAGCGCCTCCATCTCCACGCCGGTGCGGGCCGTCGCGCGCGCTTCGGCCCGGATGGTGACGGTCCCGGCCTCCCGGTCGGGCGTCAAGTCCACCTCCACGGTGTCCAGCGGCAGCGGATGGCAGAGCGGGATGAGCTCAGAGGTCCGCTTTGCGCCGCCGATGCCGGCCAGACGCGCGGTCACCAGGGCATCCCCCTTGGGGCCACCCGCGTCGAGCAGCATCGCCAGCACGTCGGGACGCATGCGAACGAGCGCAGAGGCCATGGCGCGGCGGGACGTGATCGGCTTCGAGCCGACGTCGACCATGTGCGGAGCTCCATCGGCGTCGAGGTGGCTCGGGCGAGTCATGCGATGCCTCCCAGCAGCAGCGTTTCGTACACGGCACCCGGCTCGGTCGCCGGAACCCCCTCCGGCACGATGAGCAGACCATTCGCCGATGCCAACGGCATCAGCTGCGAGGAGCCCTGGCCGCCGGCGGAGACTGCCCGATATCCATCGATGTCGCGCTCGACCAGCACGCGGAGGTAAGCGCGGCGCTTCGGATCCTTGCCGATCGAGTCGGTGACGCGCGCCGAGACCCGCAGCCGCCCGTCACCGGGCAGTCCGAGCATGGCGCGCACCATCGGCCGCACGAAGAGCTCGAAGGTCACGAGCGCACTGACCGGGTTCCCTGGTAGCCCGATGACCGGCACCTCGCCGATGCGCCCGAAGGCGAGTGGCTTGCCCGGCTGCACCGCGATCCGCCAGAAGTCGAGCGTGCCGAGTCGCTGGATCACGCCCCGAACGTGGTCGTAATCGCCGACGCTCACGCCGCCCGAGGCGATGAGCAGATCCGCGCGATCCAGTGCCGATCGAACGCTGGCTTCAATCGCAGCCGCATCGTCTGGCGCGCGGTCGAGGATGATCACCTCTCCGCCGGCTTCGGCGACCGCGGCCGCCAGGGCCGGGGCATTGGCGTCGTAGATCTGGCCGTGCCCCAGCGGCGCGCCGATATCCCGGAGCTCGTCGCCGGTCGAGAGGATTGTCACGCGCGGACGGCGATGCACATCGAGCTCGGCGATCCCCATCGCGGCCAAGAGACCGATGGCGGACGGGCTGAGCTCGAGCCGAGACAGCGCAACCGGCTCGCCGCGGCGAACGTCGAGGCCCGCCGGCCGCACATGGGTTCCCGCAGAGGGGGCCGATGCGACTGTCACCACTCCATCAAGCTCGGAGGATTCCTCGATCGGCACGATCGTATCGGCACCGTCCGGCATCGGGGCCCCGGTCATGATCCGCACCGCGCTGCCGGCCTCGACGACGGGCGCGGCAGGCCCGCCGGCGCGCGACTCCCCAACCACCCGCCGAGCGGCCGACCCATCCGCCGCGATCATCGCGAAGCCGTCCATGGCGGAGTTGGCGAACGGCGGAACGTCGACCGCGGCGGAAACGGAACGTGAGAACGGCACGCGCCCGGGGGCATCGGCCAGTGAAACGGGCTCTGCATCGGTCAGGCGCAGGCCGTCCAGGAGATGAGCCAGCGCCTCGTCGACCGTCAGCATCGGTCAGTCCTACACGCCGAGCTTCATACGTGCCTCGGTCAGGCGCAGGATCCCCCGTCGCGTGACGAGCCCCAGCGGCTGGCGTGCCTCGTCGCCGATGACCGGCAGCTGCCCGACCTCGCGTTCCTGGATCAGGCGCAGCGCGTCGGCGAGCGGCTCATCGGGTCCGATGGTGGCGAGGTCGCCGTAGCGGGTCATGATGTCCGTCACGCGACGGTCGGGCCAGGACTCGCGCGGCAGGCGACGCACGTCGCCGAGGGTGACCATGCCGGCAAGCCCGCCGTCCGGGTGCCGGACCAGGAATGAGCGCTCGTCGCCGCGCAGCATGTGCTCGCTGACGAGATCCGCCACCGATTCGTTCGGAGAGATCGCCGCCGGCGCGGCATCCATGGCATCGCGGACGCGCACGCCACTCAGCGACTTCTCGACCCCGGCCTGCTGCATCGTCGCCTCCGCGGCGGTGGCCAGGAACCAGCCGACCAGTGCCAGCCACAGGCCGCTGCCGAAGTCGCGCGAGCGCAGCACCCAGAAGATGCCGCCGGCGACCATCAGGTAGCCGATCACCCGGCCGACGATCGCCGCCTGGCGGGTTGCCACGAGCGGGTCGCCGCGGACGCGCCACAGGATGGCGCGCAGCACGCGGCCGCCGTCCATCGGGTAGCCGGGCACCAGGTTGAAGGCGCCGAGGACGAGATTGATGACGCCGAGCCAGCCGATGAGCGCCTGCGCCTCGTCCTGCGGCACGATCGCGCCGATCCCGAGCAGCACAGCCCCAAGCGCGATGCTCGTGAGCGGGCCCGCCAGGGCGATGAGCGCTTCGTCGCGCGCGCTGCGCGAATCGGTCTCGATGGTCGTGGCACCGCCGAAGATGAAGAGGGTGATGCCGGCGACCTTCAGCCCGAGCCTTCGGGCGACGATGGCGTGCGAAAACTCGTGCGCCAGGACCGATGCGAAGAAGAGGAGCGCCGTTCCCGCGCCAAGGAGCCAGTACTGGCCGACGGTCGCCCCCGGGATGAGACGCGGAAAGAATGCATCGGCGAGTGAAAAGGTCAGCAGGAAGGCGATCACCAGCCAGCTGGGGTGAATCGCGAGGTCGATGCCGGCCACCCGACCGATTTTCCATCCTGGGCCCATGTGGCTGAGTCTAGATCAGGGCTGCTCGGGCGTCCGAGAGCCGCCCCGCCAGCGCGCGAGACCGATGAGTGTGACGGCCAGGGCCGTGATCACGATGGCGGCGCCGGCGGCGAGGGTGGCATCGAACCAGAAGCCGTCCGGGAAGAGGAGGATCAGGTTCGAGCCATCGCTGAACAGATAGGTACCCGGCGGAAAGAAGATGGCGTGGAACGCGAGGAAGGCGGGCTCGAAGGCGACCGCGAAGATGCCGGCCAGCAGGAGCGCGGCCACGCCCACGGCACCGGCGCCGATGAGCATGATCCGTCCCTGGCGTCGTCGCTCATGCCTCAGCCACGTGCCGGTGACGGCGGCCACGACCACCGCGACGATCGTGACGCCGGCGAGGAGCTGGACGAGCCGCGAGACGTCGCCCATGTGCGAGCGCTCCCGGTCGTCGAGCAGTGGCTCATCAGGGGTGAGCGATGCCTCGAAATCGCCATTCACGTACAGGTCACCGAGGATCTCGCCGGTGACCTGATCGATCTCTTCCTGCGTCGCGTCGAACGTGGCCGCGACGTCGTGGCGATCCTGCAGGACGGAGGTGAACCACGGGTTGAAGAGCAGCAGCGGCCCGGCCAGTGTGATCGCAACAGCCAGCGCCGTGCCGAAGAGAAGTCCGACGACGGCGGGCGCGCGAGACATCGGTTCCGATTGCCCGAGGCTCAGAAGCGGCGCCCGGCCATCCGGCTGCCGCCGATCATCATCGAGAGCAGCATGCCGACGAGGCTGATGACGATTGACCCGAGCAGCGCGGCGAAGAAGTCGCCGACGCGGAGGCCGAGGTCCAGCTCCGCCGAGATCGCGCCGGTGAGCAGGAGCAGGAACGCGTTGATGACCAGAAGGAAGATACCGAGCGTCAGGATCGTGATCGGCAGCGTGAAGATGCGAAGGATGGGCCTGACGAGCGCATTGACGAGACCGAAGATGGCGGCGACGAGCAGCAGCTTCCACCACTCGCCGCTGAATTCGAGGTTCGGCACGATCAGCACGGCGACATACAGCGAGGCGGCGATGACGAGGATCTGGATGACTCGGTCCACGGCGGTAGCCTAGCCGATGCGCCGCGATCTGGACCCGTTGACCCGCCCCCGCCACGGGTCATCCGCGGTCGAGCAAGCGCCCGCGCACCCAGGCGCCGCGCACCATGTTCGGATGCGGCCGAAAGACGAGGCGGCTGGCGACATCCTCCGCGGACCCGGGTGGGTCATCACTCGGTAGCGGATTCGTGAAGCGCGGGTCAATGGCGATCAAGTCAGCCTGCTTCCCGACCTCGATCGAGCCGATCTCGCCATCCAGGCCCAGAGCGCGCGCCCCGTCCAGCGAGCCGATCCGCAGCCAGTCCATCGGACGCAGCGCCTGGCCGGACTCGGCCATGCCCGTGAGCTCAAGGACGCGCTGGGTGACGGCGCCGGCGCGCATCACGCTGAATATCGAGACCTCCGGACCCGCCGCCACGTCGCTGCCGAGTCCAATCGTCATGGCCGCCGCCTGATACGCACCGAGCGGCATCATGCCGCTCGACAGGAACAGGTTCGACGCCGGGCAATGGGCCACGCGCGCATCGGTCGCGACGAGGCGTTCGATCTCGCGCGGAGACAGGTGGATGGCATGCGCCAGGATCGTCATCGCGCCCAGTGCACCGGCGCGATCGTAAACGTCGAGATAGTCGAGCGCCTCGGGGAAGAGACGCTGCACCTCGCTGACCTCGCCGGCATCCTCGCTGAGGTGCGTCTGCCAGTAGGCGCCGTGATGGGCGGCGAGACTTGCCGACTCGCGCAGCATGTCGGCGGAGCAGCTGACCGCGAACCGTGGCGTGAACGCATACAGCAGGCGACCGTCATCGGCGCCGTGCCAGCGCGTGGCGAGCTCATCCGACTGGCGCAGCGAGAGTTCGAGGATCTCGCCGGGATCGATCTCGGTGTCATAGGAGAGCCGGTCCATCATCACCTTGCCGATCACCGCACGGATGCCGTGCGCCTCGGCGGCGGCGAAGGCGGCATCGGTCGAGTCGGCCCAGAGGGCCGCGTACGCGACGATCGTGGTGGTGCCTGCCGCGGCGAATGCCTGGAATGCCTGCGGCGCCTGGTGCTCCGCCACGGATCGGTCGTAGGCGCGCTCGAGCGGAAAGATGTATCGGTCCAGCCAGGTCAGCAGGTCGAGCCCGCTGCCCAGCCCCGCGTTCGGAATCTGCGGCAGGTGCGCGTGCAGGTCGACCAGGCCGGGCATGATGACCAGCGGACGAAGGTCGAGGACCGATGCCGGCGCCTCCGCTCCGGCCGGCCACGCGCTCACGCTCGTGATGCGCCCCGCGGCGTCGACCTCGAGCAGGCCGTCCAGCTCGTCGAGCAATCCCCCATCGGCCAGCGGAGAAAGGAGCCTGGCACGGAACGCGAAGGGTGGTTCAGCCGGAAACGGCGTCATCGGCGCCGATGCTACATGCCAAGACCGAGTATTCTTGCCGATCTACCGTTAGGAGGCCTCTCATGGCCAGTGGTTCTATCAAGAAGATCGTTGCCGATCGCGGCTTCGGCTTCATTACCGGCGAGGATGGCAAGGATTATTTCTTCCACCGCGACGGGCTCAGTGAGTCGATCGACTTTGATCGTCTCGTCGGCGGCGAAGCAGTAACCTTCGACGTCGAGTCCAACCCGCGCGGTCCGCGCGCATCGAACATCAAGGCGTCCGAGTAACTCACTCGGTCCCTTGCGACCATGAAGCGGCTGCCGGCGTCCACCTGGACGTCCGCCAGCCGCTTCTTCGCGTCTCGAGGCTCATGTCCCAATGAGCCGTTGCGCCCATCACCGATGATTGGGGCCTAACGGCAACCGGCGCCCCGGCCTGCGTGGCGTCCCCTGGAAATGGAGTGTGGGCGTGCAAGACCTCAGGGCGCGGCTCCGCGCCTTCTTCGAGCGGACGACTGCCGGCGTCACGGGCCGTTGAACGCAACGGATTCACACGGGACATGAATCCGGACGCTCGGCCGGGGTGATTCGCCGAGGAGCGCACACTCCACATGAATCGCGACGGTTCGCAGCCGTTGGCGCGGTCGTCGCCCTGGCCGTCATTCTGGCGGCTGCGGCGTGGATCATCCGCCCCTGGGATCCGGTGCGCACCGAGGTCGTGCAGGCCAACCTTGACCACCCCTGGGACATCGCCTTCACCGATGACGGACGCATGCTCGTCACCGAGCGTATAGGTCGAGTACTCGCGCAACGAGCAGCGGGGCGTTCGAAGCCGGGTGGCTACGGCGAATGGACCGTCTCATCGCTGAATGAGCTGCTGCGCGACACGCCACACATCGGCCTGCGGCTCGACACGAGCGAGCAGACGGCCGAGCAGACGATGCATGAGATCGTGCGCCGGACAGCGGACGCGCGGGTTGGGTGAGGAGATCAGGTTGGGCACCGGCGAGGATCAGTACACGAGCCTGGTAGCCAACGCGGAAGCTGACCCAGCGGTGTCGGCCTGATCCTGACGGGCTCTCGGGAGAGGAACGCCTTCGTTCGCGCAGACTCCGATTGGGATGTCCGATTGGTGGTGGCCGATGACGCATTCGCGGACAGTCATCCGACCCCCGGTCGGTCATGCGTCGGGGCGAGCGAACCAGAGCAAGTAGTCGCCGTCCAGGCCGGCTGGCGGCTCGTCCCACTGCAAGGTCGTCACGCCGAGCAACGGGACGTGCTCGTCGATGACGCCGGCCATGTCAGTCGCGAGCGGCGTCACGCTGCCGTCGATGGCAACCACGTTCGCCACATTCACCACCAGCCTCCCACCCGGCCGCAACAGCGTCGCCACCTGGCCGAAGATCAAGCCGAGCTCCCGCAGGTAGACGGCGTAGTCACCGTCATCGGTCGCATAGCCGGTGAGCGGATTCTCTGGGTGATTCGCGCCCGGCATGTATGGCGGCGAGGTGAGCACCAGGTCGACCGGCTCGTCCACGAGGCGCGACAATTCCCGAGCATCGCCCAGGATCAGCTTCGCGTTCCCGGTGATTCGACCTCGAGCGGTCTCGAAGTGCTCCGGCACGAGCTCGACACCGATCGCCCGGCGTCCCATCCGCCCCGCCACCGTCACGGTCGTGCCGTAGCCTGCGAACGGGTCGAGGACGAGGTCTCCCGGCTGGCTGGCATGGCCGATGACGGACGCTGCCAGCGCCTCGGTGAAATGGATGTCGTCCGCCATGCCCTCGGGTCGCTCCGCCACCAAATCCCGAGCACGCAGGGTCAGGGGCTGAGTCACATAACCACTCTACGCTCGCACGGACCACGTCTGGGTGGCCGGCATGGCGGATCAGGGTAAGGACTGTTCTGGTCGGGGCGAGAGGACTCGAACCGACCTTAGGTCACAATGGCCGACGATACACATCGACCTTGGGAATACGTCGGAATGATATCCCGAACTGAGACACGGCGGCGTACCGCTTTGGCCAGTCTCGTCCGAAGGAAGCAGATTCGTGCTGAGCGCGAACTCACGCCCGGCTTCGCATGTCCGGGTTCCAGGTAGTCAGGATGGAAGAACTGGTACCGCATACCGGATGCGCAGCTTTCCCGTGTGAAGCGTGCCAACCTGAACGCCTGACTCGCCCTGGGCAGCATGACGCACATGGCTGCGCGCCCAAGTACGTTCGGTCCCGGCGGGTCAGGAGCAGCACGATCTGTGACGGATCCCGTGTGTAGGCGATGCGGTCTTCGCCGGTCCGCGACGAAGCCCTGAACACCGAGCCGACGGCCAGCGTCAGCGACCACAGCGGGATCCGCCTTTCCTTGGCCTTGAGGCTGATCACCGGCGATCATCAATCGACTCGCCGATCGTCACCGTGGGCCATGGCAACCGAACGTCCAACAGGCCGTCTACTCGGTCAACAGCTGCGCCCGCAACCCGCGGCCCAGCCAGCGCCGATAGCGGTCGATGGACCAGCCCTGCTCGAGCACCAGGAACCGATAGATCTCGGCGTTGCCGAGTGACCAAATCACTGCAGCGGCCTCCTCGATGGTCATGCCGGCGCGCAGGTCCCCCCGATCCGCGATCGCCTGTCCCGCCTCATGGTAGTTACGAAAGCGGCGCGCGGCGCGCGTGCGCTCGAGTTCGGCGATCTGGGGCTCGACGGCCGTCGCGTCGCGCAGCACGCGAAGCATGGGACCGGCGCGACCGTGAACCTCGGTGAACCAGCCCACCAACACGCGGATGACGCCGACGCCAGTGCGCACGCGAGCCGTGCGTTCGCGCATGAAGACGAGGACCGGCGTTGGGGAGTCCGGACCGGCTGCCACATGATCGATGACCCCTGAGAGCACCGCCCATTTGGGACCCACCGAGTTGTAGACGGTCTGGACTGCCACGCCGGCTGAGGCGGCGATGTCGTCGATCGTCGTCGCGACGTATCCGCGCTCGAGGAACAGACGCTGGGCCGCATTGACGATGACATGCCGCGTCGCGTCCGCGGCCACCGCCTGCCGGGTACTGCGGGCTTCGCCCTTGACTGCCATCTAGCTAGGATACTACTCTAGTCACTAGAACGTGGTTCTTAGGATTCCAAGCTACTCGAGGAGGTCAGACCCATGAGCGAGCGGCACGCGGCCATCGTGATTGGAGCCGGTCAGGCGGGGCTCAGCACCAGCTACTATCTCCGGCTGCGCCAGATCGACCACGTCGTCCTGGACGCGGAGGGCCGAGTCGGGGACGCATGGCGGCACCGCTGGGATTCGCTTCGCCTTTTCACGCCGGCGGCCTGGAACGGCCTGCCCGGGCTGTCATACCTCGCCGCGTCGGGGTACTACCCGACAAAGGACGAGATGGCCGACTACCTGCAGTCGTACGCCGCTCGGTTCGAGCTGCCCGTGCGCGGCGGCGTGACCGTGGAGCGCCTCGAGCGGGAGGGCGAGCGCTATCTCGTCACGGCTGGCGGGCGACGCTATGAGGCCGATCACGTCGTCGTCGCCACCGGGGCCCACGGCCGGCCGTACGTGCCGGCCTTTGCCGCTGAGCTCGATCCATCGATCGTGCAGCTGCACTCGTCTGCGTACCGCAGCCCGCGGCAGCTGCCGGACGGGCCGGCGCTCGTCGTCGGTGCCGGAACATCCGGCGTGGAGATCGCCATCGAGGCGGCACGGGCCGGCCGACCCACGACGCTTTCCGGGCAGAGCCCGAGACAGGTGCCGAGGATCGCCCGCGTCGGGAACGGCCGCCTGTTCTGGTGATTGGCGTCGCGCATTCTGACGCTCGACACGCCGATCGGGCGCAAGGCGAGCCAGGGAGTCCGCTCCGGCGCGAGCCCGCTCATCCACACGGGCGTCGCCGATGTTGTCCGCGCTGGGGTCGAGCGGGCGCCGCGCACGACCGGGGTCCACGACGGCCGGCCGGCGGTGGCCGATGGGCGCACCCTTGAGGTCGCCAGCGTCATCTGGTGCACTGGCTTCCGACACGATTTCTCGTGGATCGCGCTCCCGCTCTTCGACGAGCGCGGTGAGCCGCGCCACGACCGAGGAGTGGTGATAACCGAGCCGGGGCTGTACTTCGTTGGCCTGCCGTTCCTCTACTCGCTGACGTCCGCGCTCGTCGGCGGAGTCGGCCGAGATGCCGACCATATCGTGACGCGGATTTGCGGTGACCAATCGGGCACGTCGCGTAATGGGGGGCATCGGCATTGGTATAGGAGGCGACCACCGAACCGTGATCGAAGCGAGGAGCTGATAAGCGCCCAGAGAGCCGGTGCCGTTGCGAATGTCTGATGCACCCAGGCGTCCGGCGTCCGAGCAGGAGCGCATCGGCGCGTTCGTACACGGAGGTGATGGCGCTGCGGCTGTCGTCACGACCGTCCGATTGCGGGCCGCGAGCGGTGGGTCGATTGAACGTTTGGCGGTTCCGGCCCATCATGCAGGGCGTAGGAGCACAGGGAGGAAGGCGACGGCGCAGCGATCCGAATCGGGGCGAGCGCGGCAGGCCGGGCGACCGATCCGAGCGGGAGCGCGGCCCGGTCTGTCCATAGCGATCGCTGCGATCATGGCCGCGACCCAGGCGGCGCCTGCCGGGGCGATCCCCACGAGCCCTGCGCCGGGCTCGGCCGACAAGGCGAGATCGCCGGCGGCCTCGATCGTCGCGGAAACCAGCCCGGTCCCCGCGGCCTCTGCCATCCCGTCCGTCTCCCCGAGTGGCGTCGCCGTCGCCGGATCGTTCGACGTCGGAGGTCACTCGCTGTTCCTCGAATGCCTCGGCAGTGGATCCCCGACCATCGTCTTCCTCCACGGGATCGGTGGCGACCGAGGCCACGGCTACCCGTTGCGCGATGCATTCTCGAAGCGGACCCGCGTGTGTACATACGATCGCGCCAACATGGGTTCGAGCGACAAGGTAGCAGGCGAGGTGACCGGCACCGAAGCCGCGACGGATCTCGCGAACCTCCTTGCGGCGGCCCACATCGAGCCGCCCTACCTGCTCGTGGCCGGATCCTTTGGGGGCCTCGTCGGCCTGATCTACGCCGGCGCCCACCCGACTGACGTTGCGGGGATCGTGTTCATCGACGCCAGCCTGCCCTCCGACGCCGACATCGACGCGATGCTCGCGCAGCGCGGGCTTGTCCCCTCGAGTCAACCTTCCGACCCGTACGCCAACGGCGGCGAGGTGTTCCGGTACTCGATCCACGATGAGGCGCGGACTGCCCTCGCCACGCTTCCGAGGGTTCCCATGAGCTATCTCCGGGCGCTCCAGTTCGACGCGCCGCCCGGAGCACCGCGCGACCTCATGGTGTCGATCGGGCAGAAGGGGATCGAGGCGGTCCTGGCCCGCTCGTCTAGCCCGAACGAGGTCGACGTCAACGGGCCGCACTACCCCTTCCTTCAGCCTCCCATCAATGTGGAGGTCACCCGCATCCTCGACCTCCTCGGCACGCCCTGACCGTTGAAGAGGCGGCAGGCGCGTGCTTCGCCGGCCCTGGCGTGGTCGAGCGCGCTCCACGAAAGCGTCGATCAACTATCGGCCTTGACGCAACCCCAGATCTCGCCGAGATCCAGGCAGGCGACCCAGCGCTCGACGTAGGCGCGATCCACGGCGACGAGGTCCTCGACGCTCAAGATGAATCCGGGCGTCCCCAGGAGATCGGCAGGCTGTCGACGGGCAAACTCCTCGACCGAGAACGGCCGTTCGCGACGCACGATGAAGTCGACCTTCGCCGCGCCATCGGCGATCGCGTTGAACATCGATCGTTGCTCGTACGGAGACACGGCGGCGTCGCCGTCGACGTACAACCCGGCGCCGGAGCACCGCCACGAGACGCTCGAGAGCCTAGAGCGCTTACTTGCTGAGAACGGGGTAGGCAGGCTGGGATGGCCGTCGGGTCCAGCCCGCCGCGAGCGTGGACTGCTTGGCGCCGGTCGAGGGGGAAGACCTGCAGCGGGTGCGTCGCGCGTTTGCGATGTACGCCTCCGGCGTTCACTCCGACGCTTCAATCGCCGCCGAGCTTGACTTCTCGGACTTTCGCGTCGAGGAGCTCTTGCAGAACCCGCTCTACGCCGGACGCGTGATCCGTCACAAGGGACGGGCCGACACAGGAGGAACGGCCGGCTAACTTCCCACCGCCGGTGGATCCGTGGCTGTTCGGCCGTGTCCAGGAGCTGCGCGCCGAACGTCGAACTCGCCACACCGCCGGAGGAGGTGGCTTCACGCGACGCCCGTACGCCCTCGTGCGGCTGCTTCGGTGCGCCGGATGTGGAACGCATACCGCGGCGACGCCTGCAACGGCATCCGGCGGGTGCGGCACGTCGCCCGCCCTGAGTGCGCCGGCAGCCTGACGCATCGCGCCGATGTCGTCGAGGAGCAGGTGGCAAGCCTGTTTGACTCCGTGCGGCTCAGCGGTGCGGACGCGACGCAGTGCTGGAGCTGGTCCGGGTGTCGACGACCGATCCGAGGGTGGACGATGACGAGCCCAGATCGGGCGCAGCGCCGCACAGAGCTCCAACGGGCCCTAGCGGCCGAGCAGATGGGCTTGGAGACGTTCACGCGGTCTTGGCGAGCGCTAGAGCGCCGACCGTCGATCACATGCGACCCCGACCGTGAAACGCTCGAGACGGCACACGGCTATCTAGCCGACTTCGGCGCCCTGTGGCGCGATCCCGATGTCCCGGCAGGGCTCAAGGAGGAAGTCGCGAGAGAGATCTTCGACCAGCTAGACGTTTTCGGCGACCGCTTGGTGGCGGTCCATCCCCGAGCGGAGCACGCTTGGCTGCTCGGCATGGCGGCGAAGAAGAGCGAGGACCTGGATTGGTCGGGGCGAGAGGATTCGAACCTCCGACCCCTTGGCCCCCAGCCAAGTGCGCTGCCAGACTGCGCCACGCCCCGACCGAATGGCAGGAGTATAGCGGGACGCCCGCGCCGGCCGCGATCAGGCGCTCAGCTCGTCCTTCGGCGCACGCGCCATCAGCTCGGCGACCGCGGCCATCGGCGGCTGCTGGTCGAAGACCACGGCGCGGACCTGCTCGGCGATCGGCATCTCGACGTCGTGCGCGGCCGCCAGGGCCAGCGCGCCGGACACGGTGGCGACGCCCTCGGCGATACCGGTCAGCTGCTCCCCCGCCTCGGGCCACGGGACACCCGACGCGATGAGCTCGCCGGCGCGGCGGTTCCGCGAGAGCGGTGACATGCAGGTCGCGATGAGGTCGCCGACGCCAGCCAGGCCCGCGAAGGTGAGCGGATGGGCACCGGCCGCGACGCCCAGCCGGGTCATCTCGGCCAGTCCACGGGTGATGATCCCGGCCTTCCCCGAGTCGCCGAATCCGAGCCCGTCGACCATGCCGGCGGCGAGCGCCACGACATTCTTCAGTGCCCCGCACAGCTCGACACCGATGAGATCGGGATTCGTGTAGACCCGGAATCGGTCCGACGACAGGACTGATGCGAGCTCCGCCGCCAGCTCGGCGTCCTCGGAGGCCACGACCGACCCCGCGGGCTTGCCATCGGCGACCTCGCGCGCCAGGTTCGGACCCGACAGAGCCGCCACGCGACGGCCGGGCAGCACCTCGCCGACGATCTGTGTCATCCGAAGGTGCGTGCCATCCTCGATGCCCTTGACCACGGAGAGCAGCGCCGCTGAGGGATCCAGGAGCGGCCCGACCGCCTCGAGCGTCGACCGCACATGCGCCGACGGCACCGCCAACACATACAACCGATGGGGCTCGGAGAGGTAGGCGTCATCGGTCACGACGCGGACGTTCGGCGGAAAGACGATGCCCGGCAGATAGCGCGCATTCATGCGCGCATGCGCCAGGCGCTCCCCGGCTTCAGGTGAGTGCGCGCGGAGCGTGACGGGCCGCTGCGCCGCCGCCAACAGGACGGCAAGGGTCGTGCCCCAGGCACCGGCGCCGATGACCCCGATCTGATCCGTCACGCGGCCGAGGATACCTCAGCCCTTGCGGCGCCCAGATGTGGTTCGCCGGGGCTTCGCTGATCGGCGCGCCGCCTCCTCGGAGGCTCGCTGGCGCAGGATGAGCCGGATCGGCGTGCCGAGGAACCCGAACTTCTCGCGGATCTGGTTCTCGAGGTAGCGCTTGTAGCTGAAATGGACGATCGCGGGGTCATTGCAGAAGATGACGAACGTCGGCGGCGCGACGCCGACCTGCGTGGCATAGAAGATCTTCGGCAGCCGATTCCGAACGTGTGACGGCGGGTGCGCCCGGACGGCATCCATGATCACCCGATTGAGCTCACCGGTCGACACGCGCCGATAGCGCTCCTCCGCCACCCTGATCGCTTCGCGCATGATCCGCTCCGCGCGTTGCCCCGTCAGCGCCGATGCAAAGACGATATCGGCCCAGACCAGGTACGGAGCCTCGCGCCGCAGGCGCTTGAGCCACTTGTCCGCGGTGTTCTCGTCCTTCTCGACGGCGTCCCACTTGTTCAGGACGAGGACGATGCCCTTGAAGGCCTCGAGCACGTAGCCGACGACATGCGCGTCCTGCGCCGTGTAGCCCTCCGTCGCATCGGTCATGACGACCGCGACATCGGCTGAGTCGATCGCCTTCATGGAGCGCAGGACGCTGTAGCGCTCGATCCCCCGCTCGATCGAGCCGCGGCGCCGGATGCCGGCCGTGTCGACGAGCACGATCTCCTGGCCGTCGAGAGTGATCGTCGTGTCGATCGGGTCGCGCGTGGTGCCCGGCACGTCGGACACGATCATTCGCTCGGAGCCGAACACGCGGTTCACGAAGGTGCTCTTGCCGGTGTTCGGCCGGCCGACGATCGCAACGCGCGGCGCACCGAGCTCCGTCTCCGCCAGCTCGGCCATCTCCTCCTCGGTCATGTCCTCCGGCTGGACCGATATCGCCGCCTCCGCCTCGGTTGGCGGCGGGAGGCCGTCAACGATGAGATCGGCGAGGTCGCCGGTATTCCGACCGTGCTGGGCAGAGATCGTGATGGCCGGGTCGAAGCCGAGCGCGTAAAACTCGACCGCATCGGCCTCTCGAGCCGGGTTGTCGCCCTTGTTGATGACAAGGATCACGGGCGCATCGGCGCGTCGCAGGCGATCGGCGACCTCGTAATCGAGCGGTGCCAGACCGGCGTGCGCGTCGACCACGAAGAGGATGAGGTCGGATTCCTCGACGGCGACGCGTGCCTGGTCCTGCACGCGTTCCTCGATATCGGTGCCCGGCTGCAGCTCGAGCCCGCCGGTGTCGACGAGCGTGAACGTCCGGCCGTTCCACTCGGCGGTGCCGTAGACGCGGTCGCGGGTGGTGCCCGACACGTCGGAGATGATCGCCAGACGCTGACCGATCAACCGGTTGAAGAGCGTGCTCTTTCCGACGTTCGGGCGGCCGACGATGGCGACCACGGGGAGTGAGGACATGCGAGGGAGTGTAGGGACGCGCCGACTTCACCGCTCATCGCGTGCATGCGCAGCGCCGAATCGCGTGGGGGATGCTGCGCAGAAGACGTGGCCCGTGGGCGCGCGCGGCGATACGATCGGTCCGTGAAGATCGGGATCGTGGCAACGAGGCTGGCCGGTGTCGATGGCGTGACGTTCGAGACGGCCAAGTGGGAGGCGGTGCTCGACGCGATGGGCCACGACCTGCGCCTGTGTGCCGGTGAAGTCGACGCGCTGCGCTACCAGGCGCGCCTCGTACCGCCGATGCACTTCACGTGGGCGCCGGCTGAGCGCGTGACGGCCGCCGCGTTCGATCCGAACAGCGATCCGGTGGCTGTTCGTGCCGAGATCGATCGCCTCGCGGACCTCCTCGTTCCGGTGCTCCTCGACTGGGCTCGGCTGAGTGAGCTCGATGCCCTCGTCGTCGAGAATGCGTGGGCGATACCCATGCAGCTACCCCTCGGCATTGCTCTTCGTCGCATGGTCGAGGAGCTCCGTCTGCCGACCATCGGCCATCATCACGATTTTTGGTGGGAGCGGGACCGGTTCGCGACCTGTGTCGTGCCAGATGTGCTCGATGAAGCCTTCCCGCCGGACCTCCCGTGGGTGCGCCACGTGAGCATCAACAGCGTCGCGGCCACCCAGTTGCGCAAGCATCGCGGCATCGACTCGGTCGTCGTGCCCAACGTGTTCGACTTCGGCAAGAGGCGCCCGCGGCGCTCACCGGCCGTGCGGCGCAGGCTGCGTCACGAGCTCGGCATGAACGAGCGCGGTCTGCTGGTCGTGCAGCCGACGCGGGTCGTCCCGCGCAAGGGCATCGAGCTTGCCATCGATCTCGTTGGGCGCCTGGAGGATCCCGATGCCGTCCTCCTCATCACGTCACCCGCCGGTGATGAAGGACTCGACTACCTCGTCGAGCTCGAGCGCCTGGCGGAACGGAAGGAGGTGCGACTGGCGTATGCGGCGGACCGATTCGCGCCCGACCATGAAGGCAAGCCGATTCGTCCCGCGCACTCGCTGCACGACGCCTACCTGGCTGCCGACCTGATCACCTACCCGAGCCTGTATGAGGGGTTCGGCAATGCGCTGGTCGAGGCGCTCTACTACGGCGTGCCCGTGATGGTGAACCGCTACCCGGTCTACGTTGCCGATATCGCGCCGCTCGGCCTGCGCCTGATCGAGATCGACGGAGCGGTCACGGACGACACGGTCAAGGAGATCCGGTCCCTGCTTGCGAATCCTCGAAAGATCCGCGACAACGCGCTCCACAACTTCGCGATCGGCCAGGAGCACCTCTCGTACGGCCTCCTGCGCCGGCGGCTCCGATCGCTCCTGCGCGGGATCGAAGCTCCAGCCTCCTGATCCGAACGCAACGGCGTTCAAGCCAGTCCCCGCGCCGCCCACGCCTTCGCCGTGAGCACAAAGGGGGCCACGGGGAGGATGCTGCGGGCATGCCTACGCAGCTCGACCTGGCGTCCCGCGTCGAGGCTGGCCACGAACGAGCCGGCGGGACCGACGCCGAGGGTGAAGGGCTCCCACCACTCCTCGAAGCTCCCGTGCTCAACGCTGATCGACAACGAGGTGGTCTCGATCTCCCGCAGGCCGGCCGCTTCGAACAACTCAGCAAGGTGCCCCTCGCGGGCTCCCGCGAGCTGCGACTCATCGTGGGTGTTGGGGTCGAGCGCGCGGGCAGCTTCCCAGAACAGGCTGAGCGGCCCCTGACCGCCCCCGTGATCCCACACGCAGGCGGCAACGACTCCCCCGGGCCGAGTCACTCGCCTCATCTCCACCACCCCGGCGACCGGATCGGCCATGAAATGGACGACGAGCTGTGCAAGGGCCGCGTCGAACGTCCGGTCGGCGAAGGGCAGCTGCTCGGCGGATGCCTGCATCACCTCGACGCCGGGATTGCGCGCTCGGGCGGCGGCCACGAACGGCTCTGACGGATCGACCCCCGACACGGCATCGGACCCCAGCCGAGCGACCAGCTCTGCAGTCAATGCGCCGGGGCCGCAGCCAACGTCGAGCACATGCTGACCGCCGCGCACGTTGGCGAGGTCGGCGAGTTGCGGCGAGAGGAGGAGCGAGTACCGGCCCATGAAGCGGTCGTAGGCCGCCGCGGCAACGTCGAAGCTCATGGGCTCAATCTACCCCTGTTCCCTGGAGGGGGCGGATGGGCAGATGATCCGCGGGTTCGCAACCGCCGGAGTGCCAAGGGTCTACTCAAGCGCCGTCCTGCACCCACCCGGGTGAATCTCAACGAGTGAGCGATTCATACGCACCAATGGCGGTGCAAGGTGTGGGGGGCCTAGCCGGTGAGCGCGTAGACCCGCTCGCGGACCTCTTCGAGGTCGACCTCGGGGGTCGAAGTGCCGCCGGTGATGCCGATGCGCGGCTTGCCGCGCAGCCAGTCGGCGTGCTCGGCGGCGAGCTCGTTGGCATCGGCGACATGGATCGTATCGGGCAGGATCTCGCGGCATTTCACGGCCAGCTCCTTGGTGTTCGAGCTGTTCTTGCCGCCGACGACGATCATTGCGTCGACGTCCTTCGCCAGCACCACGCTGTCGTCCTGGCGGGTCAACGTGACGGGGCAGACGGTGTTCACAACCCGCAGATCGTGGGCGCGGCGCAGGCAGAAGGCGGCGAACTCCTCGAGCTTCTGCGGGAGAATGGTGCTCTGTGACAGCACGCCGATCTTCTTGGTGCGCGGCACGCGCTCCCAGGTGGATCGGTCCATGTCGTCGACGACCACGTGCTTCTCGCCTGCATACGAGCGAACGCCCTTGACCTCGGGATGATCCTCGTGACCGATGATGCAAACCGTGTAGCCTGCCTCCGCCAGTTCGCGCGCGGCCTTTTGCGATTGCAGGACCCACGTGCAGGTGGCGTCGATGACCTCGAGGCTCTCCTGCCCCTTGACCTGCTCGAACTCGCCCTTCGGGACGCCATGTGCGCGGATGACGAGGGTGCCGCCTTCGACCTGGTCGGCCAGATCAGCGGTGCGGATGCCCCGATCGGACAGATCGGCCTTGATGCCCGGGTTGTGCACGAGCTGGCCGAGGGTCGTGACGTCCTTGCCCTCTGACCGGGCGTGCTTCGCCTTGTCGATCGCCAGCCGGACGCCGTAGCAGAAGCCGGCGCGTTCGGCGATGCGAACGTCGGGTCGAGTTGCCGTTGTCATTGCATTCATTCTATGAGAGATACGTTGCAGGGTCCGTCCCGGGTCACTCAGCCGGCCGCTGCCCGACCGGCAGGAGCGCGGCGATCTCGGCCGCCATCCGGGCCGTTCCCGACGCAAGCGCCTCTCGATCCGTCCGGCCGGACGACGACGCGGCAAGCGTGAACGGCTCGCCGACCCGAATGGTGATCCGGGTTGCATGTGGCCACCGCGCGCGCCCCGGAAAGAGCCGATGCGTGCCGGCGATACCGACCGGCACGAGCGGCACGCCGGCGGTCAGGGCCAGCCACGCGGCGCCGGGCTTGACTGCTTTCATGCGGCCGTCGCGCGAGCGCGTGCCCTCGACGAAGACGCCGATCGGACGTCCATCAGCGAGCAGCTCCAGCAATTGACGCTGTGCGGCGCGATCCCGCTCGCCGCGGCGCACGAATACCACCGCAGACTGCGTTGCGAACCAGCCGAGGATGGGCCAACTGCGCATTTCGACCTTGGCCATGAAGTGGATGACGCGGCCAACCTGGTTCGCGGTAGCCCAACCGACCAGGGGCGGATCGAGATTCGAGCAGTGATTCGAGACAAGGATGAAGGCACCGATCCGCGGTACGTGCTCGGTGCCCTCGATGCGGCCGCCGAAGAGGACCCGCGCCAGCCAGCCGATGACGGCGGCCGCCGGATGAAAGAACCAGCTACGCATGAATCGCCGCCAGTCGCTCGAGGATCGCATCGACGCAGGCATCCACGTCCAGGTCGCCCGTGTCCAGGACTAGAGCGCCGGGTGGAATCCTCAATGGCGCGACGTCCCGCTGCGAGTCGGCGGCGTCACGACGTCGGATCTCCTCCAGGTACGCCTCGACGCGTTCCGGCGAATCCATCTCGGCCGCGCGCCGAGCAGCACGCACCTCGGCGCGCGCGGTGAGGAAGACCTTGAGCGTCGCATCTGCCAGCACGACCGTGCCGATGTCGCGGCCGACCATGACGACATCCCCGCGAAAGGCGGTCGCACGCTGGACCCCGAGCATCGCGTCGCGGACCTCGGCGTGGCGGCTCACGGCGCTAACGGCTCGATCGACGTGAGGCTCGCGGACTGCCAACGTGACATCGGTCCCGTCGAGCAGCACCGTCTCGAGCCGATCGGTCTGGTCCGGGCTCGGTCGTTCCACCTCGATCCGACACTCCCCCGCCAGCGTCCCGAGCGACGGACCGTCGTCGAGATCCATCCGCCGCTCCACCGCCGCGAGCGTCAGGGCGCGATACATCAATCCGGTGTCGACGAACCTGGCGTCGATTCGTTGAGCGAGCGCATGGCCGACCGTACTCTTGCCGGCGCCGGACGGCCCATCGATGGCCACCGCGATCGTCATCGTGATCGGCCGCGCGTCAGGGACGCCACTTCGGCTGGACGGAGATGGCGCCACTGCCCCGAACGCAGGCCGCCGATCGTGAGCGACCCGATCCCGGTACGGACAAGCCGCTGAACGCTCGCATCGACGGCGGCGAAGAGGCGCCGAACCTCACGCTTCCGACCCTCCCCGATCCGGACCTCGAGCCAGACCCCCAGTTCGTCCCGGGCACGCTCGACCTCGGGGGGTGGGAGCGCGAGGCGGGCATCGATCAGCCGGGCTGGACCATCGTCGAGCGTGACGCCATCCTTGAGCTGCCGCAGCACGGCGCGCGTCGGTGCCGGCGCCACGAGTGCCGCGTATTCGCGCTGGTTGCCGTAGCGCGGATGGACGACGCGATTCGCCCACTCCCCGTCGTTAGTGAGGATCATGAGCCCCTCCGACTCGACGTCGAGGCGACCGGCGGGCCACAGTCGCTGGTCATCGTGATCAACCAGGCCGACGACGGAACGGCGGCCGCGCTCGTCGTGCGCCGAGCTGAGGAAGCCAGGCGGCTTGTGGACCGCAAGGTGGATGGCCGCGGATCGCGCCGGGAGCGGGCGCCCGTCCACCTCGATCCGATCAGCTGTCGGATCGGCTGACGCGCCGAGCGTCGCCACGGTCCCGTTGACACGCACCCGACCGTCGGCGATGTACTGCTCCGCGCCGCGCCGCGACGCCAGCCCAGCCCGCGCGATCAGCTTCTGGAGCCGCTCACTCGCCATGGGCGGCAACGGCCGGGTCGGTCAGCGCAGTCAGCTGTGCGGCGTCGCTCGAGAGCGGCGGAAGGTCGTCCAGCGAGGTCAGCCCGAACCGCTCCAGAAAGGAGAAGGTCGTCCCGAACAGGGCCGGCCGGCCCGGCGTGTCACGTCTGCCGGTCTCGACCACCAGGCGCCGATGCAGGAGCGAGCGGATCACGTAGTCGGAGTCAACGCCACGAACACGCTCGACGTCGCCGCGGGTGCACGGCTGGCGGTAGGCCACGACCGCCAGCGCCTCGAGCGAGGCCGGCGAGAGGCGTCCCTCCTCCCGCGCCCCGTAGGCTGCAAGGCGGGCGCCGACCGCCGGCGCGGTGACGAGCTGCCAGGCGTCGTCATGACGCTGGAGGCGAATTCCGCGCTTGCCATCCTCGAGGCGCTCTGCCAATGCGGCGAGTGTGGCCTCGGCCTGTAGACGTGGCACCCCACCCAGCTCGCCAAGCTCGGTGGAGCTCAGGGGACGCTCCGCGATGAAGAGCAGCGCTTCGTAGAAGACGCCGAGGTCATCGGGCGCCTCGTGATCGTTCATCGGCCCGCATCCGGCAACGACTCGACGAGGATCGGGCCGAAGAGGTCGTCCTGGGTGGCGGTCACCTGGCGCCGACGCACCAGCTCGAGCGTGGCCAGGAACGTGACCGACGCCTCTGTCCGCGTCCGGCAACGTGCCAGGATCGTCTGGAGCACAACCCGTCCGGTGCGCGATAGCGCATGCTGGAGCACGCTGATCTGCTGGCCGATCGTGATCTCGCGAGCGACGATCTCGGGCGCGGGTGCCACCGGTTCGGGGATCGCGGCCAGGCGCTCGAGGGCGGACGATAGACCCGTAGCCGGCATCGGCTCCGACGGTGCCTCCGGCAGATCCGACTCGCGCGGCTCTCGGCGCATGAGTGGCGCCGTGCCGTCGAGGGAGCCAAGGGCAACCGATGCGTCACGCAGCGCCCGGTACTCGAGCAGGCGACGGCGCAGCTCGTCCTCGTCGGGCTCATCGGTCCCATCCGGCATGGGCGGGAGCGGCTCGGCGGGCAGCATGCGCTTCGACTTGAGGAAAATGAGCTGCGCAGCAATCGCCACGAACTCGGACAGATTGACCGCGTCGACCGGATGCCGGGT
>Ga0136612_10000025_pt1 | contig 28481 bp, 19 predicted proteins | sample AntDryUQ224A2306_2_FD_106644 | JGI IMG/M metagenome (GOLD analysis project Ga0136612, IMG submission 106644) | Polar desert sand microbial communities from Dry Valleys, Antarctica - metaG UQ224A (23.06) | ecosystem: Environmental > Terrestrial > Soil > Desert | place: Antarctica: Dry Valley... | reverse complement strand
GCAGTGAAGATCCGCTTGTCCGTGACTTTGATCTGTTCCTTACGCGGTTGCTTCTCGTTAGGCACAAAGGCCTCCGCCCGTCCCGATCTCGTGTGTAATCAAGAAGTTGGGGATCTTATCACGCAGGGGCCCAATACCGGCCCGAAGGAGGCGGTGAAGCAGGGTGCCAGACTTCTGCGCAACACTCAATTGCAAGGCGCGCCGCCGCATGCACCGAACGATACTGCAACGCGGAAGAGTTTGGCTACCGCGGCGCTATGATCGCGCGCCGTGCGAATCCTGCAGATCCTGGAGTTCAACCAATTCAACACGGGATCCGTCCATCAGATGTTCCAGGCAGCCGCAGGGCTGGCCGGCCGTGGCCATGAGGTGACGATCGTCAGCCGGCCCGGGGCAGCGCTGGAGGCGAAGGCAGCGGAGCACCGCATTTCGTTCCAGCCGCTCGGGCTGCGACACCAGTTCGACCTGGTGAGCATCGTTGCTCTCAGGGCGTTGATTCGCGAAAAAAAGCCTGACGTCATCCACGTCCATAAGGGCGTGGCGCATGCCGTCGCCCTCGCTGCCACGCTCAACCGTCCTCTCGGCGCGTTCGTGGTCAACCGGGGAGTCTCATTCCCTCTCGATGTCTGGAATCGGGGCAAGTACCGGACGGCCAGGGTGGATCGGATCGTCACGGTCTGCCGCCAGATCAAGGATGTGATCGTGGCCAGCGGAAAACTGCCCTACTCGAAAGTGCAGGTCGTCTACGCCGGTACGGATGTGGCGGTGTTCGATCCGGAGCGTCATGACGACCGCGCGTTCCGTCGCGAAAAGGGTATCGGCAGTGATCGGTTCCTGATCGCGCAGGTCGGCATTCGTGACTGGAAGGGCTGGAAGGAGTTGATCGACGCGGTGGCAGCGGTGGTCCTTCAGCATCCGAGGGTCCATCTGGTGCTGATCGGCGATGTCCGGCATCACGATGAGGTACGGAGTTACGCCGCTGCGAGAGGGGTGAGCGGGCACATCACCCCGGTCGAGTACCGGACGGACATGCCGAACGTATTCTCTTCCTGCGACCTGGTCGTGGACGCATCGTGGGCGGGCACCGGGATCACCGGAACCATCCGCGAGGCGATGGCCATGTGCAAGCCTGTGATCGCCACGAATGCAGGCGGCAACGACGAACTGGTTTCGTCGCCGTCGGTGGGCTGGCTGGTGCCGATGCGCGATCACGACCGGCTGACAGCGGCGATCGAAGAGGTGATCGGTGATCCGCAGCGCAGTGAGGAGGTGGGCCGCAATGCCCGCGGCCACGTGGTGCGGGGTTTCTCGAGCGGACTTCGGATCAGCGCTCTCGAGGAGTTGTACCGATCGATCCTGCAGACGAAGGGAATGCCGTCGGAGTGAGGTCGGCGAGTTACGCCAGCGCGCGGACGTGTTCGTCAACGCTGGCCGCGAGTCCTTCCATGTCATAGCCGCCCTCGAGCAGAGAGAGCACCCGTCCGTGAGCGTGGCGCTCCGCTGCTTCGACGATCCTTCTGGTGAGCTCGCCGTAGCCCCGCTCCGTCACGCGCATCCCGCCGAGAGGATCCCGTCGATGTGCGTCGAAGCCGGAGGAAAGGAGAATCGCATCGGGCTTGTACTCGTCGATGGTGCGAACGATCTGTTTTTCGACCGCGCCGAGGAAGCTCGCATCGCCTTCCCCTCCCTCCAGCGGAATGTTCATCGTGAATCCGCGGCCTTTCCCGGTCCCGACCTCGCTGGCCGCTCCAGTCCCCGGATAGAAGGGGTAGCGGTGGATGGAGGAGTAGAAGACGTCGTCGCGTTCTTCGAAGAGGGACTGTGTGCCGTTGCCGTGGTGTACGTCAAAGTCGAAGATGAAGACGCGACCGACACCGGGCCGCTCGCGCAGCCACTCTGCGACACAGGCGATGGTGTTGAAAAAGCAGAAGCCCATGGCCTGTTCCCGTTCGGCGTGGTGTCCGGGGGGGCGGGCAATGACGAAGGCGCGCCGGGAGCCGTTGCCAGCACCGCGGTTCCAGATCGCATCCGCCGCCACGAGGGATGTCGAAACCGCTGTCCGGGCGGCAGCGAAGCTGGCGGAAGAGATCGGATTGTCGATCGAATGGAAGAGCCGCATTCCTGCGCGGCAGGCATGCTCCAGATCCCGCTCGTAAGCGGCGGAGTGGACTTTGGCGATGATCCGCTCCGTATCGAGGTGAGGCTCGCGATCGCGAATGACGCCGCCGGCAAGCCCTGCGCGCTCGACCCCGGCCAGCGCCGCGTCGAGACGCTGAGCATTCTCCGGATGGCCGATACCGGTGTTGTGTCGCTGAAAAACTGAGTCGGTGTAGATGTCGGGCATGAGCGGGGCAGCCTCACCGTGATACAACCGCGCACAGATTGAAGCGCATTCTCCAGATCGCCGTCATTGTCGCGCTCACAGTCTTCTTTCTCGTCCTCTTTCTTCGCAACGCCAATCTGACCGAAGTCTGGGCCATGTTGAAGACCACCAGCCCCGGGTGGCTCGCTCTGGCGCTCATGGTGAATTTTTCAGCGCTCCTCTTCCGGACGATCCGGTGGCGCATCATCCTCGACTACGACAATCCGCCTCCGTTCTACGCCACGTTCTTCGCCAATACCGTCGGTTACATGCTTTCCACGATCCTGCCGGTGAGGGTGGCCGACGCCGCGCGTCCCGCGCTCCTTGCTCGCCGGACCACCCATCGTTTCTCAGGAGCGCTGGGCACGGTCCTCACCGAGCGGATGCTCGACCTCTTCTCGATCCTGACCCTCTTCATTACCTTCGCTGCCCTGCGCTGGAACGAGTTCTCTCACAATCCGCAGATTGCGCGCTGGTTCTACATCGTCAAAGCGGGCGCGATCGCCTCGGCCGTGATGATGGGGTCCCTGATGATTCTCATCTTCGGCCTGTTCTTTTTCCGCGCGCACATCCGCCGCCTGCACGAATATCTCGGCCGGGCGTTGCCGAAGCGTTTCCGCGATTCATGGATGCACTTCTTCGACTCGTTCGTCGAGACGCTGGCCCTGACCCGGCAGGGCAAGGCGTTCTCGCTGGTGCTGCTTTGCACGGCCGGCGTATGGGCCTGTCTCACCGGACAGTTCTACCTGACCACCCTCGCTCTCCATCGGCCGCTGCCCTTCGACGCAAGCTTCTTCGTCACCGGCGTCACCACTGTCGGCCTGGCCATTCCGACGCCTGGCGGCATCGGTGGATTTCATAAGGCGTGTCAACTCGTGCTCACGAACTTCTACAACTTCGACATTGATTCATCGGTAGCGACTGCAGTGTTGTTCCACATCGTGGGGACGTTGCCGGTCGTCGTGACGGGGCTGCTTCTTTTTGTGCGAGAAGGCTTACGGTGGCGCGACGTCACCGGCGCCGCCGAGGCTCCCGCTGACCCGCCACCGACATCCGACGACCGTTCACTGTGATATACCGCCGGCATGCGCTGTCCCTTCTGTGGAAACACGGAGGATCGGGTTGTCGACTCCCGGGAAAGCCGGGAGGGCGAGGTCATCCGGCGGCGGCGGGAGTGCGTCGGCTGCAACCGCCGTTTCACGAGTTACGAGAAGATCGAGCATCTGCCGTTTCAGGTGGTGAAACGCGATCAGCGGCGAGAGCCGTACGACCGTGAAAAGCTGATGCGCGGTCTGCAGGTAGCCTGTCGGAAGCGGCCCGTTCCTCAAGCCGAGCTCGACGCGATCGCCGACTCCATCGAGACGGCCATGCAGGAATCCGGGGAGCGGGAGACGTCCAGCCAGCAACTCGGGCGGATGGTCATGCAGCTTCTGCGTGACCTCGACCCAGTTGCATACGTACGTTTTGCATCGGTCTATCGACGATTCGAAGACGTAGATGCCTTTGTGAAAGAGTTGCATCAACTGAAGTAGTGGCAGGAACAGCCGTTGCAGGTTCTGGACATGGTCCTGCCAATGAGGGTTTGAAATGACTGACGCGAACGAAACCGCGAAAGAAGAAGCGATCAAAATTCCGGACGTGCTCCCGGTCCTTCCGCTCAAGGACCTGGTGATCTTTCCGTTCATCATCGTCCCGCTTTCGGTTTCGCGTGAGAAGTCGATCAACGCGGTCGATCAGGCCCTGGCCGAGAACCGCGTGATCATGCTGACCGCTCAGAAAGACTTCCAGAATGAGGATCCCGGCGAGGACGACCTCTATCGCGTCGGCACCGTGGCCATCATCATGCGGATGCTCAAGCTTCCGGACGGGCGGATCCGCATCCTGGTCCAGGGACTTTCGCGCGCGCGCATCGATTACTTCATTCAGACCGCTCCGTTTTTCAAAGCCAAGATCACCCGCATCGAAGAGCCGGCCGGCAAGGACCGTCCGCTCGAAGTGGAAGCACTGATCCGCTCGGTCAAGCAGAATCTCGATCGGGCCGTATCGCTCGGCAAGAACATCTCGCCGGAAGTCATGGTCATCGCCGCGAACCTCGATGATCCTGCGCGGCTGACCGACCTTGCCGCTTCCAACCTCGACCTCAAGCTCGAAGAGGCGCAGGCCATTCTCGAGACCATCGATCCGGTGGAGCGGCTCAAGAAGGTCAACGAGCTGCTCACCCGTGAGATCAACCTGCTCACCATGCAGCAGGAGATTTCCACTGCTGCGCAGGGCGAGATGAACAAGAGCCAGCGCGAGTACTTTCTGCGCCAGCAGCTCAAGGCCATTCAGTCGGAGCTCGGTGAAGGCGAAGAGCTGGCCGAAGAGGTCGAGAACTACCGTAAAAAAATCGAGGAGAAGCAGATCTCCGCTGAAGCGAAAGAAGAGGTCGAGAAGCAGATCAAGCGTCTCGAGCGCTCCCATCCCGACTCGGCCGAGACATCGATCATCCGCACCTATCTCGACTGGATGACCGGACTCCCCTGGAGCGTGATGTCACAGGACAACCACGACCTGGCCCGGGCCCGCGGCGTTCTCGATGAGGATCACTACGACCTCGAGAAGATCAAGGAACGGATCCTCGAGTACCTGGCCGTTCGCAAACTGAAGGGAACGAAGATGAAGGGGCCGATTCTCTGCTTCGTCGGTCCTCCGGGCGTCGGCAAGACCTCCCTCGGCCGTTCCATCGCCCGCGCGCTCGATCGCAAGTTCGTCCGCATCTCGCTCGGCGGCGTGAGAGACGAGGCCGAGGTAAGGGGACATCGCCGGACGTACGTGGGCGCGCTGCCCGGACGCGTCGTGCAGGGGATCAACCAGGCCCAGACGTCCAATCCGGTGTTCATGCTCGACGAGGTCGACAAGATCGGATCGGACTATCGCGGCGATCCGTCGTCCGCGCTTCTGGAAGTGCTCGACCCCGAACAGAACTACTCGTTCCGTGACCACTATCTGGGCGTCCCGTACGACCTCTCGAACGTAATGTTCATCGTCACGGCCAACGTTCTGGACACCATCCAGCCGGCCTTCCTCGACCGGATGGAAGTGATCCGTCTGTCCGGGTACACCGATGAAGAGAAGTCGATGATCGCCAAGCGGCACATCATCCCGAAGCAGATGGACGAGAACGGCATCAGCGGTGTCGATGTCGTCTGGACCGACTCCGGGATCATGCGGATCATCACCGGCTACACCAAAGAGGCCGGGCTTCGAAATCTCGAGCGTGAGATCGCGACGATCTGCCGGAAGATCGCCGTCAAGGTAGCAGAGGGCAAGAACGAGCAGACTTACAAGATCACCGATGCGAACATCGATAAATACCTCGGCGCGATGAAGCATTTCGCCGAAGAGCTCCTCGAGCGCGATCAGGTCGGCGTGGCGACCGGCCTGGCCTGGACGGCAGTCGGTGGCGATATCCTGTTCATCGAAGCTACCGCCGTTCGCGGCAAAGGCAAGCTTTCACTGACCGGCCAGCTCGGCGAGGTGATGAAGGAGTCGGCGCAGGCGGCGCTCACGTACGCGCGCGCGCACGCCGACGAGCAGGGGATTCCTCCTGATTACTTCGAGACGCATGACATTCACATCCACGTCCCCGCGGGAGCGATCCCGAAGGACGGCCCGTCGGCCGGTATCACTATCACCACGGCCATCATCTCGGTCCTGACCGGAAAGCCCGTTCGCCGCAATGTGGCCATGACCGGCGAAGTGACGCTGCGGGGCGAGGTCCTGCCCATCGGCGGCGTCAAGGAAAAGGTTCTGGCCGCACGCGCCGCGAAGATCAACACGATCATCCTGCCGAAGCTGAACGAGCGTGACCTCGTCGACGTTCCGGAGCCGATCAAGCGCGACATGACGTTCTACTTCGTCGAGCACGTCGAGAACGTGTTGAAGATCGCGCTGCTCGAACAGGGGGCGGCCGATCAGAAGACGACCGAACGCTCAGGACGCGAATCGAAGCCGCTGCCGGCGCCCGAGCCGGCTGCCGAAGCGCCGGAGCCGGTGGGACAGCGAGGCTGATTCAGGAAGTTCGTGCCACGAGCTTCTGCGCTTTCGGCAGCAGGGCTGCGCCGATGGCGATCTTGACGATGTCCGCCAGGATGAACGGTGCCACGCCGGCCGCGAACGCTGCGCGTGGGCCCACAGTCAACGACAGCCACGACCAGCCGCCGAGGTAGATCACGCCCAAGGCCAGCAGCATCCCGGCCACTGCTCGTGAAATCGTTCCTCCCCAGCCGCGTTCGGAGAACCAGCCGGCTACGAATGCTGCGAACGGATACGACATCAGGTAGCCGCCGGTAGCCCCGGCCAGCCAGATCGCGCCGCCGTGCCCCTGCGAGAAGACGGGAAGACCGGCAATTCCTTCGAGCAGGTAGATGGTAGCGGCGGCAGCGCCGCGCTTCGAGCCGAGCAACACGCCGGCCAGCAGGACCGCCAGCGGCTGCATGGTCAGCGGGACCGGCGAAAAGGGAACGGGAATCGCAACCTGAGCGGCGATGGCGATGAGAATCGATGCGGCAAGCACCAGGAGCGCGTCGTAAGCAACGCGACCTCGCGTGACTCGTTCGTGCAGGGTGTGCGGAATGGTCGTGCTGGTCATGCGTCGTTTTCTCCTCGAAATCAAAGCATAGCCGATAACATGCTTACGCCATGAGGATGTCCCGCGGAACGTTCCTGAGCCTGGCGCTTCTGGCAATCAGCATCGCCGGTTGCAGCAAACCGAAACCGCTCACCGAGAGCGGAGCGCAGGCCATCATCAGCGCCTGGGCCTACAAAACGGAACCGATCTACGCCGAGGTCCCGCAGCGTGTCTGGTGGAACCCGAAGTCGCCAAAGGATGATTACGATGCCCTGGCCCTTCGCACGTTCGAGAATCTGAAGGGCGCGGGATTGATCACAGTCACCGAAAAGGTGATCGCTGATTCTGCGGAGTACCGGGCCAAAGTCACGAAAAAAGGGTTCACGATTCTGGGAACAGCACCGAGCCATCGCGGCGCGGTCTACCGCGGGAAGATCGCGGAAAAGGTCTACGACGGAATCCGCAACTTCCAGAGGCACCCGAACGAGCCCACCACCGGTCACGCGGAGCTGGTCTGGCACTACGACAACCCGACGCCGCTCTATCCGTTCTTCGAGACTAAAATCAACAAACCGCTCAAGAAGCCGTTTGCCTCACACGTGTCGTTCTATTACAAGAACCACCAGTGGAAGTTCGACGTGATCGTGAAAAAGACGGAAGCGGAGTAGCTTCGGAGTGCGGCTAAGTTGCCAAAATGGGGTCAGGTCTGGAAAAGCAACTTATCGGGACTGAGTGTGTGGAAACCGAACAGTTTCGTCGATAAGTTGCTTTTCCAGACCTGACCCCATTTTGGCAACTTAGCCCTAAGGCGAACTCCGTTTCATGCGCCGGATGCCGCCTGGTCCTGCAAGAATTGCGTCGGTCGCTTCTGTCGGGAAGAACCCGGTGTCGATAACGCCGGCGAGCGCGCGGATCTTTGCCACGGTCTCGGCGATATCGGTCGCTGCCGGTGCGTAGACGTCGAGGATCAGATTTCCTTCATCGGTGATCCGCGGCGTCCCGTCGCGCATCCGCAGTTGCGGTCGAAGGTCCATCGCCGTCAATCGTTTCTCGAGCACTTCCTTTGCGAACGGCGTCACTTCGACGGGAAGGGTGCCGATCCCGAGCCGTTCGACGAGCTTGCTCTCGTCGGCAATGACGATGAATCGCGCTGCCTGCTGCTCCACGATTTTTTCCCGCAGCAACGCGCCGCCCCGCCCTTTGATCAGGCGGAGGTGTTTGTCGATCTCATCTGCTCCGTCGACCGCCAGATCGAGAGGCGCCACCTCGGCGAGCGTCAGCACCGGCACCCCCAGGCCGCGGGCCAGGGTCTCGGTCTGTTCCGACGTCGATGTGCATCGGATGTCACGAAGCACGCCCGCGCGCAGCGCGGCGGCCAGCAACTTCACGAACTCGGATGCAGTCGTTCCCGTGCCGAGCCCGAGGCGCATGCCGCTGGAAACATCCGAGAGAGCCTCGCGCGCCACTGCCACTTTCAGGTCTTCCATCGTCTCCGGCCTCAATACCCGCCTGCGGCCCCGCCGCGGCGCGGATCTGCAACTGCCACGATTTTTCCTTCGAAAAAGCCGACAGCGTGAATGTCGCCGATCGGCTCGCGTCCGTTCACGCCGTGACCCATGGCATGCAGGGCTTCCACCAGAGACTGCGGTGCCCGTCCACGCTCAAAATCGATCCTCTCCGGATCCGCCTGGTGGTGATAGCGCGCGGCAGCAACCGCATCGCTGAGCGAGTGACCGAACACCGTCACATTGAGAAACACCTGCAGCACGCTGGTCGGAATGGTCGGCCCGCCGCGCGTTCCGAGCGCAAGAAACGGCATCAGCCCTTTGAAAATGATCGTTGGCGTCATGGACGACGCCATTCTTTTTCCCGGCTCGATGGCGTTCGCATTCCCCTGAATCAGTCCGGCGCGATTGGGCTTGCCGGGTGTGGTGGTGAAGTCGTCCATTTCATTGTTGATGAGGAAGCCGAGGCCGGGGACGACCAGTCCGCTGCCGAAGTTCTCATTGAGTGTGGTGGTCAGCGACGCGATGTTCCCCTTCTCGTCGACGATCGTGAAGTGCGTGGTGTCCGATCCCTCCGGGACCGCCGACTGTCTGTCCATCAGTCCGATGGTTGGCGTGGCACGCCTGAAATCGATCGAGGTCCGCCAGGCCGCGGCATGCGCGGCGGAGAGCAGCTCGCGATACGGAATCCGGGTCGTGCCCGGATCCCCCACATAACGGTTCCGGTCGATGAACGCGCGGCGCTCGGCCTCCGCCTGCAGATGAATGGCCCCTACGGTCTGGAATCCGATCTTCTTCAGGTCGTAAGCGGCGAGGATGTTCAATGTCTCGGCCAGCACCATCCCTCCGCCGGACGGTGGAGGCATCGTGTAGATGTCGTACGGGCCGAAGCGGATCTTCAGCGGCGCTCGCCATACCGGAGTGTACTCACGGAGGTCACGCAGGGAGACGATTCCGCCGCCCGCACGAAGTCCTTCGACGAGTTTCCGCGCCGTCTCGCCCTCATAGAATTCTGACGGCCCGGCCGCTGCGATGCGCTCGATGGTTGCAGCCAGATCGTTCTGAACGAGTTTCGAGCCGGCGATGAGCGCCCTGCCGTCCGGAAAGAAGAGCGCGGCGGTGCTCGGAAACTTCTCGATCTTCCGCTCCTCGTTTTCCTCGCTGAGCTCCCGATGAAGCTCCGCGTCGGTACGGAAACCTTCCCGCGCGATCGCTGCGGCCGGAGTGAGCAGGTCCTTCCAGGGCAAGGAGCCGAAACGGCCGTGAGCCGCCGCGAGGCCGGCCACAGTTCCGGGAACGCCTACGGCCAGCGCGCCGGTCCGGCTCGCGGCGCTGGAGGTGCCGTCGGCCTGCAGGTACATCGACCGTTTCGAGGCGGCCGGCGCGGTTTCGCGAAAATCGAGCGCCCATACACCCTTCGACTCCGCGTCGTAATAGATGAGAAAGCCTCCACCTCCGAGATTGCCGGCCTGGGGATGAACCACAGCGAGTGTGAAAGCTACCGCCACCGCTGCGTCGATGGCGTTTCCGCCGCGCTTCAGAAAGGACAGGCCGATGCTGGTCGAGAAAGGGGTAGCGGTGGAGAGAGCGGCACGGCTGGCGACGATGGTGGAGCCGGCGAAGGCCTCGGACGCGAGCATCGACAACAGCGTCGCGACGACCAGCCGGTTTGTCACTTTCGGCTCCGTCGCGGAGAAAGATTGCGGTCGTGAATGATCTTCAATCCCTTCAGTGTGAGATCGGGGTCGACCTCGTCGAGGTGCTCGCTGTCGTCGCGAAACAACGACGCCAGCCCTCCAGTACCGATCACTTTGCGGATGCCGGGGACCTCACTTTTCATCCGGGAGAGGATGCCGTCAACCAGGCCGAGGTAGCCGAAGTAGATGCCCGACTGGAGGTTCACGACGGTGTTGGTTCCGATGACGCTGGGCGGCCGCCTGATATCGACGCGCGGGAGCCGGGCTGCACGCGCGAAGAGAGCTTCCGCGGAAATGTTCAATCCGGGCGCGATCACTCCACCGACGTACTCGGCGTTTTCCGTGACCAGGTCGAACGTGGTGGCCGTCCCGAAGTCGACGATCACCGTCGGGCCGCCGTAGGTCTCGTGCGCTGCCACGCAGTTGATGATGCGATCGGCGCCGACCTCCTGCGGGTTGTCCACATGAATGGCGATTCCGGTCTTGACGCCGGGCTCGACGAAAAGCGCTTCCACTCCGAAATAGCGCCGGATCATCTCGGCCATCCCACTGTTCAGCGGCGGAACGACCGATCCGACGATTGCGCCGTCGAGCTTCCCCTTCAGCGTTCCGTCGACGAGCTGTCGCGTGAGAATTCCGTACTCATCGGCGGTGCGATCGCGCGCCGTTGCCAGCCGCCACGAGCTGACCAGTTCGTCGTCCTGGTAGATCCCGAGAACGACGTTGGTATTGCCGACATCCACTACGAGTAAGGAGGACACGCGCCGGGTAGGTTAGCAGGTGTGGTCAGGCGAGAATCATGTCCCCGGCCGAAATCGCGGTCGTCACTCCATCGGATGTGATCAGCGCCCGTCCGTGGATGTCGATCCCGGACCAGGTTCCGGAGATGGTCCGGTCACCGAGCACGCAGAGGATCGCATCCCCCTCTTTGTGGATCGACAGCCGCAGCCACTCGGCGAGTACTGCCTCGCGGGAGGAACTTCTGGACAGGGCCGCGTCGACATGCTCGATGAATCGGGTGATGGCCTCATCGATGTCGACGAGTTGCGGAGCCAGCTCTCTGATGGAGATGGCGTTGGGCCGCAGATCGTCCTTGACCGGTTCAACGTTCACGCCGATGCCGATCAGGAGGTACGACTTTTCTTCATGCGTCCGGCCTTCGATCAGGATGCCTGCGATCTTGCGTCCGCCCGCCAGGACGTCGTTCGGCCACTTGATGCGCGCGTCGATTCCGAAGGATTCATGAAGGTAGCCGGCCACGATGGTGGCCATCAGCAGGGGGATCATCGGCAGCTCGGCAGCGGTGCGGGTCAAAAGCGTCGTCGAGTAGATGCCCTTGCCGGCGGGCGATGACCAGGAGCGGTCGTTGCGGCCACGGCCGGCGAACTGTTCGCGTGCAATGATCATGGCTTGGGGCAGCGAGAGCTCGTTCTCGATGCATTCCACCACGATCCGCCGTGCCACGAGGTTCGTCGAGGTGACGCGGGGGATGATCGCCACCGACTCGATGGTCTGAAGACGGCTGACGATGGCGCGGGTATCGATCACTTGTTCTGCTTGAGTTTCTCGAGGCGTGCCAGCAGCTCCGTGCGCCGGGCCTTCGCGTGTTCCACGACCTCTGGCGGAGCCTTGGAAACGAACCGTTCGTTTGCAAGTTTGGTCTCGAGCCCAGCCAACTCCTTATGACTGCTTTCGATTTCGCGCAGCGTCCGATCGATCTGTTCCTGCGTGATCACCTTTTCCGGGAACTCGATGCCGATGGCGTAGCCTTCGATCACGTCCTGGTGCGAGCCCGCCGGCGGATCTCTGTCGACGATCACTTCGTCGAGGCGGGCCAGCTGGATGAGCAGGTAGTCGTACGTCCGGAAAAAGTTCGCGTCGCGTTTGTCGTGGCCGCGGATGTACAACTTGAAGCGTTCTTTCGGTGTGAACCCGCGTTCCGCGCGCACGTTGCGCACCAGGGTGATGATCGCCTTGATCGCCTCCACCATCCGCTCCGCTTCCGGGTCCTCCAGCACTTCCTCCGGAATCGGATAGGGCGCCACCATTACCGACGGTTCCACGCCACCGAGTTTCAGCCAGATCTCGTCGGTCACGAACGGCATGAACGGATGGAGGAGCCGGAGCGAGCGGTCCAGAACCTCGAGGAGGACACGCCGGCCCCGTTTCTGATCGTCAGCGTCGCCATGCTTGCCGAGGAGCACCGGCTTGGCCATCTCGATGTACCAGTCACAGAACTCGTGCCAGAAGAAGTGATACATGGCGTTGGCGGCTTCGTCGTATCGGAACGCCGAGAGCGATCGGTTCACAGTTTTCGTGGCATCGTTCAGTCGCGACATGATCCAGCGCTCGACGGTGCGGAGGTTCTCCCGTTCGATCGGGCCGGCATCGGCTAGCTCGATGTCGATGTGCATCATGGAGAACCGAGCCGCGTTCCAGATCTTGTTCACGAACGCCGAGTAACCCTGGATGCGGCTTTTGCCAAGCGGGATGTCGCGCCCGGAGGTGTTGATGGCCAGCGTGAATCGGAGGGCGTCCGCACCAACCTCTTCGATCACGTCCAGCGGATCGATGACGTTCCCTTTGGTCTTGGACATCTTCTGCCCCTGCTCGTCGCGCACCAGACCGTTGAGGAACACCTGGCTGAACGGCGCTTTGCCGGTGAAACGGAGACCCATCATGATCATCCGCGCTACCCAGAAGAAGAGGATGTCGAAGCCGGTGATCAGCGTGCCGGTGGGGTAGAACGTCCGGTAGTCAGGGGTGTCATCGGGCCAGCCCATCGTCGAGAAGGGCCAGAGCGCTGAGGAGAACCAGGTATCGAGAACATCGGTTTCCTGCGTCATCGGAGATGCGCCGCACGCCGGACAGGAGGCGGGATCGGTCATGAGGACGCTCATGTGTCCGTTCGGGCAGTAGAAGGCGGGGATCCGGTGGCCCCACCAGAGCTGACGGGAGATCGTCCAGTCGTGGATGTTTTCCATCCAGTTGAAGTACGTCGCTTCCCAGCTCTGTGGGGTGATGGTGATGCTGCCGTTCCGCACCGCTTCGATGGCCGGCTTCGCAAGCGGCTCGATCTTCACGAACCACTGTCTGGAGATCATCGGCTCGATGTCGGTGTCGCACTTGCCATGCACTCCCACCGAATGGGAGTACGGCTTCACCTCCGCATGAAGCCTGCTCAGCACAACTTTGCGGGCCTCGAAGCGATCGAGCCCCGAAAACTCCGGCCCTGCAGCGGCGGTCATTTTTCCGTCTTCACCGATCACCTGCAGGCGAGGGAGGTTGTTGCGGTTTCCCGCCTCGTAGTCACTCTTATCGTGAGAGGGGGTCACTTTCACGACGCCTGTGCCGAATTCGGGATCGACGAGGATGGAATCGCCGATGATCGGAATACGCCGGTTGGCGATCGGAAGAATCGCAAAAAGTCCTATGAGATCCTTGTAGCGCGGGTCATCGGGATGGACGGCGAGCGCCGTGTCGCCCAGCATCGTTTCCGGCCGGGTGGTGGCTACCGTCAGCGTACGATCCGAGCCTTCCACGGGATAGGCGATGTGGTAAATCTTCGAATCGCGCTCGCGAAACTCCACCTCGACGTCGCTGATTGCGGTGAGGCAGTTCGGGCACCAGTTCACCATCGCCATGTCGCGATAGATGAGACCGTCCTCGTGCAGTTTCACGAAGACGTAGCGGACTGCGCGCGACAGGCCTTCGTCGAGGGTGAAACGGGCCCGAGTCCAGTCCAGAGAAGCGCCGAGCCGGCGCAGCTGGTCGTGGATCTGGTTCCCGTAAGACTCCTTCCACTCCCAGATTTTCTCCTCGAACTTTTCCCGTCCGAGCTCGATCCGGGAGATGCCCTGTCTGGCCAGGTCGCGCTCCACCACCATCTGCGTGGCGATGCCGGCGTGATCGGTTCCGGGAAGCCACAGGGTGTTGAAGCCGCTCATCCGCTTCCAGCGGACGATGATGTCCTGGAGCGTATTCACGAGCGCATGCCCGATATGGAGCCTGCCGGTCACGTTCGGCGGCGGAATTACAATCGAGAACGCAGGGCGGTCTGGATCGGCGACGGGTGAGAAAAAGCCCTTTTCTTCCCACATCTGATAGAGCCGGGTTTCGAAGGCCTTCGGGTCGTAGCGGGTTTCCAGTTCCTGCTTCATTCTGTTGGGCCGGGCATTATAGGTTGTCGGTTGTCGGTTGTCGGTTGTCGGTTGTCGTCCATGTACTTACTACTGAGCCCCGAGCCCTAAGCCCTGAGCCCTCCATGATCCTCGGTATCGAAACTTCCTGCGATGAAACGTCCGTGGCGCTCCTCGAGAGCGACGGGACTGTGCGTGTGAACCTCATCGCCTCGCAGATCGATCGGCATCAGCCGTTCGGTGGCGTCGTGCCGGAGATCGCTTCGCGTGAGCACCTCCAGCATCTCTTTCCGCTGCTCACCCGGGCACTCGGCGACGCGCATGCGGAGTGGAGTGACATCGAGTCGGTGGCTGTGACTGCAGGTCCGGGCCTCATCGGAGCCCTGCTGGTCGGAGTGGCGGGCGCGCAGGGCCTCAGCTACGGCCTCGGAATCCCTCTGATCCCGATCAACCATCTCGAGGGCCACATCTTTTCTCCCTACCTTCAGAACGAGGGACCTGCCACCCCGCTGCCGGATCGGTTTATCAGTCTGGTGATCTCCGGCGGGCACTCGTCCATCTATGACGTGAAGCGGGGCGGCGTGACGATGGTCAATCGAACGCGCGACGATGCGATCGGCGAGACGTTCGACAAGGTTGCGAAGTTCATCGGCCTGCCGTATCCGGGAGGCCCCGAGGTCGAGAAACGGGCCCGGAATGGTGCGATCGACTCGAAACGGTTCCCGTTTACGGTGCCGCAGTTCAATGAGAGGTCGCTCGATTTCTCGTACTCGGGGGTCAAGGCGGCGGCGATCCGGCTTGCGCGACAGCATGACGTGCGCGCGGACGGTGACCCGAAAACGCTTGCGGACTTCTGCGCCTCATTTCAGGACGCGCTCTTTGCGCAACTGTTCGATCGCCTCGATGCTGCCTGGGGAGATCTTGCAGGTGAAGTGGCGATCGCAGGCGGCGTCGCCGCCAACGGAGTGCTTCGCGAGCGAATTCAGGCCTGGGGAAGCGCGCGCGGTCTGACGGTGCGGATCCCCCAGAAGCGCTACTGCACCGACAACGCCGCGATGATCGCGTTCGCCGGCCTGCAGCGTCAGGCTGAAGCTTCGAGCCCGCTCCGTGTCGCGGCGCGGTCAAGAGTCAGCTGAGGCAGCTGATGCTCACCCGGGACGGCCGCGCTTTTGCGTAAGAATGTGATCATGAGAATCGCAATCGCTGGTGGCTCGGGGTTCGTTGGAGAGCCGCTGGTGCGGCGCCTCGTTTCCCGCGGTGATGATGTCGTCGTGCTCACACGCAACCCCGGCAAAGTACGCGCGGGTCGCGGAGTGGTGTGGGATGGGAGAAGCGCCGGCGGATGGACCTCCGAGGTGGCCGGCGCCGATGTCGTGATCAACCTGGCTGGAGAGAATGTCGCTGAGGGGCGATGGACGGCTGAGCGGAAACGGCAGTTGCTCAACAGCCGCGTCGACAGCACTCGCGCTCTTGTGAATGCCATCGAGACCGGGCCGGCACGATCACGCACATTCATCAACGCGTCCGCAGTCGGGTATTACGGCCTGCGGGGAGACGAGTTGTTGACCGAAAGCGGGTCAGCCGGCGCAGGGTTCCTTTCTGATCTCGTCAAGCAGTGGGAAGCAGAGGCCGGCCACGCGGAAAAGTCGGCGCGCCTGGTCATTCTCCGTTTCGGAGTGATTTTGGCAGCGGATGGGGGGGCGCTCGCGAAGATGCTGCTTCCTTTCAAGTTAGGCGCGGGTGGGCGCATCGGATCGGGACAGCAGTGGATGTCGTGGATTTCTCGGGAGGATGTCGTTCGAATGATCGAGTGGGCGATCGCCGAGGATGGAGCGCGAGGCGTTTACAACGTGACGGCTCCCGAACCGGTGCGCAATCAGGATTTCACGAAAGCACTGGGTAAGGCACTGCACCGCCCCGCCGTCTTTCCGGTTCCCGGGTTCGTCCTCAAAGCGGTCTTCGGGGAGATGGCTGGCGAGGTGCTGCTTGGCGGGCAACGAGTCGTGCCGGAGCGGGCCATGCAGGCGGGGTTCGTGTTTTCCGACCGCATGCTGGAGACGGCCCTGAAGCGGGCTCTGCAAGCGTGACCGGCCGATAAACGCGCCGGCATCGAAATTCAACCGCCCGCCAGGTGAAATCCAATCCATTGGATACATCCATGTACGAGTTGTGGCCTTGTCGTTGGTTTGTAACGACTTACGCCATAGCTCGCCTGGCCACAACCTCGCAGTCTGGTCACCAGACTGTATCGCGAGTCAACTTTCTGTTTCTGAACAATTACCTTGGAGGTATGAATGAAGCTGAATCGTTTTCTGGCAATTCTTGCCGCCGTTCTGCTGGTCGGTACCAGCGTCTTCGCTCAGACCACGTCAACGCTGACGGGTCGGGTGACGATGGACGGCAACCCGCTCCCCGGAGTGACGGTGACAATCTCGTCGCCCAATCTTCAGGGAACGCGCACCGCCGTGACTGACATCAACGGCAACTACAACTTCGCGGCTCTTCCCCCGGGCGAGTACGCCGCCCGCTTCGATATGGAGAGCATGCAGTCGGTCACCCGCACTTCACGCATCGGTCTCAGCCAGACCGGCCGCGCGGATGCCGAGATGCGCCTGACTGCGGTGGCGGAAGCCATCACGGTCACGGCCAGCGCTCCGGCCGTCCTCGAGACGACCGAAGTGCAGACCAACATCCAGGCTCGCGTAGTGGAAGATCTTCCGATCGGCCGTACGCTGATCGCGACGACCACGCTCGCGCCTGGTGTCAACAGCAACGGACCGAACGTAGGTTCGATCACCATCTCGGGCGCGCTCGCCGCTGACAACCTGTTCCTCGTCAACGGCGCCGTGACCAACGAGAACCTGCGTGGCCAGCCGCACAACCTCTTCATCGAGGACGCCATCCAGGAGACGACGGTTCAGACGGCAGGCATCTCTGCCGAGTACGGCCGTTTCACGGGCGGCGTGGTCAGCGCGATCACCAAGTCCGGCGGCAACGAGTTCAGCGGATCGCTCCGTGACTCGTTCGTCAACGACTCCTGGACCGAAGAAGGACCACTGCAGACCGCTGAGTCCAACGACAAGCTGCTCGAGACGTACGAAGGAACGCTTGGCGGCCGGATCATCCGCGACCGTCTGTGGTTCTTCGGCGCAGGACGGTTCTTCTCGTTCGACCGTCAGGGCACGCTGACGTCGAGCAGCATTCCGTTCAGCACCGGTCGTGAAGAGACTCGCCTGGAAGGCAAACTGACCGGGCAGATCACTCCCAAGCACAACGTGGTCGCGTCGTACCTCGATATCGCCGACGACCAGACCAACAACTGCTTCATCTCCTGCTTTGAAGAGAGCAATCTCGACACAGCGCGTTCCCTTCCCAACGATTTCGCGGTCTTCCGCTACAACGGAATTCTCACCGATCAACTGCTGCTCGAAGCCAGCTACTCCCAGAAGAACTTCGCGTTCGAAGGCAGCGGCGGAGACAGCCGCGATCGCATTACAGGCACCTGGGGTTATGACGCAGGTTCCACCGGCGGCTTCTTCGGCGCCCCGGTATTCTGCGGCGTCTGCGACGCGGAAGAGCGCAACAACTCCACCTACGGTCTCAAAGCCACCTACTACCTGGCCTCAAAGAGCCTCGGTACGCACAACATCGTGACTGGCTACGAGAACTGGGCGGAAACCCGTCTCGCCAACAATTATCAGTCAGGTTCTGACTACGGTATTACCGTCTACACCGAGCCTTCGCGCGGCGCAAACGGTCAGGTACTGCCGACCATCGCCCCGGGCGATCTGATCGGCTACTCACCGATCGCGCAGCTCTCGAAGGGTTCTGACTTTGTCACCGATTCGTTCTACGTGAATGACAAGTGGGACCTGAACTCTCGCTGGCAGTTCAACCTCGGTGTCCGTTACGACAAGAACGACGGTAAGGATAGCCAGGGCGTCACCCGGGCCAAAGATGACCTGATCAGCCCCCGTCTCGGCCTAATGTATGACATCTTCGGCAACGGCCGTCTCCGCGCCAATGCCAGCTACTCCAAGTACGTGAATCGTATCGCCGAGACCATCGGTGGCAGCGCGTCCGCCGCCGGTAACCCGGCCGGTATCTATTATGAGTATCAGGGCCCCGAGATCAGCGGCGTGCCGACGTTCGAGGCATTCCGCCGTGCCTTCGCCTGGTTCGACTCAGTGGGTGGACTCAAGAACACCAGCCTCATCGTCTTTGCCAGCGTGCCGGGCGTGAACGTGGCCATCAACGATTCTCTGATTTCCCCCAATGTCGATGAGTTCACCGTCGGCCTCGGTACCCAGATCGGTTCGAACGGATACCTCCGCGCGGATTATATCGATCGCGACTGGAAAGACTTCTTCGTGACCCGCAGCGATCGCGGCACCGGCGCGGTCCAGGACTCGTTCGGCAATAGGTATGACCTTCAGCTTATCGAGAACACCGACAGCCTGCTCGAGCGTACCTACCAGGCCGTTCAGGTTCAGGGCGCGTATCGCCTGATGCAGCGCTTCAACCTTGGTGCTAACTACACATGGTCCGAGACCAGGGGCAATCAGACCGGCCAGACTGCCGGCAGCGGCCCGATTGCCGACGCCATTGCCCGGTATCCGGAATTCAAGGCCTTCGCGCAGAACAACCCGGTCGGATTCCTCCCGCAGGATCAGACCCACAAGGTTCGCGCCTTCGCTTCGTACGACCTGCCGACGCCGGTTGGTCGCTTCAACTTCAGCGTTCTGCAGCGCTTCGACTCCGGCACCCCGTATTCGGTGTCCGGTCTGATCGATCCGCGGCCGTTCGTCACCGCCGCAGACAGGGCCGCGTACGTGACGCCTCCGACGTCTGTGGCCTACTTCTTCGGCGAGCGCGGCGGACTCCGTTGGGACGACGTCACCGCTACCGACCTGGCCATCAACTACAACCTCCCGATCTCCCGCCTGGAGCTTTTCGTTCAGGGCGAGTTGATCAACTCTTTCAACGAAGACGCGCAGACCGGCGGCAACAGCGCCGTCCTGACGGCTCGGAATTCAACCTGCCGTCAGCTCGCGAGCGGCCCCACCCCGGGCGCGCGCTGCATCGCCTTCAACCCCTTCACCGAAACTCCGGTGGAGGGAACTCATTACCGTCTCGGCACGCAGTTTGGACAGCCGACCACCCCGACCACGGCAGCAGCGCAGGGCAGCTTCCAGCTCCCGCGCACCTACCGTGTCTCGGTTGGTCTGCGGTTCTAATACGACGCTACATACCTGCTGTTACCATGAGCCCCGGCCGAAAGGCCGGGGCTTCTTTTTGTCCGATCGCTTGTCCGTCCTGTCGAAACGCCTCACCCTCACGATCGCTGGTTGCCTTCTGGGTGCGGCCGCCTGCCGCAGTCCCGAAGCTGACGCGCCGCTGCCGGCCGCCGACGTCCCGGTCTTCGTGATCTCGATCGACACCCTCCGCTCGGACCGTCTTCCTGCTTACGGTTACAGTCGGATCAGAACGCCGGCAATCGACGCGATGCGCAGAGACGCTCTCCTTTTTGCGAACGCTTTCAGTCACGTACCGCTGACGCTTCCTGCTCACGCCTCGATCTTCACCGGCGCGGTTCCTCCGAAACACAGGGTGCGCGACAACATCGGGTACGTCCTCGATCCCGCGGCGCAGACGCTCGCCGAAACACTCGCGGCCAACGGCTACCGGTCCGGGGCCGCCGTCTCGTCCTACGTACTGCGCCGATCGAGCGGAATCGCGCAGGGATTCGATTTCTACGACGACGAGCTGGACTACGAAGCCACGGACAACGAGACCTCTGCTGAACGCGGGGGCGATCGGACGCGCGAAGTGCTCGAAAGATGGATCGAGGGAGAAAGCGGGTCCCGGCTCTTCGGATTCCTGCACCTCTACGAGCCTCATGCTCCTTACCGCGGCGGTTACGACGCTGAGGTGGAGCGAGCCGATGCGATCGTGGGACGATTTCTCGATTTCCTCAAACGCCGCGGTCTCTACGACCGTTCGCTGATCGTGATCCTGTCAGATCATGGCGAGGGCCTGGGGGATCATGGCGAAGACGAGCACGGCATCTTCGTCTACCGCGAGTCGCTGCAGGTGCCGCTGCTTGTCAAGCTGCCGGGCAACGTTCGCGGCGGTGAGAAGGTCGACACGCTGGCCAGCCTCGTCGATGTAAGCCCGACCATCTTGAAACGGATCGGGCTCAACATGACCGGCACAAATGGGATCGACGGCACTGATCTCCTCGAAACGAAACCCGGAGTCTCGAAGACGCACTACGCCGAGACCTACTATCCGCGGCTTCACTACGGATGGCACGAGCTGCGATCGATGATCGATCTCGACCATCACTTCATCGAGGCGCCGGTCAGTGAGCTGTATCGTCATCGAACGGACCCCGCCGAATCGAAAAACCTGGCAGACTCCGAACGCCGGACAGCGTTCGAGCTGCGACAGCGCCTCGATCGCTACCCTCCTCAGTTTCAGCCCCCGTCAGCCGTCGACCCCGAGGATCAGCGGAAGCTGGCTGCGCTCGGGTACCTCGGTTCGACTGCACCGGCCGGGGCCTCTCTTCCCGATCCCAAACTGAAGATCGGAACGGTTCGCGATCTGAGAGCCGGAATGGAACTGCTGCTCAGCGGCAGGAACGCAAAAGCAGCCGAGCACTTCGCCCGCTTTGTCGCCGCGAACCCGGACGTGATCGATGCCTGGTGGATGTGGGGACAATCGCTCCGCGGTGCCGGTCGCAGGGAAGAGGCGCTGACCCGTTTCCAGTCAGCCCTGCGACGATTTCCATCGCACACCAATCTCGCGCTTTCCACGGCCGATCTCCTCTTCGAGATGGGCCGGTACGACGAGGCCCGGCGTCACGCGGAGCTCGCCCTTACACGGGATGGTGTGCTGGCCCGGGAGCTTCTCGCTCGCATGGAGTTGAAGCGGGGGAATCGCGATGCCGCGCAGCGCGAACTGATGCTTGCGCACCAGCTCGAGCCGGCGCGCACCGGCACCATGATGCTTCTTGCGGACGCCGCGAAACGCCGGCGCGATCACGCACAGGAGCTGTCATGGCTGGACCGTGCGCAATCAGAGGTCGCGAAACGCCGTTTGAGGCCCATTCGCGGACTCGAGTTTCGCCGGGGGGAAGCGCTGCTTTCCCTCCAGCAGATCGTCGAAGCGGAGACCGCCTTCCGGGCCGAAACAACCCGGTTCCCGGATCATGAACAGGCATGGGCAAGCCTTGCAGTCGTTGTCGCCGCCCGTGGACGCCGGCCGGAAGCAACCGCCTTGATCGACGAGGCGCTGCGCCGTAACCCCACTGCCACCATGAAAAGACTGGCGGCGGAAGCGATGGACGTGGTGGCATCCAATGGCTGAGTCCCGGGAGGTCGTCCGAAGCGTCGCGCTGTCGCTCCTTCTGGTCGCGGCCGGGTGCGCCAGGGAGCAGCCGCTGCCCGCGAAGGCCCCGGTTGCACCGCCAGTCATCATCATCTCTGTCGATACGTTGCGCGCCGACCATCTGCCTGCTTATGGGTATCGCGGAGTGGCAACGCCTTCTATTGATGCGTTTCGCAGGGACGCCATCCTTTTCAAGAACGCCTACTCGCCCTGCCCCCTCACTCTTCCCTCACACGCTTCTCTTCTGACCGGCCGCCTTCCAGGTGCACACGGGGTCCGCAACAACATCGGCTATCAGTTCAGGAACGGCGAAACTCCGGCCATCGGGTCTCTGCTGAAGGGAAGCGGGTACGTGAGCGGGGCTGCCGTCTCGTCCTTTGTCCTGCGCGGTAGCACCGGCCTCGGTGAGGCCTTCGACTTTTATGATGATGGGATTTCCATGGAGGCGTGGCAGCCACTGGGTCATCTGCAGCGCTCCGGGACAGAATCCTCAGCACGTGCCTTGAAATGGATCGCCGAGCAGCAGGGGCGCCCATTTGTCTTCCTGCTGCATCTGTTCGAGCCGCATTCTCCCTACACTCCGCCCGAGCCGTTCCGGTCGCGTTATCGCAATCCTTACGACGGCGAGATCGCCGCGGCCGACTCCATCGTCGGCAAGTTTCTCGAACAGCTCCGCTCAATGGGCGTCTACGACCATACTGCAATCTTCTTTCTTTCGGATCATGGGGAAGGGCTGGGAGATCACGGTGAGGCGGAGCACGGCATCTTTCTCTACCGCGAGGCCATTCAGGTTCCGCTCATCCTGAAGCTCCCTGGGCGGGAGAGAGCCGGAACCGTTGTGGACCGCCCGGTTCAGCTTACTGACGTAGTGCCGACGATCCTGGCTCTGGCCAACGCTGAGACGCCGCGAGATCTGACAGGGATTTCACTCCTGGAAGAGCGGGTCGTGCGGCGAACGATCTTTTCCGAGACGATGTATCCATCCATTCACCTCGGTTGGAGCGAGTTGCGCTCGCTGATCGATGACCAGTTCCACTACATCGATGCTCCCGGGCCGGAGCTGTACGACATCCGGTCTGATCCTGGCGAAAAGAAGAATGTAGCGTCGGCGGAGCGCCGGCGGCTGGCGGCGTATCGCGACCAGATCGCTCCCTTCCGGGTACCGGCCGAAGCTCTGGCTGCCCTCCATCCCGAGGAGGCTGCGAAGCTGGCGGCGCTGGGCTACCTGACATCAGTGCCATCGGCGCAGGACGGAATGCGGCCCGACCCTAAGGACAGGATCGGTGATCTTCGCGCACTGGACGACGCGTCGCGGCTGGCAAATGCGAAGAAGTTCGACGCGGCCATCGAGAAGTTCAAAGTCGTCGTTCAGTCGAATCCGAATCAGGCAGATGCATGGAGCCGGCTTGCGCAGACTTATGAGGAGGCGGGCAGACTCCAGGATGCCGCGCACGCCTACCGAAGCGCGATGTCTGCGGCACCTGCGCTGGCCTCTCAGTCGGCGCTGTCACTCGCGTCGGTTTATCTCAAGCTCGGCGACCTCGATCAGGCGCGCTCTCACGCCGAGGTTGCGCTGAGGTCGAACCTGGCTCCGGCGTCGTTGATCCTCGGCCGGGTAAAGCTCGCGCAGAGAGATTTCGCGGGAGCCGAGGCATACGGTCGGGTAGCCGGGCAGGATGCCGCCTATGCCAGCCGGGCGGCCGTGCTGATGGCTCAGGCGATGGTTGGCAGGCGCGAAACGGAACAGGCCCTGGGGCTTCTCGAAAAGACGAGACTGGAATCGCGGAGCAGGGGAGAGCGCAGCGTCGAGATGCTCGATTTCGCACGCGGTGATGCGTTGGCCCGCCTGGGGCGTGTGCAGGAGGCGGAGTCGGCGTTCCTGGATGCCATCCGCCTTGATCCGGGTCATCGCCATGCGTACGCAGCTCTGGCGGCGCTTCACCTCCTTCAAAAAGCGCCGCGGAAAGCGGAGGCAGTGATGGAGAAGCTTGTAGGTGCTGACTCCTCGCGGGAAAGTTTCGAGCTCGCTGCGCGCACGTTCCAGGATTTCGGTGACGTCCGCCTCGCGGCGAAGTGGCGAGAGCGCGGCGTGAAAAGCGGGCGCTGACAGGTGTCTTTCCGTTGCCGCAATCTGGCGGCGCGGTGACGCGCGAGTGTCAGTTCACACGGCGCCTGCGGCCGGGAACCAATGAACCCTGGAACCTGGGGTGACGGGACCGATCTGTAAGATTTCCCTCGCTGTCACGAAATGGCTACAATTACGTTTCTAAGACGGCACTCTTGTTACGAAACGAACAACTGGTTCGAGCCCCGATCGACGAGACGCGCCCTCGTTGCTGAAGCCACACTTTTGAAAGGGAGCATAACGACATGAAACGACGCCATCTGCAACGGCTGCCCGCGGTGATCATCGCCGCCCTTGTAACGCTTCTCTCCGTCAGCGGCTACGCTCAATCTCAGACAGGAAACATCTACGGCAAGGTGGTCGCGAAAGATGGCTCCATGCTGCCCGGCGTATCTGTAGTTCTTAGAGGAATCGGAGCGCCCCAGACGTTCATCACGGACACCAACGGGGCTTTTCGATTCCTGAATCTCTCTCCGGGGGCGTATGACCTGAAGGCCGATTTGTCGGGCTTCGGAGCTGCAGCACGAGAGGGTGTCCGGGTCAGCGTCGGGGCGAGCGCCGACGTGACGATGACGTTGAACCCTGCCGTCGCGGAGTCGATCACCGTCACCGCCGCGGCCCCGCTGCTCGACGTCCGGAAAACGGGTACCGGCGCCACGATGACCCGGGTCGAACTGGAGAAGATTCCCTCTGCGCGCGATCCATGGGTCATGTTGCAGCAAACCCCCGGGGTGCTGGTAGACCGCGTCAACGTGGGCGGCAACGAGAGCGGACAGCAGTCCAGTTACGTAAGCAAGGGAGCCGTCGGCTCACAGTCGACGTGGAATGTGGACGGCGTCAACATTACCGATGTCGGCGCACTCGGTTCGTCGCCGACCTACTACGACTTCGATTCGTTCGAAGAGATGCAGATCACCACCGGTGGCGTCGATCCGCGCATTCAGACTCCCGGCGTGCAGCTGAACATGGTCACCAAGCGCGGCTCGAACGATTTCAAGGGGTCTGGCCGTTACTACAAGACCACCAACGACTGGCAGGCGGATCCGACCATCCCGACTGAAGCCACCGCCTATCTGCTGCGGGTCAACGAGATCGAGAACATTACTGATGGCGGGATCGAAGTGGGCGGTCCGGTCCTCACAGACAGGCTCTGGTTCTGGGGCGCGTACAGCAACCAGAACATCAACCAGCTGACGGCAACGATCCTGGCCGGTTCGCGATTCCTCGATCAGACGGACCTGCGGGCGAAGAACGCGAAGATCAACGCGCAGGTCACCTCGACGAATAGCTTGAACATCTCCGCCATGAAGGGCGACAAGATCAAGCTCGGACGGAACGTTGGTCCCACCCGCCTCCCCGTCACGTCCTGGAATCAAAAAAGCTCCTATCCGGGTCCCACGACCTGGAAGATCGAAGATACCCAGATCTTTTCGCCGAACTTCTACCTTACCGGGCTGTATTCGAAGGTCGAAGGAGGGTTTCAGCTCATCGCGGACAATGGGAAGCGTTGCGAGGACTACGGGTGCGGTCTCGATTCACAGCCGGCCTATCTCGATCTGGTGGATACCGGCGCGTGGAATCGCTCCTACGTCAGCTACGTGACTGGACGCCCCTCGACGCAGTATCGGGCCGATAGCGCGGCCTTCTTCGGCACCGGCAGCATCAATCACGAGTTGAAGTTCGGATTCGGATATCGCGATGCCGACGTCACCTCCCAGAGTGCCTGGCCACAGGATCAGTACCTCGTTCTCTCCTCTGGTACCCCGGGCACTCCCGGCGCCTCGGGGGGCGTGAGCTTCCAGCGGCCCACCAACTTCACCTACAACGTTCAGTCGACCGACCTCTACGTCGGTGACACGATGATGTTCGGAAACCTGTCGCTGCAGGCTGGCCTCCGCTATGACCTGCAGGAGGGGGCGATCTCGGCCGGTTCCACCACAGCCAACAAGGCGGTTCCGGACCTCCTGCCAGCAATCACCTGGAACGCCATCAGCGGCCTGGAGTGGAAGAGCATCTCCCCCCGCCTTGGATTGACGTATACGCTCGGCGCGGACCGTAAGACCCTGCTGCGCGCGGGATACAACCGCTATGTCGATCAGCTCGGCGGCTCCACGGTCTACAACCCCTCGCCCGGTGGATATCAATACCTCTACTACTACTTCACCGACCTCAATGGCGACCTCCGAGCCAGTCGAAACGAGATCACCGATCTCGCTGATGGGCCTATTTCCTACAGCGGCCTCGATCCGAGCCGTCCGGGCGTGCCACTGTCCACCTATCGGTGGGATAAGAACTTCGACGCCCCGAACACAGATGAGATCATCCTGGGCCTCGAGCGCGAACTCATGACTGATTTCGTGGTCGGCGTCAACGGCACGTACCGGAAGATGAACGACTTCATCGAGTTCCGCGGTGAGAAGAATCAAGGAAAGGGCGACCTCTACTCTTCGGCTGATTACGTGCTCAACCCGACGAACGCGACCGGGACGTTCCAGGGCACGAGCTACAGCCTGCCGTATTACCGTCTCAAGGCGGGAACCACCGCACCGGTATTCTTCGTCATCCGCAACCGTGACGATTATTCGCAGACCTACAAAGGTCTCGAGCTGAACCTCACCAAGCGGATGTCGAATCGCTGGATGATGCGCGGGAACCTCTCCCTCAATGACTGGACGCAGCAGGTTGGTTCTGGTGGAATTGTCGACCCCACCCGTCAGCGGGGCGGTACGGGATGCACGGTCTGCGACGGGAGTGCGGTGGTCCAGGGTTCAGGCACCGGGAGCGGTTCCAAGGGTGGTATCTACATCAACTCGAAGTGGTCTTACAGTGTCACAGGCCTCTATCAGGTTCCGTTCATCGAGACATCCCTGGGATTCAATCTCAAAAGCCGCCAGGGATATCCGAAGCCATACGTTCATCGCGTCAGCGCGCCGGGCGGCGAAGGATTCAAGTTCCTGCTGCTCGACGATGTCGATGCGGAGCGGCATCCGACGATGACCACCCTTGACCTTCGTCTGGCCAAGGACATCCGCGTCTTCCGTAGCGCGGGGTTCACGCTGTCGGTCGACGCTTTCAATGTCCTCAACGCGAACACCATCAGCCAGCGCGATGTACGCCGTGTGAATGGCCTGGCCTCAGCCAATCGCATCACGGAAGTCTTGTCGCCTCGCGTATTCCGCCTGGGTGCACGCGTCACCTTCTGATCTTTGACCTACCGCTTCTGAACAAACACCCGCTGGGCAACCCAGCGGGTGTTGTCTTTAGGGACAGAAACTCCGGGAAGAGGTTCGCCGCTGGCCGGGTTGCTCCAGAAACAATCACCGCATTCGGAGGTAACTTTGCGCAAGCTGATTCTTCTCATGATCGTCGCACTCGCAGTTTCATCCCTGCAGGCACAGGTACGAGGTAAGGGCCGCCTTCAGGGAACAGTGATCGACAAGTCAGGCAAGCCCATTCCGGGCGCCAAGGTCACGGTTGCTCCGGAGGGAGGGCGCACCACCCCTGTTGTCACGAAGAGTGACGGCAAGGGAAAGTGGGCGGTACTCGGGCTGACCAATGGCACCTGGAACGTCGACATCACTGCGTCAGGGTACGTTGCAGCAGCCGGAACGGTGGCGGTCAGCGAGTTTCAGATGGCGCCCCCTATCAAGACCATGCTGGAAGCCGAAGTTAAGGAAGAAGCTCCGGCGGCGACCACCGAGGTAACGTCCTCAGTACCGAAAGAGGCAGTGGACGCCATTCGCGCAGGGGAGGAGTTGTTCAAACAGGAGAAATACAAAGAGGCGGTCGTGGAGCTGGAGAAAGCATTGCCGTTGATCCCCGGCGATTCGGGCGATCTGCAGAATGTCCAGCGGCAGGTGCGGCAGCTCCTCTCTCAGTCGTACTACAGGGCCGGAGACATCGACAAAGCCATCGAAATGCTCGAGGCAGTCACCACCGCCGCTGCCGATCCATTCGTCACCAGCGATGCACCGCTGGCGGCCTTGCGTGTGTTGCTTGTGAACCTCTACCTCGAGGCCGGGCAGCTCGAGAAAGGGAAAGCACTGCTCGAGAATCTGCCGGCAACCGCCATTACCGATCCGACCATGTTCGTGAATGTCGGAATTCTGTTTCTGAACAAGGCCAACCCCGCCGAGGCGGAAAGGTACTTCAGCAAGGCCATCGCCCTCGATTCGAAAAGCGCCGCCAGCCACTACTACCGTGGTCTGGCTTGGATTCAGCTCAAGAAAATGAAAGAGGCGAAGGCTGACCTCCAGCAGGTCCTCGCGCTGGCCCCCGATTCCGCCGAAGCTCGCGATGCAAAGCAACTGCTGGCGGGAATCAAGTGATGCGAGCCGGCGGAACACAGAGATGTCTCCGTGCCTCCGTGTGATGAACGCTTTTTGAGTCAGTCCTCAGATCGACGCGCTGTCGGCGCTCTCCTGCTTCTTCTGCTGGGCGCGTGTCAGGGAGGCTCCGCTGGCCGTCCCTCCCGTTCGACACCGGTCATCCTGATCTCGATCGATACGCTGCGCTCGGATCATCTCCCGGCGTACGGGTACAAGGGCGTGGTCACTCCCAACATCGACACCCTGCGCGCCGACTCCATTCTGTACGAACGTGCGTACAGCAACTGCCCGCTCACCCTTCCTTCTCACACCTCTCTCATG